>Ga0265300_10001121_pt1 | contig 26193 bp, 14 predicted proteins | sample AusTroGonzalo_MG_FD_193482 | JGI IMG/M metagenome (GOLD analysis project Ga0265300, IMG submission 193482) | Bovine rumen microbial communities from tropical cattle in Woodstock, Queensland, Australia - Gonzalo_03 | ecosystem: Host-associated > Mammals > Digestive system > Stomach > Rumen ...
GCGTTCAAGAATGCGGTCGCCGGGGCGATACAACAGCCCACGTTACGCCAAATTCCATTGCGAAGTTTCGCGATGTATGCAAACTTTCCAAAACGCTTGTATTCTTCGAATCCCTTGTAGCGAGCCGTATCCCACTTGAACTTGCCGCTATCGACGATGACGCCGCTAATGGCGCTTCCGTTTCCGTTGATGTACTTCGAAGAAGAATGCACGACGATATCGGCTCCAAATTCAAAAGGACGGACAAGGTAAGGGGTTGCAGTCGTGCTATCGACAATGAACGGGACGCCGTTTTCGTGGGCAACGTCAGCAACACTCTGCAAATCGACAACATTCAGTTTTGGATTGCCGATAAGTTCCGTGAATACAGCCTTTGTCTTTTCGTTCAGTTGGGAACGCACGCTCTCGGCGGTGACTTCCGTGACAAAGCGCGTCTTGATGCCGAACGCTTCCAAGTCGTGGAACAAATCAATCGTACCGCCAAAAAGTCCGGCGCTCGCGATAACTTCGTCGCCAGCCTGCAAAATGTTCAAGAGCGAAAGCGTTACCGCGGCCATGCCCGAAGAACAGGCGACTGCACCAATACCCTTTTCGAGCGACGAAACGCGGCGTTCGAAAGAATCCGTTGTGGGGTTTCCGATTCTGGAGTATGCAAAACCAGGGGCTCTGTTGTTAAAAACGGCTTCAAGCTTTTCTGCGGATTCCTGGGAAAACGCGCTCACTTGGTAAATGGGGGTAAGTGTTGAGCCTGAACTTTGGTCACTCCCAAAACCATGATGTAACAAGGTGGTGTTAAAATCCATTCCGCAAAGTCTCCGTACAAACATATATTACTACTATTTTTGTAGGCAAATATAGAACCCGAATTTGCGAATGTCAAATACTAAATTTATATGGCGATGTATAGGTTGAAACTATAGTATTCCGTCTCTTATTCTTATGCTTTGTCTTTTAATTCTCTAATTTGTCATTCCCGCGAAGGCGGGAATCTCCAGTTTAAATGACAATAAGTTATATTTTCCCACAGACATAGCCCCTTGCCTCGCGGCTTGGGGCGCAGAGATTAACGTTGAGTTAGCTCTTATTCTCGAAACCGAAAATCTGGTAAATTTTCAAAATATCCCGAGAGTAAGGCGAACACTCACGTCCAGCAATGGGCGTGGGTCGTTTGTGCTTATCGGGATATAGGTTTACCAGAGCCACGGTTTCAGTAAGTTCATTCGACGCCACGCTTTTTTCGTGCGTGGAATTCGGATGAATCGAAATAAGGGCGAAGGAGCCCTTGTGAGCCTGTTCGAAAAATTGCAGAAAGCCTCGTCCGAAGAAGACGTGAAAGCCGAATACATCAAGGCGTTGCACCTTAAAGAGGTTCAACGGAATCTCATTGACATTCAGACTCGCGAAGTCTGGTTCGAGGCAAAGTTTGGCTCCAAGAAATCCCTCTACGAGATGTTCACACAGTTGCTCTTTTACATTCACCGTGCCTTGAAAGATGGCGAACATATTCCGCCGTTTCTTTGTGTAGTCGATAGCGTGAAGGCTGCCATTATGAAGACCGATGTGGCGCTTCCGCTTTTGCAAGACAAAAATGTGAAAATCAAGTGGGGCAAGTCGGCGAGCGACGTGACACGCGATGCGCTCGATATGGTGAGTCAGTACATCGGCACGCATTTTGTGAGTTTCAACATCGAGACGCACGAACAGGAATTTATCGACACTTTGCGGAACGCCATTGACAAGGGCGAAATCATCCGCACGCAGATAACGCCCGACAACCTCAAGCAGGTTTTTGATAAATGGGTCGATATGGTCGGGAAGGAAATCGTGAATGCCCAACCCGAAGATTATGCAGTGCTGTTCTTTGCCGATGTGATGAGCGACGGTAAGACGAGCACCCACGATGCTCTGCCTGCGGAACTCTTGCACCGTGGCGACAAACCTGTATTTTTGTTCAAAGGCAAGACTTATGAATTGGGGAGTCTTGAAGGCTACGGGCAATTTTGGGCGATATACCATCGACCGCCCAAGGAAGAATACCGCAGTTATTTGTTGGAACGCCGCGACAGCCTGATTCCTGTGGATGAACGGACTTTCAAGGGCGCTTACTACACGCCGCTTCCTGTGGTGGATAAGGCTTACGATTTACTCGAAAAGACGCTCGGTGCAAATTGGCAGCGCGACTATTATGTGTGGGATATGTGCTGTGGTGTCGGCAATCTTGAAGCCAAGCACGGCAACCATCGGCATCTCTTCATGAGTACTCTCGACGAAGAAGACGTGAACATCATGAAGGCTGCTAAAATTTGCGTGGGCGCGGAACGTTTTCAATACGATTATCTGAATGACGATATTACGGATAACGGCGAGATTGATTACAACGTAACAAACAAAATTCCGCAGAGTCTGCGTGATGTAATTCGCGATGCAAATGACGGCAAGAAAAAGCTGCTTGTGCTGATAAATCCGCCGTATGGTGAAGTGGGAAGTGCTTTTAATTCAAGTTCAAAAGAGAATACAGCAAAGACAGGCATTAACAAGACTCGCTTTGGTCAATTGGGAATGAAAAAATATGGCAAGGCGAGTAATGAACTATTCACGCAGTTTGTAGCAAGAGTTGCAAAAGAAATTCCAGATGCGACTATAGCGATGTTTAGTACATTAAAGTATGTCAATGCACAAACAATGGAGACTTTTAGAAATAATTGGTGTGCAAAATATTTAAGTGGCTTTGCTATACATTCAAAATCGTTTGATGGTATTAAAGGCGATTTTCCGATAGGGTTTCTTATTTGGAAAACTCGTAATACAAAGGGGGAAGAATCCCCCTCGCTTCAGCCTTGTCCGTGTCATTCTGTGCCCCGGAACAAGTCTGGGGTAAACTCCGTCGAAACGAAGTCGAAGAATCTAGACAAGTCTTTCGCTACCCCTACTCCTAAGGGCTTCGCCCCTAAAACCCTAGAATTCCCAAATGAAATTAGTTGTGAAGTTCTTGATAAATTCACAAATCCAATTGGAGAAAAGAAATTTTATTCAGCTGCAAATGAAAAATATCTTGCAAATTGGATTGCTCGACCGAAACCAAATACAATAGAAATTATACCGCTGAAAAATGCATTTTCTCCAGCAACAAGAACGACAGACCTAAGATGTAAATTCTGGAGCAATGATGCTGTTGGTTATATGCGCGTGAATAGTAATGATATGCAGCAGGCTAATGATACCTCATTGTTCTCGTCGGGCTATAGTGGAGGCCACGGTTTTTATGTGAATGAAGAGAATTTGAGCAAATTATCTGTGATATTCGCAGTAAGAAAAGTTGTTGATTATTCATGGCTCAATGATCGCGATCAATTCCTTCAGCCTAACGCAGAACTTCCCGAAGAATTCATGAACGATTGCTTAGTCTATATGCTCTTCAACGGTTCTAACCTCACCGCAAGTGCCAACGACCTTGAATGGAATAACCGCAAGTGGAACATCGTAAACCACTTCATCCCTTATACCGAAGCCGAAGTCGGTTCGCCTGACCGCTTCAAAAGCGATTTCATGATCCGCTACATGGAAGGGAAAATTTTTAGCGCCGAAGCCCAAGCTGTCCTTGACGAAGGCAAGAAAATCTGGCAAGCCTATTTCAAGCAGTCCTTCAACCACAAAATTCGCGATGAATTCAAATTGAACCGTGCAGATGTGGGCTGGTATCAAATCCGCATGGCGTTCAAAGCCCAAAATGAAAACGGCAACACCGTTCCCGTCAACTTCGAACCCTTCGAAACAGCTTACAAAGTCCTCTCCGAAAAACTCCGCCCCCAAGTCTATACCTACGGCTTTTTGAAATAAATGAGCTTTGTGATGGACTTGTTACTCCGGCTCATAAAAAGCCCCTATAAGACCTACTTTCTGAATATCCCTTTATTTATGCGGGTTTGCTAGCGCTTTGTCGGCGAAAAAATCAGAAATATTGGATGTTTTCCTGAGCTTTGGGCCATTTTTTCGGAGCTTTAGTGCTGCCGAAGTGGCTGTAGATTTCGGAAAAATCTCTGTCTGTGATGCTAAATAGGCAGACTGTAGAGCGTGGCTCGTTTAGACTGGCGATACGGCGACGGTGTGTCCTGCCGTTTTCGGGCTGTTGACAATTTTATTTCGATAATTTATATTGTATAGTGAACGAATGTTCATTTATAACAAGAATATAGCTCCGCCTTTTTCAGCTTGTAGGCGGAAGGAGTGAAAGATGACGAAACGCAAGTCCCTTAAGGACTGTATCGTAAAACCGGGCGAAAAGAGCCCTTTTGCGAACCTGCTTGTTGATTTGGCTTTCAAGAAGGCGTTCGATCCCGACAAGCCTACTAGTCGCAACAATCTCATAAACCTGTTGAACGACCTTTTGGAGCCGCAGCTTAAGCGGCCAATCAAGAATGTGTGGACTCGCAATGTCGCTAAGAATTTGAGCGGAAGCAAGGCTTCCCGCACGGCGATTTTTGACTTGCATTGCAAGGATGATATGGGGAATTTGATTGAAATTGAAGTCCAAATTCGCGAGATGGAAAACTTCGTAAAGCGTTTGGCTTTCTATGCAAGCGAAATGGTTGCGAATCAGGCCGAACCTGGGGATGAATGGAATTACGATGTTCAGCCGACCTATGTGATTGCTCTGACTCGTTTCCCTGTTTTCGATGACGAACGTGCCGTTCATCGCGCAACCGTTGTTGATATGGAATCGGGCGAACTGCTGATGGATACATATAATTTCACGGCAATCGAACTTTCGAAGGTGCCGTTTTTCATCGAGAAGACGTCCAGCGATTTGAGCAAGTGGCTGTTTTTCTTTCGCTATTTGAATCGTCTCAAGGAACTGCCTGAGGAACTTGATGAATCTAAATTCCAGCAGTTGACAGAAAGTTCAAAAGTGTCTAATTTTTCGAAAAAGGAATTTGAGGCCTATCAGAATATGTATCACGAAAAGTGGGATCACAATGTCATGGTGCCAGGCATCTTCAAGGAATTCGCGACTGAAATCAACGCGAAGCTTGATGAGCGTTCCAAAGAAATTGCTAAGCGAATGATAACCGCTGGCAAGTTGTCCGATGAAGAAATTGCCGAATATTCTGGTCTTTCTGTAGAAGATGTTGTTGTCTTGCGTAGTCAGATGTGTGACGCCGACAAGAAATAGAATCTGGATAATCCTGAAATTTTTTTCTCTGTAGTGCAAAGTAATTAGACAATCTATGATTGCCTAGTTGGAACTGGTAAATTTTTTGTAAAGTAGTCTTCTTTATTATTGTTTTGCAAAATGTCATCATTTGTCATTTCGATTGTTTATTTTTAATCGTAGATGGTAAAAAGATTTATGTCGAAAGGTTTTCAATATATAGAATCAATCCTCTCTTCTGCAAATCCCATTGCGGAAATTGAATTGCATAAATCGGATTTTTTCGATTTTATCGACCGTTATATGATTGGTTGCGTGCATAAAAATTTCCATTGTGAAGGCGATGTCTGGGAACATACGAAGCTTGTGATTCAGAATGTCGTTGCCGAAGAACACGATTGTATTGATGTGTTGGCTGCACTGTTTCACGATGTCGGGAAGAAAGATGCTTTAGAACGTAACAATGGCAAGAATATGCATGGGCATGAATTGGAAAGCGAAAGAATTGCTGCGGAAAGGCTTGCGAAAATGGGTTTTGACCGAGAAACCCGTGAACAGGTATTGTGGCTTATTCTTAATCACATGAAGGCCCTTGACTTGAAAGTGATGCAATCCAAGTATGATATTTGGCAATTGGTCAAACATCCGTTGTTTTGGCGGTTGCAACGCTTGGCTCGTGCTGATTGTAAAGCGACTTTAGGGGAGGATGGTAAACCTCGTGATGATTTTGACGATTTCTTGAAACGCCCTATTGTTGCGGAATGTCTTGAAAATGAAATCCCTGCCGCCATTATCGATGCGGATGATTTTGCTTTGCAAAAATGGGATGTTGTTCGTGTGCAAAAGGCTCTTGCTTTTTGTCATAAAATGCAAATTAATGGCGATGTGCAGTCTAAAGAAAGTTTGATTCGTGCCGCAATAAACACTTTTGGAGGAAAATATGGTTGATAATTTCAAAATTATTCGCTCTATGCTTAAATTTGAAAAACCGGGCGATTGTTATTACGTTCAGCTGTTGCGCCGGCAAAGTGATGACCCGAAAATTGGTGGTGTTCCTGACCCGGCGTATCATGGCAATATGCATAGCCGCTCCATCAAGGACTATTTCATTTCGTCGCTAGAACATTTTGATGAAGTGGAAAATGAAATCAAGACGATTTGCGAGGTGTTCAATGTTCGTGCCTACATTCGCTTGAACAAGCGAAATTTTAAAGATGTGTCGCTTGCAATGTTCAAACATATCACTGAAGAAATTTGCTCTGGTGAAACTTTTGCTGCTCCGCACCATTTGTTGGCGAGTGCAGCGGGGCGTGCAAATTGTGCAGGAAAAAATAAAACGTGGATTGTAGATGTCGATGCTGAATATGTTCCGTACAAACAGACGATTTGCGAATTGATTGAAAAATGCGAACCGTTCCAGCCTGCGGACGACATTCAAGAAATTCAGACGAAGCATGGTTATCATTTGATTGTGAAGCCGTTCAATATGGAGAAAATGAGTGTGCTTTGGCAGACTTTCTGTGCGGATAAAGGCATTGATCTCCCTCGCTTCGATATTCACAAGGACAATCCGACAATATTGTATGTGAAATAGTTTTTTCAAATTTGCCATTTTTTTGGCGAAATTTAGCCGTTGTTGCTGAGTGAAATAAATTTTTCCGCTTTCGCCCCCAAAATATTATATTACATAAGATGAAAAAAAGTATGGAACATAGCAAGAATTGCATTTTTCTTGTCTTGATTGCTGCGATTGCCATTATGCTTGCCGCATGTGGTGATTCAGGCGATTCGGTGGGAGCTGATCAAAAGGCGGTCGATGCCGATATGGAGGTGAATGCTTATGAGGATTTGCCTTCGTGTGTTGAAAAACGGTATGGGAAAGTTGCATACATATCCGATCAGAATCTGAGTTTTATCTGTCTAAATGGCAGATGGATTGAATATGACACGGTCTGGACAAGTCTCACGGATTCTCGCGATGGCCATACTTACAAGGGGATCCTTATTGGTTCCCAAATATGGATGGCGGAAAATTTGAATTACAAGACAAAGAACAGCAACTGCTACTATGACGATTCTAGTACCTGTTCAAAGTATGGTCGCTTTTACACATGGGCTGCTGCGATGGATAGCGTTGGGGCTTTTTCGACAAAGGGCAATGGCTGTGGCTATGGCTCGAAATGCTCACCGAGCGGAAAAGTGCGGGGAGTTTGCCCTTCGGGGTGGCATTTGCCGTCAAAGGATGAGTTTGAAACTTTGTTTGCCGCAGTCGGTGGAAAATCTACAGCTGGTAAAATGCTCAAGTCTAGTCGTTGGTATCTTTGTGACAGTTGTTCTGATTCTTACTCGTTTTCGGTATTGCCTGCCGGTTACAAGTACGATAAAGGTGATTTCAGAAAGAAAAATGAAGAAGCTTATTTCTGGACATCTACAGAGTTTCTTTGTCCTTCCCAGAAAGATTGCACTACTCAGCATGATAGTCTTTTTGCGTACTATGTGAAATTGCACAGCGATGACGACTATGCATACTTGAATGACGGAATCAAACGCTATGGGTATTCTGTCCGTTGCGTCAAGGATGAATCTTTTAAGTCTAAATTGTCTTCTAGCGTAACACCGAAGTCGAGCAGTTCAAAAAAATCATCTTCTTCTGTGTCTTCCTCCAGCAAAATTCCCGATTGGAAGGGAACTACCCTCAAGGATTCCCGTGATGGAAAGACTTATACGACTACTGTTATCGGTTCTCAAGTTTGGATGGCGGAAAACTTGAATTTCAAAACAAAGGGCAGTGATTGCTTCAATAATGATTCTACTTTATGCAAACGTTACGGTCGCTATTACACATGGGCTGCGGCGAAGGAGGCTTGCCCTGCAAATTGGCATTTGCCGTCAAAAGCGGAATTTGATGCGTTGATTGTCGCTGTTGGTGGTGTAAATTCGGCTGGTTATATGCTTAAAACAAAATGCGATTGGTCTATCATCGGTATGAGTCATTATTCGGAGGAACGCTGTGGTGCTGGTTTAGATGCCTACGGTTTTTCTGCGATACCTGCGGGTTGTATAAATAAGCAGTCAGTTTACAGCTGTGATGGAGCCAACTTCTTGACCTCTACGGAGTCCAAAGGTAGCTCTGCGTATTATGTGAGCTTAGAAGACTTCGACAATAGTTTGCGTTACTCCACCACATCTGAGAATTTTATGTATTCTGTTCGTTGTGTCTATGATAAACCTGTGGAACAAAGTTCCTCTAGCGTCTCTGTGGGTGAGGTAGGGACATTCACCGATGTCCGCGATGAACAAGTCTATAAGACGGTAACCATCGGTACGCAAACTTGGATGGCGCAGAATTTGAATTACAATACAACGAACAGCCGTTGTTACAAAGACGATCCGGGGCACTGCACTAAGTACGGTCGCTATTACACATGGGATGCAGCGAAGGACGCTTGCCCCTTAGGTTGGCGCTTGCCGTCGAAAGCAGATTTTGAAACGTTGATTGATGTTGCCGGAGGAGAATTGATGGCGGGAAGGATGCTCAAGTCAACAAGCGGGTGGGATGATTTTGGTTGCTGTCTTGATACCTATTCTTTTTCTGCGTTGCCTGCGGGCCGTTACGACGAATATGGAAGATATGTTGAAATTGGAGGTGACCAAGCATTTTTTTGGAGTTCTACGGAGTCTGATGGCAACATAGCGTACATGAGCATGTACGATGACAATGCGATAGTCTCTGTGCAAAGCACTTTCGTCAAGAGTTCTGGCTTCTCCGTCCGTTGCATCAAGGGTGTTTCGGTTGAAAAATCGTCATCCAGTGTTGTTCATTCCTCGTCATCCGTGTCGTCTGTCATTCCCAGCTCTTCTAGTGTTGCCGTGCCAATGTCATCTAGGAGCGTAGCGATAGGATCAATGACAGACTCTCGCGACGGCCAGTCCTACAAAACTGTTGTAATCGGTTCCCAGACGTGGATGGCTGAAAATCTCAACTACGAAACTGCAAATAGCTATTGCTACAACGACAGCGCTTTCAACTGTAATAAGTACGGTCGCCTTTACATTTGGGCTGCGGCGATGGACAGTGCTGGCATATGGAGCACGAACGGTAAGGGTTGCGGCTATGCTTCAACATGCTCGCCGACGTATCCCGTGCGTGGTGTTTGCCCAACCGGTTGGCATTTGCCGACAAAAGCCGAGTTTGAGACTTTGTTCACTGAAGTTGGCGGGCATACAACAGCGGTTACAAAGCTCAAATCGACAAGTGGTTGGCCTGAATATGGCAACGGCACGGATGATTACTCTTTCTCTGCGTTGCCTGCTGGCGGCAGGTTCTTTGGTGGGGGGTACAGCAGTGAGGGCAACTATGCGAACTTCTGGAGTTCCACAGAAATTGATAGCCTCGGTGCGTACAACATTTATTTTTCCTGCTACCCCGATAGCGACGCAACCTTGCAGAACTACGGTAAGTACGGTGGCTTCTCCGTCCGTTGCATCAAGGACTAGTAGTTTGTAAATACAAAATATTTACTTGTTGTAGAGACGTCATTCTGATAGGGTGACATTTTTTTATGCTGTTGTAAACTTAAAAAGTTGGGAGTGGAGCGGGTAACCCGAACACGTCATGGCGGACAGATGGCGGATCAGGTCCGCCATGACGTCGCTATCTAGATTGATGCCTTTGGCATCCTTGGCTTTGGTTCGGAAATAAAATCATACAAGTATGATTTTGCTTCACTCACCTTGCTCAAGTTTCCGACTCGAAGGCCGGAATGACGTGCAAGGTTTTACAGCGAGAACATTTATGTTCTCATTGGAAAACCGCAGCAGTCATGCTTCAACGAGGAATGACGATGCTGAAAGTCCAGTTTTAGACATTATAAGCTACTAGTGTTAAGCAATCATCATCGAGCTATAGTTAAGGCGAACGACATGCTTTCGGCTAACTTTAAGTGGACTACACCTGGTGGCAAGCCAGAAACGTTTGAGGGAAATGGCCTTAAATTTGTGAGTGATTCTGTCACTTATGTGACATCTGGAGAGTATTCGGCAACGCTTGCTCTTACTACGTCGAGGGGAACCTTTGATATTGTTTGTTCTCCGGTTAAGGTCAACGGTTTCCCGATTACGGGCTGTACGTGCACAACAGAAGCTAAATCGGTGGACTTCAATACGACTCCGGGCGTGGAATGGAGCTCAGTTTACTAACCACTTTAGTGCGATGCGGCTCCACCTCGACTTCACACCTCAAAGGACGAAGCCTGACCTCACCGCTCATACCGCATTGGATCCTATCGGTCGTTGCACTCCCTCCAGGATGACAACATCCAAACAACTTCCTACTGTCTACTTCCTACTGCAAGGCGGCTCCGCCGCGATTATAATCCCCTAAAGCCTGACCCCTGTTACCTGACACCTATTCTTTAAACGTAAATCTCAGCTCGCCGAACGGGGTGCGGAAATCCTTGTTTTCGAGGTTGTTGGCTTCGATGCCTGCGAACAGCCTGTAGCCGCCGCCAATAGAAACTTCGAGCAACTTTGTCACGCGGAAGTTGAACTGTGCAGAAAAGTCTGCTGTAAAGAAACCGTCTTCGGCCTTGAATCCGTCTTCGTCGCCCTTGTCCATAAAGTCCACTTCGCCGCCGCCGATGTTCACGGGGATAGAAATGGAGAACAACCCGTTGCGATACACGACCGGTTCCACGAAAACGCCGAATGCATGATAGTCGATCATCTGTGAGTGGTGGACGTGCGGGTTCTTCACGTTGCTCAGGATGGATGAGCTGTACGCCCCGAAACTGATGTAGGGGTTCAACGCGATACCGATACGGATGTTCATGAAAATCGTACCGTCGCGGGCAATCAAAGAGTTGCCGCCACCAACGCCCAAAAGCGCGCTCCATGAGGATTTTGCTTCTTCCTTGGGCTGGAGATCGTCGGACCCTTGGAGTTTTGCGTGAGAACTTACGGCAAGTGCCATTGCCATGAGGAGTGTTGCCAAAAATTTTTTCTTCATAGTTCGTCCGTGTTTCCTTCCCATCTCCATTTCTTTGTGCTTACCGCTGGCCAGTGGCAAATCGTCCACACGAGACTGTTGCCGCACAGAATAATGGACCAGACACCAAAGAGCAAGAAGAGGAATAGTGGTATAAAAGCTAGCGATCCGTAGAAAATGGACATGCGCGTGACCATCGTCGTCTGGATGAGCATCAAAATCTTGACGTAAATGTTTATCGCGAGCCAGCAAATCAAAGTCGAAAGCATCGATGCCAGAAACAGCTTTTTGCGGGTGTAGCACTTATGCCCGTTGGGGCGTGCCGGGAGTGCATAGAGCATCAAAAAGATGACGAGGAGCAACGCAATGTGGTACGTGGAGTACCAGAACGCGGAAATCAAAGCCTTGATGACTTCGGGCGAAAAATGGAACCCATCGACGACAATCTTGGTGAGCACGTCTTGCACGTGATTCACGAAGCCCGCGAACATTCCGACGATGGCGGCACCGATAAGGAGGAACGGCGTATAGACCTTGATTTGGTGTACCAATGTCCTTGAAATCTTGTTTTCCCAGACCACGTTGAAGTTCGTCTCCAGACTCCCGAACGAGAGGATGAACGTGACGAAAAGCCCCGCTGCGCCGATAATTCCAAGTTTTCCGATGGGGATGTGCTCCGCATTTTCCACGATGGCCATGATTTGCTCGGTCGGCCAATCCAAATTGAGCATGTCAATCACCATGGGGAGGTAGTCCGAAATAAACGTACCGAACCCGACGGCAAGCGAAATCGAGGTGAGCATGATGAGGAGTGGGACGACGGCCACAAGTGTCGTGTAGGTCAATGCTGCTGCACGAGTCGTTCCGTGATAGTAAAAGAACGACTTTCCTGTAACAATCATGATTTTTACAAACGTTGGAGAACGTGCTGCGATGTTATCGAACAACCATTCCCAAGAAAATTTTTCCCACCACTGCGGCATACTCAAGCGTAAATATAGTTAAAGAAAAAACTTTTGTGATTTTTATCACGTAATTTTTGTTTTAATTACAATCTTTGTGAATGAGTCATCCCGGCCACTGTGCCGGGATCAGTTTTTGTATTGATGAACTGTGGACTTTTATTTAATATCAATTGTGGACTTTTTGCGTTAAATGCTTGAATGAAAGATAAAAATATAATATGCAGTGTGGACTTTTTATTAAAAAATAGATTATATTAAGGAAAGACACCTACCCAAATATTTAGGAATGTTGTTTATGGGATTCAATTTGAGTTTTAGGAAGGTTTTTGCCAGTTCTTTGCTTGCCGCAGGACTGGCTGTTCCCGCATTTGCTGCTCCCCGCCAAATGGAAAATTTGACCCGTGGTCTGGTTGCTTCGAATGTGGGGAAGGGCATGCTTGTGAGCTGGCGTTTGCTTGGCACGGACGACCCGACGACCGAATTCAACCTTTACCGCGACGGAACGAAAATCGCCTCTATTGCCAAAAATGCGGGCACAAATTACTTGGACAAGGATGGGAAAAGTACGTCCAAGTACGAAGTTGCTGCCGTGGTCGATGGCAAGGAGCAGGGCAAGTCCGCTCTTTCGCTCGTGTTAGACAAGACCGTTTCGAATAGCGGAAATTCGTTCCCGTACAGGACGCTCAAGTTAGAGGTTCCTGCGAGCCAAAGAATGCCCGATGGCACAACTTGTGATTATACCCCGAATGATATGAGTGCCGCCGACCTCGATGGCGATGGCGAATATGAATTGATTTTGAAATGGGATCCGTCCAATGCTCACGACAACTCGCAGACGGGTTACACGGGCACGGTGTTTATCGATGCGTACAAGTTAGATGGAACTCGCCTTTGGCGAATTGACCTCGGCAAGAACATCCGTGCGGGTGCGCACTACACGCAGTTCCAGGTGTTCGATTATGACGGCGACGGCAAGGCCGAAATGATTGTGAAAACCGCTGACGGAACGATTGACGGAACGGGTAAGGCGATTGGCAATGCTTCTGCCGATTATCGAGACGCGAACGGTCTTGTGCTTAAGGGAAAAGAATATTTGACGGTGTTCCGTGGTGTCGATGGTGCTGCAATTACGACGATTGAATACACTCCGAGCCGTGACATCAACCAGCATGTGAAAGGCAAGAACGGCAAGGGTTACTGGGGCGACAACTACGGTAACCGTTGCGAACGCTATATTGCGGCGACGGGCTACCTGGATGGTGTTCATCCGAGTGCTATTTTCATTCGCGGCTACTATTCCTCTTCTTATGTGGTGGCTTACGACTTTGACGGCAAATCGCTCAAACAGCGTTGGTATCATAAGTCCGAAGATCCGGGCAAGGGCCTTTACGAGCAGGGCAACCACAACATTGCCGTGGGCGATATCGATGGCGATGGCTATGATGAAATCGTGTTCGGTGGTGCAACGCTGAATCACGACGGAACGGTGCGTTTTAGCACGCAGCTTGGTCATGGCGACGCAGGACATTTAGGCGACTTGGATCCGGACCATCCGGGCATGGAATTCTGGGATGTGCACGAACATACCGATGCTCAGTACACCGAAGAAATGCGCGGTTCTGATGGCAAGGTCTATTGGGGAACTCCGCAGCCGAATCCTGGCGTTGACAATGGTCGTGGCATGGCTGCCGATATTGATTCCGAATACCGTGGTTACGAAGTATGGTCGTCAAAAGGTGGCGGCATGAAGACTGCAACCGGAAAGAAAATTGGTTCTCCGGCAGTATCGACAAACTTCCGCATTTACTTTGATGGTGATGTGCAAGACGAACTTTTGGATGGCGCTTACGTGACCAAGTTCGATTCAAAGGCAAAGAAGTCGAATGTTTATTTTGATGGCGGAGCCGCTCTCGGTGCAGCCGGTTGCAACGGCACGAAGAATACGCCGAGTTTGGTGGCAGACCTTTTTGGCGACTGGCGCGAAGAACTTGTGGTGCGTTCCGAAAAAGACCCGACGACGATGTACATTATTTCGACTCCTGTCGAAAGCGAACACCGCGTCTATACGCTGATGCACGATGCCACTTATCGCGTGGCAATTGCTTGGCAGAATACGGCTTATAACCAGCCTCCGCATGTTGGCTATTACTTGCCGGATTATGTGAAGAATCTCACGCAGCCGGATGTTTACGTTGTCGGTGAAAACATCGTTGTGCCGAAAGATACGACGCCGGTTGTGAACAACGGAAAATCCGAACTCGACGCTTCTACGCCGAAAGAGGGCGAAGGTGCAACCGAAAGCTCAAATGAAGGGTTCCTCAAGAACGGTTATTACAACTTTACCAATACGATTTCGAGTTACGGCGTTTGGGAAATCTTCTCGCCGACCGAAGCGAAGACGACGCTTTCGATTCGCTTTACCAACGGCGGCAAGGATGGCCGTAACATGGCATTGAGCGTAAATGGAAAATCTGCGGGAACGATCTCGTTCCCTTCGACGAGTGAATCTTGGACAACGTATGCGGATGCAAAAATTGACGTGAACTTAAAGGCGGGTGTCAACACGTTCAAGTTCTCTTCGACGACAAGTGAAGGCGGCCCGAATTTCGATATGTTCACGTTCGGTATTGATGGCGTTGAAATTTATGACGGTTCGCAAAAAACGGTGGTGGGTTCTATCGTTCCGTTCAAGAATGGAGTCAACTTTAACCCATCGACGGGCTTGCTATTCACTCCGCGTGCAGGCTTTGCCGAAGTCTATTTCTACGATATGGCGGGCAATATGCGCATGGGCATTTCCAAGAACGTTGTCGCAGGTTCGAACGAAATTGACATGGAGCGCGAAGTGCTCCCCAAGGGCATGTATATCGTGAAGGTGAAACTTGACGGAAAAATGCTGCAAAAGGGTGTATTTAAAAACTAGGGTCGAAATCTAAAGTTCCGCTTGACGTAAAAAAATAGTATGTTTATATGAGGATTTCGGATGTTTGGAAATAATCAATCAAAGTTAGGAGAAATTATGACAAAACATCCTCGTCCCGGTTTTCTTGCGGTTGTCGCTTTTCTCGTTCTCGCGTTGCCGCTTTTATCCTTTGCCCTCCCTCGTCAACTTGAAGCGATCGACCGTGGTCTTCTCGTTTCGAACGTGGGGAAGGGGATGCTCGTCTCGTGGCGCTTGCTAGGCACGGAAAAATCGGATACGGAGTTCAATCTTTATCGCGATGGCAAAAAAATAGCCACGATAGGGAAGACTGCGGGGACGAATTTCCTGGACACTGCAGGGAAGGCTACATCTAAATATTCTGTAGCTGCTGTGGTGAATGGCGAGGAAGGCGCCAAGAAGGAACCTTCGATTGTGCTGGATTCGACCGTTTCTTATGGCAACATCTCTGTTCCGTACAAAGTTCTTAAATTGGATCGCCCCGCAAGTCAGGTAATGCCTGATTCCGAAAAGACGGTCTGCACTTATTATCCCGACGACATGAGCGTTGGCGACTTGGATGGCGATGGCGAATATGAACTGGTGGTGAAGTGGATTCCTGACAACTACAAGGACAATTCGCAGCAGATGGAAGGCTCCTATACGGGAACGGTCTTTATTGATGCGTACAAACTTAATGGAAAGAAACTTTGGCGTATTAGCCTTGGCAGGAACATCCGTGCGGGGGCGCATTACACACAGTTCCAAGTTTATGACTACGATGGCGACGGCAAGGCCGAAATGGTCGTGAAGACCGGTGACGGTACAATCGACGGCAAGGGCAAGGTGATTGGGGATTCCTCCAAGGATTACCGCAATACTTCGGGAATTATTATTACGGGACCGGAATACTTGACGGTGTTCAGGGGGTCCGATGGTGCCGAAATCACGACGATTGACTATGTTCCGTCGCGCGATATTAGAGAGTTTGGCCGTTATGATTCTTTAGGCCTCAACTGGGGCGACACTTACGGCAACCGCTGCGACCGTTTTTTGGCGGCGACGGCTTACCTCGATGGCGTTCATCCGAGCTTGATTACCGCCCGCGGTTATTATACGGCGGCTTACGTGGTGGCTTACGACTTTGACGGCAAGAACTTGAAACAGCGCTGGTTCCACAAGTCCGAAACTCCGGGCAAGGGGCTTTTTGGTCAGGGCAACCTCAATATGGTTGTCGGTGATTTGGATGGCGACGGACTCGATGAAATCGTATATGGAGCTGCTGCTTTGAATCACGACGGGACGCTGCGTTACTCGACCGGGCTTGGCTATGGTTATGCGGCCTATGTTGGCGATTTTGACCCGGACCATGCGGGCCTCGAAGTTTGGGCGATTCATTCGGATTATGATGATGCGAAGTACATTGCCGAATTCCGCGATGACAAGGGCAATATCCTTTTTGGTGACGTGCCTACTCGGCAGAAAGAAAATGGACGTGCCATGGTTGCCGATATCGATTCTACCAGTCGTGGTTACGAAATGTGGTCCTACATAGTTGATGGCGTGCATTCGGCCAAGGGAACTCCGATTAAGGTGGATAAGAGCCTTGAGTCGAATCCAGAGGAGTCTGTTTATTTGGGGTCGCTCATACCGACGAGCTTTAGAATTTATTTCGATGGCGACTTGCAGGACGAACTTTTGAGTGGTCCTGTGGTGAGCAAGTTCAATCAGCAAAAGAAGACAATCGAAACCTATTTTGAAGGCGATTCGGTGACGCTTGGGTTGATTGGAAATCAGAGCTCAAAGAACTTCCCGGGCCTTGTGGCGGATATCTTTGGCGACTGGCGCGAAGAAATGATTTTCCGTTCGGAACGCGATTCTTCCAAGATTTATATTCTCTCTACGCCGGTGACGACTCCGCACCGCCTTTACACGCTGATGCACGACGCTCAATACCGTCAGGCTGTCGCATGGCAGAATACGGCGTACAACTTGCCTCCGCACCCAAGCTACTACTTGCCGGACATGGCCAAAAAGTTGACGAAGCCTAGCGTTTATGCGGCGGGCGATAATGAATATGCGGAGTATCCTGATGCGGTCCTCACGAAGACGGGTAAGGCTAGTGAAACGCAAACTGTTACTTTGGGCGAATCGATAACTGCTCTTGATTACAGCTTCATGTTCTGCTCGGGGGTCAAGGTGGAAGGGCTTCCGTCGGGAGTTTCTGCCAAGGTGGATTCTGCTGCGAATACGCTCAAGATTGCTGGGGCGCCGACCAAGGCGGGAACGTTTAAGTTCAGCGTGACGACTGTGGGCAGCAAGGCAAAGAACGTGTCGTTGAACGGCGAAATTACCGTGAAAGATACCGTTAGCGTGCCGCCGGTAGATACTACTAAAGTAGATACGACAAAGACTGACACAACCAAAGTCGATACTACCAAGACTGACACAACCAAAGTCGATACTACCAAGACTGATACAACTAAGGTTGATACCACAAAGACAGATACGACTAAAGTAGATACTACGAAGACTGATACGACCAAAGTAGATACCACAAAGACTGACACAACTAAAGTCGATACCACAAAGACCGATACGACCAAAGTAGATACCACAAAGACTGACACAACTAAAGTAGATACCACAAAGACTGACACAACTAAAGTCGATACCACAAAGACCGATACGACTAAAGTAGATACTACAAAAACGGATACTGCAAAGGTTGATACGTCTAAGATAATACCGCAAGATACGACGAAAACGGATACGGTGAAGGTGGATTCTACGAAGAAGGGTACTTCTATAGTTGACGCTTCTAAACCGATGGAAGGCAAGGGAACCACAGAAACCGAAAGTGAAGGATATATCGGAAATGGTTACTTCGACTTTGAAAATTCCAAATCAAGTTATGCAACATGGATAATTAATTCAAAGAAAAAGACTTCGGCGACAATGTCTATCCGTTATGCGAATGGAGACAAAAGTGCTCGTGATATGGTGTTAGTTGTCAACGACAAAGTAATCGGAACAGTCAAGATGGAGCCTACTGGTGATTGGTCTTTATGGGAAGTGGCCGACATGAAAATCGATTTGAAAGAAGGCAAGAATACGATTACGCTTAAATCTACGTTGAAGATCGGAGGCCCCGATGTCGATGCATTCTTATTTGACGTTGGCGGCGTGAATGCCGTTGGTGAAAAGTCGGCCTTGCAGCCTGTCGTTCATGTCAACGAAAAATTCTTCTACCGTCCTTCGACGGGCGTGCTGTATAGTACGACTTCTGGATTCGTTGAAATTCAATTCTATGATGTCTCTGGGACTATGCGTGGGGCGGTTTCGGCTCATGTGATGCCGGGCGAGTCTGTGCTTGCTCCAGAACAAGGTATGCTTGCCGGAGGATTTTACTTTGTGAAGGTTAAACTTGATGGAAAACTAAAACAGAAAGGAATATATAAGAGGTGATGAGCTTTGAGCACGCTTCGCTTTGAGGTCGCCTTGCTTGGCAAGGCTCTGGGTTAAAGTAAGGCGGCGTAGCCGCGATTAGTAATAGCTCATACCTCAAAGGGCGTAGCCCGCCTCATACCTCGTTGCTAGAAAAAAGGGTTAGAATATGGGAATGTTTAGTAAAGTTTGGCAATCGGCTGTTTTGGCTTCGCTGGTGGCTGCGCCGCTAGCGATGGCTAAAGTCACCATTTACATGTGTGGCGATTCGACCATGCAAGATTGGGCGGAAGGATACTACCCCAAGCAAGGTCAAGGGCAGGATTTCCATTATTGGTTTGACGTGAACCAGGCTGTGGTGGTGAATCGTGGTCAGGGTGGCATGTCGCTTGGCGGCGGTGGCAAGGACAAGCAGGGTGGAACTGCTGTCGGTTATTACGACATGTTCTTCAGAAAGGGCTGTTCTGCTGGCAACTGTATTGCAGAAAAGTTGCAGGCGGGCGATTACGTGGTTATCCAGTTTGGCATTAACGACGTGAATTACAGCACGGAGGATTTTTTCAAATCCAACATGAAGAAGATGGTAGATGATGTCCGTGCGAAGGGTGCAAATCCGATTATCATGAGTCCGATTCGCCGCTTGTATTATGATTCTCCGACGCAAATCCATAACAGTTATCGTGGGTATCCGGCACTCAACAAGAGCCTTGCCGAAGAACTAGATGTGCCGTTTATTGACATGAGCGAAATGGTTGCCAATTACATGATTTCTGTGGGTGAACGTTATGCTGCACAGTTTATCTTCAATTACGCGACTAAGGCGGAATACAGCAATCTCGGTTCTGACCAGACTGATGCGGTGCATTTGCAGATGAATGGTGCTAACGCTTTTGGCCGTATTATCACCGAACAGATGCGTGCGCACAAGGACCCGGTTGTGAAAAAACTCGGAGATTACATGGCTCCGATGTACCAAGTGGGAGTGAAGGTCTCGCCGGAAGGCGCTGCCGAAGCGACTTCGATAAATGCCTATTACCCGAAGGGCATGACCGTGATGCTCAAGACTATTCCGAAGGACGGAAAAAAGTTCCTCGGTTGGTACGATGGTAAAGGAAACAAGGTCGGTGCTCCGAGCCGTTCCAATGTGAAATCTCCGTACATCCATACGTTTGTGATGGGCGATGCCGCAACGCAATATACTGCTGTCTATGAGGGCGGTACGGCTCAGAAGTACGAAGGCGATGGAAAGGCTTTGACCGCGTTCCCGACGACAACTCCGAAGAATCTCGATGACGTGACTTTTGTTCCATATACGTCGATTGATGGCCCTAAGGATACGGTAATAGATGTCGATAAGAACATCAAAAAATTCTTTGATGCCTATAGCCCTGATTCTGGTGTCGGGTACAAAGAAAATAACTGGGAAGGTTTCATTGGCGAAGGCTTCTTCAATCTTGAAAACTCGAAAAATTCTTTCGCTTCGTACAAGGTAAAGTTCCCCGGTGCGGGTTATGTGACGCTTGCTGTTCGCTATGCGAATGGAGGGACGAGTGACCGCATGTTCAATGCATACTTGGATCACGATTATTATTTAAGTGCTCCGCCTACGGGCGCTTGGGATAAGTGGGATACGGCTTATGTCAGGCTTGATGCTCCGCAGGGAGAAGCGGAACTAAAGTTCATGTCGCTTACGAGTGATGGTGCTCCGAATATTGACGCTTTTGGATTTAGCATTGATGGCGTTTGTCGCGTAGGTGTGGATTGCACAACGACAGATGTTGTGAAAGCTCCGCTTGCGGCGTCGGGAATTCGCTTGACGGGCGATGTTTTGCAATTGACTAGTGCGGAACGTGCAGACGTGAGTGTGTATGATATGCGTGGAAGTCTCGTGGTGCGTAAGTCTGCGGTAGGCGAGGTGGATTTGTCCTCTCTCGTGCGAGCAAACGGACTCTACCGTGTTATTGTGAAACAAGGAAGTGTGACGTTTAATGGAATGTATGCGAAAGCGAAATAGCAATGAGCAATGAGTGATGAGCAATGAGTGATGAGCGATGAGTGATGAGCGATGAGTGATGAGCGATGAGTGATGAGCGATGAGTGATGAGGCGGACCTTCGGTCCTTTGAGTAAAGAACGATGAATTTAGGCAATGTGTCATTCTGAGTCCCGGAACAAGTCCGGGATAAACGAAGTCGAAGGAGTCTGAGCTTTTCTTAACTGGATTCTTCGTCACTACGGTTCTCAGAATGACGTTTCCTCATTCTTCTTTTCCTCAAAGCGAAGCGACCTCAATGCCCCTGACCCCTGAAACCTGTAACTTAAAACCTTCTTTCGTCTCTCGTCTTTCGTCTAACCCTTAACCACTAACCACTGTTTACTATGAAGTCTATTTTCAAATTTTTCCTTGCTGCTGCGGTGTTCACGGGCGTTGCCGTGAGCGATTCGACATCGTTCTCGATTTACGTGGTGGGCGATTCGACGGTCCAGACGTATAAGGATAACGTTTATCCGCAAACGGGTTGGGGTCAAGTTCTCGGCTACTTCTTTGATGCTTCCCGTGTGAAGGTGCTCAACTATGCGATTGGCGGTCGAAGCTCCAGAACCTTTATCGAAGAAGGCCGCTTGGACGAAGTCAAGGGCAAACTCCAAAAGGGCGATTACTTGTTCGTGCAATTTGGCCATAATGACCGCGATTACAGCAAGGCCGCCCGCTATGTGGAACCTTCGCAGTTCTCCGGTTACATCCAAAAGTATGTGGATGCGGGGCAAGCGAAAGGGGCGAATGTCGTTCTCGTCTCGCCAATGAACTTGAACGGTAGTCGCAATGTGTTCTCGACGGGGAACAACAACTACGATGCTCGCGGCATGATGCAGACTGTCGCCAAGAACAACAAGATTCCGTTTGTCGATTTGAACATGAAGTCGTACAATACGTACAATACGACTTACAAGTCCATGCCGGATTACGTGACGCGTTATCTTTACAAAAAGCTTGAAAAAGGCGAGTATCCGAATTTCCCTGACGGCGTGAACGATGGCACAACGCATTTTCAGGAAATGGGTTCGATGGGCCACGCGCAAATGATTTGCGAAGAACTTGAAGACAATCTCAAGAGCAACGCAAATCTCTCTGCCGATGCAAAGACCGCGCTCACGACTATTGTTTCTGCAATCAAGAAACGTTACACCATCAAGGTCAAGACGAACCTTTCGAATTACAATGGGCTGATTACGCAGACGCAGTATTTCCCGGCGGGTTCGCCGATGACGCTTCGCGTAACGCCGAACGGCCAGACTTTTGAAAAGTGGGTTGATGATGATTGCAAGGAACTTTCGACACAGCAAATCTATTACGGTTTCAAGACGAAGGCCCGCGATATTACTTATACGGCGATGTTCAGGGGTGGTGAAGCGTGTACGCCGATAGCCCACGGTTCGGAAGAATCTGGCACGGCAAATAGCTCGTCTTCGGGCGGACCGGAAAGCTCCAGCAGCGTTACTGTTACGGAACTTGCCGAAGAACTTTGTTCGTTAGATGCGGGAACCGACGCTTGGCCGTCCGTTATTGAAACGTATGAACCTGAAATTGCTGATGGTTTTTCGGAGACGAATCACGAAGGCTTTACAGGGAAGGGCTTCTTTAATCTTGACAATTCTGCGTACAGCAAGGCAACATATATGGTCACGTCGGATCAGTCGGCAGAGCATGCCCGCGTGATGATCCGCTACGCTTTTGCGGGCACGACAAACCGCGACATGAAAATTACGATTGACAACGGCGTATATGATGTCGCTTTCCCGCCAACGGGGAGCTGGGACAAGTGGGACACTGTCTATATTGATGATGTGTGGGTCGATGCTCTTGACTTCAAGGTGATTCTGCAATCGACGACATCGGACGGCGGCCCGAATGTGGATATGATTGCCTTTGACATGAAGGATGTGTATCGCACCGGGTGCAAAGCTGCGTATGAAAAGAAAAATCAGAAGACGTGGATCGCATCGAAAAAACTTGCTCCGACTCCGCAGAAAAAAGGTTTTACCGTGAACGCTCTCGGGCAGAAAGTGCAGAACGTGAATGACCAAGGTGATTTGCGAAAACTGCCCAAAGGGGCATTTTTCCGCTATTAAGGTGGCGCGATAGGTCGCCGCTAGCTGGGCAAAAATCGATTTTTAGCGAAATTTACGTGAAAAAATGAGAAAATTGCGAGTTTTTCACGTAAAATTTTAACGTTGTATGTAGGATTTTGCTGGTTTTTGGGGAAAATCGTGCAAAAAAGACTGCTGAAAGAGGGAAAAAGGGGCGAAAATTGTTCTTTGGAAAGGTCTAAATTGCAAAAATAACGAAAAAATGCTTAGCTTATACGAAATTTTACGTGAGTAAAGGCTCTTTTGGAGAATTTTACACGTAAAAATTGACACTTTTTGATTTTTTGGAAAAAGTTGGTGTTTTTTACAACATAATGTGGACTTAAAATTTGCAGAACTGTGGACAAAAATGTATATTATATTAGACGAGAGTTTAGAGGCTAACCCACTGACTACCAACCTCATACCCCAAAGGGGCGAAGCCCCGACCTCAAAGCGAAGCGACCTCATACCTCATACCTCAATATGATCAACATCTTTGAATATCTGAATTACCGCGAATTTTTGAAAGACGCTTACGAAGAGCGCCATGCAAGCGACTGGCGTTTTAGCCATCGTTTTATTGCTGAAAAAGCGGGATTTGATTCTTCGATGTTCAATAAGATTTTGCAGGGCAAACGCAATCTGACCGAAAGAATGGTCGAAGTTTTTGCCTCCATCTTTTGTGGTGACGAACGCGAAAAGTCCTACTTTGCCAACATGGTTTCGTTTAACCAGGCGAAGACCCATTCCGAAAGCCGTCAATTCTTGGAAAAACTTGTGGCGACCAAGGAATGCAAGGTAGAGAATCTGGCAAAAGACCAGTTTGAGTATTTTGACCATTGGTATCATGCAGTTGTTCGTGAATTGGTGACGTTTTACCCTTATGTGGGCGATGATGCCGCGTTAGGCTTGATGGTGCGTCCGCCGATTTCGGCAAGTCAGGTAAAATCTTCGATAGCGCTTTTGGAACGCCTTTCGATGATCAAGAAAAATGAAGAAACGGGCTTTTATGAACAAACGCAAGGGCTTGTTTCGAGCGGCTCGGAGTCGTACAGTACGGCGGTGAATGCTTACATCCAGCAGAATCTCGATGTGGCGCAGACGGCGATGGACCGCTTTGACCGCAGTGAACGTAATCTTTCGACGCTTGCGTTTGGTTGCGATGACGATACGTATAAAGAACTTGTCGAAATGGTGCGCCGTTTCCGTCGTGAAGTGCTTGCAAAAGTCGGACAATGTAAAAAGCCGAATCGCGTGTTCCAGCTAGGAATGCAACTGTTCCCGCTTTCGGACCCGTATCCGCCACCGCAGCGGCGTGGCCGCAAGCGCCGCATTCGCGGTGCTGAAATGCAGAAAGGGAATGTGGAAGAATCTGATTTAGATGTGCCTGATTCGGACATTGCGAATGACTCTGCTGCAAAGGAGTGTGAACATGAATAACTATAAATCTGTTTTGCATTCCCGAATGTTGCTTTGGATGAGTTTGTTCTTGTTGTTTTTCGCTTCGTGCAGCGATAAAGTGGCTGGCGGCACGGAAGCCGAATCGACAATTGCTTTGTTTGTACAAACTGCGGATGGAATGCCCGCATCGATGGCACGTGTTCGAATTCTGCCGGATGATTACCTTTCTAGCGGCCTTGCGGAAAAAGCTTGGAATGAAACAGATGAGGATGGGCAAGTTTCATTTGAAGTCCGTAATGGTCGCTACACCATTGAAGCTCGTAACGTGAGCAAGTCTAAGGCTTCGGGCGCTGTGTATTCTGTGGCTCTCGATGCAAAGTCCGATTCCAAGGTGGATACAATCAAGTTGGGCGAACTTTCTAAAATCGAAGGTTTCGTGGTGCTTGGTGAAAATTCACCTGTGGTTCGTGTTGCGGGGCTTGACCGTTATGTTATTCCTGACAGCACCGGACATTTTGTGATAGACTCTCTCCCGGCGGGGAATTTTAATGTCCAAATTGGCGAACCGTCAGAAGTCTATTCTGCAAAAGTGCAAGCGTCCGCTGGAGACACGTTGTTTGTAGATGTTTCTGATACGAATATTAATGTGGTGACTTCAAAGATGTCTTCGAAAAAGTCTGTAACGGAATATCCCGATGGCGATTGGAATGCTCATGACGCTTTGCTTAAGGAATTGAGCGGCTTCGCCGAGGGAACGCTTGGTGCTGCTGGCGTCACGGACAGTACTGGAAAAATCAAGAAAGCCAAGGGCGAAATTTGCGTGGTGACGACGACCGACGATTATGCGGAATTTGTGGATTCCTCGAAGGTCGATTCTGTGGGAAATCCTGTGAAAACGGTCGCTGCGGCAGTAGGTTCACTTCGTGAATGTGCCGAAAAAGAAGGTGCAAAGTGGATTTTATTCAAAAAAAGTGGTCGATACAATTTGTATGCACCGCTGCGAATAAAATCTAATAAGACGATTGATGGGCGAGGTCATCATATCCGCATTACGGGAATGGGAATCCAGACAAATGAATCGTCGAATCTCATTTTTGAAAACTTGACTTTTTCATCGCCTTCCATCACTGCTCTAGATACGACGAGTCGCCGTGCTCTCTCGATTCACAACTTGTCGCATCACGTTTGGGTGGATCACTGCATGTTCGAAGAATATCCGCTGATTGAACTGGACATCAAGCGCAGCTCGCGTGCGGTGACGGTTTCTTGGAGCCGTTTTGAAAATGCTCAGAGCGGGATTTTGTTTGGGCTGGAACCTGATATCTTTGTGGATTCCGTGCAGACGTTTACGCTCCATCACAATTATTTTGCGAACTTGGAACTTCGCGGAGTTCTTGCTCGTCACGGAAAAATACATGCTTACAACAACTTCTTCTATGACGTGAAAATGGCGGGGATTGAATGTACGGATTCGGCGCAATGTTACGTAGAACGTAATACGTTCAATATTGAAAAACCGATTGCGGTCTATCGCCTTGAAAATAAAGATGGCTCGCCGGATGTTTCGACGAAGGGTTTTGTCTATGCGTTAGACAATCTTTTTGGTCGTGGTGGTGAAAATTTGCAAGAGGCAAAAGTCTTTAAGCCCGGTTATAAAGCGACCGTTGACGAAGCCGATGCTGAACTCGCTGTCCGCGTCCGTAATGAGGCCGGGCCACGGTGATCGAGCGTTGAGCCGTGAGCGATGAGGGGTGAGCTGAGAGATGTCAGCAATGAGTAATGAGGAAAGAAATCATATCGATTGTCTCCCCGGCCTTGTGCCGGGGCCTGTTGTTTATGCCGATCTCGTCCCGGAACAGTATCCGATGACATGCTCATACCTCAAAGGCGCTCTGCGCCGATCTCATTGCTCATCGCCATATTCTTTCGTCTTTCTTCTTTTGTTTCTCGTCTAATTTGCTATATTTGTGGCGCGAACTTTAAAGGAGCAGATTAATGCTTAAATCTACATTGCAACAGACCGATCCGGAAATCTATAACATCATCCAGAAGGAAGCCGAACGCCAGGAATACGGCATCGAACTTATCGCTTCTGAAAACTACACTTCCAAGGCTGTGATGGAAGCCATGGGTTCCGTCCTCACCAACAAGTACAGTGAAGGTTACGTTGGCAAGCGCTACTACGGCGGTAACGA
>Ga0265300_10001122_pt1 | contig 26190 bp, 22 predicted proteins | sample AusTroGonzalo_MG_FD_193482 | JGI IMG/M metagenome (GOLD analysis project Ga0265300, IMG submission 193482) | Bovine rumen microbial communities from tropical cattle in Woodstock, Queensland, Australia - Gonzalo_03 | ecosystem: Host-associated > Mammals > Digestive system > Stomach > Rumen ...
TGACGATACTAATTCGGAGCTCTACCAACTGTTCAGAAATATGTAGCAGATAACGTAGCAATACTTAAGACCCCGCCGCAAATAGAAAGTTTAATAACAAGTAAATTTGATACAACCACTGTATCTGATGATGATGTCCTCATTAAATTGCAGGGGTACGCTTCACGAGATAAAGATCCGCTTATTGTGCTTTGCCAGCTTTATATTGTTCTGAAGGCTATGACTACAGAGGATGGGGCTGAAAATATTGTTGGTTGTAATCTTGTTGCTGCGGAAAACTCTGAGAACTCTATGCAGTATTATATGGTGCATATGTTGATGCTCTCTGAATTAGGAAATGATTTCGAAAATAAATATGGTAAGGGGCCGAATATTGCTCTTCATGCAGGTGAGTTGACTATGGGGCTTGTTCCACCTGAACACCTTACGTATCACGTTTTTTATGCTGTGATGGCTGGATGTGCAAGAAGAATTGGCCATGGTGTTGATATCGTCTTTGAACATGACAGTGCTTCATTTTTGAATTTGATGAAGGAAAATGATATTGCGATTGAGATAAATCTCACAAGCAACGAGTTTATTCTCGGTGTCAAAGGAGATTCTCATCCGTTTAACCTTTATAAAGAGAGTGGAGTTCCGATAGTTATATCTACTGATGATCCAGGTATTCTTCGCACTTCTATTACGGAAGAATTTGCGCGTGCTGCTTACAGGTATAATTTAACTTATGATGAAGTAAAGACGATTGCACGAAATAGTATCAAGTATAGTTTCCTTAATGATGACGATAAGGAAAGAATTAGTGATGCTTTTGAATCGAAATTGAAGGATTTTGAAGATAATTATTAATGATGATTAATAATTTATCAGATTTTTCGCAGAAAAGGTCTTCCTTATACGGAAGACCTTTTTAAATAGCTTGATTTTTTTACGCTTCTTTCTTTTTATCCAGGTGCGCAAAGGCGCCGGCGAGAATCGTTCCGCTGATGGAGTGGTAGGCGCAGCTGATGGCGCACGGCACAACGCAGAGGGCTGCTTCTGGGTGCGCTGCTAAATTTTCAGGATTAGCGAAGAATGCTCCGGCGAGGACTGTTGCCATGCCTGCGTTCTGCACGCCGACTTCAATCGCGATGGTGCGCTTTTTTGCGGTGTTGAACTTGAACAAACGCCCGACATTGTAGCCGAGAACGTAACCGAGACCATTGTGGAAGAAAACTACGGCGAGAATGAGGGCGATGAGTCCCATGCCGTTCGTCAAGAGTTGCGGACGCACGGTCACGATTACGCCGCCGACAATCAATGCGAGACCGATGACGCTCACGGCAGGCATGTTTGCCTGGAATTCCTTGAAGCCTGCTCGCTTGCCAAAGAAGTAGTTGCAGGTGAAACCGATTGCAATCGGGAACACGGTCACGTAAAGGATGTTGAGGAACATGCCGACTGCGTTCACTTCGATGCTCGTATCGGCAAGCCAAAGTACCAAAAGCGGAGTCATGAGCGGGGCGAGAAGCGTGCTTGCCATCGTCATACTGACGGAATATGTGACGTCGCCTTTTGCCAAGAAGCTCATGACGTTGCTCGAAACGCCACCCGGACAGCAACCAACGAGAATAATGCCAATGGCCAAATACGGGTCAAGCCCAAAGAGCTTTGTGAGCGTAAATGCTACAAGCGGCATGATGGTGTACTGGGCCACGGCACCGAGGAAAATGTCTGCGGGACGTTTCATCAAATTGCGGACATCGTCCATGGTAATGGTAAGGCCCATGCTGAGCATGATGATGCCGAGAATGATCGAGCTTGTGTTCCCGTGAACCCAACCGAAGAGCGTGGGGATGAAGAACGCGATAACTGCGCATGCGATAACGAAAAGCGATGTGTATGTCGATAAAAACCGGCTGACGGCCTTGACTAAATTGAGCATTTCTTAGTCCTTTTTTGAGTGCCTTAAATATAGGCATATATGCAGGGCGTGGCTATGGTAGAATAAATTTCGTTAAAAAATTGTGTAAACAAAAATAAACGTATTTTGTATCATTGAAATCTTGCGCAATGATACAAAATTTGGTATATTAAAAAATGAGGGAACAGAATATGTTCTATTAATTCGTTTAGGAGGCTTATGAAACCATTAACAGAATACAGAGATTACCGACGATGTATGCAGGATTTTTACGATGAGCGTAAAAAGACGTGCTCATTCACATGGCGTGAATTTGCTCGGCTTGCAGGTTTCACCTCGCCAACGTACTTAAAGCTGGTGTGCGAAGGAAAAAGTAGCCTCAGCGAATTGGGGATAGAAAGAGTCGCATCCGCCATGAATTTGGGCGGTTTCGAAAGTGCCTATTTCCGCCATTTGGTGCGTTACAATCAGGCGAAAGATGACGAGACGAAAAAAAATGCTTTCGCCAGTATGAAGGACATTGCCGATGCGAATAAGATTCGTGTCGTCGATGGAGATGCCTTTACTTATTTCGAGTCCTGGAAAAATCCGGTTTTACGTGAACTGGTCGCCATGATGCCGGGGGCTACTCCTGAGGCTGTTGCCGAAATGTGCTGGCAGCCTGTTACTGCAGATGATGTTCGTAAGTCGCTTGACTTTATGGTGAGCGTTGGTATTTTGCAGCGCAAGTCCGAGAATGTCTATGTGCAGACGGAAAAAGCCTTGGTCGGCAATTCCGATGTGATGCCTTTGGTGCTGCGCTCCATGCATCGTGAAATGGCCGGCTTTGCGCAGAAGTCTATCGACGAGTTCGATTTGCAGGAGCGCGATATTTCTGGTGTGACCATGGGAATCGATCGCGAAGCCTACGAACAAATTGTTCGGGAACTGGATTCCTGCCGTAGAAAGATTGTGGCTATTGCCAACATGAGTAAGGAACCGTCTCAAGTTTATCGTTTGAACTTGCAGATGTTCCCATTGTCTAAAAATACACAACAAAAAAAAGAGGGATAATATGAATACGTATATGAAAACAAACATTCTTTGGTTGGGTTTGTTATGCACTCTTTCATTGACTGCGTGTTCTAATGATACCGTGGCTGGTACTACCGAAGAGAAGAATGCATTTTGGGATCAAACTTCTAATCTTAAGGCTTGGAACGTCATGGACGGTTCTGAAATTAAGTTGGATGCAAGCAAGAAAACTTTGGCTGGCCGTGTATCTCTTGCAAAAACAGGTAATGATGGCTTAAGTCGTGCCGGTATGGTCTTTGATGCGTCTAATCCGGATGGTTCTCCTGTTGATCTTTCTGAAAACAGTGACGGATTGTGCGTATCTTATGGGTCAGACCTTGACGTAGAAATTCGCTTAGATGAAAGCGATTACGCAAGTGCTTCTGTAGATAAAGACTTGCCCTATGCAAGCTTCTCTATGAAGAACGATGGAAATGAATCTCGTTGTGTCTCTTGGAAAGAATTTAAGACGAAAAAATCTGATTTGAATGACGATTCCTTTGCTAAGAAGGTTCGTAGTGTACAAATCGTCTTTGTCGGTGAATCGGGCGCTTCGGGTGAATTTGACATCCAGCGATTGTCTCCCTATGTCCGTTGGGAAATGTGGTGGAGCAAGATTGATGGTGACCACGTAAAGACGGGCTTTGATGAAGGCGACGAGGGTACATCCGGTGAATGGAGTCTTTTCGGAGATTCCGCCCAAGCCCACATTGAATTCCTTTATGGTGAATTCAAACCTACGGATGGCGGTTATGATGGAAACGTCGTTTTCACTGAATCTAGTTCAAATCCGGATGTTGGTCTTCAGTTCCTTGTTGCTGGAAAATCTACTGGAAATGGTGCGGATATTATTCATTCGGCGGATGTGACGACAAAATGGATGGGAATATGTATGGAATATGAATCTCAGATGGATATCGAAATGCAGCTTGTTCCCGAGAATGCCAGTGAAGAAAACATTCTCAAGTTGACTTTTGCCAAGAACGACGATGTGAATGATATGACTGTTAGCGCTGACGACGATTCAAAAAGAGCGTCCCATATGGAAAGTAGATGTTATGAATTTGCAAATGTGCCAAATTCTGATCAGGTTTTGAAGAAACTGGCGATTGTTCGTTTGAAATTTATAAAGGAAAATAATTCTGGTACAAACTTTGTTGTTAATCGCGTTAGTTACTTGTTGCCGGAAAACCGTTCTGTCAGGGATTTGGGCGAGTATAAAGAAGTTAATCCTACGGAGTCTTCCGATTACAAGTCCGGCACAAGCTTCTTGTGGAATGGTGCCGTTGATGGCGATCGTGTGGATCTTGGCATTGCAAACGCAACATCTGGTGGTATTTGGGTCAATTCCGTAGAGGAAAACGATTACTATCGCTTCGGATTCCCGGATGATGTGGAAGCGGATGAGAATGGAAATGTCATTTCGTCTTTGTTAAGCAAGTATCACAAGTTTAAAGCTTATGTTAAAACGGATGATAATATTACTGATTTGAATAATCTTGCGCATATTGGTTTTAATACGGTCAGTTCGAATAAGGAACCTGCTGACATTAGCGCCTGGGGTGGTTTCTGCATACATTATAGCACGTATAACTACATCAGAATTGCTCTCATTACGGATGCTTCGGCAAATAAATACTGGTATGCCGATGTTGAATATTCGGATGATATGACTTGGGGCAAGGTCTCTTGGAACGCATTCAAGAATATTGATAAAGATTCCAAGGAAAAAATTGAAGATGTCCTAGGAAAAGTAGCTGAGGTTCAGCTTCAGTTCCTCACGGATGGTGCATTTGTTGTCGATAAGTTTGGTTCCTACGACCAATGCGGTAATTAATGAATTTGTTTGGGAGATGGATGAGGAGGAAAAAATAGGAGGAAAAAAAGACGACACCGACAAAGTCGGTGCCGTTTTTTTATATAGAGAGGTGTAAGGAAATTACACCTTGTCGAGAGCCTGCGTGAGGTCCGCGATGATGTCTTCCACATTCTCGATACCCACGCTGAAGCGGATCAGGTCTGGTGCAACGCCTGCTTCAATGAGCTGTTCGTCGGTGAGCTGACGATGCGTGTGGCTTGCCGGGTGCAAAACGCAGCTACGGGCGTCGGCCACGTGGGTCACGATGCAGATCATCTTAAGGCTATCCATGAACTGGATGGACTTTTCACGACCGCCCTTGATGCCGAACGTAAGAACGCCGCACGGGAGACCGCCCTTGAACTGCTTCTGGGAGAGTTCATAGTACTTATCGCCTTCGAGGCCAGCGTAGTTGACCCAAGCCACCTTCGGGTGGTTTTTGAGGAACTTGGCGCAAGCGAGAGCGTTTTCGCAGTGGCGAGGCATACGCAGGTGAAGCGTTTCAAGACCAAGGTTCAGGAGGAACGCATTCTGCGGAGACTGGATAGAACCGAAGTCACGCATGAGCTGAGCCGTAGCCTTCGTGATGAAAGCTCCCTTGCCAAATGCCTTCGTGTAGGCGAGGCCGTGGTAGCTCGGATCCGGTTCGGTGAGACCCTTGAAACGGTCGTGGTTTGCTTCCCAGTCAAAGTTGCCGCTATCCACAATGCAGCCGCCCACGGCAGTAGCATGGCCGTCCATGTACTTGGTGGTGGAGTGCGTCACGATGTCAACGCCGAAGTCGATCGGGCGGCAGAGAATCGGGGTCGGGAACGTGTTGTCCACAATCATCGGCACGCCGTGCTTGTGAGCGAGATCTGCAAAGCGCTTGAGGTCGAGCACCTTGCCAGCCGGGTTTGCAACGGTTTCGCCGAAGAAGCACTTGGTGTTCGGGCGGAAGGCCTTTTCGATTTCTTCGTCAGAAGCGTCCTGGTCCACGAACGTGCATTCGATGCCAAGCTTCTTCATGGTGACGGAGAAGAGGTTGCTCGTACCGCCGTAAATGGCGCTCGTGCTAATGAAATGGTCGCCGGATTCGCAGATGTTGAACACGGCGTAGAAGTTTGCAGCCTGACCGGAGCTGGTGAGCATGGCGGCGACACCACCTTCGAGAGCGGCAATCTTAGAAGCCACGGCGTCGTTGGTCGGGTTCTGCAGACGGGTGTAGAAGTAGCCGCTGGCCTTCAGGTCGAACAGATCCGCCATGTCATTGGTGGTTTCGTACTTGAAAGTGGTGCTCTGGTAGATGGGGAGAACGCGCGGTTCGCCGTTCTTCGGCTGCCAACCACCCTGGATACATATGGTTTCTGGTTTTGCCATGTTGAAATTCCTTCTATAAAATTTTTATGGCTTGTAACATAGCTATTTTCTATAGCACGGTCTATAAAAAAGTAAATCTTTGGGTGGGGCAGTGTGAAAAAATTGGAAGAAATTAGCTAAAAATTATAGGTGGTAATAGAAAGAACTTATAACGCGACTCGCTTTCGCGGGAATGACATTTTCACGCGATAGACATCTTTGTATTTTCTATCTTTGTCGTTGATGAAACCGATTTCTGCAACACCTTCCCATGGATTGGCCTTTTGGCATTTGCTTGCGATAGGGACGGTTGCCTTTTGGGGCACGAGCTTTGTAAGTACGAAGGTGCTTTTGAACCACGAGTTCTCGGCGGTGCAGATTTTCACGTTGCGATTTGTGGTGACGTACTTGTTGTTGCTCGCGATTTCGCATAAGCAATTCCGCTGCAAGGAATGGCGGCATGAGCTGATTTTGTTCGTTTGCGGGCTCACGGGTTGCACGCTTTACTTCTGGGCGGAAAACACGGCGCTTTCGATTTCGCCGTCGAGCAATGTTTCCTTGATTGTTTGCACGAATCCGCTGTTGACGATGATTTTTGCAGGGCTTATTTATAAGAGCGAACGCCTTTGTAAACGGCAAATTCTTGGGTGCATTATTACGTTCATTGGGATGGTGCTTGTGGTGTTGAATGGCAAATTCATTTTGAAACTTTCGCCGGTGGGCGATTTGCTGGCATTCAGCTCGGCATGCATGTGGACCGTTTATTCGCTGATCCTCCGCCAATTGAATGGTAAGTATTCGACGCTGTTTATGACGCGCAAGATGTTTTTTTATGGTGCTCTTTCGTCGATTCTCGTGATGCTCACGGAAACGGACAAGTCTGTGCCGTGGCAAAATTTTGCGGAATCGGTCGTTTCGCTCAACTTCCTTTGCCTTACGGTGTTTTCATCGCTATTTGGTTATCTTATTTGGAATAAAGTTCTTGAAAAAATTGGGACGGTCTTGGCGAGCAACTACATTTATGCCATTCCTTTGGTGACGATTATTACGGCGGTCATTGCACTTGGCGAAACTATAACGGTTGTGGCTATTGCGGGTGCTGCGGCGATTGTGGCGGGTATGGTACTTGCGGAATGGAAACCGCGAAAGTAAGATTTCATGAAAGGGAGATGCCCGTTCGGTGACGGGCATGACAGGGGATGACAATGCACCGAATTGTTTACTATATTTTTCATAGGTAATGCCTTATGCGGTAAAACGCTGTATCGTGTCGCGAAAGATGCGGTATAAGAGAATCCCGTGAAAGCCGGGAACGGTCTCGCCGCTGTAAGGGGGGACGAAACCAGCATAAACCAATGCTTGCCACAAAGGCGGGTGTGAAGGGGCTGGGAGTAGAGGGATCCCCGAGTCAGAAGAACTGTAAGGCACAACGGGCGCTTGGCGCCACGGGTTGTTAAACGGTGCGAAAGACATCGCTTTGCATAGCCACGCGTTTGCGTGGGTGTTTGACTGTGTGTAATCGCAGTCTCTTAGGCGTTCGCGTGTGCGCGGCCGTACTGCTTGCGAGCGTTTCTAGTTTTTCCGAAGAGTTTATTCAAGATTTGGGCGAGTCGTCTGTTTTCGGGGTGACTGCTGAAAATGTAAAGCCTTTGCAGGCGTCTTCGAGCTATGCTGAGGTTACGCCGGAGGCATGGGAAGGCCGTGGCCTTTCTGCGGCTGAAGTTCTGGCGTCACTTCCGGGCGTGCAGTACACGCGTCAGGGCGGAGTCGGGAGTTTCCAAACTGTGAGCATTCGCGGGGTCTCGGCAAAGAACATTGTCGTTTGCATGGATGGTGTTCCGATGAACGATGCTTCGGGTGGTGCGGTTGACTTGGGTTCGATTGACTTGAATCAAGTAGAAAAGATTGAAGTCTACAAGGATCGAGTCCCTGCAAAATTTGGCGGTCGCGGTATTGGCGGTGCCATTAATTTTGTCACAAAAGGATCGAAGCCTGCCGAAGCGGTGCTCTCGCCGGATGAGAGAAAATCGGGCCGCGTGCTTTTGAGCTATGGAAGTCACAACACATGGGAGGCTTCAACGCAGCTGCTCTCGCGATTGACAGATAGTGTTTCAGTAAGTGCATCATTGTCAGCGCGACACAGCGATAATGATTATGAATTCGATAGTGAAAATGGAACACCGTACAATCTTGATGATGATTTTACGGATACTCGTCGAAATGCGGAATTTACGGAGTACTCCGGACTTTTCAAAGCTCGCGTTTTGCATTCGAATGGCGTGTTCTCTACGTTGAATTTTAATTATAGCCATGCCGAAGGTGGAAATCCGGGACGCGATGATTTTCAGGCGTCGGTGGCGGGCTACAAGGGAGATTTTGCGACTGCGATTTACCGCGCTGAGCTTCCGCAACTTTGGAATTGGCTCTGGCTTGAACTTTCATTGACGGGTCGGTTCGAAAAGGCAGTTTCGCATTCGTATTATCCGTTGGACCATTTGGGATATGCTTCGTCGGAATTGCAAAAATATGGAACGGCTGGGTATAGCTTGATTCCTGAAATTCTGGCGAATTATTCTGGCGAACGTCTTGAAGCGAATATGCGCTTGTCGCTGGATATGAGTTACTATTCTAATCGCGGAAATACTTCGAGTCCGTGGAACTTGATGCGTGTTGCAACGAATGTCTCGGGTGATGTTTCGTATGATGTTATCAAAAATCTTTCGGTGGGCGGAGAAGCTTCTGCGTTATTTACAAGCGATGATATTCAGGGTGGAAAATTTGTGCAGCCGACATCTTCACTTACGATTAAAACTGCTGAAGAACGTGATGTTTCTTGGACGGCGCGCGGTTTTGCTCGCTATGATGCTCCTAATTCCCAGTTTGGTGGTAACCTGAGTTTTGGTCGTTTTGTGCGTACTCCGCAGTTGATGGAACTTTACGGCGTTTTCCCAGGAATGTTATCGAATCCGAATCTTAAGGATGAATCCGCTTTGCGTTTTGAAATAGGCGGTTATTACATGATCCCGAAGAGCCATACTGCAATTCGTGCAACATATTTTGAAACGCATCTTGAAAATGGAATTTATTGGTTGGTCAGTGGTGGATTTTCAAAGCCGATGAATATTGGAAAAGCGCATGTGCGCGGGCTGGAAGCTGAAATGGAAAGTAAACCTAAAAAGTGGCTCTCTGTGATTTTGCGCGCGACTTTCCAAGATGCTGAAGATTGTAGTGATGAAAAATATTATAACGGGAAGCAACTTCCGAATGAGCCTGCGCGCTCGTATTACGCCGAAGCAAAATTTGATTTGCCGCATCATTTTGATTTTACATGGACATCGGAATATCGTACTGAAATTTTTGATGATCGCGCGAATCGCATAAAGCAGCCTGCTGTTGCTTTGCATCATTTTGCGCTTGGTTATATGCCTTTTGAAAAAACGCGTTTGATTTTTGCGCTTCGGAATTTGACGGATGAGACTTATAGAAATCCCTATATATCATTCCCGACTCCGGGGCGAGAATACAAATTAACATTAACACAGGGGTTTTAACCCCGCGCAGTAAAGGCTTTGCAAAACGTGTAACGTTTTTTGCTGCGACAACATAAAGAGGTACAAAATGAAAAAACTCCTTACACTCCTTGCTGGTTCTTCGCTTGCATTCTATATGCAGGCTTGCTCGGACAGCTCCACTTCTGCTGATGACGATCCGTTAAAGCCGGGTTCGGTTTACGTATTTGGTTCTGATTACAAGACCGGTGAACTCCGCTGGGTTCTTGATGATGGCGTTTCTGACAAGAAACTTTCGTTCAATCAGGACTCTAAGTTGATCGGCATTGATGGAAACCTTTTTGTTCTTGAAAGACTCGCTGCAGACAACCTTGCTCTTGTGGATGTTTCTAGCAATGAAGTCAAGTGGCAAAAGTCTATGGGGGACGCATCTAACCCGAGCGATGTCGTGAAGGCCAACAAGGACGAAGTCTGGGTTGCATTGGAAGGTGCTGCCAAGTTTGTGAAGGTTTCCGTGAAGGACGGAAAGGTGACAAAAACTGTTGAAACGAAAAAGTTCAATCAGGGCAAGGCCACGACTCCGAACCTCGTTGATCTCGAAGTGAGCGGTGATACGTTGTTTGCGCTCTTCCAGCGTTCTGAAAATTATGCTTATCCGGCTCCGGGCCTTCTTGCTTTGTACAAGCTTGACAATGGCGACTTGCTCGATACCATTAAGCTTGCTAAGAAGAACCCGACTGCAATGGGCTTTGCTCAGGGTAAGCTCTATGTTGCATCTCAGGGTGAATACAATGAAAACTATGGTACTGATGCTGATGAAGCTCGCGGTATCGAAGAAGTTAATCTTTCCAAGAAGAGCTCTTCATTGGTCGTTTCCGGCAAGAAGATTGGCGGTGGTGTCTATGCTTTCGCTGTAGATTCTGAAGAAAATGTCGCTTATGCCGCTGCTTACAAGGGTTTCGGTGATGTGCCTCTGATGAAGGTTGACCTTTCCAAGAAGGAAGCTAAGGCCGTTTCTGGCGTGAGCGATGTTGAAGGCTCTTTGTTCTTTGATGATGTTGATGGCGTGCTTTACATTGGCGACCGCGGCTCTAAGGGTGGCTTGTACAAGTATGAAAATGGCAAGGCTACAAAGATTGAATCTCCGAAGGAAATGCTCCCGGTTTACAGCATTGCAATCGTGAGATAATTAGCGAGAAATAATGGATCCTTCGCGTTGCTCAGGATGACGCGAAGCGTCAATTCGAGGCGGCTATTCCAAGCCGCCTTATTTTGTATAGCATCATGCGCGGGCTCACGGAAAGGTCGCGGCCAGCGGCGCTCATGTTGCCGTCGTGACGGCGGAGCGCTTCGCTCAAAATTTCGCGTTCGTAGCTGTCCATGAGCGTTGAAAGCGGGCTGTTGCCTTCGGGAAGCACGGAAGTGCCCGAAGTGACGTCGGTTTGTAGCGTCGGCGGTAAATCGTAGGCGTTGATGCAAACGTCGGTGGTGGCGAGGCATGCGTGCTCGATGCAGTTTTCGAGTTCGCGCACGTTTCCCGGCCAGTGGTAGCTCATGAGCATGTCGATGGCGGGCGTGCTTAAACGCAGAATTTTCTTGCCGTACTTTAAGTTCATCTTTTCGATGAAATGATCGGCCAATAGCAAAATATCTGTTTTACGTTGAATTAGTTCGGGAAGCGAAATCTGGAAAATGTTCAGGCGGTAGTAAAGGTCTTCGCGGAAGGTTCCGCGCTGCATCATGGCTTCGAGATTTTTGCCAGTGCTTGCGATGAGGCGCACGTTGGCGCGCTGGACGATGTTGCTGCCCAAGCGGCTGAATGTTTGGTCTTGAATAAATTGCAACAACTTGATTTGCGATTTGAGGGGCAAGTCGGCGACTTCGTCTAAGAATAGCGTACCGCCGTTTGCTTGTTCGGCTTTGCCAATGTGCCTGTTGGTGGCGCCTGTGAATGCTCCGCGTTCGAATCCGAAGAGCTCGCTTTCAAAGGAGTTGGCGCCTTCACTGAGGGCGTCGCAGTTGAGCGCGATGAACGGACTCTGTTTGCGGTCCGAAAGTTCATGAATGCTGCGGGCGACGTATTCTTTGCCAGTGCCTGCTTTTCCGCGGATGAGGACTGTTGCGCTTGTGGGGGCGATTTGCTGCACGAGTTTGCTCACTTCGCGCATTTCACGCGTGTTGCCGATGAGTTCGCCCGGGATTCCTTCGATGATGTTTCGGATTTTTTGGCACTCGATTTGGTGCTCGTTTTCGATGGATTCGAAGTTTTTCTTTAAAATCCCTTGAATGCTTTCAAGAAGTTCGCCACGCTTGCGAACCTTTTGGATTTTCTCGACGATGGCCGCGAAAGTCGTGTTTTCAAGGGAGTGTATATCCATGTTTATTCCGATTTCCCTGTTGCTGCGCCGGGCCTGCTGTCGCCCGACGCAGCTCTAGGAGAGATGAACGCTAGTAATATAGCAAATTTTGCGTTGCTTGCTTTACAAAAATGTAATAAACTGAATTAATTTTACAAAAATGTAATGAAACGGGCAAAAAATAGGCGATTTTTTCAATGCAAAGCGTGTTTTGGGTTGCTAATTTTCTGTGTGCTTAAGTAATATGTCACTGGATGCTTCGTTTCACTCAGCATGACGTTAAGTAATCACTTTAAAAAGACTGGAAAAAACATGAATAGTAGTCGTAATAAAGCCATTTATGATATCGCAACTGCTCCGGTGAGCGCCGTGTTGCCTGCCGCTCCTGCGAACGTCGATTTCTATGGCGAAGACGTTTTCAATGCCGATGCCATGCGCATTTACCTCCCGAAAGACATTTGCGAAAAGTTGCTTGCAACGATTGACGAAGGTGTCGCTCTGGACCCGAGTATTGCTGGCGATGTCGCTCATGCCATGAAGCGCTGGGCCATGGATCGCGGCGCAACGCACTTTACGCATTGGTTCCAGCCTTTGACCGGCTCTACGGCTGAAAAGCATGACTCTTTCCTTGAACCGTCTGGCTGCAAGGCTATCATGACGTTCAGCGGCAAGAATTTGATTGTTGGTGAACCGGATGCTTCTAGCTTCCCGAGCGGCGGTTTGCGTTCTACGTTCGAAGCTCGTGGCTATACCGCTTGGGATCCGACATCTCCGGCTTTTATCAAGCGCCACGGCAATGGTGCGACGCTTTGCATTCCGACTGCATTCTGCAGCTACACGGGTGAAGCTCTCGACAAGAAGACTCCGCTCCTCCGCAGTTTGCAAGCGCTCTCCAAGTCGACACGCCGCCTCATGACTTGCTTCAAGGCTGGTCCGAAAAAGACGACGGTTACGCTTGGCGCCGAACAGGAATACTTCCTCATCGACAAGAGATTTTATCTGCAACGCCCGGACTTGTACCAAGCCGGCCGCACGATTTTCGGTGCTACTCCTGCAAAGCACCAACAAATGAATGACCACTACTTCGGCAGCATCCCGAGCCGCATCTTGAACTTTATGAACGATGTGGAAAAGGAACTGTGGAAACTTGGCATCCCGGCAAAGACCCGCCACAACGAAGTGGCTCCGGCCCAGTTTGAACTTGCTCCGTTGTTCGAAGAAGTGAATCTCGCTTGCGACCACAACATGCTCGTGATGGAAACGCTCCGCAACGTGGCGGACCGCTACGGTCTTGTTTGCTTGCTGCACGAAAAGCCTTTTGCAGGCGTGAACGGTTCTGGCAAGCACAACAACTGGAGCCTTTCTTACGGTAAGGGCAACTTGCTCAATCCAGGTAAGGACCCGCACCAAAATGCCGTGTTCCTTACAGCCATTTGCGCTATCATGTATGCCGTCGATACGCATGCTGATTTGCTCCGTATGACTTGCGCAGGTGCTGGTAACGATCACCGTCTCGGCGCTCACGAAGCTCCTCCGGCAATTATTTCCATTTATCTTGGCGACCAACTCACCGACGTAATTGAACAGCTCGAACAAGGCGTGCCCAAGTCTAGCAAGCAAGCGGGCGCCATGAAGCTCGGTTCCGATATGCTTCCGCCGCTCCCGCGTGATGCTACCGACCGTAACAGAACTTCGCCGTTTGCATTTACGGGCAACAAGTTTGAGTTCCGCGCACCGGGCTCTAGCCAAAGCTGCTCTGAACCGAACGTTGTCTTGAATACGATTGTCGCCGAAGCGTTCGACATGATTGCGGAACAGCTCGAAAAGTTGGACGACAAGAACTTCCACACGGGCTTGCAAAAGATTTTGCAAAAGATCGTGAAGGAACACAAGCGCATTTTGTACAACGGAAATGGCTACACGGACGAATGGGTGAAGGAAGCCGAAAAGCGTGGCCTCCCGAACATCCGTACTTCGATGGAAGCACTCAAGGCTTTGACGAAGGAAGAAAATATCGCGCTCTTCGAAAAGTATGGTGTGATGAACCGTGCCGAAATGGTTTCTCGTTACGAAGTGAATGTGGAAGATTACCACAAGCGCATTCACATCGAAGGCGAAATTGCTCGCGACATGGCAAAGAACATCATTTTGCCGAAGGTTGTCGAAGCTTATTCCAACGCGCTCAAGACAAATGAAATGGCTTTGAACCAAGGCTTCCCGGGCCTCGATGGCTACGCAAAGTCGTTGGGTGAAGGCTTGACACGTTTGACGGCAGCAATCGACGTGATGGAAAATGCTCTTGGCGGACTCCATGAAGGCATCGTTGATGCAATTGCTGCGCTTCGCAAGGAAGTCGATGGCTTGGAAAAACTCGTCTCCGACGAGCTCTGGCCCCTGCCGAAGTATAGAGAGATGCTTTTCATCTATTGATGAAAAGCATGGCCTCCCGTCGTAGGTGGGAGGCCTCAATGCACATTCATTTACTAATGAAAAGCTTTAGCTGCACGTCTTTAGGCGTGCTGCTTATATGTCCGTTCATTTACTAAAACTACAGTTGAATCTTTAGAAGAGCCGCGGGATTATCTCGCGGCTTTTTCTATTTGCTATGGCTTTGCTCCGTGTACTTAGAAATTTTTTACATTTAACTTATGGTTTTCTCTGAAAAAAACATTTCCAAAATCTCGTTCAAGTTTTTTAATTAAAACGATTTGTAGAGGTTCCCTATGGATTCCTGCGAATACGAGATTCTATTTGAACTTTTGCGGAAGGCTCTATGCCCGCCTGATTCGCTATTGCCATTTTCAAAAAAATTGAGCGATAAAGAATGGGATTGCTTGCATGAAGATGCCTTGAAACAGTCGCTTGCAGGAATTTTGTATGACGCTGTGCGTAACCTGCCTCAGAATTTGCGCCCTTCCATAGATTTTGTTTTCCAGTGGGCTAGTGAAGCGGAAACGATTAAAGGTCAAAATATTCGTTTGAATAGCGAAGCTTCGCGGTTGACGCAATTGTTTGCGGAACGAGGCTATAAAGCGGTTGTGCTCAAGGGCCCCGCAAATGCGAGACTTTATCCTAATCCTTATGCGCGTCAAGTGGGTGATATCGATTTGTGGGTTGATTGCGGCAGGGCAAATGTCCTTGATTTGCTCGAATCGATGGGGTTTAAGACAGAAGGATACGATCTTTTTATTGATCATCATGTTCATTTTTTTGATAATGAAATTTTTGTTGAAGTTCATTATCGAGTGTCTTCTGGTAATTACAATTATTTTAAGAATGCGCACATGCAACGCTATTTAGAAAGTGAAGTGCTGAGGTCGGAAGTTGTTCCTGAAGGCTTTTGTGTGCCCTCGGTTAAATTTGCTCTTGTAATGCAGCTGTCGCATATCCAAAGGCATTTTCTAGAATGCGGAATTGGTTTTAAACAAATTATTGATTACTATATATTATTGCAACAATCTACAGAGTTGGAACGGCATGAAGTCGCAGCGAATTTAAAAAAGTTTGGAATGTATCATTGTGCGGGCGCTCTCATGTGGGTTTTGCATTTTATTCTTGGGTTAGAAAAATCGAAAATGCTGTGCACTCCAGATACGAAGCGCGGAAAAAGAATGCTTGCCGAAATTGTTAAAGGTGGAAATTTTGGAAATTCATATGCTGTTGTGGAAAATAATTTTATGCAGGCTTGGATGAATAAAAAAAAGCGAGTCTTGAGATTGTTTTCGTTTGATCCGCTAGAAATGATTTGGCATGAAATCTGTTATTGGAAAAGTTTTATAAAATCAATTTCGTTGCGTATCCGATTGCGAAGGTTTTCAATTTGGGAAGTGTATCGTTAGAAGGAACTTATGACAAAAAAATATTACAAGGTAGCTGAACATCTTTTTGCTGTTGATGCAAACGAAGAAATTTTTTTGCAAATGGAAAATTATAATCCATTTGCCGTGAATGGTGTGGATTCTATTTCTGAATCTGATGTTGCTTTTTCACTTTCAGTTGAATGCGGTGCTTGCGTTGAGTACATTGAAGAAACTCGCCAAGATGACGAAGGTCAAATTATTATTTGTGGCCATACAGCTGAAAACCAGTCTACGTTTGAATTTATATTGTATGGTGTTTCTGCAGGGATTTTGCTTTGCTCGCTTGATTATAAAACGGCGACTATTTATTTTGCAGAAGAAAAATTTAAGGGCTTAAATAAGTTTGCAATCAACAACGCAATAATGGTTTTGTACGCGCTTGCTACGGCTAAATTTGGAACGGCATTATTCCATGCTGCGGTGGTGACGTATCGTGAACGGGGCTATTTGTTCTTGGGTAAAAGTGGAACAGGGAAAAGTACTCATGCGAGATTGTGGTTGCGCTATAATGAAGGTTCGCAATTATTGAATGATGATAATCCCGTGGTTCGTTTTTTTGAAAATGGCTCAATTGCAAAAGTGTATGGAAGCCCGTGGAGCGGAAAAACTCCGTGTTATAAAAATCAAGAAGTTTTGATTGGCGGATTTGTTTTGCTTGAACAGGCTCCGTATAATAAAATTTCTCGTTTGCGCGGGGTGTCGGCGTATGCGGCGTTATTGCCGAGTATTTCTGGAAAACGTTGGGATAAAGTAATTGCAGATGGCTTGCATTATACTGAGAATGCACTGGCTTCGCATGTACCCGTATGGTATTTGGAATGCTTGCCCGATGAGGCTGCCGCTAAAATTTGTTGTGAGGCCATCACATGATTTCTGATGATTTTATAATGTCTGAAGCGATTCGCCTAGTTGGTGATGGCGTTGCGGTAACGTTCCCTGTGAAAGGCGTGAGTATGTTGCCTTTTATTGTGGGCGGTTCTGAAAAAGTTATACTCGAACGTCCCGTAAACTTTAAGTGTGGAAGCGTTGTGCTTGCAAAAGTGAATACGGGAAATTATGTGATTCATCGTATTGTGGCGCTGGATGGAGACCGTGTCACGTTGATGGGCGATGGCAATTTGGCAATGCGAGAACATTGCAATATTGATGATATCAAGGCTAAAGTTGTTTACGTTGTGAATGCTGACGGCAAAAAACGCTCGTTAGAAACGTTTTGGCGACTACTGGCTGCAAAATTTTGGTACATTCTACTACCTTTTAGACGATATTTTCTTTGGATTTATAGGAAGGTGAAATTATGAAAATAAAAAAAGGTTTTGTGCTGCGTGATGTTTGTGGCGAACAAGTAATTATGGGCGAGGGAATTGGCGCTCTTGATTTTGGACGGCTTCTTTGTTTGAACGAAACGGCGGCGTGGTTGTGGAAACAATCTGAATTGCAAGGTGATTTTTCGATTGAAAGTCTTGTGGATGCTCTTTGTGAAGAGTATGATGTGTCCCGTGATGATGCGCTGAAAGATGTGGCGTTGATTGTTGATGAATGGAAAAAAGTGAACGTTATCGAATGAAATATGTAGCTTGGCTGTGGCGTGAATTGCGCGGTTTCCGTGCAAATATCATCATCCGCGTGATGGTGGGTGTCGGGCGTGTTTCGCTTGGACTTTTGATGATATGGCTCAGCAAGCTTTTTATTGATGAGACGATTCGTACGGGGACAAATGATGAAGTTGTCCGTATGATTGTTTTTTTGGTCCTTACTGTTGTTGGATCGATTGTACTTAGACTTGTGTATTATTACATGAATGCAAGTGCTATGGTACGAAAATCGAATGCTTTGCGTCTCAGTTTTTTTGAGTTGTTATTTGTGCGGAAACTGTATGGCGGGCAAAATTTGCATTCGGGCGATGTTTCGTCGAGGCTCATGAAAGATGTGGATACCGTTTGTACATCTGCGATTGAAACCATTCCGCAAATGATTGTGACGTGCGTGCAACTTGTGGGAGCGTTCCTTTTGATGCGGTGGTTTGACGTGCGCTTGGCTTGGGCTTTGTTGCTGCTTACCCCTGTAATGATTGCGCTTGGAAAAGTTGTATCACGCAAGTTGCGCCAAATGACGCTTGATATTCGCGATGGTGAAAGTAAAATTCAAATGCAAGTACAAGAAGCTGTTGAGTACAATGCGGTGATGCGTTCTCTCGAAAGTGAAAGCTGGGTGACGGACTTGCTTGTACGAAAACAAGATAAGTTGGAACATGATGTTTTGCGGCGTACGCGGTTTACAACGGTATCGCGATTTTCGCTTGGCTTTGCGTTCGGGATGGGCTACTTGTTTGCTTTTGTGTGGGGAGGTCTTGGATTACGCGATGGCTTGATTACCATTGGTACAATGACTTCTTTTTTACAGTTGGTCGGACAAATTCAACACCCGATTTTGACCCTTTTGAGAATGGTCCCGCAGTTGGTGCATTCGACGGCAAGCATAGATCGATTGGACGAATTGAAATGTGATGTTGAAGAATGCTTGCGGAATGAATCTGTTTTGCAAGATGTTTCGAAATCGCAGGGAAATGTGCAATTGGGCGTCCGTTTTGAAAATGTGAGCTTTGCCTATGGTGTGAATAGCGATTCGGAAAAAAATGAAAATGTTCTTTCGAATTTTTCGCATGATTTTAAACCAGGAAGCAAAACGGCAATTTTGGGTGAAACTGGTGCCGGAAAGACGACGCTGTTTAGAATTTTACTTGGATTTATTGAGCCTTGTAATGGTAAAGCGGTGGTGTATTCCAAAGGATGCGACTCTGAATCTGCTCGTGTAGTTGCAAAGGACACTCGTAAAGAATTTGTTTATGTTCCACAGGGCAATACACTGATGAGCGGGACTATACGGCATAATTTGCAAATGGCGAGGCCCGGTGTCGAGGACGCCGAGCTGCGGCGTGCGTTGCATGCCGCGTGCGCTGATTTCGTTTTTGATTTGCCTAAAGGATTAGATACTGAACTGGGAGAACGCGGGCGTGGCCTTAGTGAAGGCCAGTCGCAACGTATTGCAATCGCCCGCGGACTGTTGCGCTTTGGAAATATTTTGCTATTCGACGAAATCAGCGCCTCGCTTGATGAGGCAACTGAAAGTGAATTGTATCGTCGCTTGTTTGAAATGTTCCCTGAAAAGACGATGATATTTGTAACGCATCGCACTGCAATATGTCAAATGTGCGATGAAGTTGTAAAAATCGGTTCGATTTAAATCGTTGGGTGATTTTTATTTTCTTTTCAAACTTGCGATCGCAAATGCAAGTGAAATCGCGATCCCAATATGTGGAATGTATGCTGGTGTAGCAATTTTTGCGGTAGATGCAAGAATTGCTGGAATGAGTCCGAAAAGTCCACCGATGCAGACGCCTGTGTACCACAACGATTTTTTGATATTGAATTTTTTGTGCGCGATAATCGCGACGGCGAGCGGGGCAACAATTCCCGGCGTGTAGACGGAATAGGCCATTGTCAAAAGCCCGATGATATCTTTGCCCTGGAGTGCGAGGAATGTGGCGATAATGCCAATCGCAACAACGAGTAAGCGTACAGCGGAAATGCGACGTGTGTTTAGAATGTCACTTCCGAAAATGGCGGCAGAATTGATCAGGCATGTGTCCGCAGAAGAAAGTAATGCCGATAAAAGTCCAATGGAAAGTAATGCTGCAAGCGGAAGCGGTAAAACGCCGGAGGCGAGGCGGAATAACGGATTCACGTTGCTGCCCGCTGCGTTCGGGGCGTAAGTGGCAGCCCACATGCCAAGCAAAACGATAATTACGCTGAAAACAAGAATGGCGAAACTGCCCGCGACAACGGCTTTGCGCGCTGATGTTGAATCCTTTGCGACGAGATTTCTTGAAATCACGTCGGGGCCGAGGAAGTAGGCTCCGCCAACGGTGAACAGCATCATCGCTAAATCGGCGAAACCGAATTTTTCGTTTAATAGCGAAAAGTCGCCGAAGGTTGCGAGTCCGGCAGAATGCGCGGCAGTTCCATTCGCAATTGCGGCTGTTCCGTTTGCGAGTTCCGATGCTGTACCTGCTGCGATTTCCGTGCCAGAAAATCCACCGAACAGGTAAACGGCAACTGCGAAAAATCCCAATGTTAAAATCCCAAATTGCAGCGCATCGGTACGGACAACAGAAAGCTGCCCGCCCAAAAGCGTGTAGACAATCACGATAATAGCAGTAATTAAAACCGATTGCGTGCCTGCATCATGGCCGAGCACAAGCCCGATAAATCCTGCGACAGCTGCAAACTGTGCGGCAATAATCCCAATCCACGAAATAGCGATGATAAATGCGACAAGTTTTCTTCCGGTTTTTCCGACTGTCTTTTCGGCAATTTCAGGGAGCGTTCGCACATCAAGATCATGAACCGGTTTGCTCAGGAATGCGGCTTGGAACCAGAAGCCAATCGCTCCAACGCCGAGCCACCAGAATGCGGCAAAGCCGATGCTTTCGGCACGTGCGGCAATGCCCACAGTTGCGGATGCTCCAAGGACGGTTGCCATGAGGCTCATGAAAACGAAGGGACTACTTTGTTTGCGGCCTGCAACAACGTAATCATCAAAATTCTTGACCTTGAACAAGTCGCGAATGCAAATGAAGCCAAGGACAAGAAAGTAGATTAGGAGGATTTTCATAATTGCTAAAAAAGGAGATTCCCGCGCGATGGCGGGAATGACATGTTTGTTTTAACGATAGTAAAAATAGAATTTTACAGATTGCCGTATTCTCCGATTTCGGGCACGAGCGAGCCGGATTTCATGTGATAAATGCGGTTGCTGTAACCGAATGCGTTTTTGTCGTGCGTGGCGATCACAACGGCGACACCTGTCCGTGCAAGCTTAGCAAAGAGACTGTAAACTTTGCGGCTGTTTTCTTCGTCGAGGTTGCTTGTCGGTTCATCGGCAATAATCAAGTCTGGCTTGTTTGCGAGAGCGCGTGCGATAGCGACACGGCGCAGTTCTCCGCCAGATAGATTTTGCGGATGCTCGTTGACGAGGTGCGCAATGCCAAGCTTGTTGAGCAACGCCTTGATGTGTTCCTTGTCGATTTTCTTGTTGTACAAGGTCGATGTCAGAGTGATGTTATCAGCGACGGTAAATGCAGAAAGGCTTGCCGTGTTTTGCGGAATGTAACCGATGCGATCATTGCGCAGGCGGGCGAGTTCTTCGTCGTTTAGCTTGAAGAGCGGTTGCCCATCAATTTCGATGTTGCCGGTGGTGGGCGCGGTAACACCTGCGAGTGCGTTCAAGAGAGTGCTCTTGCCGCTTCCGGATTCTCCGAAGATGACTGTAAAATCGCCGGACCATGCGAAGAAATCTGCGTTGTTGACCGCATTAAATTTTTCGCCACGTCGAGTATATTGCTTTGTTATGTTGTTTCCATTGAGTATCATTATGCGTCCTCCTTTAATGCGGTGTAAACATCAATCTTTCCGACTTTTCTAGCGATGTGGTACGAGGCTCCAATCCCTGCAAAGGCGGGAATCAGCAAGGCTGCGATAATCGTCAAAAGGATGGTTGATGCGTTGGGGAGTGAAAAAGGTATTTGCAGATTTTCTTGAATCAAGAATCGGAACGAAATGATAGCGACGGTTCCGATTAGTGTTCCGGCGACGGCTCCGCTCCCGCTTGTAATCAAGGATTCTCCAAGAACGATGTTGGTGAGTTTTTTACGCGTGGCGCCAATGATGAGAAGTGTTGCAAATTCGCGCTTGCGTTCGCTTGTTGAAACCGAGAATGCGATGTAGACTACGGCAATCACGACGAGCAAGAAGAACCCTGCGATAAGCCAGACTGCAATTTTAAAGGACCCTGCTGTAGCGATGACGCTATCGAACATGTTCTTGCGCGGAATGACATCTAAGTTATCGAAATGTTCATAAATTGTTTGCGAGAGCTTTTCGAAATCGGCACCTTCTTCGAGGTTTACAAGTATTGCAGATGGCTCTCCTTCAGAAATGAAGTTGTATCCGACTTCTGCGGCGGCCTTGCGTAGAATTTCGATGGTTTCAACATCGGCGAAAACGGCTTGGTCCAACTTGTTGCCGAGCGGTTCGAGTGTTCCGACAACGGTAAATTCTTTGCCGAAAAACTTGATGACGCCACCGTCTTCGATGTTGATGTCGTTACCGACAATAACAGAACCGGGGACAAAGTCTTTTTTGTAGGTCTTGCGGATCCACGGCTTGATGGTGAAATCAGTCTTGGGATCAAAACCAATGATGTTGACTTTTTTGTCGCAGCAGCTTGCACTGAGCGTTGTGAGGTAGAATTGAGGTGATGCGGTGCTTACTCCTGGAAGATTGCGGGTGAAGTCTAGTACTTCGCGCGGGAGCGTTTTGTGGCTCAAGTCTCCTTGCAAAAGAACGGACTGGTTTTTAGCTTCGCTTCCGAACGGGACGATAATTAAATCGGCTCCCATGCGTGACGAAAGTTGTTCGAATCCGACGTCAAGACTCTTGGAAAAAATGATGCCGGAAAGTAATGTTGCCGAAGCGATAGCGGTTAAAATCACAAGGCCAAGGCTTCGTGCGGGATGGCTCCAAAAATTTGTATAAATAATCTTAAGCGTAGTTCGTTTCATTAGTAAAATCCTCCGATTCAAAATTGCGGCTTGCCAAAAACGCGAGGTTTGCTACACCGAAAAGTGCGATAACGATTCCGACCAGCTGAAGCACTGGGGAAGAGATGGAATGACAGTGCATGTGCGGGTGCGAACAGACACCTACGATAAGCGTGGGAACGAGTGACGTAAGCACTCCCAAGGCGATTACAGTGAATGACAATGTTTTTTGTGCTTTGGGGAGCAGCAAATAAGCAATGCCGATGAGCGCGATTGCGATGCCAATAAATCCATCAACAACAGAAGTGTAATGGCAATGCATGACCATGCCGACGGGATTGCAAAAAGGAAGTAAAACGAAGGAGAGTAACGAAGTGATAGTGCCTAGTAAAATTGTTATAGATCCAAAAAATATGCCGTTTGTCATAAATGCCTCCTTGTCTTTATTCGATGCCAAATATAGAAGGCGTTTGTTTGTTTGTCCAATACTTTGTTTTTAGAGTGTCTTATAGAAAATTGCTATAACTAACGTGCACTATGTTAGATTGGTCTAATTTTGGATTGATTCAAGTCCTTTTGGAGTAGAATTAGAAATTCTACTTTTTTAAAATATGAAAAAGAAAATTTGCCATAGAACCTCAGCTAGCGTATAGATTTCGTTACCTCATATATGCTGGATTAGGTTATCCCGCCGTGGCGAACAGCTATAGGCGGGATTTTTTGATTTTATTGTCTGGGTTGTTTATGAATGAAAATCTTGATTCTCGTTTAGTTCGCCATTGCGCTCCGACACTTGCGGGGCTTAAGGCGGGCAATCTTTTTTGCCTTGATATTGCTGATGGTATTTTGCTTTGTAATATTTTGGCGCGTTGGAATCGAGTGCTGAATCCTAAGGGTGTTTCGGCTCGTGTTGTTGCAGAACGTTGTGGACGTTACTTTATTTACGTCTACCGGAATAGCGCTTTGCAGAATTTGGGAAATTCTTGCGAGGTGCAGAATTTTTTGAAAGGCTTTGGCTACATCGGATTTGATGTAGAATCGTTATTGAACTTTTTTCAGGTGCGCATGACGCGTTCGGTTTGCTTCCCTCATGAAGTGGGCGTGTTTTTAGGCTATCCGTTACAAGATGTGAAAGACTTTATTGCGTATGGTGGAAAAAATTACAAGTTGATTGGTTGTTGGAAAGTTTATAACGATGTGCCGAATTCGATACACATCTTTGAGGTTTACAAAAAATGCCACAAGATTTTTAACGAGCGTTTTGAACAGGGCGAATCTTTAGAGGTTTTGACGGTGGCAAGTTGACGAATTTAAAAAGGTGAGATGGATCCTATCGCCGTTGGCTCCAGGATGACAATTTTTGCGAGTATGATGGATTGTAACATTGTCACTCTGAAGAGGCATCGCCTCGATAGAGTCCATGAAGGACTACGTTGATTTAAAAATCCATAAACAAAAAGGAACGAAAAATGAATAAAATTGCAGTTGTCTTTTGGACAGGAACGGGTAATACTGAAATTATGGCGAATGAAGTTGTCGCGGGCGCAAGTGCTGCTGGCGCCGAAGTGACGCTTTTCAATACGTCAGCTTTTGCTGTGGATAAGGCTCAGGAATTTGACAAGTTTGCTTTGGGTTGCCCGGCAATGGGTGCTGAAGAACTTGAAGATAGCGAATTCCTACCGATGTATGATCAACTGAAAAAGCTTATTTCGGGCAAAAAGGTGGTCCTCTTTGGTTCTTACGGTTGGGGTGGCGGCGAATGGATGAATCCGTGGAAAGAAGATGCCGCAAATGCGGGCCTTGTGCTTGCGGATGATCCGCTTGCTATTGAAGGTGCTCCGGATGATGATGGCAAGGCAAAGTGCCGTGAATTGGGCAAGGTGCTTGCGTTGTCGTAATTGACGTTTCCTTGCTCTAATAAAATTAGTCAAGATGAAAAATATTAGACACGCTAACAAAGTTAGAAAGGCTAACAATGTTAGCGTCTGTCTATTAAAATTGAACTGCAGTGCGGAGTTCTCCTAGGAAAATAAAGGGCTACGTACTGTCGTGTGTTTAATTTATTTGTAATTCGTGAGTTGGAGGGGTGATTTTTATTTTTGAATTGCTGGCGAAGTTGCCGCAATAATTTTTTCTTTTTATGGAGAAAGATATGTCAATGTTCAAGAATGAAAAATTCTGGCTTGTTGTTGCCGGTGCTGTCGGATCTGCTGTTGCAAAGAAGGTCCTCAAGGCTAAAAAAACTCGCGAACTTGCTGTGACGGGACTTGCTCACGGCATGAAGCTCACTGCTGATGCAAAGGCCGCCTTCCAGGACATGAAGGACGAAGCAAGCGATATCTGCAACGACGCCAAGGCAGAAGCAGGACTGGATAAGTAGACAGTGGTTAGTAGGCAGTAGACAGGAAATGTAAATAGCACTGTAAACTGCGACGAAATCGTCCTAACCACTAATCACTAAAAACCAACCACTAAAAATGAAATACAGAATCGTTTACGATAAGCCGGGGCGCCTTCGCTTGCGTGCTGGGGCGTACGCTTTTGAACGTGATTATGAAGCGCGCATTCACAAGGCTTGCTTGAGTGAGCCTTGCGTGAAAAGTGTTGTGGTGCGTAGCGTCAATGGCGGGCTCCTTTTTGAATACTCCGCTCAGGCGGGCGATTTCGAGGCGAGTCGTAAGCAGATTCTTGACTTTGTAAGTGCGCTCCATCCCAAAGAATTGCCCAAATGCGACGGCGAAACGGAATACCAGTTGCAATCATTGGACGATGGCTTTAAAGCAAGCCTCATGGGGATGATTGCAAGGCGTTATTTGACGCGTTGGTTTGTTCCGCTCCCGATTCGCACTGCGATTACGGTTGTTCGCGGGTTGCGCTATGTGGCACGCGGAATTTCGACGCTCATGAGCGGAAAGCTGACCGTCGATGTTTTGGACGGGGCTGCAATTGGAGCGAGCTTGCTCCAGAAAAATTATGAGTCCGCGGGCACGGTCATGTTCCTTTTGGGCGTATCGGGCTTGCTGGAAGATTACACCAAGGCGCGTACGCGCACGGCTTTGACGGGTAGCCTCGCTGTAAAGGTGGACAAGGTCTGGGTCGTGAAAGACGGCGTGGATACTTTGGTCGATATGAAGGATGTCCAGGTCGATGACCTTGTTCGCATCCGTTCTGGTAGCATGATTCCTGTGGACGGTCGCGTTATAGAAGGCGAGGCCTTCGTGAACGAATCGACGATGACGGGCGAATCCAAGGCGGTGATGAAGACTGCTGGCCGAATCGTCTTCGCGGGGACGGTTCTTGAAGAAGGCGCGATTGTCGTAAAGGTCCATGCGGTCAATAGCAATACGAAAATCCAGAAGATTGTGGAACTGATTGACCGTAGCGAAGACTTGAAGGCGAGCGTGCAGAGTCGCGCGGAACATCTTGCCGATAGCATTGTGCCGTTCAGTTTCCTCGGCTTTGGACTTACGCTATTATTGACGCAGAACATTTCCCGTGCGGTTTCCATCTTGATGGTGGATTACTCTTGCGCTATTAAGCTCTCGACTCCGATTTCCGTGATTTCTGCTTTGCGTGAAGCGGCTGATATGGATATGACGGTGAAGGGCGGCAAGTACTTGGAAGAGCTTGCGCTTGCCGATACGATTGTGTTCGACAAGACGGGAACGCTCACAAAAGCGGAACCGCGACTCGAAAAGATTATTCCGTTTG
>Ga0265300_10001125_pt1 | contig 26145 bp, 23 predicted proteins | sample AusTroGonzalo_MG_FD_193482 | JGI IMG/M metagenome (GOLD analysis project Ga0265300, IMG submission 193482) | Bovine rumen microbial communities from tropical cattle in Woodstock, Queensland, Australia - Gonzalo_03 | ecosystem: Host-associated > Mammals > Digestive system > Stomach > Rumen ...
AAATTCAAAATTCACAATTGGATTCCCTGAACTACTCAGACGTGTTGCCCGTGCCGTACCTGAGATGAGGGTAAGGTTTACTACATCACACCCCAAGGATATGAGTGACGAGACCTTGCAGGTAATAGCAGAGGAACCCAATATCTGCCACCACATTCATCTGCCGGTTCAGAGCGGAAGCAATCGCATCCTGAAACTGATGAATCGCAAATATACACGCGAGTGGTATCTGGACCGTGTGGCAGCCATCCGTCGTATCATCCCCGACTGCGCTATCAGCACCGATATATTTGTGGGCTATAGCAGCGAGACGGAGGAAGACCATCAGCAGAGCCTGAGCCTGATGAAGGAATGTGCGTATGACAGTGCCTTTATGTTCAAATACAGCGAGCGTCCCGGCACATACGCCAGCAAGCACCTGCCTGATGATATACCCGAGGACGTGAAGGTGCGCAGGCTGAACGAGCTCATCGCCTTGCAGAACGAACTCTCTGCTGAGTGCAACAAGCGTTGCATTGGCAAGGAATTTGATGTGTTGTTGGAGGGCGTAAGCAAGCGCAGCAAGGACCAGCTGTTTGGCCGTACCGGTCAGAACAAGGTGGTTATCATAGACCGTGGACAGCACCGTATCGGAGAAACGGTGCGAGTAACCATAACAGAAAGTAGCAGTGCAACCCTGAAGGGAGTTGTGGTCTCTTAACATTGAACAATGAGCATGAAGAGTAGGAAGAAGAAAACATCATCCTGGAGAATGCAGGCATTCACCAATACCATCAGTACCACTATGGTGCTGATATTGTTGGGTATGGTGGTTTTGCTGATGCTTACGGCCAACGTGATAGGCGATTCTGTAAGAGAGAACCTGGTGGTAACAGTGGTCTTGCAGGAGGATACACCTACGGAGGAAGCACAGGCACTGCAGAAGAAACTCTGTGCCAGGACATACGTTAAGAGCATAGACTATGTAAGCAAGGAGCAGGCCCTGAAGGAGCATGTGGAGAGTATGGGCATGGACCCGTCTGAATTCCTGGAAGCCAATCCCTTCTCTATATCGATGGAGGTAAGCATGAAGGCTGACTACTCCAACAACGACAGCCTGCTGTGGATAGAGAAGGAACTGAAGGAGACGAAGCATGTGAGCGAGGTCTATTACCAGAAGGATCTGGTGGAAAACCTGAATCACAACCTGACGCGTGCCTCTCTGATACTTCTGGGCATAGCGGCCCTGCTAGTCATTGTCTCCTTGAGTCTGATTAACTCTACCGTCAAGCTGAATGTATATAACCACAGGTTCATTATTCATACGATGAAGCTGGTGGGTGCCAAGTGGAGCTACATTCGCAGACCCTTCCTGATCAGCAGTTTCTGGATAGGTCTGGCATCTGCCATTATAGCCGACGGTGTTCTGTTCGGTCTTATTATGTGGGCTGCCAGATACGATGAGGCTATCTTGCAATACGTAACGCAGCAGAACATACTTATCATGGCCGGCAGCGTCCTGGCCGTGGGACTCCTCATTACTATCGTCTGTACGTATGTATCTGTAACAAGACAGCTGTATATAAAGGCTGAAAAACTGTACTAATAGTCCCCAAAAGGCAATTAAGAATTGAAATCAATATGGGTAATTTCGCATTTACAAAAACAAACTACATCCTTTTGGCCGTAGGAATGGCCATTGTTATTGTCGGCCTGATTCTGATGGCTGGAGAAGGAAGCTACGAGGGCGTTTTCAATGCTGACATCTTCAGTGCCCGTAGAATCAAGGTCGCTCCGCTGGTTAGCCTGGCCGGATTTGTCTTCATCATGGTAGCCATCATGTACAAGCCAAAGGCTAAGGACAACAGACAGGAGTAAGAAAGATTAGGAAGATACAATCATGACAGTTTTTGAAACTATTATCATTGCAATAGTGGAGGGACTAACAGAGTTCCTGCCCGTATCCTCAACAGGACACATGATTATCACGCAGAATCTGCTGGGTGTTGAGAGCACGCCCTTTGTAAAGGCGTTTACAATTATCATCCAGTTTGGTGCCATTCTGTCTGTTGTATGTCTTTACTGGAACCGTTTCTTCCGCCTGAACCGTACACCGGCTCCCTCTGGCAGTACTCCGATGCAGGCCTTCCTTTACAAGTGGGATTTCTACTGGAAACTACTGGTGGCCTTCGTTCCCGCCATTGTTATCGGTTTCATAGGCAAGATGTCCGGTCTGATTGACCGTTTCCTTGAAAATGTAGAGGTGGTGGCAGTGATGTTGGTTGTCGGCGGCATCTTTATGCTTTTCTGCGACCGCCTTTTCAATAAAGGGAGTGAGCAGACAACGCTGACGGAGGGGCGTGCCTTCCGCATAGGTCTGTTCCAATGCATTGCAATGATTCCCGGTGTATCGCGCTCTATGGCAACTATTGTCGGTGGTATGGCTCAGAAGCTGACACGCCGTGCTGCTGCCGAATTCTCTTTCTTCCTGGCCGTACCTACAATGGCAGCAGCCACAGCCTTGGATGTGCTGCAGCTGTTTTTCGGCGATGAAGCCGATGCCAGTTGGGCTACGCGTGATAATCTTATGATGCTGGCTTTGGGCTGCGTAGTAGCTTTTGTAGTGGCACTGCTGGCCATGAAATGGTTTGTAGACTTCCTGACCAAATACGGATTCAAGGCTTTCGGTGTCTATCGCATCATTGTAGGTGTTATCATTCTTGCCCTCTTATGGACAGGTCACTCATTAGTAATGGTTGATTAATGAATTTCAAGGAAGGAGAGATACTATACTTCGACAAGCCGCTTCACTGGACCAGCTTCAATCTGGTTGCCAAGGTACGCAGTGCACTATGCCACAAGATAGGAGTAAGAAAGCTGAAGGTGGGACATGCAGGAACATTGGATCCTCTGGCAACAGGAGTTGTTACTATATGCACAGGCAAGGCAACCAAGCGCATCGATGAACTGCAGGCCCATACCAAGGAATATGTGGCAACATTGCAACTGGGAGCAACCACCCCGTCGTTCGACCTGGAGACTGCCGTTGATGCTACCTTCCCTACGGCGCATATCACAAAGGAACTGGTGGAAGAGGCGCTTACGCATTTCCTGGGGAGGATAGAGCAGGTGCCGCCAGCCTTCTCGGCCTGCAAGGTGGACGGGCATCGTGCTTACGACCTGGCCCGCAAGGGAAAGGACGTGCAGCTGAAAGCCAAGGTACTGGTCATTGATGAAATAGAATTGCAGCACTTCGACCCGGAGACCATGCAGATGACCATCAGGGTAGTATGCAGCAAGGGTACATACATCAGGGCCTTGGCCAGAGACATCGGAGAAGCCCTGCAGAGCGGTGCTCACCTGATAGCCCTTCGCAGAACCAGGGTGGGGGATATAAGAGTGGAGGACTGCATGGATGTGGAGGACTTCCCGCAGTGGTTGGAGAAACAGGAAATAGAGATAGAAACAGAGTCAGATAACGATAATAAAAAGAACGCAAACGAAATAATCTCATGAAGCTATCACAATTCAAGTACAAACTAACCGACGAGAGAATTGCTCAAGAACCTACTCCCTTCCGCGACGACTGTCGCCTGATGGTAGTACATGCCAAAAGTAAATACATTGAGCATCGTAAATCATTCCGTGATGTGCTGGAATTCTTCGACGAGAAGGATGTCTTCGTATTCAACGATACAAAGGTGTTCCCTGCACGTCTGTATGGCAACAAGGAGAAGACAGGTGCCAGGATTGAGGTGTTCCTGCTACGTGAGTTGAACAAGGAGATGCGTCTGTGGGATGTCCTTGTTGATCCCGCCCGTAAAATCCGTATCGGTAATAAGCTCTACTTTGGTCAGGACGAGTCTATGGTGGCTGAGGTGATAGACAACACCACCAGCCGTGGCCGTACACTCCGCTTCCTGTATGATGGTCCGCACGAGGAGTTCAAGCGTGCCCTCTATGCCTTAGGAGAGGCTCCCATACCCAAGCATATTATCAAGCGTCCCACAACAAAGGAGGATCTGGAGAACTTCCAGTGTATCTTTGCTGAGAAGGAGGGTGCCGTTACCGCTCCTACAGCAGGACTGCATTTCTCTCCCCAGTTGATGAAGATGATGGAGATTAAGGGCATTGACTTTGCCTATGTTACCCTGCACTGCGGTCTGGGCAATTTCCGTGAGATAGACGTCGAGGACCTTACCAAGCACAAGATGGACAGCGAGGAGATGCACGTCGATGCCAAGGCCTGTGATATCATCAATACAGCCAAGGCTGAAGGCCGTAAGATTGTTGCTGTGGGAACAACCGTACAGAGAGTATTGGAGTCTGCTGTCAGCGCAGACGGCAAACTGAAGGAGTATGACGGATGGACCAACAAGTTCATCTTCCCGCCCTATGACTTCACATTGGCTGATGCTATGATTGCCAACTTCTACCTTCCCTACAGCACCTTGCTGATGCTTACTTGTGCCTATGGCGGATATGATCTGGTAATGATGGCATATAAGGAGGCGCTGAAGTACAACGAGAACGACCCCGAGAACCGTTATCGTTTCGGTACCTACGGAGATGCCATGCTAATCTTGCAGGATTAATGCATAAACTCTATATAGGCTTGGGTTCTAACCTGGGCGATAAGGAAGAGTTGCTACACCGGGCCATTGGTCTCATCAACGAGCGCATTGGCTCGGTGTTGCGTACCTCTTCGTTCATCGAAACGGAGCCTTGGGGATTCCAGAGCGACAACACCTTCCTGAACGGTGCATGCCTGGTGGAGACATCCCTCAGCCCCATGCAATGCCTTAAAGAGACGCAGGAGATAGAACGTCTCTTGGGCAGAACCAGGAAGAGTACGGACGGTAAGTATCATGACCGCCCCATTGACCTGGACCTCTTGCTCTATGATGATTGGGAGATGGACACCCCCGAGTTGGTTCTGCCACATCCACACATGTATGAACGTGACTTTGTGATGATTCCTCTAAGGGAGATTATGGATGACTCTGAGTGCTCTGGATAATCAGAGTTTTCCGAATAATCCGTTTTTCCGGAAAATTCTCAATTCTCAATTCTCAATTCTCAATAAAAAGTTATACTTTTGTCCCCGAAAACTAAATGTGGATAGATTTGGGCTGCTTGCAACCACAGTAAAAAATGCTAAAACGAGAAACTGACTGCTGTTTCTCATGCATTTCTGCCCGATTTCTCTCCCCATACATTATTAATTATATATATAAATGTATTATGGGATACTTATTTACATCCGAATCTGTTTCTGAAGGCCATCCTGATAAAGTGGCCGATCAAATCAGTGATGCCGTACTGGACAAACTGCTGGCTTTCGACCCTCAGTCGAAGGTAGCTTGCGAGACGCTTGTTACTACAGGCCAGGTTGTTATGGCAGGTGAAATTAAAACTGAGGCATACGTTGACCTTCAGCGTATTGCCCGCGAAGTGATTAACCGCATTGGTTACACCAAGAGCGAATATATGTTCGAAGGCAACAGCTGTGGTGTCCTGAGTGCAATTCATGAGCAGAGTGTCGACATCAACAGGGGTGTTGAGCGTACAGACCCCGAGAATCAGGGTGCCGGCGACCAGGGTATGATGTTCGGCTATGCTACCAACGAGACGGACAACTACATGCCCCTGAGCCTTGACCTTGCTCACCGCTTGCTGATGGAGCTGGCTGTTATCCGTCGTGAAGGAAAGGTAATGACCTACCTCCGTCCCGATGCCAAGAGCCAGGTGACTATCGAGTACAGCGACGAGGGCATTCCCCAGCGCATAGACACTATTGTCATCAGTACGCAGCATGATGAGTTCGATACTGATGAGGCTATGCAGCAGCGTATTGCCAAGGATGTGAAGGAGATTCTGATTCCCCGTGTGTTGGATAGCATCAAGAACCAGAATATCCGCAACCTCTTCAACAGTCAGATTACCTACCACGTGAATCCGACGGGTAAGTTTGTTATCGGCGGTCCTCACGGAGATACCGGTCTGACTGGCAGAAAGATTATCGTTGATACCTACGGAGGCAAAGGTGCTCACGGCGGCGGTGCCTTCAGTGGTAAAGACCCCTCTAAGGTGGACCGCTCAGCTGCCTATGCCGCCCGTCATATCGCCAAGAATATGGTTGCTGCCGGCGTGGCAGACGAGATGCTGGTGCAGATCAGCTATGCCATCGGTGTTGCCGAGCCTGTAAGCATCTATGTGGATACCTACGGACGCAGTAAGGTTCCCTTTACCGACGGAGAGATTGCCCAGAAGATCAAGGAACTTTTCGACCTTCGTCCTTATGCCATAGAGCAGCGTTTGAAGCTTCGTAACCCTATCTATGAGGAGACGGCTGCTTACGGTCACATGGGTCGTGAGCCCCGTACTGTCACCAAGCGCTTCGAGTCTCTGTACCACGAGAGCAAAGAGGTAACGGTAGAGCTCTTCACTTGGGAGAAACTGGATTACGTAGAAAAGATTCAGGAAGCATTTGGGATATGCCGGAAGTAAAGCGCATTTGCATATATTGTTCCAGCAGCACTAAGATAGACGACTGCTATTTCCGCGATGCCTATAAGCTGGGTCAGCTTATGGCAGGGCAGGGGATAGCTGTTGTCAACGGTGCAGGCAGTATGGGCTTGATGCAGGCTACAACGGACGGATGCATGGAGGCAGGAGGTGAGGCTATAGGCATCATCCCCTCCTTTATGGTAAAGGAAGGGTGGTGTCATCAGGGGATGACGCGGATTATCGAGACCCCTGATATGCATATCCGTCAGCAGAAAATGGCAGAAGAGAGTGATGCTGCCATCGTCCTGCCTGGTGGTTGCGGTACCCTTGCCGAGTTGATGGAGCTCATTACCTGGAAGCAGTTGGGGCTTTATCTGAAGCCTATTGTTCTCCTGAATACCAACGGATATTTTGATTACCTTTTGCAGGCATTGCAGCAGGCGGTCGATCAGAACTTCATGAGAACGCAGCACAGTGCTATCTGGCGTGTTGCCCAAACCCCGGAGGAGGCATTGAGGCTGGTTCTGGAAACACCCTTGTGGGATACTAGCATACGCAGATTTGCAGCAATATGACAGAGTCCCTGTGCGATACCGTCAGCATCTTTGCAACAGATTCCGTTGTAAAGACAGAAACACCCCCTTCTTTCTATGAGGATATGGGCTTCTTTCAGGGTGACTCCTTATTGCACCCTGAGGTAAAGGCGGCACACACAGGCTTTGAGGGCGTTTTAAGACCATACCGTCTGTTGCACGATGACTGGGTAACGCTTTCCGTGTTGCTGTGCTTTGTGCTTCTGGTGATGATACAGAAGAGGATCCGGAGCTATGTGGTCACACAGACAAAGGAATTCTTCTTCCCTTCAAAGAACATCACTAAGAAGGAAAAGCCCAACAGCAATTCAGAGCGATTGATCCCCTTGGTGCTGATGTTGGTAATAAGTATCATGGGTGGCTTGGGTGTATATATGTACACACAGAGCCAGCAACATCTCTTTCTGGGCCAGCTGTCACCCTATCTGCTTATAGGAGCGTATACGGGCATTTGGATTCTGTATTTTATCTTTAAGACCATTCTGTCAGGATTTGTAAATTGGATTTTTTTTGACAAAAAGAAAATCGAGGTCTGGAAGAAATCCGGATTTTTCCTTTTTTCTGTCGAATCGTTGCTGATTTTTCCCGTTATAATTATTACCATATATTTAAATCTTCCGCCTCACATTCCGTTATGGATAACCCTTATTATAGGGCTTCTTGTCAAAATCTTACATCTATACAAAACTTTTCTAATCTTTTTCCCCAAAATATATGGCACTTTGCATTTAATTGTGTACTTTTGCACCCTTGAAATCATGCCATTATTGGCTGTCTTCATAGCACTGATTAGAGTGACTGACGTATTGATAGTAAAATTCTAGGACAATTATGATAAAGAAGATATTGGTATCACAGCCCAAGCCCTCTTCGGAAAGATCTCCTTATTACGACATTGCAGAGCGTATGAATGTGGAGATTGTATTTCGCCCTTTTATTAAGGTTCAAGGTATTACGCCAAAGGAGTTCCGTGCACAGAAAATCTCTATCTTGGATCACACGGCAGTTGTATTTACCTCAAGACATGCTATCGACCATTTCTTTACCCTGTGTAAGGAGATGCGTGTTGCCATTCCCGAGGACATGAAGTATTTCTGTATTACGGAAACCGTTGCACTCTACATTCAGAAGTATGTGCAGTATCGCAAGCGCAAGATATTCTTTGGTGAGACAGGTAAGATCGATGACCTGGTTCCCTTGATGGCAAAGCACAAGACAGAGAAGTATTTCATCCCTACCAGCGATGTTCATACAAGCCAGTTCGGTGAAATGCTCGATGCCAAGAAGCTTGTTCACTCTGAGGGTATCATGTATCGTACTGTAAGTAACGACTTTCAGGAAGGCGAGCCCTTCGATTACGACCTGCTGATCTTCTTCAGCCCCAGTGGTATTCAGGCACTGCTGAAGAACTTCCCCAACTTCAAGCAAGACAAGATTTCCATCGGAACATTCGGCCCTGCTACGGCAAAGGCTGTCCAAGACGCAGGCCTTCGTCTTGACTTCGGAGCCCCCTCACCAGAATACCCAAGCATCACCTCTGCCCTTGCTGCGTATGTGAAGAAGGTAAATGGAATCGATTAAAGAACGTTTTACGCTAACCAAGGAAGAACGTCTGTGTAGCCGCAAGGCTCTGGAAGAACTCTTCGAGGGAAGCAACAAATCAATAATGGCCTACCCCATAAGGGTAGTGTTCCAGAAAACTGAAGAGACAGGAACCCGTATAATGGTTTCTGTCTCTAAACGCTTTTTTAAGCGTGCTGTGAAGCGCAACAGAATAAAGCGACAGTTGCGTGAAGCCTATCGCCTGAACAAGCATATCCTGAATCCGGCAACCGGAGGTCTTAACATTGCTTTCCTGTGGATCAGTAATGACCTGATCCCTACCCAGAAGGTGATGGATAGGATGAAGACCCTTCTAACTAAGATCAATGAATCCCTTGCAGAAACTTCGCCCTCTGTCTGAGCTTCTGGCCGGGATGCTGATTCTTCCTATACGGTTCTATCAGAAATTCATCTCTCCGCTTACCCCGCCATCCTGTAGGTTTACGCCTACTTGCAGCCAGTATGCCATAGAAGCCCTGCGTAAGCATGGTCCTTTCAAGGGAATGTATCTTGCCATTAGAAGAATCCTACGCTGCCATCCCTGGGGCGGACACGGATACGACCCAGTACCATGACAATTCCCTATATCAATTTTCATACGCATCACCCAGTCTATGAGAACGAGATGTCGTTAGGCTGCGAGGAATACGGAATGGACCGCAGATGGGATGTGCCGTTAGCGGAACAGGAAGTAGCTTTTCGCAGGCATGTCCAGGAAAGTGAACAGGCAGGCAAGCCCTTGGTGATTCATTGCGTAAAGACCTTGGAGGGTATCCTGCGGGTGCGTAAGGAAATGCAGCCTCTCCAGCCTTGGGTCATGCATGGCTTCAGAGGCAAGCCACAGCAGTTGCAGTCGCTCCTCTCAGCAGGTATTTATGTATCCTTTGGCCTGCACTTCAACAAGGAGAGCCTGCTTCTTTGTCCCCTGGATATGATGTTCCTTGAGACGGATGACATAGCCACGCCCATAGAGCCCCTGTATAAGGAGGTGGCACAACTGAAAGGAATCTCCGAAGTGGCATTACGACAGAAAATATGGGAAAATGCAAATAAGTTATTTCAACTTTAAATAAAATTCTCAATTCTCAATTCTCAATTCTCAATTAAATATTGTACCTTTGCACGAAAATTATAACAAAATAAGCAGATAGAAATATGGAATTCAACAAGATTACCGCTGCCGAGGCAGCAGCCCTTATCCAGAACGGACAGACAATAGGTCTGAGTGGTTTTACGCCTGCTGGTGTTCCTAAGTGTACTCCTGCAGAGATAGCAAAGAAAGCCGAGGCAGAGCATGCTGCCGGTCGCCCCTACAAGATTAGCATCTTCACTGGTGCCAGCACCGGTCAGAGTTGCGACGGTGCACTGGCCAACGCACAGGCTATCGACTTCCGTGCTCCTTATACCACCAACCCCGACTTCCGCAAGCACGTAAATCTTAATGAGCTGCATTATTCCGACCTCAACCTCTCTAACATGGCTACTCAGATCCGTCAGGGTTATCTGGGCGATGTTGACTGGGCTATTATCGAGGCTTGCGCCATTGAGAAGGTGGGCAGCAAGTGCCACATCTATCTGACTGCTGCCGGCGGTATCAGTCCCACCGTTTGCCGTTTGGCTAAGAATGGTATCATCATAGAGCTGAACGCCTTCCACAGTGCCGACAGTAAGGGTATTCATGATGTTTACGAGATTGAGGATCATCCCTTCCGTAAGCCCATCAATATCTGCAAGGCAAGCGACCGTATCGGTAAGCCTTATGTCGAGGTAGATGCCGACCGCATAGTAGGTGTTATCGAGTGCGACGTTCCCGATGAGGCTCGTGCCTTCAAGGATGCCGACCCCATCACTACCCAGATCGGTCAGAACGTGGCAGACTTCCTGCTTCATAATCTGAAGACCGGTCTTATTCCCAAGAGCTTCCTCAACCTGCAGAGCGGTGTAGGTAGCGGTGCCAATGCTGTATTGGGTGCTCTGGGCCAGTGTCCCGAGGTTCCCGACTTCCACATCTATACCGAGGTGCTCCAGGATGCTCCTGTCGGTCTGATGAAGCAGGGCCGTGTACTCAGTGCTTCAGCCTGCTCTCTGACTGTAACCAACGAGTGCCTGAAGGATATCTATGCCAATATGGACTTCTTCAAGGATAAACTGGTGCTGCGTCCTTCGGAAATCAGTAACAGCCCCGAGGTTATCTCCCGTATCGGAGTCTGTGCATTGAACACAGCCATCGAGTGCGACCTCTACGGTCATGTTAACTCAACCAAGATCTGTGGCACCAAGATGATGAACGGTATTGGCGGTTCTGCCGACTTTACCACATCAGCTTACCTCTCTATCTTCACCTGTGGTTCAACTACCAAGGGTGGTGCTATCTCCAGCATCGTTCCTTTCGCCAGTCATATCGACCACACCAACCACTTCATTGATGCTGTCATCACTGAGTACGGTGTTGCCGACCTGCGCCACAAGAGCGATATGCAGAAGGCTGAGGAACTGATTAAGGTGGCTCATCCTGACTATCGTCCTATGCTTCAGGATTACCTGAAGTATGCTGCTAAGAAGGGTGGCCATACTCATCACGAACTGGCTGCTGCCTTCGCTATGCACGACACCTTCCTGCGCAAGGGCGATATGCGTCTGACAGACTTGGCAGAATACATCAAATAAGAGAAAAGATAAAAGTATAAGGTTAAATACGACCTCACTCCTAAGTTAAAGTGAACCCCGAAAGTTAAAAAAACGCTTTCGGGGTTCACCTTTTTATGACGAGAAAGCCTGTTTGAGAATTATATTTTCAGTGAGCTTAAGTCGAACTGGAAAATGACATTCTGGTCAGTCAGGCCCACCAACACATCGTCAACTAATTCCGCCTGTATGATAGGTTTGCTGAAGTGAAGAACAACATTGCCGGCTAAGTCAATAATGTAAAAGTCCTTGTCACAGGATATAAGACTATGAGTCTTGGAGATCTTTCGATACGTTTGATAAACGTCGTTTCTTTTTTTCCTCTTCATTTTGCTCATCTCCTTATAAGTCAGTTTCCGAGGAGTAAAGCATTGCTTGTCCGGTTCCTTCATATAACAATTTACATGGTAATCCTCGTCCTTCAAATTCTTCCTCTCTGAGAGTTCAGCTCCATCTTTGCGGTCAAAGCACATTTCGTAGGGCTTCGTGTCATGATAGTAATAACCATTTATGTTTTTACCATACCCCGTATTCTCAAAGAAAAGGGTGTCTTCCTGAATATCAAGGTATGATACAGAAGCTTTCTTGGGCAGTTCCTGTTCCCAAACGGGATGCAGATTATAATCCAGACAATACAGGCTGCAACGGTCAGCATAGTAAATACGGTTATCATCAATACAGAAGTTGGAATTAAGCTGATAGAATTTTGAATCGTCATTTGGATTGTAAGCATAGACAACACCAGTTCCAATCGTCATTGCAGCAGCAATTCCGATAGCACTTCCTAATGCGGCTATCCATGCACCTGTATTATTTTGGTGCATGTTGTCCACATCAAAGCAGGACATTTCTCCTGTCCACGCATTCAGTTTGTAAATCTTGTCTGAGGAGATTAGCATATGCCCGTTATCAAACGACCGCATTTCCCTCCAACCGCCTTTCTGAGGAATCTCTACAACCCATAGTTCCTCCCCATTTTTCATGGATACGCCATACAGTTGTTTAGATTTCGTTGAAGGATAGCCAACCACTACGCTATCCCGCAAGTCAGCATAAAACGGGCGGAACCCTTTCTTCTCCCAGCATATATCTCCTTCTTCGTCCAAGAAGTAAGTCTTCTTATCGCTAAATAATAGAACACCCAGATTCGTAGCAATATAATAGTCCTTAGAATAGTCTACGTCAATCATCCACTTCATCCGATGCTCTGAAATATCGTAGAGGCCTAATTCTTGTTGCACGGAGGAATTCTTTTCTCCAAATTTAATGCATAGCTGAGGTTTCCATTGTACAGGGGTAAAACCAATAATGTGCTTCCCGTAGGAATGTTTCTCAGCCATGAATTCTGTTCCATCTGCAAACGTTCCGATGCTAATAGAGTCTTTTGCGTATACTGATGTTGCCAGAATTGATGCAATAAGAAGAATCTTTTTCATATCTTTACTAATACCAAATCTTTCACATTTACGATACAAAGATATGAAGATTCTCTAAAAACTACAGAAGTGTACATTTAAATTTTCTTAAAAAGATGTTGCCGCGTAAAAAACGTTAAGCCACACTTCGTAATAATCTACTTCTTTCCTCGCCCTCCAAGAGATTGCATTTGCACCCTCCTCGAGGCTACACGTGCAGACTCCCGAGGTTGTAAAGAACCGTACAGATATTCCCTTTGATAGCAACACGCCGTTTCTCTGACAATGATACGGCCTTTCTCTCTCAACGGAATATAAAAACAGGCAAAAGAACCCAGGGAGTACCGCCGGATTACCGCTAGGTTACCTCTAGGTTACCTCTAGGTTCAAAAACAAGGGGGTAAATGCTTGTTTTATAGGTAGCGGATGAACTGTGCAATATGAACTGTCCCTCATCACTTCCTTTCCTTCCAGAAGCTGGGCATGAAAAGAAAGAGGATGGTGAAGATCTCCAGACGGCCTATCAGCATGTAGGCACTCATGAGCCATTTGCCTGCTGCAGGCACATTGGCAAAGTTGCTGGCAGGACCTGTGCTTCCTGTGGCAGGACCGACATTGCTAAGCATACTGATGCTGCTACCCAACGCGGTATCGACATCGGCTCCCAAAAGGCTGTAGCAAAGCATGGCAATTACCACTAGGATAATATAAAGGAAGACAAAGGCCAAAGCCCTGCGTACCCTCTCGTCAGGAACGATTCGTCCGCTGATTCTGACGCCAATCACAGCCCTGGGATGCAGCTGAAGGACAAACTCCTTCAGAACGCTCTTGGCACATATCAGCACGCGTATAACCTTTATGCCGCCGGCTGTACTGCCTGCACAGGCTCCGATGGCCATAATGACTACTGTAGGCATCCAGAACGAGGCACCCCAAGCCACATAGTCGAACTTCTGGGCAGCGAATCCCGTACTGGTCATAACGCTGCTCACATGGAACAACGATGAGCGGAAGGTCTCTTCAAGTCCTACGGGCAATGTACCCTCAGCCGTTGCCGGTACAGGGGCAAAGTAGAACAGTAGCATGAAGCCCACCACTGCAACGGCTATGATGGCAAAGAAGGCACGGAACTCCTCGTTCCTGAAGAGTGTATTGCTCCTCTTGATGCTGAGGTAGTAGTAGAGCGAGAAGTTAACGCTGCTGGCCAGCATAAATACACAGGCTACATATTCTATATAAGAACTGTGGAAGTAGGCCATGCTCTTGGTATGCGTACTGAATCCGCCCGTTGCGATGGTCGTGAACGAGTGGCAGACGGCATCATACAGGTTCATGGGGCCTATCCAATAAAGGAATGCGCATAGCGAGGTCAGGAAGATGTAGATAAGCAGCATACGACGGGCTGTAGCGCCAATCTTGGGACGTAGCTTGTCCAGACTTAAGCCCGTTACCTCTGCAGAGTATATATTGCTGTTTCTGAACTCATATACGGGTATCAGGGCAAAGGAGAATACAACAATTCCCAAACCGCCTATCCACTGTGTGATGGCTCGCCAGAAAAGCAACGAGCGGGGCAGTGAGTCTATATCGCGGATGCATGTTGCTCCTGTTGTGGTGAAGCCGCTCATCGTCTCGAAGAAGGCGCTGGGCAAGTCCATTCCCGCAATAAGGAGGAACGGCACCATTCCTATCACGGAGAAGATAACCCACGAGAGAGCGACGACCAGATAGCTGTCTGAGCGTGTGAAGCGGTCGGACCGTTCCCGCTCGCCCAGATATTTGAAGCAGAAGCCCAGCACAAAGGCAAAGGCTGAAGTACCCAGGAATACCTTCCAGCAGGGCTCGCAATAAAGCAGCGCTACCAGAAGGGACAGCCCCAGAAAAAGGCTCTCCATCATAATAAGGATTCCAAAGATACTCTTCTTCATGAACGGTTAGGGGGTTTTATCCAATGCATGCTTGGGGTAGTCGATGGTGTAATGCAAACCACGGCTTTCCTTGCGCTCTATGGCCTGACGGGTTATCAGATAGCCCACATTTATCATATTGCGGAGTTCACAGATATCTTTTGTCGGCTTAACACGCTTGAACAGGTGCTCTGTCTCTTCGTATAGCAGGTCCAGGCGCTCCCATGCACGATGCAGACGAAGGTCGCTGCGGACGATGCCCACATAGGTGCTCATAATCTGGTTCACCTCCTTGATGTCCTGGGCAATGAGGACTTTCTCCTCGTTGGTCATTGTGCCTTCATCGTTCCATTCGGGCACCTTCCCGTTGAAGTCGTAGCTGTCAATGTTCTCGAGTGAGTGCCTGGCGGCAGCGTCGGCATATACAACAGCCTCTATGAGGGAGTTGCTGGCCAGACGGTTTCCTCCGTGCAGACCTGTGCAGGAACATTCTCCTACAGCATACAGACGCTTGATGCTGCTCTGTCCGTCCAGGTCAACCTTGATACCACCGCACATATAATGGGCACTGGGAGCCACAGGAATATACTGCTTGGTGATGTCTATTCCTATGCTCAGACACTTGGCATAGATATTGGGGAAGTGATGCTTGGTCTCTTCCGGGTCTTTGTGAGTAACATCCAGACAGACGTGATCCAGGCCGTGAATCTTCATCTCGTGGTCAATAGCCCTGGCAACGATATCGCGTGGAGCCAGGCTCAGACGTTCATCGTATTTCTGCATGAACTCCTCGCCGTTGGGAAGTCGGAGGATACCCCCGTAACCTCGCATTGCCTCAGTAATGAGGTAGGCAGGATGTGTCTCGTTGGGATTGTAGAGTACGGTGGGATGGAACTGAACGAACTCCATATCCTTCACCTTGCCCTTGGCACGATAGACCATGGCAATTCCGTCGCCCGTAGCAATATTGGGGTTAGAGGTCGTGGCGTAGATAGCTCCTGTGCCGCCTGTTGCCATAAGGGTAACCTTAGACAGGTAGGTGTCTATCTTGCCCGTCTTGGGATTCAGGATGTAAGCGCCGTAGCATTCTATATCCGGTGTCCTGCGGGTTACGCGGATACCCAGATGATGCTGGGTGATAATCTCGACGGCAAAGTGATTCTCCAGAATCTCTATGTTGGGGTTGCTGCGAACAGCCTCCATAAGGCCTCGCTGAATCTCGGCCCCCGTATCGTCGGCATGATGCAGGATACGGAATTCGGAATGTCCGCCCTCACGGTGTAGGTCGAACTCGCCCTTTTCGTTCTTGTCGAAATGTACGCCCCACTTCAGCAGGTCCTTGATTCCTTCAGGGCCGTTCTTTACTACTTGCTCCACGGCAGCAGGGTCACTGATATAGTCTCCTGCTATCATGGTATCCTCAATATGTTTCTCGAAGTTATCCACCAACAGATTGGTGACAGAGGCGATGCCTCCCTGAGCTTTTGCTGTATTTGCTTCTTCCAGAGTGGTTTTGCATACCAAGGCTACCTTTCCTTTTCCTGCATTGGCAACCTTCAGCGCAAAGCTCATTCCTGCAACACCACTTCCAATTATCAGAAATTCAAATTTCCTTATCATGATAATTTGCTTTATTTTAAGCTTTTTCCAGTGCAAAAATACTCAAAAAGTTGTTTAGTTGTACCTTTTCCCGTTTTTTTCTTTAACTTTGCATTGGAAAAAGAAGAGTGAAGAGTGAAGAATGAAGAGTGAAGAATCTTTGTTTACAGACATTAAACTCCATAAATGTCTATTTCTAACAGCGTTTGTTATTGTATTATGCAGTTGTGGCTCCCACCGCACTGTTCAGATTCCTTATAACGGCCCTGCTCATATTACGGAAAACGCACGGGTGGTGTTAAATACTCCCGTTGTTACTCCGCAAGTGGTTGTTCAACCCGCAACCTGGAAGGATACCATACAGGCCAGATTAGATTCGCTTTGCCAGCAGCCTCTCTTCGAGACTACACAACTGGGTCTTTACGTCTTTGACCTTACCGAGAATCTTCCCCTTTACAGTTTCAATGCAACCCAGCGTATGCGCCCGGCTTCCACAGAGAAGCTTATTACCAGCATTAGCAGCCTTCATTATCTGGGAGGAGACTATAACTTCCGAACGGATGTCAGGATAAGCGGAACCGTTGCCAATGGAACATTGCAGGGTGATGTGTATGTTGTGGGCGGAATGGACCCACTCTTGTCTGTCTCAGACTTGAGCAGTATGGCTGCCGCTCTGCGTAATGCGGGTATCAGCAGCATTAGCGGCAATATGTATATAGACCTCAGCATGAAGGATGACCTTCCCTATGGGTGGGGCTGGTGCTGGGACGATAACTACGGACCGCTCTCAGCCCTGATGGTTAACGCCAAGGACAACTTCAACAGCGAATGGGGCAGGGCACTTGCTAAGGCTGGGATTAAGCGCAGCAGGACGGCCATCGGACAACAGGTGGCTACGGCAGACAGCAAGTCGGTATGCTGCATCACGCATACCATGGACGAGGTGCTGCAACCCATTCTCAAGAACAGTCAGAACATCTTTGCCGAATGTCTGTTCTATCAATTGGCTGCTTATTCCGGTCAGAAGAAAGCAGGAAGGAAGCAGGCAGCCAGGCTTATCTATGATTTGATAGAGGGACTGGGCATGGATACCGACCAGTATCAGATTGCCGACGGCAGCGGACTCTCCTTATACAATTATGTATCGCCCGAGTTACTTGTCCGTTTCCTGAACTATGCCTTCAGTAAGCCGGAGATATTCAGCCACCTTTATCCTGCCCTCCCTATAGCAGGCGTTGACGGTACATTAGGCAAGCGCATGCAGGATACTCCTGCCTGTGGTAACGTACATGCCAAAACCGGCACACTGGATGGCATATCCTCGCTGGCTGGTTACCTTACGGCCCGCAACGGACACGTTCTGTCTTTCTGCATAATCAATCAGGGTGTAAGTGCCGGCAGATTGGGAAGGGACTTTCAGGACGAAGTCTGCGAGGCACTATGCCAATAAGAACATATACATAGTATTAACAATATAATTAATGTAAAACATGAAGAAATTCTTTTATCTTTTGATTGTCTTGGCACTAAGTACCGGCAATGCAATGGCATTTGAGAACGAACCCGCAGAAGGCCTTAGCTTTATGGGTATCTTTGGAATGAATATTTCCAAACTTCAGAATAATAGAATAGAGGATAAAGCAAAAGCCGGTGCCATGTTAGGTGCCCGCGCTGACTACGTTCTTCCCAAAGCTCATGGTGTTTATCTGACTGCAGGAATTGATTGGACTATGAAGGGAGGTAAAGGTACATTGTTTTTCTCAGATGGCCCCGATGCCGTAGAGGGTACTTTCAAATACGCCCTGCATTACATTGAGGTTCCTGTTCGCGTAGGTTTCCGTTACAACCTTAGTGAGGAAATCGGATTATATGCAGAAGTCGGTCCTTACTTTGCTGTTGGTGTAGGCGGACGTCACAAGTGTAGCATTGATGCTGATGGCGCTAATGCGAGGGCAGATGAGAACGCTTGGTCTTATAACGCCTTTAAGAATTACGACTATGATCCCATCAATAATCCCGACAGACTGACATACCAGCGTTGGGATGCAGGTATCGGTTTCCGCATTGGTGCAGAATACAACCAGCGTTATAATGTGATGATTGGAGCCGACTGGGGATTGGCTGATATCTATCGCGGAAGTTTGCGTGATGCCGTATTCGACCAAACAGGAGTCGCCTTACCCAAAGTTCACAACTTCAACTTCAGTATTTCTGTCGGATACAGATTCTAATACAGCATTACTTGATAACTACGATGCGGGTGACAATAGCTTTGTTGCCCGCATTGTCGTTTGCTACTACATGGTAAACACCGGATGATACACGCTTACCGCTCAAGTTGCAACCATTCCAGGTAACAAGTCCGCCGGAAGAGACGCCTTTCCAAACCAACTGTCCGTTTGTGCTCAGAATCTTAACCTCGGCATCCATTGTCATGCCTGTTATGGTGATAGGGCCTGTGTAGTCCGATCTGACGGGGTTGGGATAAACCAATACATTATCCTTGACCAAGTCCTCGGCTGCATCTATGGCATCGCTCATATAGCTGCACAAGCCTTTTTCTGTACCGATGGCCACTTCACCGGTAATAGAGTTAACGGCAATGTCCTGGATAGCATCGCTCAGCAGAGGAGAGTCCTCTGTGGTGAAATGATGAATGGTCTCCTGCCCGTCGGCAGAGATAAGGAAGACACCGTTACTCTGTGTTCCTACCCACTTCCTATTGGCACCGTCAACGGCAATACATGTTACGGGCAGACCGCTCAGCAGGTAATCTGCCAGGCCGCTTCCGTCGTTGCGGTTCACCTTGACCTGCGTGATACGGAAATCCTTGTCGAAGACTTTCTCCGGATTGTCAATCACAAATAATCCCAATGTGGTACCAAACCAGACCCTGCCGTCCAGGTCCTCGCATATTCCATAGAACTCGTCGGGGTTATAGACCGTCTCATCCTGATTCGTGATTTCCTGGAGTAGGATATACTTGTCGTCTTTGGTGTTTGCAAGGGTGCCTTTGGTATCGATGCAGAATACACCCTTCATATCCAGACGTCTGCTTGTCAGTAACACCATTCCCGAGCTATGAATAAGAATGTTGTCGCAGAGCGAAGCCATCTTGATGGGCTCGTAATACAATGCGTTCCACTTGCCGTCGGGTCTTAGGATACGCACAACGGTATCTGTCTGGGAGCAGAGCATCCATAGGTTGCCGTCCGGGTCGAACTTCAGTCCTGCACACGATACATAATTATAATATGTACTTATGCTTTTGGATAGGATACTTTGCAGGGGGCTGTTGTCTGCATTGTGGAACTTCGTAAACTTTCCGTCCTTATATTCGAAGAGTCCGCTTCTGAAGAGGGAGGCATAGTGATGCGACGGGTCGTTAGGATCCTGAACCAAGTCGGTGGTGTTAGCCAGTCTCAGGCTCTTGTACTTCTGCGGGTACTCCGTCATCTCCTCGAAGTTTGTCCACTGGTTATCCTCCATATACATGGCTGTCGGGGTATTGAAATAACCGGCAACCGTATTGATACCGCCGGCCACCAGCAGGCGGTTTCCTGCCCAGTTCAGCTTGTAGGAAAGGTTACGTATGGGACTGTCTGGTATCACAGAGGATGTGGTCAGCTGTGTCTGATTGCCGGTAATCTTGTACCCTTGCAGTCCCTGGTACTGGTTGCTAACCCAGTAAGTGCCGCCCTGATACGTGACGTCACTCCAGGTGTTGTCCTCCTTGATGATAGTAAAGTTATTTATGTCAGAGCCGTAGCAGATATTCTTGGCATCACCCCAGAAAAGCATATCGTTTGTCTCACGGATGTATGCCACTTTGCTGCCGTTGATCTTGGAAACGGTACTCACGCGTTGGGTATCTATCACAAAAAGACTGTCTTTCCGCACTCCCAGCAATTTGTCCTTGTAGTAGATCAGCTCGCTCCAGTCTGTACTTCCCTGGTGTTTCTTCCAGTTGGCCTGCAGTTGCATGTTATCTGCTTTAGAGCATACGTACAGACCTGTGGTAGTTCCCAGGTATATGTTGTTGTCATTAGCTGCAACACATGTGGCTTCAAGGCCTAATCTGTAGGTGTTCCTGAAAACGCCCTCCTTCATGTCAACCTCAATCATTCCGAAGCCTGTTGACAGGTAGGCCATAGAACCATAGATGTACATGTTGCTGATTTCCTTTCCTGAAAGGGATTTCTCCTTCAGGGCTGGAAGGTTCTGGACGTTATCGTCGGCATCCAGCAGGTCTATGTTGCCGTTGGAATAGATAAGGATAATCTTCTTGACATCCTGACTGTAGCCTATGTCCACGATGTCCACGTCATTCAGGATACCCATATTGTCGTACGTTCTGACCTCGGTATCCTCTGTGTTGTATGAATAAAGGCCACCATTTGCCACCGTATAGATGGTTTTGCCTGCTGCCACATTCTTTGTTGCATTGTGGTAACTGAGGTAAACATTCCAAGAACCTATCTGAGCTGCCTGCAGGCATGTGCTAACAGCAAACATCAACAATACTGCCAGAAATGATGACTTCTTCATACAAGTAATGCTTTATGATTAATTATTCTTCAAAAAATCAACAAGTTTCGCAATGGCTCTTCCCCTGTGGCTGATGGCATTCTTCTCTTCGGGTGCCATCTGGGCAAAGGCCAGTCCGTTTCCCTCTAGGGGGGCAAAGACGGGGTCGTAGCCGAAGCCGCCTTCCCCAACTTCCTGTGTCAGGATCTCACCTTCCACTATTCCTTCGAAGAGATGCTCCTCGCCATTCATAATCAGTGCCACAACGGTACGGAAACGGGCACTGCGGTCTTCTGCCTCCTCCAGTTTGTCCAGCAGGCACTGGATGTTTGCTTTGGCATCATGGCTTTCACCATATCCGTTCATGGCACCGAAACGTGCCGTATATACACCGGGCGCACCTTCAAGGGCTGTTACCTCCAGTCCCGTATCATCGGCAAAGCAATCCACTCCGTAATGCTCGTGAACATACAGCACCTTCTGCAGGGCATTGCCTTCCAGCGTGTCGGCTGTTTCCGGAATATCCTCGTGACAACCGATCTCCGCCAATCCCTTCACCAGGAATTCGCTGCCCAATATCTGTCTTACCTCCTCCAACTTATGGGCGTTGTTGGTGGCCATAATAATTTCTTTCATCTTTTTATCTTGTCAAAGCCTTCGCCAAAGACACCTTCCACATTACCCATCGACACAAAGGCGCGTGGGTCTATCTGCCTGATAAGTGTAAAGAGGGCACGGCTCTCGTATTTCTTGGCCAGGATAAGCAGTACCTGGCGTTTCTCCTTGCTGTAGAAGCCTTCGCCATACAGGACGGTCACGCCGCGTTCCATCTTCTGGTTCACCTGTGTGGCTATCTCGTCGTACTTATCGCTGACAATGATAAACTGCACGCTCTGTCTCAGTCCGTTGGTCACATAGTCCAGGAAGAACATAGACATAAGCATCGTCAGGTAGCCCACCACCATTGTCTCCAGGTTATGGAAGATAAAGTAGCTGCTGCCGATGATGGCAAGGTCTATGCAGAGCATCAGTCGTCCCAGTGATATGTTCCAGTACTTGTTGATGCTGCTGGCTATGATGTCTATACCTCCTGTGCTACCGCCGGAAAGGAATACAAGTGCCAGTCCCAGACCCTCCATAAGAGCGCCTATCACACAGGCCATGAACTTCTGATCGCCCACAATGTGCAGCAGGTGTTCCTTTCCCTGTGCATCGACGGTGGTTATTCCTTCCTGGAAGATGTTAATCAGGAACGAGATGATGGCAATGGCTATCACCGTCTTCACGCTGTACCTCCAGCCCATTATCTTGGCACCGACCAGTATCAGGAAGACATTCATCACCAGGTAGGTCACACTGGGATGGAAGCCGATGGTGTAGTAGATAAGTGTGGAGATGCCGTTCATACCACCGCTGATAAGCTGGTATGGAAGCAGGAAATAGACATAGCTTATTACGTATATAACAATACCTAAGAGCAAGAGCAAATAGTTCTTGCACATGTCCCATATAGCTGCTTTAGTCAGTTTTACTGTCATGCTCTAATTGCTTTAAATCCGTTACCATATACACCCTCTGCTCTGCTCTGTGAGACAAAGGCAGCAGGGTCTGTCTCCTGTATCATCCTGAGGATTTTTACAGATTCACGTTTGTGGACAATGGTTATCAAGACTTTGATGCTTTGATGACTGTAGAAGCCCTCGCCATCCATAGATGTTACGCTGTGGCACGTCTCGGTAATGATGCGCTGGCTTATTTCATTAGGTTTGTTGGTGAATATAATAAACTGAATGTCTTGTCGGGCACTGTTGATGAGCATATCCAACGCATAGGTATAGACCACCAGCGTCACGTAGCCGAAGACCACCATCCTGACATCGTGGAAGATGGGCCAACAGGATGCGATGACCAGGAAGTCCAGAATCAGCAGGGCGCGGCCGAAGGATATATTGCGGTACTTGTTCACCAGAGCGGCTATGATATCCCAACCGCCGGTACTTCCGCCCGCCAGGAAGACTATGCCGATACCCAATCCGTTCAGGATAGCACCAAGGACGCAGGCCATGGAATCCTGACCCTCGCCTAAGATCTGCATCAGGGCGCCGCCATCATCGGTCATCATCTTCTGTCCCAGTTCCAGATAGGTAGAAAGGGCCAGTACGGCATAGGCCGTCTTGATGGTGAACTTCCATCCCAAAAGCCATAGGGCAAATATCAGCAACAGACCGTTAGCTATCAGTATGGCGTACTGAACAGGGAAGCCCGTAACGTAGTACAGGATCGCAAACATACCCGTCATACCACCCGTTGTGATATGATAGGGGAGCAGGAATGCAGCCCAGCCCAAGGCATAGACAGCCATTCCCGTGTTTATAGCCAGGAAGTCAACGATGAACTCCCAGATACGTCTCAACTTCAGTTTTTGTCCCATTTTCTTTTATCATTAAAGACCCTCTCCCCGCTCCCCCTTTATGGGGAGGGCTTTTACGCTAATCTCTAATCCTTCCTCCCCCTAAAGGGGTTCGGGGGCTATCAGGCAGGTTTCACCACGATATTTACGATACGGCCGGGGATGGCAATGGTCTTGACAATCTGCATACCCTCCAGGTGCTTCTGGGCATCGGGGGCAGAGGTTGCCATCTGTACCATCTGGTCGGGTGTGGCATCAGCAGGGAAGTCCATGGCAAAGCGAACCTTTCCGTTGAACTGAACACCCAGCTTCACGCTGCTCTCTACCAGATACTTTTCGTCGAAGGCAGGCCACTGGGCATCGCAAACGCTGGTGCTGTTGCCCAAAGCCTCCCACAGTTCTTCTGCGATATGGGGAGCGAAGGGAGCTATCAGCACAATCATCTGCTCCAGGATAGTGCGGTTGGCACACTTCAACTGAGACAGTTCGTTCACCGCTACCATGAAGGCAGAGATACTGGTGTTGTATGAGAACTCCTCGATGTCGGCTGTCACCTTCTTGATAAGCTTGTGCAGAGCCTTCATCTCCTCAGGGCTTGGAGTACCCTGATTATTCTGATTGTTCAGGATATTCTGAGCCAATCCCCAGAACTTCTTCAGGAAACGGAAGCAACCGTCGATACCTGCTACGTCCCAAGGCTTGGACTGCTCGATGGGGCCCAGGAACATCTCGTACAGACGCAGGGTGTCGGCACCGTAGTTCTCACAGATGTCGTCGGGGTTCACTACGTTGTACTTCGACTTGGACATCTTCTCGATAGCCTGACTGACAATATACTGTCCGTTAGCATTCAGGATGAACTCGCCGTCGCGGAACTCGGGTGTCCACTGGCGGATCTTTTCTACGTCCAGCACATTGCCGCTTACCATGCTGATGTCGGCATATACGGGGTCTGCCTCAGTGCCCTGATAGAAATACAGGTTCTTCTTCTTGGCATCGTCGTACTTCTCTTCCAGAAGGTCGAAGCTGACAAACTTATTGGTATTTCTCAGACGATAGACAAAGCTTGACCAGCCCTGAATCATACCCTGGTTGATTAGCTTCTGGAATGGCTCTTCCTTCTTGCTTACACCCAGGTCGAAGAGGAACTTGTTCCAGAAGCGGCTGTAAATCAGGTGACCTGTAGCATGCTCGGAACCGCCCACATACAAATCTACGTTCTGCCAGTAGCCGGCAGCTTTTTCGCTTACCAGAGCCTGGCTGTCGTGTGGATCCATATAGCGCAGATAGTAGGCGCTTGAGCCGGCAAAGCCGGGCATGGTGTACAACTCGATGGGGAAGACCGTCTTCTCGTCAATAAGCTTCTTGTCAACAATCTTACGGTTCTGCTCGTCCCAAGCCCAAACCTGTGCGTTGCCCAATGGGGGCTCGCCTGTTTCTGTGGGCAGGAACTTATCTACCTGAGGCAGTTCTATGGGCAGGCACTCCTCGGGAATCATCTGAGGGATACCGTTCTTGTAATATACGGGGAAGGGTTCGCCCCAGTAGCGCTGACGGCTGAAGATAGCGTCGCGCAGACGGTAGTTCACCTTCACGCGACCCAGTTTGTGAGCCTTCACAAAGCGCTTGGTCTCGGCAATAGCCTCCTTGATGGTCTTGCCGTTCAGGTTCAGGCTCTCACCGTCATATACCACACTCTTGTCCGGGCTGACGGGTGAGTTCATTACTATACCTTCCTTGGCATCGTAGCTCTCCTCGCTGACGTCAGCTCCCTCTACCAAGGGGATGATGGGCAGGTTGAAGTGCTTGGCAAAGGCATAGTCGCGGCTGTCGTGTGCAGGCACAGCCATAATGGCGCCTGTTCCGTAACCGGCCAGTACATATTCTGCTATGTAGATGGGGCACTTGTCACCTGTGATGGGATTGATACCGTAGGCACCGGAGAACACACCTGTTACGGTATGGTCAATCATACGCTCGCGCTCGGTTCTTCCTTTCACATACTTGATGTACTCGTCAACGGCGGCACGCTGCCCGGGTGTTGTAACCATGTCCACCAACTCGCTCTCAGGAGCCAGTACAAAGAAGGTTACGCCGAACATGGTATCGGCACGCGTGGTGAAAATAGTAAAGTCCACATCGCTATCGGCTACTTTAATCTCTACCTCAGTACCCTCGCTGCGTCCAATCCAATTCTTCTGTGTCTCCTTGATGCTTTCGCTCCACTGGATAGTCTCTAAGCCGTCCAACAGACGCTGACTGTAAGCACTCACACGCAGACACCACTGGCGCATCTTCTTCTGCTCTACAGGGTAGCCGCCACGCTCGCTCACACCATTCACTACCTCGTCATTGGCCAGTACGGTACCCAGTGCAGGACACCAGTTTACCATTGTCTCGCCCATGAAGGCCAGACGGTAGTTCATCAGCACATCGCTCTGTTTCTTCTCGTCCCAGCTGTTCCACTCCTCAGCGGTGAAGGAGAGTTCATTGCTTTGGGCAACGCCAAAGGCTTCCAAACCCTCTGTTCCGTTCTTCTCGAAGTAAGCCACAAGTTCCTCAATGGGGCGTGCCTTGGGGCCTTCTTCTCCCCTGGGGGAGGTTGGGAGGGGGCTGCTGTAGAAGTGCTGATACATCTTCTGGAACGCCCACTGTGTCCATTTGTAGTAATCAGGTGTGCAGGTGCGTACCTCGCGGTCCCAGTCGAAGCTGAAACCTATCTTGTCCAACTGCTCGCGATAGCGGTCAATGTTGGCAAATGTAGTCTTCTCGGGGTGCTGGCCTGTCTTGATAGCATACTGCTCAGCAGGCAGTCCGTAAGCATCGTAGCCCATGGGGTTCAGCACATTGTAGCCCTGCAGTCTCTTGTAACGGGCATATATATCGCTGGCTATATAACCTAAGGGGTGACCAACATG
>Ga0265300_10001126_pt1 | contig 26105 bp, 44 predicted proteins | sample AusTroGonzalo_MG_FD_193482 | JGI IMG/M metagenome (GOLD analysis project Ga0265300, IMG submission 193482) | Bovine rumen microbial communities from tropical cattle in Woodstock, Queensland, Australia - Gonzalo_03 | ecosystem: Host-associated > Mammals > Digestive system > Stomach > Rumen ...
CTCGATTTTTACGCATTTTCGCTCGCGATAGCCGGAGGCGGGGCGAGATAGGCTAAAACACGCAAAATTGCAAGGAGTTTTGCATGGATATTGTTTACGCGATGACCCGTGCGGTGTATTCGTGGGCATTGCCGAGCTTTCGGTCGCTTGCGGAGACGAATCCGAGCGCGAATGTGTACATCTGCTGCGAGGATGACGAGTTTCCGGAGGACATTCCGTTCGAGGCGACCATTATCAACGTGACCGGGCAGAAATGGTTTCCCCGGAGCGGCCCGAACTACATGAACGCTTACAGCTACATCAATTTGCTGAAAGTCTGCTATCCGGAGCTCCTGCCGTGCGACAAGGTCATCCATCTGGACATCGACACGATCATCTGCGAGGACCTGAGCCCGATGTGGGAGATTGACCTTACAGACAAATGGTTTGCGGCAGCGCGGGAGGACAAAGGGAGATACCACCCGTTCGGGGACGCGTATTTCAACATGGGGATCGCGGTGATCAACCTGGAGCAGATGCGGGCGGACGGTGCGGTCCCCCTGTTGGCCGATTACCTGAACGCGTTCCGGCAACCGTTCGCCGATCAGGACGCGTGGAACAAGTACGGCATCGAGATGGGGAAAGCCAAGGCCATGCCGGTGCGGTTCAATGAGAACTTCGCGACAGGCTACACGGACAACCCGGCCATCGTTCATTACTGCGGGATCCGAAACTGGTACGGGAACCGGAATATAGCACGATGGGAATACCAAGAGAAATACCTGACATGAATCAGGACAACTACATCCTTACATACTACCAGGGCATAAAGGACGGGACCTACACGGTCGGCAAATGGATCCGGCTGGTCTATGAGTACCTTGTCCACGGCCTTGAGGACGAGCTGTTCTACTTTGACCAAAAGAAAGCGAACGCGGCCATCGACTGGATCGAGGGGCACTGCTTCCACACCGAGGGACCGAAAGCCCCCGGCCCGCTGATCCTTGAAGTATGGCAAAAGGCGATGCTGTCTGCCATTTACGGGATCGTGGATGCAAACGGGGTCCGGCAGTTCGGCGAGGTACTGCTCGTTATTGCGCGGAAAGCCGGCAAGAGTGCGATTGCCACTGCTGTCGGCAACTTCACGTTCCGGCAGGATGGCGGGTACGGTGCGCGAGTGTACTGCCTCGCTCCGAAACTGGAACAGGCCGACATCGTTTACAACAACTTGTGGGCGATGATCCAGCTCGATCCGGAATGGCAGCAACTGAAAGAAATGTCCCTGGAGACTGACACACAGCACCGGAAAGTGCATGACGCTTCGATGCTCGCACGCCACCGGCAAACAGATCTTTATATCCAGGGCACGAACAGCACGGTGAAGAAGATCGCGTTCAGTGCAAAGAAGTCGGACGGGTTCAACCCGAGCCTCGTGATTGCTGACGAGCTGGCCGCCTGGGAGGGTGACAAGGGGCTCAAACAATACGAGGTCATGGCCAGCGCGACCGGGGCCCGCCCTGATGCGCTGATATTTGGCTGCACAACCTCCGGATATATTTCCGACTCCATATATGACGAGCTGATGAAGCGGGCGACCAGTTTCCTCCTGGGCAACTCCAAAGAGAAACGGTTCCTCCCGCTCCTTTACATGATAGACGACATCGAGAAATGGAACGACATCAACGAGCTCCGGAAAGCCAACCCGAACATTGGCGTGTCCGTGACCGTTGACTTCATGCTCAACCAGATCGCGATTGCCGAGGGCTCGATCAGTAAAAAGGCAGAGTTCATAACGAAGTATTGCTGCCTTAAACAAAATTCTTCCATCGCATGGCTCCCGGCCAACGTGGTCGAGAAAGCGTGCGGGGAACCGCTTCAGCTGGAGGATTTCCGGGAAAGCTACTGCGTTGCCGGCATAGACCTATCGCAGACTCGCGACCTTACGGCTGCTGTGGTCGTGATCGAGCGCGCCGGTGAGCTGTACGTGTTCGCACGGTTTTGGCTGCCGGCTGAAAAGATAGACGAAGCGGAGCAGCGAGACGGTGTTCCGTACCGCATTTATATACAACGCGGGCTCCTGTTCCCGTCCGGGGACAACTTTGTTAATTATCGAGATTGCTACGACTGGCTGTGTGAGCTGGTCGAACAATATGAGATCCTGCCGCTCCAGGTGGGATATGACCGTTACTCTGCACAATATTTGATCACGGACCTCAAGGCTTACGGCTTCCATTGTGATGATGTGTACCAGGGAGAAAACCTCAGTCCGGTGATTCAGGAAACACAGGGGCTGCTCGAAGACGGGAAGATCCATATCGGAGAAAACGACCTCCTTAAACAGCATCTTCTCAATTCAGCAACCAAAAAGAACGTGGAGCGAGGCCGCGAAAAGCTGGTCAAAGTCGCTCCGAGTCTCCACATAGACGGCACGGCGGCACTCCTGGATGCGTTATGCGTGCGGCAAAAGTGGAGTGCTGAGATTGGAGAACAACTTAAAAACTGAGGGTGAAACATGGGACTTTTTGATTTTTTGTTTAAGAAAGCTCCCGAGCCTGTCGGAAAGTTCGAGGGAAGATTCCAGATGCTGGACGGTTACAAACCGCACTTCACAGCCTGGAACAAAGACCTTTATGAGAGTGAGCTGATCCGTGCAGCCATCGGAGCGAGGGCGACACATATAAGCAAACTGAAAGTGGAGACACGCGGAGCTGCACGACCGGCACTGCAAAACAAACTGAAGCACGGCCCGAACGAGCTGCAGACATGGGGGCAGTTCCTTTACCGGCTCTCCACGATCCTGGACATGCACAACACCGCGTTCATTGTTCCGGTCTATGACCAGTACGGTGAGCCGAGCGGGGTATATGCCCCCCTGCCGGACCGGTGCGAGGTTGTGCAGTACAAGGGCGTGCCATATCTTAAATACAAATTCAGTGATGGCCAGACGGTCGTGCTGGATATGAACTGGTGCGGGATCATGACGAAGTACCAGTACCGATCCGATTTCTTTGGCGAGACGAACGCGGCCCTGCATCCGACTATGGAGCTTGTCCACATTCAGAATCAGGGCATCGAAGAGGGCGTGAAGAGTGCTGCGACCTATCGGTTCATGGCTACCCTGAACAACTTCTCGAAAGATGAAGATCTGAAGAGAGAGCGCGAGCGGTTCACAAAGAACAACTTTGGAGCTGGGAACGATGCCGGCGGCATGCTGCTGTTCCCGAATACCTACACCAACGTGAAGCAAATCGAGGCGAAGCCGTTCACGGCAGACGCGGAACAGATGGAAGTCATCCGGAAGAGTGTGTTTGACTACTTTGGCGTGAACGAGGACATCTTGCAGAACAAAGCGTTCGGTGATTCCTGGAGCGCGTTCTATGAGGGCGTGGTTGAGGCTTTTGCGATCCAGTTCAGCGATGTGATGACCAAGATGCTGTTCACGCTGCGGGAACAGTCGCAGGGCAACATCGTGATGGCCACGGCCAACCGGTTGCAGTACATGAGCAACGCAGACAAGCTGTCGTTCGCGGAGAAGATGGCTGACCGTGGACTGCTGACCAGGAACGAGCTGCGCGATGTGTTCAACCTTACGCCGTTGCCGTCTCCCTATGGTGACCAGATACCGGCACGCGGCGAATACTACAACGTAAACGAGGAGGGGCTAAACGATGAGCCTGAAGACGATAGAGCAGAAACTGAATGAGGGGCGGCAGTACCGGAACATCGATGTGTCCGGGTTTGAACGCCGCGCTGAGGACGATGGCGAGAAGATCGTGAACGGTTACGCGACCACGTTCAACCAGCCGTATGACCTTTTTGAAGTGAACGAGTCCGGCATCCGGTATGTTGTCCGCGAGCAGGTGGACCGGGATGCCTTTGCACAGACCGACCTGTCCGATGTCATCATGCAGTATGACCACGAGGGCCGCGTCTTTGCGAGGACGGGCAACGGGACTCTCGGACTCGATCCGGACGAGCACGGCCTCCACATCCGCGCCAACCTGGGCGGGACGGAGATCGGCCGCCAGCTGTTCGAGGAAATCGAGGGCGGCTATACCACCAAGATGTCTTTCGGCTTCCGGGTCGGGAAAGACAAACGCGAGCAGACCGAGGAACGTGACGAAGAGACCGGAATCACGACGGTGACCGTCCTCCGCACCATCCTCGAGATTGCCAAACTTTACGATGTCTCCGCAGTGAGCCTGCCGGCCAACTCTGCGACAGATATAAGTGCGCGGAATTTCAGCGAGGGAGTAATCGCCGAGATTCGGGAGGAGTTCCAGGAGCGCGAAGACCAGCGGCGTAGAATCCGCATGAAACTGAAATTGGAAGAGGTATGAACATGGAATTTGACTTCACCAACAAAGAAGCCTCCGAACTGATCGAGCGCAGAAGCGCAATCGGTGTGGAGTGCGAAACGGCGAGCGGTGAAGAGCTGAGAGGTCTGGAAGCGGAACTCGATGCGATCAACGCCGAGCTTGCCAACCGTAAGGCCGCTGAAGAGAAGCGGCAGGAAATCCGGGACGCTGTTGCAAAGGGTGACGGCGAAGTCCTGGCGACATTTGAAAACAAAGAAGAAAGGAAAGATCCTGAAATGACTCTCGTAGAAATCAGAAAGTCTGCTGCGTATATCGAAGCATACGCCCGTTACATCAAGACCGGCCGTGACGATGAGTGCCGCATGATCCTGAGTGAGGGTGCTTACACCTCCACCGAATCCGGCCCTGTTCCCGTCCCCGCAATCGTTGAGGAAATCGTGCACACCGCCTGGGAGCGCGAGGAAATCATGCAGCGCGTCCGCAAGTCCTACATCCGCGGCAATCTCAAAGCCACGTTCGAGCGTTCCGCTGATCCTGCTTATGTTCACACTGAGGGCACCTCTGCTCCCACTGAGGAAGATCTGCAGCTCGGCATCGTGACCATGATCCCGGAAAACATCAAAAAGTGGATCTATATCACGGACGAAGCCAAAGCAATGGGCGGCGAACCGTTCCTCCGCTACATCTATGACGAGCTGACCTATCAGGTAGCAAAGAAAGAAGCCGCACTCGGTGTCCTTGACATCGCCGGTGCTGGCACTTCCCACACCGCTACTGCAGTCGGTATCCCCAAGGCCAATCTTGCCCCGAGCACTGTTGCTTTCCGCAAGGCCGCTACTCAGCTGAGCGATGGAGCCACCAACCTCGTGGTCATTATGAACCGCCTGTCCGAGGGTGAGTTCCTGGATGCCGAGATCCTGGGCAACTTCTCCAAGGATCCGTTCGAGGGCTTCACCAAGCTGTACAGCTCCGCCCTGCCCGCCTACTCCACCGCTGATGACAACGCAGTCTATGCCATCGTTGGCGATCTCCGTGGTCTGCAGTTCAACTATCCCGAGGGTGAGGATGTTGTTATCGTTACGGACATGCTGAGCAAGGCCGAAGAGGACCTCGTGAAGATCGTTGCCCGGAAGTATGCGGCCCACGCCGTTGTTGCTCCCGGCATGTTCGTGAACATCACCAAGCCGGCGGCTGCCACGACCTGATCCTATGCAGGTTAAGCTGTTGAGAGACAGCAGAATCCACCACAAGGCCGGGGAGATCGTTGAGGTCTCTCCGGCTGAGGCCAATTATCTGCTGTCCATGAACTTCGCGGCGAGAATCGCGGAACCGAAACCGGAGCCGGCTGCGGAAACGCCGAAAGCAGCTCCCAAAAAGAAAGCAACGAAAAAATGAGAACAAAGCTACTTGTCGCTGTCCCTACTTTGGATTTTGTTCACTCTGCCTTTATGGAGTGCCTTATCAAACTGACGAAGCGACTGTCCCTGGAATGTGTCGACTTTGATGTCTGTATCATTTCGGGGACACTCGTTTATGTGGCGCGAGACAGACTTGCCAACAAAGCGATCAACGAGGACTTCACGCATGTTCTTTGGCTGGATTCCGATATGGTCTTTCAGCCGGACATTTTCCGTGACCTCTTAGATACTGGCAAGGATTTCGTGACAGGGATCTACCATGCAAGGCGGCCCGGACACGCGTCCTGCATCTTCAAACGGTGTGACGAACTTGACCACATCGAGCGGTTTGATAAATACCCCAGCGACACGTTCGAGATTGGTGGGTGCGGCTTCGGCTGCGTCCTGATCAAGACCGATATCCTCAAGGCCGTAAAGCTCAACTACAAGACTTGCTTCCTGCCCAAGCCACAGCTCGGCGAGGACATTGCATTCTGCCAGCGAGCCAGGGCAATGGGCTTCAAGATATGGTGTGAGCCGTCTGTCCAGTGCGGGCACATCGGTCACATTACGGTCTATCCGGAAGACGAGGAAAGATGGCGGCAGGGGCTTTATTATCCCGGAGAGGGGGACAAAAATGGCTGAAACACCAACGCCGATGGAGGTCATACTCAAAAAGGCCAATCTTGCGCTGCGGCGGAGTACCAATGCGTTTGACGATGACACGACCGACCTCATCAACGCGGCCCTTGCCGATCTGGGGATTGCCGGAGTGACCAAAGACAATATATCAGACACGAGTGACCCGCTGATTGAGCGTGCTGTTATCACCTACGTAATGATGAACCAGCCGCAGCCGGATGACTATGACCGACTGAAACGGTCCTACGATGAGCAGAAAGCCCAGCTGAAGACGGCCACCGGATACACGAACTGGGGGACGGCTGATGGACAGGTCTGAAGTAATCACCCTGGTCGCGGTCACTCGTGAACAGAACGACTTCGGAGTATGGGAAGACCGCGAATCGACCCGGGATGTCTTTTGCCAGGTCGACAGTGTTTCCCGCTCCGAGTTCTTCGATGGAGGCCGTAACGGGCTGAACCCTGAGTTCCGGTTTACGATGTTTTTTGGAGACTACGAGGGGGAGACCATTGTGATCTACAAGGGCAAATCGTACTCGGTTTACAGGACATACCACGCTCGGACCGACACCATCGAGCTGTATGTCGAGCGAAAGGGCGGGACCAATGGCAAAGCGAATACGGGGAGTTAACCTGGAGTCCGCGATTCAAGAGATCCTGAACGAATACGGAGAACAGGTTTATGAAACATTGAACGAGTGCTGTGAAGATGTCGCCCAGGAATCTGCTGAACGACTCCAGTCCGTTGCCACATTTGCGCCGGGGAACAAACCTACCGGCGAATATTCAAAATCATGGGGCGTGGAGCGAGTAAGGACTGGACGACTGAAGACGAGCCTCGTGGTTCGCAACGAAGAGCACTACCGGCTCACCCATCTGCTCGAAAAAGGCCATGTGTCGAGGAATGGAACCGGGCGGACATTCCGACCAGTGCCGGCATACCCGCATATCGGTCCGGTTGAGGAATGGGCAAACGAAGAGCTGCCGAAGAGAGTGAGGAGCGCAATCAATGACATATGAAGAACTTAATACCCTGATTTCAGGTTTCGGCCTCCCGTATGCCTATAACGAGTTTCCGGACGGAACGGAGCAGGAACCGCCGTTCATCTGTTTCCTTTTTGGAGACAGCAGCAGCGACCTCATGGCCGATAACATGAACTATCAACCGATCAGGCCGCTGTCGATTGAACTATATACCGAAAACAAGGACTTCAACCTTGAAATGATCATCGAGGCCGGGCTCACTGCTGCGGGCCTCGCCTTTGTCCGTTCGGAAACCTATCTCGGATCTGAGCGGATGTACCAGATCGTATACGACACCACAATCATCCTAACACAGGAGGAAATTCTTAATGTCTGACACCAACAAAGTAAAATTCGGACTGAAGAACTGCTACTATGCCGTGGCGACCATCGGAACTGACGGTTCTGCGACTTACGGCACGGTCAAACCGCTGCTCGGTGCAGTTTCTCTGTCCATGACCCCGCAGGGCGACCGGACACCGTTCTATGCTGACAACATCGAATACTATGTTAGCCAGGCAAATAACGGCTACGATGGAAGCCTTGAGCTGGCGAAGATTCCCGAGGACTTCCTTAAAGACTGCCTCGGCCAGAACGTGGGCGGCAACGGAATCCTCTACGAGGCGATTCAGGACCAGTATGCCCGCTTTGCTCTGCTCTTTCAGTTTGAGGGCGACAAAGCTGCGAAGCGTCATGTGTTCTACAACTGCGTGGCCAGCCGTCCGGAGACCTCCGGCGAGACCATCAGTGAAACAAAAGAACCGCAGACCGAAACCATCGACCTTTCCGCGTCCAGCGTGTATGTGGCTGCACTCACCAAGGACGTCGTTAAGGGCTCCGTGAACGAGGGTGACACCCCGTACTCGAGCTGGTTCAGTTCTGTGGTCCTGCCGACTGCTACTACCTGATTATGTACAACGAAGTAAAGATTGGAGAAAAGACCGTTCCGATGCTGTCGCTCGCATCCGTGAACGTGTACTTCAGCCAGCTGTTCCACGAGGATCCGTTCGAGCTTCAGAGCAGCGACAAGCCTCAGTTCGAGTTCTACACCAAGATGGCGTTCATCATGGCCAAGTATGCCGAGCTGAAAAAGTCGAACGAAATGCGGAAGCTCACGCAGGACCAGTACGTGGACTGGCTCGCGGACTTTGAACAGGCCGACTTTGTCGCGGCCCTCCCGGATGTGATGCTGACTTACCACTCGCAGAGCATCTCGATGAGTGAGTCAAAAAAAAACACAGACCAACCGAGCGGCGAATGACGATTGCACTCTTCCTACTTCGAGCGGCTCAGATGGGCCTTTCAATGGCCGACCTTGACGAACTCGAAGCGGGGAGAGTGTTCGACATGATGATCGAGTCGGGGAACGATGACTTCCAGTACCCGCAGCTCGCATCACAAGAGGATATGGATAGGTTCTGATATATGGCTAACAGAATCAAAGGCATAACCATCGAGATTGATGGCGAAACCACAAAGCTGCAGAAGAGCCTCAAGGATGTAGACTCGCAGCTCAAGACGACACAAAACAACCTTAAAGACATAAATAAGCTGCTGAAGCTGGATCCGACCAATACGGAACTTCTCCGGCAGAAGCAGAAAAACCTTTCCGATGCGATAGGCACGACCAAGACGCGGCTCAAGGAGCTGAAAGCGGCACAGTCCCAGGTTGAAAAGGGAACGCAGGAATGGGACGACCTCCAGCGCGAGATCATTGCCACAGAGCAGAATCTTAAGTCGCTTGAGAAACAGCACCGAGAGTTTGGCTCTGTTGCATCCCAGCAGATAAAAGCTGTCGGACAGGCAATGAAAGATTTTGGCGGCAAGGTCACGGAAGTCGGTCAAAAACTTGCACCGTTGAGCGGAGCGGCTGCCGGAGCTCTCACTGCTCTCGGAGGACTGGCCTATAAGACGGTGCAGTCCGCAGACGAGCTGAAAACGCTTTCACAGCAGACCGGAATTTCCACAGATGAACTCCAGAAGATGCAGTATGCGGCGGAGCTCGTGGATGTATCAGTCGAAGACATCACCGGTGCTCTCAAAAAACTGAAACCGAAAATCACGGAAGACAACAAAGCCCTTAAAGACCTTGGGGTGGCCACCACGAACGTGGACGGGTCGACCCGAGATGCGATGGATGTCTTCTATGATACGCTCGAGGCCCTGTCTAAGGTCGAGAATGAGACCGAGCGCGATCAGAAAGCAATGGAGATTTTCGGGAAGAGCGCGGACTCCCTTGCCGGCATTGTAGACGATGGAGGCGCGGCCCTTAAACAGTACGGGCAGGAAGCTGAAGACCTGGGCATCATCCTGGACGGCGAGACACTGGATTCCCTGAACGAGGTGAACGACACGATTGACCGCCTCAAGGGGAATGTAACCGGCTCACTGGCTACGCTCGGCGCGACTCTCGCGGAAACCTTTGCACCGGTCCTCGAAAAGGTTGCCGGCATCATCGGAACGATCACCGAGAGGATCCGCAACCTGTCTCCGGAACAGGCCGAGCAGATTGTCAAGATTCTGGGCATTGTGGCGGCCATCGCGCCGGTGCTTCTGATCGGCGGGAAGATTATCACGATGATTGGGAGCCTGGTGTCGGTTATCGGTACAATTGTAGGTGTGCTCGGCGGGCCGCTCACCATTGCGATTGCCGCGATCATTGCCATCGGAATACTGCTTTATAAACACTGGGATGAAATTAAGGCGTTTGCGATCAATGCCTGGAACGCAATCAAAGAGGGCGTGACCGATGCCATTGAGAAGACCAAAGCGAAAGCGATCCAGCTGTGGACGAACATCAAGACCAGCGTGATGAATGTTGTGACCGCGATTAAGACCGGTGTGACGAACACCTGGAACAATATCAAAACCACCGTGACGAACGTGGTCGAGGGAATCAAGAGCAAAGTACTCGGCGTGTGGGATGCAATCAAGCAGGGAGTAGCGGACAGGATCAACGCAATGAAGGACAATATCCGTGCGAGGTTCGATGAAGTGCGGAATGTGATCCACAACGCTGTCGAATTCATCAAGGGCATCTTTAATTTCGAGTGGCATCTGCCACATATTGCCCTGCCACACTTCCGGATCACGCAGCAGCCGGTAGATTCTTCCCTTGCCCAGTTCCTCGGCATCTCTTCCCTGCCATCCCTGAGTGTGGACTGGTACAAGAAAGCCTACGAGAACGCGATCATGTTCAACCGGCCGACCGTTATGCCGACAGCTTACGGACTGAAAGGGTTCGGAGACGGCCACGGTGCGGAGATCGTCATGGGCATTAATAAGCTGCAGGAACTTGTCGGCGCAAGCGGAGAGACCATCATTAACATCTACCCTGACGCGGGGACGGACGTTAACGCTCTGGCAGACAAAGTCGCACAGCGGTTCATTGCTATGAACCGTTCAAGAAAGGCAGGCGGGTTCGCATGAGAGGATACTTTACATTCAACAATATTCGGAGCGATCAGCACGGAGTATATATTTCTGGCAATGAGACCTATTCTGCTCCGAGTAAACGCTACAACTTCTTCGACATCCCGAACCGCAACGGCAAGATCCTCGGCAACGAGAGGAAACTTGAAAACCTGCAGGTCACATATGATGCGTTTATCGCAGGCGGGGCAAACTTTGCAACGAACATGGAATACCTGCGGAACTGGCTCCTTTCGGTCGACGGGTACGCTAAACTTTCGGATTCCTACCATACGGATGAATACCGCATGGCGGTCTTTGAGGGACCGTTCAACCCGAAAGTGCAGGAGAACAAAACTGAAAACGGCTTCGATGGTGCGAAATTCACGCTGACGTTCAACTGTATGCCGCAACGGTGGCTGACATCTGGCGATACGGAAACCGAAATCACAGGAACCTCTTCCGTCACGTTCACGAATCCGACCATGTTCCAAAGCAAGCCGTGGTTCCGTGCGTATGGTACGGGCACTTTCTCCGTGAACGGCACATACGCAGTGACGGTGCTTTCCTCATATACGAACAGCTATATAGACATAGACTGCGAAACGATGGAAGCATCCTACAACGGCACGCCGATGAACGAGTATGTGGAAATCACGGTCGGTTCCAATACGTCCGTGGACTATCCGTTCTTCAAGACAGGGAGCAACACGATCGTGAAACCGGCTGGCTTCTCCAAGCTGATCGTAAAGCCGAGGTGGTGGAAAGTATGATCCCGATCCTTTTCCCGTCCACCCAAACGAAATTCACGATGACAAGCACATCTGAGCGTGGCACTGTCGGCGGCGGTTACGGCAGGCTGACGGATGCGACTTCCTGCCTTGTGACGGAAGATATAGAGGGAAATATCGAACTGGAACTGCACTACCCGACAAGCGGGTATCTGCTTCCGTATCTCCTGCAGGGCGGGATCATCGCAACGCTGAGGAAGAAGCGGGGAATCGCTTCAAACAGCCTGCAGGCTTTCGACATTTACAAGACCACCGTCAATGCGGATGAAGTCATCGTCAACGCTCATCACGTTTCATACAGGCTTTCAAACTATATCGTGAACGGTCTGACTTCCGCAACGAAGAACGCTCGGCTGATGGTCACATATGTCACGGGCAGTGCGGAGCCATCACTCAGCGGATGGACGTATTCAAATACGGGTGCGGACTCCCCGAACAAGACCGTATACAGCGAAGACACAAAGACGGTTCGGCAGTATTTGATCGATAACAAGTATTCCGTCAAGACCGTTTTCGGGTACGAGATTAATTTCAACAATTTCAATATCGTATCGTCCCCGCCGCTCGGTGTACACGGAGCAGTAGAAGTCCGTGTCGGGAAGAACCTCATCGGCGGCGAAGCGGTACGGGATGCGGTGGACACGTTTAATGCTATCGCACCCGTCTGGAGACGGGATGGGGTAAAAGTGGTATGCAGTCCGTTAATTGTAACTCCGACCACTCCGATCACTCCGCAGAAAGTCGCACTGATCGATTATTCCAACGAGTTCGATACACAACCGACCGCCGCAGAACTGGAAGCATACGCAAGGGAATATCTCGATACCGCCGAGCCGTGGAACCCGCACGAAACCCTGCATATCGAGTTTGAACAGCCAGACAGCAATTTCTTCCTCGGTGACTATGCGAACGTGTACTGGGGAGATGCAGACGTTGTCGGAACGGAAATGCAGATCGTGCAGACCGTGTACAACTGCTTGACGGGTCGCTATGATTCCGCTGAACTCGGTGACCTCGAAACCGGCTATGTAATGACAGCAGAATGGTAAGGACGCTATTGATCCCGGCCCTGGGAATATTCAGTCTTGCCATTGATACAGGGAACAGGCAGGAAGTGGTCGACTCGGACTATTCCTGCTTTTTCCAATGGAACAGGCTGACGGTCGTTGTTGATCACGCATACCAGGGGTTCAGCCGGCTGGTGAAATCGAAGCCAGGCAAGACGATCGCGTGGTGGGCCGGTAATCGGTACAGGTGCGATTCGACCGAACTGGGCTATATCCGGATGTCACCGAACGGCAACCGCCTGTTTAACGCAAAAAATGAGCCTGTCCACGAGGTAATCACGGACGGGCTCTGCATTTACACCTGCGAGGGCAAAAGGACGGGCGACATACAACCTGTCCGACTTACACACTGGAGGCAGATATGATACTTTTTACGACTCCAATCACAGAACTCAAAATAAAGAATGTAGACCTTACCCAGGCGGACTCCGTGCTCGTTACGATAACCCAGGGCACGAAGAAAGTGGAAGTGGACGACCCAGATGTCACGGTCGAAGAGGTCAACGGTGCGGCAATCACGACAGTCGCGTTCCATCTTGAGCAGACCGACACGAAAGACTTCGCAAAAGGATGGGGCAAAATCCAGGTGAACTGGCTGTATACCGAAAACGGCGTTCAGCTTCGTGATGCGACCGTTGTGAAGAAGATCCTGTTCGGCGAGCAGCTGCACCCGTCCGTGCTGCCGGAGGTGACCACATGAACGAGATGGAACTGCAGGACCGCCAGTATGAACTCGATGGGGCCAGCAATGTATACGTAGGCCCTCCCGGAGCGGACGGCATCACCCCGACCGTAATCGTTGAGGACATCACCGGTGGGCATCAGGTCTCGTTCTATTACGGGGCCGGAGACAGCCGGAACAAGTCGTTCACAGTCCCGAATGGGCAGAACGGCACGAACGGCGCTGACGGGATCACGCCCAGCATGAACGTTTCCGATATCACGGGCGGTCACAGGCTTTCCGTATATTATGCGGCAGGCGATTCCCGCAATTTTACCGTGGATATTCTGAACGGCGAAAACGGAGCAACACCGTCTTTCAGCATCGGAACCGTCACGACAGGCGAAGCAGGATCCTCCGCTTCCGCAAGTATCACGGGAACAGCCGAAAACCCTGTCCTTAATCTCACGATCCCCCGTGGTGACAAGGGCGAGGAGGGCGGCGGTCTTTTCATCGTCACGATAACAGGAAGCGGGTCTTACACCCGTACATCCGATAAAACACCTGCCCAGATCAAGGCGGCATACGATGCAGGGATGACAGTTATAGCAAACATCGCCGCATCGAACACGATCGCCTACCTGTACCAGTCCACCGCAAGCAGGGCAGAGTTCAGAACGCTCCCGATGACGGGCATGGACAATGACCATCGTTCTGTTATGTGGTATGAGTACAATCTTGCCTCCGCAAACACAACAACGGTCAATATTACCTATACGTCCGTATCGTCCGCAGAAGACATCTTTGCAACGTACTTCCCGCATATAGAGTTTTTTGTCGAATGGTCGAGCGGGGATTACTTCCCGATGTTCGGCACACCGATGACCGAAAACGAGTGGTATTCATTCTACCGTGGAGATATGCAGGGAACGGATGCGTACTTGCGTTCCATCGAGTATGTCAATAACGAACGCTTTTATGTCACATACCGCTCCGAAAAGATATGGGAAACCTACGATGCAGACCACGATAAATACTATGGCAACATCCTGTTCTCCCATACGGAGATAGACGGGCAGACGGTCAAGACCACGGAAATCCTGTGGAAGCACGACATCAGCGATGCATCAATGGAAATCGTATCCCGTACCATCGCCACCTATTCTGCTACTGCGGTCACGGACTACCCGCAGAAGTTTGATCCGGCTTAAGGGGGCACGCATGAAGACACTGATTGCTATCCCCTGCATGGACATGCTGCAGATGCGGTTCGTGCAGTCGCTCATCGCGATGCAGACCGGCTACGACACCATCGATGTGACATTCAGCTGCGGGTCGCTCGTGTATGACTCGCGGAACACACTTGCCCGGAAAGCCATTGAGGGAGAGTTCGACCGGGTACTGTGGCTCGACAGCGACATGACATTCCAGCCGGATCTGTATACAAAGCTGTCCGCCCATCTGGACAACGGCCTCGACTTCGTGACCGGGCTGTATTACAAACGCAAGCAGCCGGTTCAGCCGACAGTCTTCTCGTGTATCTACGTTGAGGACATGATTCCGCGTGCAGATGTGTTTACCGAGATCCCGGACGCCCTGTTTGAGGTCGCAGCATGCGGGTTCGGCGCGGTTATGATGCGAGCCGAGGTGCTGAAGAAAGTGGCCGCGAAATTCGGACTTCCCTTTTCTCCGGTGCTCGGCTTCGGTGAGGACATATCGTTCTGCATGAGGGCGACCGAGACCGGCTTCAAGATGTACTGCGACCCGACAATCCAGCTCGGGCATATCGGATATAAAGAGTTCACTGCTGAAGACTATGGAGGGACCACATGATACCAATCACACGAATAGACGAATACCTGGCCGTCATCAGCCAGGACGAGGACGCGACCGGTCTGCCTGATCAGGCGGTGACACGTATTGACATGTACCTGAGCAAGATTGCGGGCGAGGCGGTGGCGGAGTTGCCGGAACCGGTTACCCGGATTGACCGATACCTCGCGAGCATTGCCGGCATGGATGTCGTGATGGACGACCCGATTACGCGGATAGACTACTACCTTGCGGCAGTGGCGGGCGTGTACAGTGGGGAGCTTCCTGAACCTGTCACGCGGATAGACCACTACCTGTACCAGTGGGCAAGCGAGCCGCAGGGCTTCCTCCACACCCTCACAGGCTCCATTCTCCACATCACAGACGGCATTGCCCGCCCCGCACAAAGCCTCACTGTCGATTTTTCCCCCATACAAGCCGGAACGGGTGACCCTTCGCCGGATAACGTGCGACCCATCAGCGGACGGGATTCGATCTACGTTGGTGTTGGTGGCGGAAACTTGCTCACTCTTAATGGCAGAACAGCTTATGACCAAGGTGTAAAAAGCGGAACTGACATTGTTAATTTATCCACTCCGTTGATAATCAATGCGATGCAAATCACAGGAGCAATCAATCCAACAGATGCCTTTGCGGCACAAGATGTGGTCATCGGCGATAACAATTCAATTTCGCTCAAAGTAAAACGTGCATGGTATGGTGTAGGTTTTAATGTCCCAGTTACTCCAAATACCACATACACAATTAAGGCAGACAACAGAGTCGGCAACGTTCGCAAGGCTTTTTATAATGCTCAATCGAAACACATTGGAAACACTGACTCCGAAACTTTTACCACTCCAAGTGAGTGTGCGTATGTTGTAGTTATAATCACTGGCGGGACAGTAGATAGTACGGTATCCTGTGACCATCTTCGCATGATGGTCGGTTCTACTGATACTGGATACACGGACTACACGGGAAACACTGTGTATCCCATCACCCTCCCTTCCACAATATACGGCGGAAGCGATGAAGTGGTCGGAGGGAATGGGAGTGAAACGTGGGGAGAACTGGAATTAGGGTCATTGTATTGGTCGGTTTATAACGCTGGATTTCACATATTCTCTGCAACTCCATCGCCCACGATGAAAGGCAACTCGTCATATGCCGAAAGAAGAACGGGAATTATATGCTCATGTTATAAACCTGATGACCAAATATCTATCGGCGAAAACATGAATGATAAAACGATGCTCCGCAATAATGGGACTCTTCTTATCAGAGATAATGATTATTCTGACAAGGATGTTTTTAAAGCCGCTATGAGCGGAGTACAGCTTGCATATGAACTCGCCGACCCTGTACCTTTCACCACCACACCTACCGAAATCGACATCCTTGAGGGAGAAAACGTACTGTGGAGTACGGGTGATACGAATACGCTTGAATACTGGGGAAGCGAACCCGATGACCCACAGATACTGGCGAACCTCAATGTATTACTGGGAAATCGCTACTACAACAACCACACCGAAAACGAACCGACTGACGAAGAAGCACTGAATATACTGTTAGGGGGAAGCAGATGATTTTTGTCTATATTCTCTGCGGTTGCATCATTTACGATATCGGTTTGATAATCGCTTTGGCTTGCATGGGCGAACTTAGATTTAGGAGATAACACTATGGAATACGAAAAACTACTTAAACTCCGTCACGCAATGGAAAAAGGTTCATCCGTCCTCGATGACACCGAAGCGTTAGAAGTTCCAGAACTGTTCCCCAACTGGGAAGTGGGCAAAGCCTACGAAGTCGGTGACAGGATGCGGTATGGTGAGCAGTTGTATAAGGTGGTACAGGCACATACCTCACAAGCTGACTGGACACCCGACATCACTCCAGCACTGTATACTCCTGTTGCTGAACCTGGTGAGATCCCCGTTTGGGTACAGCCTACGGGGGCACAGGATGCCTATGCTCTCGGCGATAAGGTGCACTATCCTGATGCTGACGGTCCTGTCTATATCTCGACCGTTGATGCCAACGTATGGGAACCGACCGTGTATGGCTGGGAGCTGACCGAGTGACATGGACGGCCTGAACTTCATTGACATCGCGTCGTACCAGAGCGGGATAAGTCTTGACGCTGTCTTTGCACTGAACCCACTCGACGGCGTGATTGTGAAGGCCACAGAGGGCATGAAGTACGTCAACCCGGACTGTGACCCGTGGGTGCAGTGGCTCATTAAGCACGGCAAGCTGTGGGGCTTCTACCACTTCCTGAACGCAAACGACCCGACCGCCGAAGCGAAGAGATTCGTCGAGGATACCATCAACTATTACGGCCATGGTGTTCCGGTCGCGGACTACGAGGGGCAAATCGTCTCCTCTTACGGCACATACTACCTCCGCCGATTCCTTGAGACCGTCTACGAGCTGACGGGAGTGAAGCCGCTGGTGTATTGCAACCTGTCCACCATTCAGAACGACGTCAACGGCTTCCGCCAGATCGCGCAGTCCGGTTATAAGCTGTGGCTCGCCCAGTACGCTTCCAACCGTGACGCAGCCATTGGCCAGTCGATATGGCAGAAAGGCTCGTTCGACCCGTTTGACCGCATCACGATGCACCAGTACAGCGACCATGGCCGGCTCGAAGGGTATAACGGATACGTTGACCTTGATATCTTCTACGGAAACGAAACCGACTGGTTCGCCCTGGCTGGCAAGTCCGCAGCTCCGGAACCCGAACCCGATCCAGAGACCGCGCTGATCACCGAGTGGATCCAATTCCTCGAAACCGAAAAACAGCACATTCAATCCAAAATTGATGAACTAAGGAGGCGGCTGCCATGACAATCACGCTGCAGAACATCATTACGTTCGCGGCCGCGATTGCTGCCGTAATTGCGTTGCTCAAGTATCTTGCAAAGGTATACGACCTTGTGAAACATCAGAAAGAACAGGACGAGAATATCAAGGCCATCAAGTCAGAACAGAAACTGCTCGTTGAAGCAATGTATGCCTGTCTCGACGGCCTCGGGCAGCTCGGGGCAAACCATACCGTGCCGGCCGCCAAACAGAAACTTTATGACCACCTGAATGATCAGGCGCATCAATGAAAGGAGAATATCATGGCCAATACCACCTATGACATCCTGAACAAAATCCAGCGCTGGCTTCCCGCGCTCGGTGTTCTGTACCTCGGCCTCTGCAAAGTGTGGGGATTCCCCTTCGGCAGCGAAGTCAATGACACCATTGTGCTGCTGGCCACATTCCTGGCTACCACGCTCGAGATTGCTTCCGGGAAGTTCTACAAAGAGAACGAGCTGCGGATCATTCCGAAAGAATAAACTGGACAGAGCCTGACACGCCTCTCGATGAAGCGGACCATGTTCAGGACATTATAAACGCCCCTGCCGGTTGTCGGTGGGGGCTGTTTTTTGTTTCCTTTTTGTAACCCTGATACCCACTCCCCACGTAGGGGAGCAGGCAAAAATCCGTTTTCGGCGGTCAACACCTTGTAAGTCACCGTGTAAGTCATAGACGGATATTTTAGAGTATTTTAGAGTACTAATGTTCTCGAAGCGGGCAAAATAAAAAACCTTGCATCCGTTGGGACACAAGGCTTTTGGCGCAGAAGGAGGGATTTGAACCCTCGCGTGCTTTTTACACACCTACTCCCTTAGCAGGGGAGCAAAAAGTGCCTGTTTTCAATGGTTTGCGGTCACGATGTTAGTCACTTGTTAGTCATAGGGATGATTTTGTTCATAGCATCGTGCGCTTCGTCGGTTTCCAGGTGGATGTACTTCTGGGTCGTGGTGATCTTCGAGTGGCGCATCATCTTCTGGATCGTCGGGGCGTTCATGTTGAGCTTTGCGGCCTCGGTCCCGGTGGTGTGCCGGCACGAGTACGGAGGGAGATCCCGGACACCGATCCGCTCGGTGGCTTCGTGGTATGCGCGGTAGAACATCTTCTCGTCGTGCGGGTAGATGCGGTCGCTGGCGGTGGATTCGCAGAGGGTACGGATCACCGGCTTGACGGCATCGGCGAACACGATGACCAGTTTCTTCCTGGACTTCTTCCCGCAGCCGTAGATCTCGCACCGGTCGAAGTTTATCATGTCCTTTCTGCACGCGAACAGCTCACCGGGCATCATTCCGCTGTAGATCATGAGGAGAAGATAGCCGACGAAGAGGTCCCCGTTCATGAAGGCGGTCCACATCTTCTGAACTTCCTCTACCATGAACGGATTTTGCTCCTTTTCGTCCAATTTCGGCAGCGTGATGTACTGGGTGAGGTTCGACGGCACGAAGCGGTCCGCAGCTGCACGGTTGTAGAGGTGGGAGAGCAACGTCTTCATGTCCCGGGCGGTGTAGTAGCTGAATGCATTATCATTGATACAATTCTGAAGGTCTGCTGTTGTGAGCAGATCTATTTTTTTGCCTATAATCGGTTCGATGCGTTCCCGGGCCTTCCGGTATGCTGACTGCTTATCCTTTGACAGCAGAGGGAGATCCGTTTCTTCCCAGACGGTATAGAGGTCGAGCAATGTCGGCACCTTCCGCGCATCACTCCCCTTCAGGACGGCGCAGTAGGCCAGCGCATCCCGTTTCGTCCGGAACCCGCCCTTCGTGCGATATTTGCGGTGCACCTTGCCGTCTTTGTCGACATAGTGGTAGTCGGTTATTTGCGCGGTCCATGTATCGCCGCGTCTGTAGGCCGTTCCTGTGCCGTTACCGCGTTTTCTCCGCGCCGGGGCATAGTTCACAGCCCGGCCGCACCGATGGCAATACAGGGCATCCTCGTGCAATTCTGAGCCACATTTCGAGCAAGTCATATATCCTCAATCTCCTGTATCGGTTTGCCGTTGTCGAAGTCATCGTAGGCCAGATGCTCATACTCGTGCCAGTACGCCCGCTGCTGGATCTCCGGCGGGGCGTTGGCATCGATGTACATGGAGTACGTCCCGTCGGGGTTCGTGGCCGTCGCGCCGTGGATCGGGCCGGGCGGGAACGGTACCAGCCGGACGAAAAAGTCGCACTCGTCCATCGGCAAAAGCAAGTCAATCCATGCCATAAAATCACCTCCGATATCATTATGACATCGGAAGTGTACAATAAAACGGACTCTTTGGGGGGTTATCTTATTTTTTGAAGCCTTCGAGCATCGCTACGACCGTCCGGATCTGCTCCGGGGTCATGTTCTTGCTTGTCTCGAAAAGCATACGCATTTCGGGACGGGTGCGAAGCTCCTCGAGGAGGGTGTCCGTTTCATCCGCAGGCTCTTCCTCTTCCCAGCCAGTAAGGACAGACGGGTCAACACCGAGCGCAGAAGCAATCTTTTCGATGTTCTCGAGCGGGATGTTGGTGATCCGGTCGGTCTCATACTTCCACAGGAGCTGTTTTGATATCCCGATTTTCTCAGCAAGCTCCGTCTGCCGGAGACCTGCCTGCTCTCTATATATCGCTATCCTCTTTCCTGTTGTCATGCTTTGTCACCTCTCTGTAATTCCAAGATTATCATATAACCTGTGAAGATACAATATTATTTTTGACTTTTTGCAAAAGTATCTTGACAGGATACTAAGCACCCTTTACAATGGTATCGTCAGAGTTTACCAAGGAGGTGCAAAAAATGAATGAACCTTATCGCAGCCGAGTATATACAGACCGGCCAGCCTATGCGGATTATGACCCTCCGCTGAAGTTCCTGGCCATCGAGGGCATCATCGCCCGGAGGCTCCGCGAGCATCCGAACGCTATCTGCTCATATTCCGGCGGATCTGACAGCGACCTCCTCATCGATCTGATCGAGCGAGTGCGCGAGATCCACAAGCTCCCGGCGGTCAAGTATGCCTTCTTCAACACCGGCCTTGAAATGAAGGCCACGAAGGACCACGTTGCAGATGCGGCGGCCAAATACGGAGTGGACATCGAAACCTTCCGGCCAAAGGTCGGAATCGTACAGGCGGCGAGGACCTACGGCATCCCCTTCGTCTCGAAGATCATGAGCGGCGGTCTGAACCAATGGCAGAAGAAACAGGTCCCGCTGACCATAGCGGACGAATACGCGGAGGCCGAGGATAAGGCGGCGAAGCGGAAGGAGCTGAAGGAACGCTATCCCAACTGCGAGAGCGTGATCAATTTCCTCTGCTGTTGCAATTCTGCCGGGGAGCCGAGACCGAACATCCAGCTCGTGATCAACTCCTCGAAGTATATGCTGGATTTCATCAAGGAATGTCCGCCGGACTTTCAGATCTCCGCCGATTGTTGCACCTACTGCAAAAAGAACCTCGCCCACACTGTGCAAAAGGGATATGACATGATCATCACCGGCGAGCGGCGCGACGAGGGCGGGATGCGATCCGTACCAAGACAGGACAACACAAGCCTGTGTTTCACGGAAACCGGGAACGGCCAATTCCGGCTCCGGCCTCTGTACTATGTCAGCGATAAAGACAAGGCATGGTACAAAGAGACCTACGGCCTCAGATACTCGGACGCATATGAGGTCTACGGTCTTACCAGAACGGGATGCTGCGGCTGTCCGATAAGCTACAAGGCCATTGATGACCTCGAAAAAATCCGGCCATATGAGCCGAACGTGGTCAAAGCCGCATGGAACATCTTCGGCAAGAGCTATGAATACCGGCAGAAATACAACGCATATAAGGCCGAGAGGACGAAGGCGGAAAAGATGGCCAGCGAGCCGGAAAACTACAGCATTTTCGATGGAAACTATGAAACCATCCATGTGGAATGAAGGGAGGTGAACAGATGTACTCAGAGGCAAATATCCGCGCAGAAATAACCCGTGCAGGTAAGACGATGGCAGAGGTCGCCGATGCTCTTCATATCAGCAGACCTACGCTTTTAAAACGTCTTCGGGAAGGCAAACTCGGCATTGAAGATGCAAATACCCTTATAGAATATCTCGGCATCAAAGACCCGGGCTTTGTTTTTTTCGGCAAAGAGTAAACTGAGAGGATACGAAAGGAGGAGAGTATGACAAAATCCGATCTGTTGAAAGCGGTTCGCGCCCACTGCCTTGATTGCTGTTGCGGTTCGTATGAGGAAGTTAAACATTGCGGGTGTCCGACTTGCAATCTCTACCCGTATAGATTCGGCACCGACCCGACCAAGAGGGTGTTATCGCCCGCCCAGCTTGCTCACATCGAACAGATGCATATAGCCAGAGACAAAAAACGCGAAGAATCGAACGCTGAGGGGGATGCGGCCGATGACATTCGCTGATATCGAAAACATCCGCGAGGAAGTCCTTACCCCGCTCCAGGTGGGCGCGTTCCTGCACATCAACCCGCAGAGCATCCGGCAGAAGGCGCGGGAGTGCCCGGAGAAGCTCGGCTTTCCCGTGATCGTGATCGGGAGCCGGGTGTTAATCCCGAGACGCGCGTTCATTCAGTTCATGCAGGGAAAGGAAGTGCGGTGATGGGGCTGAGGATCGTGACCGATGAATGGATCAAGGAGACGCTGAACGAGCGGGACAGCTACAAGATCGGCCTCGAGAAGATGGAGAAAGAGCACGACCGGGCGCTGGCATGGGCGCGAGAGATCCGGGCGAAGGCCGACGGAGAAATCGAAGTGTTGCATCTGGAGATCGAGGCGTTGAAGAAGGACCGGGCGCAGCTGCGGACGGAGAACAACAGGCTGAGACAGGCCGTGAAGTACTACGAAAGGGGCAAAAATGGCAAAGGAAAAGAGGCTGTATAGAGTCGAAGCCTTCGAGTGGGTTTTCGGCGAACGGATCACGCGGAAAGAACGCTATGTTCATGCCCACAGCACCCAGCAGGCCATCTTCCTTGCCTTCCGGCATACGTGCCTGAACGAAGGGTGGAGCGTAAACGCGGAGGTGGTCAAATGAAGGTTCTCGGGACAATCGGCATCGTCCTTGCGTGCCTCCTCATGGCCAGCGAGGTGTTCAGCCTGATCGCGATTCTGATCGGCGTGGTGGCGTTCATCGTAAAGGTGGTGAAGAGCAATGAGCACAACAGCTGGTGAGAAGCTGGTCGAGGAGTTCGACCGGATCATGTCGCTGAGCCGTGCGATCAAGACCCTCGGGATGCTGCGGAAGAACGAAGACATCATTCGCAACTACGCGGAGGAGATCATCATGCACTGCGACAACATCGAGGAGGTGCGGAAGAATGGCTGACGAGCGGTCCTGCACCGACTGCATCTATCGGCACATTTGGGAGCGGAACGAGTGGCTGTATATGTCCTGTAAGAAATGGCAGTCCCCGTATGCAAAAGACCCGTTCTATGACGTGCCGTGTGAATTTTACGAGAATAAGGAGGAAAAGAATGGCAATCCCAGTACTGATAATCGGTGAATCCGGCAGCGGAAAGACCTATTCCATCCGCAATTTGGATCCAGCGACCACCGGCATCCTGTCGGTCGAGAAGGGTCGGCTCCCGTTTAAGGGTGACTTCAAGGTGGTCAAGAACGCGACCTATACCACCATCGAGAGCGCGTTGAAGCGTGCCAGCATGAAGACGTATATCGTCGATGATTCGCAATATTTGATGGTCAACGAAGAGTTTGACCGCTTCCGTGAAAACGGCTATCAGAAGTATGCCGAGATGGCGCTCAACTTCCGCAACCTGATCCACATGGTGAACAAGGAAATGCCGGACAACATCATCGTGTACTTTCTGCACCATACGCAGACAACGGCCGACGGCGCGATCAAGGCCAAGACCATCGGGAAGATGATTGATGACAAGCTGACCCTCGAAGGGTGCTTCGATATCGTCCTCATGGCGCGGATCATGAACGGCGAGTATGTGTTCCAGACGAAGGGCGAGAGCGGGATGACCGTGAAGAGCCCGGTCAATATGTTCGAGACCGACTACATCCCGAACGATTTGGCAATAGTGAACAAAGCCATCGCGGACTTCGGGTGGTTGGACAGCAATGCATAATTATGCAGAGCAACAATCGCCATGTTGGGAGTGTCCGGAGCGGCATCCGCTATGTCATGCGGAATGTGAAAAGTATCAAGCGTATGCGGCCGAGCGGGCACGTGTGAATCATCAAAAGGCACTGAAGTACAAAATTGACGGCTATCAACAGGACGTCAAGGAAAGAAAACGGCGGCTGCTGAGACAGCACAAGCCGCAACACATAAGGAGGAAATGAATGACAGACATGACAATCTGGACCGCCGAGATCGAGCGGATCGCGGAGGAGTTCAACCGCCGCATGAGCATCATCATCGCGGTCGAGTGGGTAGCCTTCGGGCTGAGTATGGTGGCACTGGCGATGCTGGTGTTCATGGAAATCAGAAACAGAAAGGTAGGAAAACATGGCAGAACTTAAAGGCGAAATCAAAGCCGCAACAGTAGACGGCGCGATCATCGAGCTGGTAGACCGCCTGCTGGCATTACAGGCGCGGTGCGCGATTGCGGAGGACAATCTGAAAGAGCTGACGGAACAGTTCCAGCAGCAGGAGGACGCGATCAGCGCGAAGAACGACCAGATTGAGAACCTGCAGACGGAGCTCAAGATCAAGGAAGATACCATCATCTGGCAGTTGAACCGGCGCAAGGAAATCGAAGCCGAACTGGCCAAACTGAAAGAAGAGGTGGCTCATGTCAGCGAAGTTTGAGAGCGGCGTGTCCGCATACGTTCACGGTGTGGCACTGGTCGAGGTCTACTTCCCTGTTGACAGTAAGGGAACCGACTACTGCAACTGTGAACAGTGCTACTACTTCCGGGACAGCTCGCGGAGCTGCGCGCTGAACCATGAGACCATCGCGTTCCCCGGCCGCTATGTCGGGAACAGCTGCCCGCTGATCAGGGTGACCGATTCGCAGTACGCGGATCTGCAAGATTTGATTATTAAAATTATGGAGGAGAATGACAAATGAAACCTATCAACAACTGGAACGATGTGAAGGCCGCCGGAACGTATGACCGGCCGGGTGCAGGCGGCTATGTCTGCATCATCAAGAGGGTCACCGATGACCCAAACAAGGAACTGCTGCATATCGAGTACGATATCGCGGAGGGACCGTTCAAGAGCTACGCGGCGGACACCGCCGAACGTGCCGGCTTCTGGCCGCTCGACTTCACGAAGTCCTACAAGACGAAGGCGCTCGGGTTCTTCAAGGCCATGATCGAGGCCATCGAGAAGACGAACAACGGGTACACATGGACGTGGGACGAGAAGACGCTGGTCAATAAAGGTGTGGGCATCATCCTCCGGGAAGAGGAATACGAGGCCCGAGACGGCAAAGTGAAAACCCGCCTCAAGCCCTACGCGTTCATGACGGCCAACGAGATCCGGAGCGGGGAGTTCACCGTGCCGGAACGCAAGCTGATTGACCACGTCACCGCAGCTCCGCAGATGGGCGATGAAGAAGACACCGGCGAACTGCCCTTCTGATCATGACGATACTGGAAGACGTCAATCAGAAGCCCGGCGAGCATGAGAACATCCGGCAGTACTGTGAATCGCACGGAATCATCCTGCGACGGCAGAAGCTGAACGTGGGTGACTATATCATCGCCCCGCGCATATCAGTTGATACCAAAAAGGGCATGGAAGAAGTGTACAACAACCTCGTCCAGGACCATGACCGCTTCCGGAACGAGTGCATCCGTGCCCAGGAGGACGGGACCCGCCTGATCATCCTTATCGAGAACAGCGACGGGTTCCGGTGCCTCGATGACGTGCTGCTATGGCAGAACCCGCGCGTCGATAAGTACTACGAGAAGTATGCGTTCGCACTGGCGGCCAATAAGCACGGGAAGGCGCTCAAGATCCCGAAACCGCCGATGGACAACAAGCGGCTGGTCCGGATTATGGAGACCATGAGCGAGCGGTACGGTGTCGAGTGGATGTTCTGCAGCGCATACGAGACCGGGCAAAAGGTGGTGGAAATACTCAGTGGAGAACATTAACTTCCTTTTTTACGATTCATTCTGGAAGTCAATGGAAGACCTTCCGGATGACCAATACATAAGGGTGAGCAAGG
>Ga0265300_10001127_pt1 | contig 26103 bp, 43 predicted proteins | sample AusTroGonzalo_MG_FD_193482 | JGI IMG/M metagenome (GOLD analysis project Ga0265300, IMG submission 193482) | Bovine rumen microbial communities from tropical cattle in Woodstock, Queensland, Australia - Gonzalo_03 | ecosystem: Host-associated > Mammals > Digestive system > Stomach > Rumen ...
GTTATTCCTGACGCCGTAGGATTCTGAAAAACCGCCTGAATTCTTATAGTATGCTGGCTAGTGTCGCTTGGCGTCCACGTCGCTAGATTGAAGAAGAATGTAGCCTTGCCTAAACCTCTATCATGCGCAGTTTTTAGATCTAATAATTCTCTACGGAAAAACTTTAATTTTTTAACAAACTTATTCTCCATTGTATCGCTCCAAAATCGGCGTTATAACCTCATTATTAGTAGCGCTCACTGATACATTTAATTCGTTTACTCTAAATTGTCCGTTAGTCATCCCGGTTAGGTCTAGCGAATTTTCAATAGTTATAATATCGCCAATCCATATTTTATTCATTCCGCTAGGCTTAGGTTCTACTTGCTTGCCGTGGAGTGTAATTTTAGGCTGCCAAGTAGGGTTACTGTTAATTCCTAGCTGCGCATTAATATTTTTTTGGAGTGTTGATTGCACAGAAACTGAGCTTTCCTGATATAACGATTCATAATATCCGTATCTATTAATTGAATCGTTATTAGTAGAAAAAGCATAGAGCGCAGTGTTTTCTGATGGGATAGATGAAACATCGCCAGCTCCCAAACCTATTATTGCACTATAAAACCCGCTCACTTCTGGTGCATTAATAGAGCTTGCTGAGTGTCCGTTAAGAATTGTAGGAAAATGCGCCTTCCAATCTAAAATAATATTACCAAAATTAGATTCGCTATAAATACTATATTTTTTATTAGCTTCAAAATATACATCAAAAGGCCCGGCGCCTGTTGTATTATCGCATCTATCACAAATCCAGTCCTTAACTGTCTTATAGTTATCAAAATCGTTTACTATATTAGCCATATCGTCTATATGGCCAACCGTAAATCCGTAGGCTTTACCGGCGTTGCTAGATACAGTTTCGGCTAGCTGAATCATCTGCGAAACCATATTGCCAGCTTTACCACTAACAGCGCCGAGCGGGAGATTAGTAGATGTATTACGAATAAAAACACCACCTAGTAAATTCAAAAAACCGTCAAAATGCATTTTTAAGTTGGCGCTGGCTTGTAATGGAGAATATGCCGGCATTGTAGCCAAAAAACCCCCAACAAGCTCAATCCCATTTCTAACCAATCTACATTCTAGCGCTATTGGCCTCAATAAATCATCTAAAGTGTAGTTTCTAGCCTTGCACCAATTATCGAATAATTTATCATTGATTGTAAAGTCTATTGAATCGGCGCCTATTTTCGTTCTTCTCCTAGAATAACTTAGGTTTTGCGCAATATCTCTACAATCTCCAACTAGAGTCCCATTTATGTATAATCTAACTTCATAATTTATATTAATCGCCATATTATCCTACAATCTCCTGCCAAGATACCTTACTTGCGATAGCGTCATTATTAGATGCCGTATATGAAATTCGGTTATTGCCAGGCGCAAAATATACCCATCCGTCGCTAACATTGCCAATAACGCTAACTCCGTTCAATAGCGCAGTCTTTTTGTTCATATCTATTATTAGCGTCTGAGAAGATGTAACTGTGCCATTATAAGTGATTGAAGAATTTGTCGTTATATCAATTAATTTAGGTATTTGAGCTGGACCCTTAACTTCCCAAACTGGATAAACATTGTCGATAGAGTTAATAGAAATTGTAGTAGGTCCACCACCAGTTGCTGGCTCCCATATAGCGCCTTTACTGCCCCACATAACCCCGACTCCATCCCATTTTAAGCCACCACCTAGAGTAGCAACACCCGAAAACGGAATAGTCGCGGACTTACCATAGATCTCATTACCGCTTGAATCTTCTGCATACGTATAATAATTCACATCTTCAAAACTTAACGCTATGTGATACTCTGGGAATAATTGGAACATCTCTTGCGCCTCTGGTGCATCTACTATAAATCCACGTTGCCTTTGAATAGCAGTGCCATCAGCAAATATATAAACTACGGTATAATAATAATTTTTTCTAAAGAATGCGAAAAAGTCACGCCTATAATTCTCAATGTCGCCCTTAGAAACAGTTGCATCGCCTATAAAACCGTCAAATGACTGCGGAGATGGTCTGCGTACTTGCCCAGCCAAGAAAACACCATCATTACCTTGTATCTCTACTAAATCATTGGCAAAAGTATTGGCGGCAAAATGCATTAAATCATCTTTAAAACTATACGCTCCAGAACCAAGCAAGAATCTCTCGCCATCATCTCTAATAAACAGAGCGAGAATAAAGCATTGTGTTGTAATATCGCCTAAATTCATTATGCTGCCCTCCTAATAGACTGCATCATTATACGTCCTATATCTTCAGCGTCTAATTCGTTATTAATTTCATTGGTCATATATACATTAATTGTACCACTTTTAACGCCCTGATTGTCCATTTCTTCGGCTAATGTACTCGCCAAAAGCCCAGCCCAGTTATCCGTATTGCGCTCAAGTGGTAATACTGCCTCTTTACCGGCCTCACCAATAATAGCGGCAGTTTCTCCATCCGCATAACCACCTTGTGCGAGCCTTGGCAAAGATACTCTCGGAATATAGTCTATATTCACGCCAATCCAGCCGAACGCACTATTAATAATTCCAATGAAGCCGTTAATCATATCAATTGGCATATTAATAAAGCCCTCAATAAAGCTAATCACGCCATTTATTGCGCCTTTAAATATATTCCCTATAAAATTGCCAAAATTCGCAGCAAAATCTCTAAATTTAGCCGTTATCCAATCCCACAATGAGCCAACAAGCCTACCAAACGCCCCAATCAATGCACCTAGAATTTTTGGCACCGCTTGTACCAAACCTAAGAATAATTGCATTGCTGCCTTTATTATCATATCAATATTACTAGGGTCTAGCAAAAAGTCTATTATACTTATCAAAATCTGAGGCAAAGCGTCCACTAATACAGGAATAAATGTGCTGATGCCATCTAATAATAACGGCCATAATGTCGGCAACGCCTCTACTATACCATTGGCAATATTAATAGCAGCCTCTACTAGTGGCGGTATTAAAGTCTGAATTAGCTCAGGTAATTTTTGAACTATGACGTCCACTACTTTTGGCAAATAATTAGCAATGCTTGTCAATGCGGTCTGAATTACTGGTAATATATTATTTAACATTGTACCAGCCGAATCAACGAAAACCCCCATAAGAGAATTGAAGTCTTGCGTATCATCTGCTAACCCTACTAGTAAATTAGACCACGCCGATTTCATAGCCTTTACAGAGCCCTGAATAGTGCTACTAGCCTCTTTTGCGGTTGTGCCTGTAATGCCCATATTAGTCTGAACTTTATGAATAGCTTGCACCATTTTATCAAACGAAACTGAATTGACTGTGCTTGCAGTTACTTTCATTGTATCCCCAAGAACACCGGAATCATTTATAAGCCTTGCCATTTCGCTAGCCGTACCACCATAACCCAATTTTAGGTTATCTAGCATTGTATAATTCTGTTTTGCGAAACCTTGATAGGCACTCTGAATCATTGCCATATCAGTGCCCATCTTATTAGCATTGTCTGACATATCAATAATAGCCATATCAGCATATTTAGCGGCAGCGGCAGTATCTCCAGCTAACCCTTGTAAGAGACTTGCCGAGAACGATGTAATAGTTTCCATATATTGATTTGCCGATAACCCAGCCGTTTCATAGGCCCTATTCGCATAAGACATAATGACATCTGACGAATCTTTAAATAGCGTTTCTACACCGCCTACTAACTGTTCATAATCAGCAAAACCATCCACCGCCTCTTTAGTTATTTTGGCCACCATTGCACCAGAAGCCGCAGCTATTGAGCTTATTGCGGCCGTTCCTACTTTAACTATTTTAGAAAAGCCAGATATTACCTTAGAACCAACGTCTTTAGTATGCCTGCCCAAGTCATCCAATTTAGATCTAGCACTTTTTTCGTCAAATGTGAGCTTAATTATCGCCTCGCCTACTTGAGCCATTTTATTTACCCTCCGCTAGTTTTTGTTCCGTATTCAGTATTTTCTGAGCTACTTTTAACGATTTCGGCATGAAACCTCCTTTAGTTGGATTATTAGCACCGGCCATGCATGCATAAACCATCGCTTCAATAGTCACACGATTCCGAGCCTCTCTAGCCCGCTCTGCGTTTACATATCTAACCATAGTTTTTTCGCTAATATCGCCATTTTTCCACGCCATATAGGTATTATAGCCGAATCTAGCGATTATTTCTGCTATATATGCGTCTATTTCGTTAAAACTCTTCTTTTTGCCTCTAATATTAGAGTTTTTTACCTCTTCAATTTCATCTTTAGTTAAAAAGTCCGACGCCCGATGTTCTCGAACCTTTACGCTCTCTTTTGCTTTTTGTAAAGTCAATTCAGGCGCCGTCATTTTAACTCCTAAGACTCCGACACGGTGTCGTAAGCACCAGTCGTCACATTTAGGCGTTTCTTAGTAGTGAGGTCATAATCACCCATTCTAGCCGAATATTGCGGATATCCATCCGCTGAATGCAATGCCTGATTGTAAATAATCGGGTGCAAGTTTAGCGTTACCGATGGAGTATCGCCTGTACCAATGGAAATATCCTCATCAAGGCTTGGAACACAGCGAGGTAATTCAATATCAACGGTTGAGCCATCATCACAAAGACCTTGAGCGACTACCGATAAGTAATCGTCTTCGCTACAAATTGAGCTATCGTCAAAAATGATATTACCATCATTGCTACCAGCTCCAGCATAAGTAGCGGCGCTCCAGTTCTGAATCGCTTTGCCAAGATTCTTATAAGTATCTAGCAAGAATGTGATAGAACCAGCAAAGCTGCCGAGCGTACCTTTGATTGGCGTTTCCGAAGTACCCATGCTAGATGCACGAGAACGGGTGCGAGGGGCGACATTCACAGTCATAACTGTATCCTGCCCTAAATCATCAGCCTCAAGAGTAAATACATCCCAAGTGCTAGTGCTGGCATCCCATTTCCGGAATACTACGCGGCGGAGCTGAGTAATATTTTTAACTGCCATTTTTAGTCCTTTCTTAAACTTTTATATCGTAAATTATCTGAGCGCTAGCAATCTTCACAACCAAATTATTTTCTGTGACCATTACATTTTGAGGTGTAGTTGTGGGCCTTATTCTCACATTGTAAAAGTCATAGTTAGTGCCACCAACGCTCCCAGCCATCTGGCAAAAACACGGATTTTCTATAATCCACTCTAGGATTTGCTGATGTACATTTTCGGTTTTAGGCTTATTAGCAAATGCTACATAAAAATCTACCGTTGATTGTAAATTATAGCCTTTTGGAGAGTTCATTGCATTACCACTCCTTGTGACTAACCACACGCCACTTGCTGGCGAGCCATCTTTTCTTAATGGCGCTTGTTCCCAAAAGCAGTTTTTATCTATTTCTAGATCTGCCACATGGTCTGCTACCATTTGTTCTAGAATTGCTACGGTTATCATTTAGTTATATCTCCAAAATACTTTTTTTGCCAATCACCTAACATAGTGGAGTCTAGAGCATTTTTCATATAATGCACTGTTGAGGCGTCCCTGTTCGGACCTTGTTCACGCTTATACGCATAATCTACTCTAAAACCGCCGAAATTGCCACCTGCTATAACATGCACCGAGTCATCTCTCGCTTGGACTCTAATAGTGTTTCTTAAAGCCCCTGTTACATATGGTGCATTCTGTCTTGCCCTAGATGCTATATCGAACCCCATCTGAAAAAGCCCTTTTACAGCCCTCTCATTCATCAATGTGAGTTCTTTAGCATTCAGTTTGAAATCAACTGTCGCTTTCTCCGCCATCTTCGACAACTTCCGTCCGCACCACTTTTAGTTCAACATGCTCAATATTGCCAGTGTGTTGGTTTTTACCAAGACCAGCGTCCACTATTTCATAATAAGCATCTTCTAGGCTATTGTATATCATATAACCAGACACTAATTCAGATGTCGAAATAGTCGGCAATTGCTCTGTTTTAGCATAGACTAACATATCAGATATAATAGATTCTGGGGTAGTATTTATACGAGAATTGTTGCCCTCGTCTATAACCACGTCTAGATCTCCATATTTTAGGTATTGATTGCCTACTAGAGTACCATGCTGACAAGTTCCGATTTCCCACACACCGCTTATTATGGCATTAGGGAATGCATCAAATATTGAGAATTCCATAATTATATCCACAATTGTGGCACGCTGAACGCTCTACTTTTATACCAATACCACATTGACTATATTTTTCTATTATGTCCTTATATTCTGGGTATATCTGGCTAAAAGCGTTGGTGGCACTATTATTAAAATTGATTGTAAAGTTTCTAACATTTTTCGAGCTAATCGCATCATAGGAGCCTTGAAATTTCAGCGTTGCACTAATAAAATTCGCCAACAGTAATGCTAAATCTTGGTTATTACTAGACAACGCTGGGAATGTATCAAGGCACAACAATGACGCTAAGCGAATTTTCGCTATATTCTGCACTGTCGCCCATTGTTCATTAGTATAATCCAATGTTTGACCGGTTAATAGTTTATATTCATCCAGCGTCATTGTTAATCTCCTAAAAATTAGCTTCCAGATTCACTCAAACCCTTGATTGCACAAGCGGATTTGTATTTAGTCAATGTACCACCAATTGGCATCTCATTTAAGAGAACGTTTTGGTTGGTAGAAACATCGAAGAATGGATATACACGTGGAGTACGTTCACCGGTCGTGGTATAACCATTTTTAACCAAGAGGTAAGCATCATCTTCTGCGTATTCCATCCACATTGGGCTAAATACACGAGCAACACGGAAGATATCTTCAGCAGTTGCGCCCGGCTCGATAAGATAACGGTTGCCAACCTTAGCTTGGAATGCAGCGGTAAGAACCGATGGCTTGACGACGAGGATTTGTTCACCCTCAGAGCGAATCCATTGGCGAGCACCGACAACACCATCATAAAGGTTGTCACCTGCTTTTACAGAATAGCTAGAAGCTACGAGAGTACCATAGCCGGATTGTGCAGCACAGTCATCAGCAATTGGAAAGAGACCCGTATTCGTCGAAGAATCGAACATACGTAGATCTGCATTAGCACCAGATGGAGCTGTTCGGCCATCACCGATAAAGATAGCACGCTCAATAGAGAGCAAGATTTGTTCTAGTAATTCTTGTGCGCGGAATTCTAATAGTTCTGGATTCTCATAGATCTCCATTGCATCAAGGGAGAGTTTCTTGTAGACCATCTTGTCATATGCAACACGGATAGTATTTACAAGAGCTTCATCAGCCTTGGTGTCACCTTTTTTATGACCTGCAGCTTCATTGCCATATTCAGCAGTGCCAGCAAGCGCATTATTTCTTAAACCACGTCCATTGGTTCCACCAATGTGATAGATATAGCTTAAAATACCATCACTTTTTTCCATCGCCTCAGTAAACATATTGGTGATGTTGAGCGGAGTCCCAAGACCAGTGATTCCATCTTTAGTTTTTGCAGCGAGAGCATCTTCGAATTTTTGGTCAAACTTGAAATTAGAAGCCTTGAGCGCATCACGAATAGCATTTGCTCGGAAAGCCTTTGCCGCTGCTTTTGTATCTTTTGATACAACTGGAAGTTCGTTTTTCACAACTTTGTCCCTCAAATTAATGTTAATATTGTGAACAACAGCATCTTTTTTCTCCTCTACAACTGGAGTTTCTTCTGCTGGTTCTTCGGCGTCTTTAGTATCTGCATTGACTACTTCTGGAGATTTTTCTTCATCAACAGCCGTAGGCTCTGTTTTACTTTCTGGCGCAGTAGTAGTAAACTCATCAACTACCTCTGATACTTTTTCAACTAACTCTTCGGCTAGTTTTTGTTTCATAACAGTATTTTCGTTAGGAGTGAGTTCATCATTTACTTTACTCATTAAAGTTTCTCCTTTAATATTATTTTCACCACAATCAGAATCATCGGCTTCACTACCATTAGCCCTCACCGAGTCATCTTTTTTATGGTCAATAGTTTTAGCTCGCGGGTCATTACCTGTCAAAACCATTGAGATCTCCCGCAAAATCCCAATAGACTCATTAATTTCTTGTCCAGCACCATAATAGCCATCTTGGTACCAATCAATGCCAGTAGAATAACTCGCATCTTCTGAAATTGCCCAAGCATGGTCTGCTAGTCTATCATTATTAGCAAAATACATTCTAGCATGTAGCCCATCATCTTCGAGCCACACTTTACAAGAACCAAATTGCTTCTCAATAGTATCTACAAGCTCGCCATCTACAATTTCGCCATGGTCTGCCTGCGCTTTTACTGTATATTCTTCAGTTTGCTTATCTGGATTATTATTTAGTGTTTTAATAGCAATCAATTTGCCATCTCTGCCCATTACGTAAAGATTGTCTAGATCTCTAACCTCCCCCGATTCCATAATTTGCCCAGAGTTAGCAAGAATGTTGCGAAAACGCCGCTCTTCCGAGCTTTTAGCGTCCTTTAACACTGTTGCATCGTAGAACTTCATATTTATAGCATATCACATTTTTATTTTTTTATAAAGACCTTTTTTAATTAACGAAAATCACCCCTAGAGTGTGCCTTAGTGGGGTGATTCCCGCAAAGAGGAAATTATATGCTGCGACTATTTCGTCGCTAATTCTATTATACCATATATTTTATTTTACAATACCAGTGTCTGGAACTACTGGAGTAACTGGTATATAGTCAATCGGAGTATATCCACCAATAAAGTTTTTTAGCGAGATATTTATGATATTAGCAGCCGAACCGCCGATTCCGTCACCGCAAGATTTACCGCCCTGATTTTCGCCTAGACAAGCCACATAGCCATCTTTAGCCTCGCCCATAGCCATACAGATATGACCGGTCTGAGAACCATCTAAAACAATCCAAGTACCGTCTATAATTTCATCTGTCGACCAAATAACTTTAAATTTGTCGCCTGCGTTCTGGTCTGCACAATTCATCATTCCTTTTGCTAAACCAGTGCCACAAGTAGAAACATCAAAACCGGCATAGTCAAACCAGAATGCACGAGCAAGAGAAACACATTGCGCCCCATAGTAGTTATTAGCGATAATACACTTATCTAATACTGAATCACTAAAAGCCTCTGGTGAAGTAGTGTCTACCGACTCCATAGCGCCTAGTTCGTAATAGACGTCGGTGTCTAATTCTGAAACCCCAGTATCTTTATCTTTAAATTGCCCGCCACCATCAATAGATTCAACAGTCAAAATGTCCTCTACGATGCCTGGCTTTTCTTCTTCAAGAACCACTGGTCGAGATTCTGGCGCATATTCAATCTGCACTTTAATTTCACCATCGCCACCGATTAGCGCAATACTAGCCCCAATACCACTTAAAACAGCAATAATAAAGGGAATCAGTGCTTTCCATATGCTACTTATATTAAATTTTGTATTATTGATAGTAGTTTTACCCATCTTACTTTCCTTTCTAATAGTATATTTTAAGTATAACACAAAATAATAAATAAACAAAAAGTTATTGATGGCTTGGTGGAGTTACTTCGTACAAGATAGATTTTACGACATTCAATTCGTACTACGGTCATTATGCGTATAACAATATAAGCACAGAAACCACAATGAAAACCATACCTTTTTCTTCATTATCTCCAAAAACTGGGGAAAAATTCATAGTTCTGGTTATAGGGCACATCAAGCCGGTCAATATACTTACATCAAGCCACGCTACAATTTCTGTAAAATCTGGAAGTTCAAAAACTACTGAATATATTGGCACTGGCTATAATACTACTTTACAAGACCAACCTTGCGGTGTTCTTGCTCAATTAACTTATTCTGGTCAATCATCAATAGACTTGCTAGGCTATTCTGTTACTGGTACTTCTACAAACTTTGAAGGTAATATCTTCATATTCAGAGCGTAGTTAAACTGAATATATTACCTAACTAACACTAATCATAAAGAGCGTTAGGCTTTCCATCTGCCAATAGCGATAATGTGTAAGATAGCTGGTGAGCCAGTAGAAGACGTTTTAGGTCTAGCGACTGTGTAAGTTCCGGCGTGCGCCTTTGTAGGGTAGCCAGATTGGTATCGTGTCGTAAGCATACCATTAACTCCGCTAGACTCATAGGTTACGCTTATGGTTGGTAAAGAATAAAATTCTACTGCGTATAATACATTTGACGGTTTCAAAAGTACATTATATAGAGAACCCCAAGTTTCTACTGTATCAGTAGTACAGCTTATACGCTGACAGCATATCATTGTGCCATCTGCGTACTTAAGGGCATAATTATCAGCCGTTCCAACTTTTTCAATTAATGTCGTAAAATCTATCTTGTCCGCCGTTACAGCTCCATTCAAAATATTGCTTGTTCCTACGCCAGATTGTGCGCCTTGCTGAATCATAGTAGCATCAATATCAGTAGTACCGCTAGCAATTGTGATTTGGGCCAATACTACATAATAAGCCGTAGCACCACTAGCCCCATCTGCTACAATAGCCGTTCGTATAGCATTATCATCTGGAACTGTTGGTGTAGACGCCGGCGTTCCTGCTACTACTATAAGACCACACGCACCATAATTATCGGCCACCGTGCTAGTCCCTGTTGGCGGGTTATCAACATATGCTACAATTAGATCTATTCTCGAATCGGCCGCTGGCGCTGGTCCAATAGTCACCTGAATAGGCGAGCCGCTGATATTATTAATACTTGTTTTGTTTCCGATATTATCTTCTGCAACTGCCACATCTCTAGTAGTGCCAGAACCGCCTAGAACTACCGATAAGCCACTATCAGGAGCACAAGCCCACCCACTTATAATACCCCTATTCAATAGCGCCAAGTCATCATTAAACGCATTTACTGACGTTCTACCATTATAAGCGGCATTTGTGCCGACTGCATTATTTGGATTAGTCATTTTTTTCCTTTCTTATTAAATCATTATATTCGCTAAAACTTACAACTCTCATTTTTACATTTACTGCGTTGCATTTAGGACAATTTAAAACACAATCTATGCTTTTATCTGTATCTCCTAAAATCCAACCGCATTTAGGGCATCTTATCTTAATCGCTCCCATTAATAAACCTCCTCGTCAAAATAGCATCTACAATTAGGGTGCGCATCTGTCACTCTACCTCCATCGTTCCACATTGAATGTTCCCAAGTGATTACTTCTCCATCGGCGGTTTTTACGACATTATCAAAAGCCTTGCCTAAATCTACCGTTTTTCCTTCCATTGCTGCGCACACTGGGCAAACATCGCTATCGCCGGACGTTCTCCATACTAAACGCACATTCAGACCATATTTATTGGCAATTTGCTCATCGTGTTCAAGCCGACCAGAGCGAATAGCATAATTCGTTTCGTTTCTAGCAATTAGCTCGGCTCGTTCTCTTGGCATTACCTCGTTTAACTTTTCCTTAATCTCTTTTGCCGTCAAACTCTCTGAACCAGCTAGCGTATTCTCAATTAGTTTTTGCGTATATTCTGTATAGCCTGTCGCTAATTGTGTTGCTCTGCTCGCAATGCGCTCTTTTAAGGATTCGCTAATAACAATCTCGCCTTTAGAGATAGTTTGCAGAATCTCATTTGCCACGTCTTTATCTGTTAATAATTGTAGTGCCTTAGCTCCATCAATAGCGCCATTTTTGGCATCTTCTTCAAGTAAAGCCGTCATTTCAGCTATTACATTTTCTAGATCTATCTCTTTTTGTTCTAATAGTGCGCCACCAAGCTCAATCAGAATATCATATATTTGTTTCTCTTCTTCTGTCATTGGCGGTAATGCGTCTTTATGACACTCGCAATGATGACCATGAACCATATCGTAAGCAATCTGCTCGGTTTCTTTATCTTCTTTTTTATCGGTAGTAGTTTCTGTCGGTTTAGGTGCTGAATAATCAATAGACACTGGTGATAAAAGTTGTCCGGCGAGCGCTTTAGCATATATTCCATCAGCCGCCATTTGCCAATCAGAAGGCAAACCTAGCGCCTTAACAGCAGCGGCGCCGCTAGCACCTGCACTGATAATATTTACAAGCGACTCTGCTCTAATTCTAGCGATTTCAGCTCTAGCCTTTACCCGTTCAGTCAATTCTGGGATTTCTAGGCTAAAACTAATGCCATAGCCTAATCCACCGCCTAAAATACGCTCTAGTTCATGCTGGAATTGATTCCAGAAACTGACAAGCGCAGGATATACACGGCGTCTTGTGAATTGGTGGTCTGATAGTTCTGCATTATCATATTTCGCACTAGAATCATCACCGAGAATAAAGTTAGAAACTCCAACCGACTTATTTAGCCTATCGTTTACAATATCTACAATTTCACGAATCGCAAGCGTAGAGTTATTGCCCTGAATAGTCTTTACCTCTACTTGGTCGACGCTTTTACCTGTATCATTGTCAAACTGACGCCACGCATAAACGGTTTTATTGTGGTTATGAGCGCCTTTTAATTTATCCTCTAGTTCTTTTCTAGTCTTATCATATTTTTCGTATGTACTAGCCGTAATAAAAGTAATTGTTGCAGGAACTGCGCCGTTTTCAAAATATGCTCTCTGATATTGTGCGATTAAATCATCAATCTGAGCCCATACCCTAGACGCCGACGCTGGAGAAACGCCTTTTTGAATATCACGCGGACTACGGCTGAATCTCAAACGCATAACTTCGCTCTCGTCTAACATTTTAATTCCATCTACGGTCATTGTTTGCCATTCCCAATGCCCATAGCCTAGATATATACGACTAGACGGTGGAAGAATAGTATATGCCTCAACATCACCTTTATCGTTTCTCCAAACATGAATATCCAATTCGTCCTCTGTTAGCCAAGTTGCATACATTAGATCTGCAAACTCACTCCAGCCCATATCCTCGTTTGGATTTTTTAGCACTTGTAACTCTGGTGTTTTCTTAGAATTTAACTCTTTACCCTTTTCATCTACACCATAAGGAAACACCACCTTCATTTCATCAATCAGTGGTCTTACCTGCGCAAAAATGTTCTCATAATCTGAACAAATCGGACTAACCATAAAACGATTAGACAATTCTTGGGCAAAATGGTTAGCCTGAGTTTTACGCCTAGCGTCCTTGAATCTACTTATTATCGACATTCTTTACCCCCTTTGTTTTTACCTTCTTTGGTTTACTTATAATATCTTCAATATTTGTACTAAATTTCACGCCATCACTAAAAAACGGCATCTTCCCGATTTTATGCTCAGTTAATGCCTTATAAACTAACTCTCTGCCTTCTTCAGACGCAAAACTTACTTTTCTAACATTAAGTTTCTTATTAAAAATCAGTTCCTTTAATTTTTTACCCTTGTCGCCACATAATGGACAATCTTGATAAACGCAAATTATATTCTTAGCCATTATTTTTGCTCCATTGCTCTAGTAATATAAGTTTCAATAGCTCCCTGAGTTGCCTCTGACAATCGATTTATCCCAGTTTCGCCTTGTACTAAATAAGTTTTTAGCACTAATTTATCATCGGTGCTTAATTTTTCTCTAATGAACGACTTTGCGAATTCTTCCTCGAAACAAGATGCTAAAATATCGTCCGCTTCCTTAATATCTTCTATTGTGTCAAACTTAACAGCCGACAACCTTAATTTTTTTTCTGTGTCTAGTTTTGGTTCGCACAACCGGCCTTTAAACTCGATTGGTTCTAACCCGTTAAATTTTAACATTGCTCTTTGCTCCTGTTTATTATAATTTTATAGTAGCACATTTTAGCCAATAACACAATCGCACAAAAAACCGCCCTCGCAGTTTTGAGCGGTCTTTTGTGCTTATTTAGGTGTATTTTACATTATACTGCAATTTTTTATTTTTTACAATACTTTTTAGCGGTTTCGTTCATTTCTATCGCTTGCGCCACCGTTAGGCCGCCGAAACGCTCTGCAAAACTACTCATTTTCACCCTCCATCACCTCTTGTCTATTATTTTCCAGATAACTACTGCCACACTTACTATTGCCGTAATTGCGATACCAGCAGTCATTAGACACTCTGCATCTGTCATTTTTCTCTCCCTTGCTATTATTTTTCCATTTCTTTAATCTTGCCCCCCTATTTTGTTTTTAATCTGAATTATACCTTGTATATTCGTCTTTTTCTATTTGTAGGCGCCTTAGCCGATATTGTTCGTTCTCATGTAGCATTTCTTCATATGGCGTTGGTTCATATGGTTCTTCCATTTTTTTCCTTTCGTTTATCTTATATTCTTATTATACGCCATATCGTTTCAAAATGCAATAGTTTTTTTGGACTTTTTATAAAGTTTTCCACAAGAAAAAGGGCGGCTATATGCCACCCTCGTTATAATTGCGTACTAGTCTTAATTGCTTTTTGATAGCCATTCGCATATCAGATTCATCATACGGAATCAGGTCTAGCAACACCATTAGTCTTTTTTCAATATCATCTAGTGGTGTAATAAAACCAGTCTGTGCGAGTAAATCTAACATCTCCAACATTATTTTTGCGCTGACTGCGTTCGGCGTTGGTATTTCTTCCATATTCTCGTGAATATACTTATGCAGAGTGTCTTTAGGTATGAACAATCGCATATACCAATGCTCTCTTAATTTGTGAATATAACCGATGTTCCAATGCTTGCGTTGCCATAATAAATGGTGCGCATTTTCTCTAGAAGATATAACTTTTCGTTTCTTTTTCTTGGACTTCTTTTTCACATAATACACCCCCTAACTTATACGCAATTATTTTAATGTGCCACCATACGGCATATTTTTATTATAACACTTTTTTTAGAATTCAATACGCTTTTTGCTCAAATCGTCGATAGCATAACGGAGCGCATCCATTAAGTGGTCATTTCCATCTTCTGGCTCGTCTAAAATATCTCCTGTGCGTTTTTTGCGCCAGTGGTACGATAGATATTCACGCTTTAGATCTAACCCTACATAAACTATTTGCCGTTGGCTTACTCGGTCAATACCACGCTTAACTGAACCGGCGTTTTTATCTGCGCCTACAATACGGAAACCAGCCGCCTTAATTTCTGCTATGATTTCCGGTCTAGCTGAGTCTGCTACGATTAACACAGACGGGTCTATATTTTGCGACATTAAAATTTCTTTGTATTGTGAACCTAATATACCTTTTTTATATATAATTTGCACTACACCTAGTCTATTTTCGCCCATATCGTATATTCCAACCAGTGCTGACTCGTCATTAGAAAAGCCGAAGTCTAGCCCATAACGTACCAGTTTTCCATTATGTTCAATTTCTGCACGAGTTGATTCTTGCCAACCACTATAAACATTCCCCTCAAGTGTTCCAATCTGCCCTAAGCCGTAGACCGTCCACCAGTTACTTGGTTCTTCACCTGGTTTTGGTTTACGGCTTTCAATATTCTCACGCTCTTGCTGACTTAAAGCCTCATTGTCTAAGTATGTCAAGGTCAAAAAGGTGGTTTTCTCTGGTTTCTTTTCCACAAGTTCCTCGTGCGCCCAAAACTTGGCACTAGGGTTGTAATCTATAATCACAAAATCCCTAGTCCGTGTCGCCAATTGGTCAAAAGTTTCATATGGCACACCGTTTGCCTCATTAACGAATAGAACATCACGCCTAGGGCCACGCGCAGTCATGTTATCAACTGACAAAAATTCAATCTGTGAGCCATTATCAAAAGAATATATTTTAGCGGATTTATTAAAATTCTCCGGTTTCCAGCGATTTGTCTCTTGCAATATTTTTTTTAAGTCTCGCATAGTACCAGTAGCAAGATGATTATAGGTCATACCGGCCACAGTTATAAGAGAATTGGGATAACTCTCGGCATAACCAACCAAAAGAATCATAATTGAAAAAGTTTTAGAAGCGCTCGCACCACCTTGTATAACCTTATAGAATGTCGGCTCAAGTATTGCCTCTCGTATTTTCTTAGTTCCAGTTGTCAATGCTATCGGCATCGCCACTCCAACCGCTGGCACGAATCGCTCGTTCTTGCTCTTCGGCTTCCTGCTTAGTTTTATATATCTTACCGGATTGGCCGAATTGCCAACCTATTATTTTTCCCCCTGCGCTTCTAACTGCATGTACTGGCATTTTTACCTCCTATTTAATATTATATTTCAAATCTACTTTTTTCTATAAAATTATCCTTTATCCATCTACCAATATACCCGCTCCTAAAACTATCGTCTGAGGTGCTAACTATATCGTGTTCTCTTAATCTATCTGCCAAATCTCTAGGTTCGGGTAATGCATATTTAGGGTCTTTTTCTTGCTCTCCGCCAATATTCCACCAGTTCCCATACAATGCCCTCAACATCGGCTCTTTTGGGAATTTTTCTAACACCTCTAGCATCTTTTTTCTGTTTACTAACATAGGCTCGTGTATAGCATAGCAATATTCAGTTTTGCCATTATCTTGTAATAGTTTTCTTAGCCTACACAAATTACTTGACCACTCGCTATCCGAGCCATGTTTTTTATTCCGCACCTCTTCTATTTTTGTAGTCAATGTGCCATCATACCTAGGTTTGAAATCTTTAATCGGACATAATATAAAGAAATCATCATTGAATAGCCAAAAGTCCTCGGTTATATCGTCATTTTTGCAGGCCTCAACCATCATATTCCGTACATTTTCCCATTTAGTAATAGAGTTCTGCACCATTTTCACATGATGGTCTGGTTCAAGTGCCTCTGGCCTACCACCATAAAACCATACGTCCCTATATGACCAATTTTTCTCAACTGACCTTAGAGAATATCGCAATTCTTCATTATACGGACCATTCTTAACAAAATACACGATATCATATTTGCCTTTAGGTTTTCTATCAAATCCAAACCGCTTAAAAGTTCTAGACTTATAGTGAATGTCTAATTGTCTTATAAGCCACTCTGCGCTATCAACCCATTTATCGCCACCATCATTTACGGCCTTTATCAACCGCTCTTTTAATAGTTTCTCTAGTACCTTTAATTTATCTAGATCTAAACCACCACGGCATAGACTTTGTTTATCGTCAAAATAATGTCTATACAATTTAGGCGCTGCCTGCCTTAAGCCATGATTCGCTATAAACGCTTCAACATTAAACATCTCATCTTCGCCAAACTGCAAGCCCTCTATAAATCTGATATTATTCTCTATAATGAAACTGCGCTTGTATAGTTTATTAGTCACAAATTCCCAATATTTCACCATATTCGGCAATATATAATCACCTCGTGGAGACTGCGGATGCGAGCCGCTATCTTGTCTATACTGACCGAATTGAATTATATTATAACGCCCATCTTTAGCCATATTTTTCATTACTTCAACGGCATTTAACTCATAAGAGTCATCGGCATCCAAAAATGTTATATAATGCCCTGTTGCCTTATCTATACCACGATTGCGAGCAATGCTAACGCCGGCGTTCTTTTGTGATATGAGTTTCCACCCGTTCTCTTTAGCGTATTTTTTACAAATCTTATCACCACCATCTGTGCTACCATCTTCAATTACAATTATCTCGGCGCTTTTATCTGTTTGCTCTACTATACTATTAAAACACCGCTCTAGCCAAGGTGCTTTATTATATACTGTTACTATAATGCTTATCTTGTCCATATTGTTATTATAACACAAAAAAGACCTAACCGTTGAGGCTAAGTCTTAATCTACGGTCGAGCGGCAGGACTTGCACCTGCATATCATATAGGGCTATCCACTTTATCCTATATCTCTTCTGTAAAAGCCACAGGCACCAGCCTTCGGCTCGGTGTTGTTCCTTTGGCTAAAATCATAGCGCGCGTCTGCTACTTCCGCCACTGCTCGATATGGCGGGAAGAGTTTTTCGCCAGAACTCTCCTTCAGTTAAACTGGGTAGCGTGAGCCTTGGTAACGAGCTATTGTTTGCTTCCTGCTCCCCTGGTATATGCTTTCCCTCTCGTACTAGGGCGACTACCAATTGGGTGCTACGCTTTTATTATATCACACTATTCGCCATTTTTCTTGCGTTCTGTTAGATCTACTAGTGGCTTTGGTGCTATAACCTCTGTCTGGCTAATCTCTTTGAACTGCCCACGTAATTTGCTTAGTAGCTCAATAGCCTTAGCATCGCCAGTCTGCGCCTTTAAGTTAAGTCTAAACATCATACCAACATCGTTAATCATATCCTCGTCAGTAATACCTGCGTCCCTTAAAATAGCCCTGTTCTTTGGTGATTTAATATCTAAGCCACCTATCATATCGCCAATCTGGGCAAGCGTTTTACGTTGTCTACGTACTTCCCCAGACTTCTTTCCACCTTGACTTGCTATTTTTCGCTGTTCTTCCGCTGTTAAATTCTTAAAATTATGTTCTGCTATGTTTTTGTCAGAGTATTGCTTTTGTGCCATCTTGCCAACCTTTCTCGCTACCAGTAGCGAATTTTCAATAGCGTTTCCTTATTACATCACAATATTTAGGGTCTAGTTCCATCATATAACATTTGCGCCCTAATTGTTCGCAAGCAATCAAAGTAGTACCAGAACCACCAAATAGATCTAGTACTTTGTCTTCTTTCTTAGAGCTATTTTTTATTTGGTACGCAAACAATTCAACCGGTTTCATAGTAGGATGGTCTTCACTCTTTGATGGTCTATCAAAATCTATTACAGTGGTCTGTTTTCTATCACCATACCAATTATGCGAGCCACCTTCTTTCCATCCATACAGACACGGTTCGTGTTTCCATTGATAATCTTGCCTTCCCATAACTAGATTATTCTTATTCCAGATAAGTTCTTGCTTTACTTCTAATCCACTGTCGTTTAATGAGCTCTGGAAGTTTATTACTTCACGAGATGCGTACCATACATAAAAGCAAGCACCGTTTTTCATAACTGAATTTGCAGAAGAGAATACATTGTGTAGAAAAGCTGCGAAATCGTCATTTGACATTTTATCGTTCTGTATAGTAAGGGCACCTTTTTTAAGTCTCTCTTCAATACTTTCTCCGTGAGAACCGCCTACTATCTCTACATTATACGGAGGGTCTGTTAATAGTAAGTCTGCCTTCTGCCCATCCATTAGTATTGCCACGCTACCAGCGTCCGTGCTATCACCACACATAAGCCTATGGTTACCTAATTGGTAAACTTTGCCAAGCTCACTATCTGCTGGTTCGTTTTCATTTACTTCTGGGGCTTCGTCTTCGGTAACTTCGGTTTCTTCTGTCCACTCTAAATCTACACCCCAGTCTTTTAATTCTTCTTCATCAAATTCGCTTTTTAGGTTCTCTTCGTCCCACTCCAAATCCGCTTTTGCAGTAGAATTATCAGCAAGAGCCATTTTGCGACCCTTTTTACTATTCAAACTTATATCAGTCCGCTTTACAGCAATAAGCTCATCGCCGGTAGTTTCAATAACCTTTACTTTATCTAGCCCAATTTGTCCGGCACTCTCTACAATTCCATTGCCAGCGATGATATTATTATCCTTATCAATCAAAATAGAGCGACCGGCACCGTTCTCTCTTAAAGACTTCTCTAATAAGCTCATACCGTACTCGGTGTGTTTATTGAAGTTCTTATCGTCGAATTTTAGATCTTTAATTGTTGTCATTTTAATACCTCAATATCTAAATTATAATTATATTATACCATAATACTATTCTTCACCTCCTTTACCATTCTGGTTCAATCTTGCAATTTTTAATATAGCAGTCCCAACACATTTTTTGGTCTTTTAGTAAGATTTTGTATTCACCGCACACAGGACATTCTTGTTTTTTCATTCTTCACCTCCGTCTTTAGCAAATGCCTTATCTATATCTAATGCGATACGAAAAGCATCACTAAATCCGTCTTCATAGCCATCGTGGTATTCGCACTTATGATTCAAATGACATGCTCTTGAAAACCCTTCCTTGAATCCATCAAGATATGCTTCTTTGCATTGAAGATATATGCTGTTAATCCTTCGTTTCATCTTCCTCCTTTTGTTTACTATGTTCGACCATGCCCTAAACTTAATTTCTCTACTCATTCTTCTTTTCTCCATACTTTTGTCCACAATTCATCGTGTTCGCATTTTATTACTCTCCCATCAGATAATCTTACGGCATATATTGCCTTAAAAGAATACCCGCCAAGATGGTAGTCTTCATACACCAAACGCCTTGCTACTATTCTTCCAGATTCTATTTTATCTTCATTGGTTTGAGCATTAAACCTAAATACACCAACTTTTTTGCCTACTTTATACATTTTCATTCTTCACCTCCAAACACAATTTTTAAATCATCTCCAAACCCCGGATATACTAGGCCTTTTAGATCTACTGACCCATCATATACATCGCCATCAATATTATAGTTAAAGTCTTTAAATTTTAACTCCGCTTTACGCAATCGCCTGAGTGCTTTTAATTTTTCAATCGCTAGTTCTGCATCTTTTTTAGATTCAAACTTATTTCCGAGCTCATCAAATATTTGTTGCATAGCCGGTGGTAGATATTCAAAATCTTTAGCACTAAATTTGATAATCTTCCCACTATCTGTGACCAAATAATAATTTTTACTCATTTTTTATCCTTTCCTAATATCATTTCTATTACTATTAAAGCTACTAATGTTAAAATCATTGATAATAGTAGCATTATTATAATTGTACTCATTATTCTACTCCTTTACATTTTTCCAATGTTTCATTGACTCTTTCTAATGTTAATTCCAAGTCAAGTTTTTTATCATTTAATTCTCTCACTTTATCTCTGACAAATTCTGTTGTGATTATCTCATCATTTATTTTAGTAATTATATTCTGATGGCCTGAATTCACCCACCCTTGCATAGACTCCCACACACATTTTCTAATATAATCTTTCATTTCTTTATCAAAATCTCGTTGTGATTCTTCCAATTTTTCTACTTTATCCATATAGTGAGCAACAGTTTCATCTAAATCTTCTATTCTATTTTTAATTTTATTCATTATTCTCCTCTTTCCAATATTTAGTTACTTCGTTAAATTTTTCATTGAATACTTTATGAAAATGTATTACATCTATACTGTCCTCCGAATAATAAGCAACCATTTTTTCACATACATCTTGGCAAAATCGCTTCCATAGTGTTTCTTTTTGTGCTGTTATTTCAGCAACCATTTCGCCGACCATATCATATTCCCCTTCTAATACTAGCTCGCCTGCTTCATTATACTTAAAATTGGTTTTGAAAAATTCATTGTCCATTTATTCTACCCTTTCCATTGCGTCTAGCGGTATTACTCGCATTGCAATTATTTTACCTTGTTTAGTTTCCATCCCCTCGATTGGGGCTTTACAAATGGTGTCGCTTGATACTTTGTAAACCCCTTTATATGCCCCAGTCAAGATTTCTACTGTAACTCCTTGTCCACACGGAAGCCTATACCTCGCTAATAATACGCTCCTATCTCTATATCTTGGTGCTTTGATTTTAATCATTGCTTTATTCCTTTCGTTTATCTTTATGTTTTAATTATACACCATCGATAAACAAAATGCAATAGTTTTTTTAATGTTCCGCGCTTTTGAATGGCAATCCTATCATTTTGTAGAATTTTTTAGCGTGTTTAGGGCACATATAGATAGATAGTGTAGGATTATCTTCTCTTTTACTTAGCCAAGTTTCCACATTGTCTACTATATCGCCTATATATACCGTTCCATCTTTACAGCACTGCTTGTAATCGCAGATACATTCAAAATTATTATTTTTCATTGATAGATACTCCCAACTTTAAAATTTCTTCTTCATTTGTTGATAAATTTAGATAAAGGCCACGTTTTCTACCTATATGCTTGATAAATCTATACCCTCTACGGCTCAATTGGCCTCCCTTAGCACCAGCCCTTTTTGCTAGATCTGTACTACTAGCGAATCCGCCTTTATAATCTTCTCCGCGTCCATTTTCACCGCCTTTTCTCCCAATTTCTGCCATCATATCGCTAATATTGCCATATTTAGCTTCCATCGTCTGACGCCATTTCTTAGTTGCCAATTTTCCTGCTTTAGTATTTTTCTTTGGTCGTGCCATTTTAGTTATTCTCCTCGATTGCTTTATTTAATTTATTGATTTCGTATTCTAAATGTGTTTTGTTCATTTCTTTTACTTGTCCAACTGTTAATTGGCCGAATCGTTCCATAAAACTGCTCATTTACATTCCTCCTATGAAGATTAGTCCCATTATTAAACCGAACAGAGCCGGCCCCATTAATTCTTTAATATTTTTACGCATTATTTACCTCCAAAATGATTATTTAGTATTTGTTTAGATCTCTCTACTTGGTTAACCGAGACGGTGTCCATCTCTTCCGCTGGTGTGGTCTCATATCCTGCGATTTTTAGAAGCCATCCAATTTTCAATCTGAACGCTTTTCCTACTGCGCGGGTCTGAGCCATACTAGCCACTGCGTATTCATCAAAATTAGTTTTTCCTGCTTCTCCATTAGAGCAGATAGCCACGCCATAGCCTACTTTATTTCCGTCCTTATCCCTTAAACTAACCTCGGCACGATATTTAATCTTAGCAGTGTCGGCGATTTTCTCTACTAACTCTACTACCGGATAAAGCCCAGTGAATGCGCCTGCGATTTGCCAACCTTCCACATTTACATAATTCTTGTCCCTAATATCGGTGTACAGTTTATTATCTACAATGATTCTTTTCAATTCGCTAGCGAATTCTATAACAGCTTGCGGATTAGCTAGACTTACATTCTCAGTCTTTTTTGCTAATTCGGTTGTTTTTTCCATCTTACTTCCTTTCTTTGGTGGGGAGGTTTCCCTCCCCGATTTTTTAATTTATCAATATGCTATTTTGCCATTCTACAAAAGCTCTATTCCATTCGTCAGTGTCTGTCGGGTCTACCCACTCGCCATCCACTAATTCTAATCCCTTTTCTAATTGTTCAAGTACATAGTCTCCAATTTTGCTCATCTTAAAGCCTCTTTTAGTTGGTTGTTGATTATGGCTATTTCGTTGTTAATTTGCTCTAGTTGTTTTTCAACTTTTCTTTGCCAGTAGTTAGTTTTTACTTTAACCTCCCCATTTTTTGTTTTGTCTTTTACTTGTATTCGCATTTCTGCTCCTTTCGTTTATCTTTATGTTTTAATTATACACTACAAAAAAATAAAACGCAATAGTTTTTTTGGACTTTTTTTGCGTTTTTTATGCAGAGTTTTCCACAAGCTACCCCTTATCGATAAACTCCCGGATCTTTTTAGCGGTGGCTTCGTCTACCATCACACATATATTTTTAGGATATTTTCTTTTGGACGAATCTACTCTGTTAGGGTTATTTCTACTAGGTGTGAACTGGTCATACCAAGCATAATATTCATTTACTTGGCGGGTTATTTTGCCATTTCCGGCATTCGCGTGATAGATTGAATATTCATCTTCTATATCTGTTCTATTCTCTGGCATTTTCCCTAATACTTCAGCTCTAATAATATCTTGCGTAATCATATTCTGAATTGATGACTTAGCATCTGCTCTAGCGTCCCGGCTTTCTTGTTCTTTTTTATCTGACACTCTTTTTTTATTTATATAGACCGTGGATAGCGCCGTTGCCGTTGTTGGGACTATTGCTATTAACGCTAAAATTATATCTTTCATTTTTTACCCTTTAAAAAATATCTTCTTCTTTTTTCAAAAATCTGCTCACATATTTAATCGCTTCATCAGCGCCACGGCATATTTTACAATTTATACCGGTTAGCTCGTAGATATTTCCCCAAATCTTCTGTTCTTCTGAAACTGTACCCGAATGTCGTCTTTTCATTTCAATCTTTAATAATTCATAGCAATCTACTCGGCCATCTATGCCTTTAATTGGGACATATACTTCATAATCCCAAACCCCTCGACTTTGGCCCATTCTTTTTAATTTTGCACCACGAATCATTGCATTTCTACTACCAGATCTACTCTCATTGGCGATGTGCGCATGGGGTATATTGTTCATTTTTAGCCAATCAGAAAACGCTATACACTCGTCGTCTTCTAATGGATTGAATTTATCTACCACCATAATTCAAAAATATCACGATTGAATTTTTTTGTAAAGAATTATTATTTAGCGTTTATTCGCGTTTTAAGCCTAGTTTAATTTTAATGTGCTACATTTACCATTTTTAAATATAAAATCGTTCCTAGGCGCCAAAATTTAACTCACAGCCCATATTCTCGTTCAAGTATCTGGCTTCTAGTCAAAGTTTCGGTTTCAGAAGCTCGGCTCGGCTCTTTTTTAGCCGAAGCCGAAGCTTCGCCTATATTTTTATTATCTTTTATTATTCTATGGTCACAATTTTTGTGACCCTCACCCCCGTTTTGAGGTTCACAATTTTTGTGACCCCCCTCACAATTTTTGTGACCCTCTGCATTAGGTTCACAATTTTTGTGACCCTGTGGAAAACTCTGCATATAACCCTTTTGTAGCAGATATTTTAATTTTTTAGGGTTATCAAAAAGTGCATATATTCTTCTTGCGGCACTGTTGCCATTCACGAACTCTATAAAAATATATTCTAGGTCTTCAAGATGTTTAAGACCATTAGTAATGGTATTTTCACTAACACCTAGAGCCTCAGCTAATGCTTGATTGCTCTGAAAACAACATTGCTTCTTAAAAATTGATAAATAGCCGTACAATATTTTTTCATTAGCAGTCAAATCTCCACTACTAAAGATCTCTATTGGTATGTTTACAAAACTTATACCTATTTTATCTTCATTCATTTTATAATTACCTCCTTCCCGTTTTTTATTTTAAAATAAGAACCCCCAGTGAGAACTGGGGATAGCGTCCTATAATCCTATCTCCAGTATAGCACCTTTTATAAGCAGTGTCAACGGGATTATAAGACGCTGCCTAATCTTATTATATGCATTAAAAATAAAAAGTCAACACAAAAAAAGAACCACCTAGACTAAGATAAACGAAAGCGATGTCTAGGTGGGGCGAGAAGTAGAGTAAGAGGTTTAGAACTTTCGCCAAGTTTATTCTATCACACTATTTCTTAAATAGCAACTATTCCAACAATTGGGCGGCTAGACGCAAGTGCGAAGTTCGCAGTATTGCTACCGCCTAAATCATAGACGTCTAATTTTTGTTTATTTCCCACTGGCGTTCTAAATACATAAATTACTGATGGTACATCCGAAGTAAATGTCACGAAAATCGGCTGGTTGCCGTCTCCAAAAGTTAATTCGTAATGTTTACCGCTTATAGAAGTAGTATCTTGATAAAAAAATGTAAAGTTTACAAGTGGGGAAGCCGTCTGCTTGGTGGTTTTAAGAGCTAGCAACTCTTTTTCTATTTCTATAATTAATTCGTCAAACTTTTCTTCTTTCATTTTAATTTACTCCATCATAACTTACACTAATAGCGACAGCTGAAGTTGTGACAAATGTCATATTATCTGTAAAAGTAGCGCCGGGAGCTGCTCCAGTGTTCAATACCCTAACAGTTAGTAGCGAAACTCCAGGAGCAGGAAAGAACAATCCTTCAATAAAAGATATGTGGTCGCTCTGAAAACTAGTATTGTCATCAAAATACCCTTGCACGATAAATGGCTCAGCGCCTTGTACCAAAATATATGCTCTCCCGGAATAATCGCCAGAAGAAGATGTAGGGGTGTTTATTTCTACCGGTGTTTCAATAGCTCCAAGACCAACAGCAGACTTAAGCGAAGATGTTTTTAATCTTAAAAGCTCTTTTTTAATATCCAGTAGATCCTTAGTAAATTTATTTATCATTATGACAGCTCCGTAACAGTTAAAGAAGAAAAACCTTCAGACGATACAATCCCAAAATCAGCCGTAGCATCTGTACAGGTAGCAGTTAAATCAATATAAGCCCCTCCAGGATATGAATTAACGCCCACTAAAGCTCCAAAAGTAAAACCAGCATTAGTCGGTAACCCCATTTGAGTTATTCCAGACGCCGTAGGATTCTGAAAAACCGCCTGAATTCTTATAGTATGCTGGCTAGTGTCGCTTGGCGTCCACGTCGCTAGATTGAAGAAGAATGTAGCCTTGCCTAAACCTCTATCATGCGCAGTTTTAA
>Ga0265300_10001128_pt1 | contig 26099 bp, 22 predicted proteins | sample AusTroGonzalo_MG_FD_193482 | JGI IMG/M metagenome (GOLD analysis project Ga0265300, IMG submission 193482) | Bovine rumen microbial communities from tropical cattle in Woodstock, Queensland, Australia - Gonzalo_03 | ecosystem: Host-associated > Mammals > Digestive system > Stomach > Rumen ...
CTCATCCGCGCGAATAATAAGTAGTAAAAGCGAAGCATTACTAAAAAGTCCCCGCGAAAGCGGGGCTTTTTTGCTTTTTCGGTAAAAAAAATTTATCTTTTTAATGAAGGAGCAATGTATGAAGGAGCATAAGAAACCTATCCATAAGAGTTTGATTCTTGGTAGTGCGGTATTCATCGCCTTTTTGTGTTTTTTGCTTTCTATCGGTGCGTACTTTACCTACTCGAAATCTCTTTACAAGCGCTACGACGACAAACTCAATAATATTCTAAACTACGCTACGAACCAGATCGACATGGACGACCTGTACCAATGTACCGCTACAGGCCAAAAGAGTGAAAAGTACGAACAAGTGCAAACGCTCCTCAACGGCATGGTCGATGACTTTGAACTATTCTACCTATATTCCCTCTTTGTGCGGAACGACTCTATGTATAACATATGCTCTGCCACAAGCAAAGCAGAACGAGCCCGTGGCGAAGAGGACATGAAGTTATGGGAACCCACCGACGCTTACGAGCCCTCAGAAATTCAAAAATTTGCCAGGGCCATCAAAAAGAACGAGACCTCATTCTTTGAAGAAGACTCCGATTACGGAGCCGCCTATACCGCCTGCAAACCATACGTGAATTCCGAGGGTGTCCATTTCGGGGTCATCTGCGCCGATATTTCCATTGAGGAACTCCACAAGACCGTCAACATCTACGTTTTCTTCAACGTCATCTTGACGCTGTGTCTAGGCCTCCTTTTCGGGATGATCTTGATGATCTGGCTGCGCCATAATGTTACAGGCCCGATTCTCGCTTTGGAAAAGAGCGCCAGCAGTTTCGCGGAACGGAGCCGTGGCAAAAAATCGCCCGACGAACTCATCTTCGACGCTCCCGAAATCCACACCAATAACGAAGTGGAATCGCTTTCGAAGGCCATCTCGCAGATGTCGCAGGACATGCGTTCGTACGTCCAAGGACTTTTAGACGCCGAAGCACTTGCCCGTTCCGCCCAGGAACAAGCCGAAGACATGACGCACCTCGCCTTTACGGACGCATTGACCCACGTCAACAGCAAGGTCGCCTACGACAAGATGAAGGAATCGTTGCAGCAACAAATCGACCAGGGAACGGCCTCGTTCGCCTTCGTGATGATCGATGTCAACAACCTTAAGGATATCAACGACCATTTCGGTCACGACTGCGGCGACAAATACATCTTCGGTTCCTGCCACATTTTCTGCAACATCTACAAGCAATCCCCCATTTACAGAATCGGCGGCGACGAATTCGTCGTCTTGCTACAGAACAACAACTACAACAACAGAAACAAGCTTTTGAAAACCATGGAAACCGAATTCCAGAAAACCCGCGATAACACCTCGCGCAAGCCCTGGGAACGTTACTCCGTCGCCTATGGCATGTCCGAATACAGAAAAGGCGATAGCGTCGACGATGTATTCAAGCGGGCCGACGAAAGCATGTACCGAAAGAAAATGGAAATCAAGGGTTCGCAAAAGTCCAATTCTTAAAAGCAGCGGCCTTGCGTAACATTTTTTAAAGTTGCAATATCTATCGGAATAACTAAATTTAGCCCGATATCCACGAAAACCGTACTTTTTCTAGGAAACGAAATATGGCAAATAATCGTGAAAACTGGGGTTCCAAGCTCGGGGTCATCCTCGCAGTGGCAGGATCTGCTGTTGGTCTAGGCAATTTCCTCCGATTCCCCGTGCAGGCAGCCACAAACGGCGGCGGCGCATTCATCATCCCCTACCTCATCGCGTTCGTCTGTCTCGGCATTCCGCTGGCTTGGATCGAATGGACGCTCGGTCGCTACGCAGGTTACCACAATTACGGAACCTCCCCGAGTACCTACCACATCATTTTCCGCAAGAAGAAGAAGTGGGCAAAATATCTCGGCTCTCTCGGACTCCTTCCCCCAATTTTCATCATCTTTTATTACGGTTTTATCCAGTCATGGATTTTGGCCTTCGCGTTCTATTCCGCAACGGGCACGTTGATGGATGTCGTTGCCCAGGGTCCCGAAAAGATGACGGAATTCTTTGGCAACTACATCATGCTCAAGACTTGCGTCGGCGGCATTCCAGTAGCGATTATCTTCTTCCTGATTACGTTTGCGGCAAATATGGTGGTGCTTTCGTTCGGTGTGCGGAAGGGCATTGAACGCGCGAACAAGATTTGCATGCCGGTCCTTTTGATTCTGGGCCTCGTGCTCGTGGTCCGCGTGCTAACGCTCCCAGGTATCGGCAAGGGTCTCGCCTTCATGTGGAACCCGGACATTTCGCAGCTTGCAAGCCCCAAGATTTGGATGGCTGCCGCAGGCCAGGTGTTCTTTACGATGAGCCTTGGCATGGCCATCATCTTCTGCTACGCCAGTTACCTCAAGCCGAAAGAAGACCTCGTACTTTCTTCGCTCACGGCTAGCGCCACGAACGGCTTTGCCGAAGTGATTATCGGCGGTACGGTCGTAATCCCGATGGCCGTGCTTATCGCAGGCGCCAACATCGAAGAATGCGCCAAGCTCGGAACGTTCGGACTTGGATTCCAAACGATGCCGTACGTGTTCGGAACGCTCCCGTTTGGCGGTGTTCTCCAGACCGTTTGGTTCACCATGCTCTTCTTCGCGGGCATCACGAGCGCCATCTCCATCATCCAGCCGCTTATCAGTTTCTGCGAAGACGACCTCAAGTTTACGCGTAAAAAATCCGTTACGACAATCAGCACCATTACCTTCATCGGAAGCCTCACGGCCATCTTCGGCCTCGCCGCCGGTACGGTAGACGAACTCGACTTCTGGGGCGGTACGTACCTCATCGTGTTCGTGGGCATGATCCAGGCCATCCTCTTCAGCTTTGTGCTTGGCCGCCGCAAGGTCAAGGACGCCAAGGCCAATGGAGACTTCCCTGCCGAAGTCAAAGCGGACCCGAACGAAAACGAAGCTTTTGCCGCCATGAACGACGGTTCGCAACTCAAGCTTCCGCGATTCCTCCGCCCGATCATCATGTACGTCTGCCCGATTTACTTGATCGTGCTTCTGGTCTCGTTCACGGCAACGGACGGTCTCCCGTTCATCACGCTCAGCAATGTGGACCCGGCCGCCACCGTCGAACTCTTCGGCAAGACCTTCTCGAAGATCGGATTCACCTGGGCATTCCGTGGATTCCTGTTTGTGCTGTTCTTGCTCCTGAACGTCGCGATTGCCTACGCCTGGCGTAAGGGCGGTCCGGCAGAAAAAGGACGGAGCAAAAAGATCAAGAAAATGGAAATCGGAAACTCCGACGAAAACATGGACAAGGAGGCTTAACAATGAACGCAGAATTCTCTACTGGCGGACTCATTTTCATGGTTTGCTCCTGGGCTGCCATTATCGGTCTTTGCACATTTTGTTTCTACAAAGTGTTCAAGAAAAAATAGTTACAAGTTACTAGTTCAGAGTGACTTGAAAACAGCTAACCACGAAGGTTAAAATAAAGAAACATTCAACTTCAAGCCCGCCTTAGAGCGGGCTTTTTCTGTTCTATATAAATGGTGACTTTTGCTATATTTAGCTCAAATTTTTTAACGAAAACAACCTATGAAACGAACAACATCCCCTAGTGCGATTCCTTACTACATAGCCGTATTTTTTAGTGCTTTCATGCAGTTAGGATTATTCATCCATTTCCAACGTTGGATCGCATTCAACTCCGAAGGAGCAATGTTCTTCTGGCAATGCCTACTGCTCCAGTTCGCCATGTTCTCGCCCAGCATATTCTTTATGCACGTTGCCAGTTTCTTTGCCGGCCGCTATTCCAAGAACAAGGTCATGGGCTGGTCCTCCATCGGTATGACCGTATCGATTTTGCTGCTTGCATTCTTCTTCAGTGACAACTTCGGTTTTGGCGCTTTTGGCCTGCTGTTCCTTTTCGGAATCTTCCTCGCTCTTTTCAACCCCGCAAAGATCGGTCTCATGAAAGAGATCACCGAAGGCAAGGACTTGGTCAAGATCAACGCGAACCATGTGATTTTCATGGCTCTCGGTATCATGGTCATTTCGGCAGGAACCTTCAATTACGACCCGACCAACAGTTCCGATATCAACAACAAGATTCTTCCGTTCATCCTTTCGGGAACGGGTCTCATTACTACCATTACCTCTTTCTGCATCCGAGCCGACAAGCAGAACAAGTTTGTGAAGCTCCGCTCTCCCAGACGTAATTTCGCATCGACCTGGTCGAACCCGATGCTCAGACTTTCGATGCTCGGCATCGCTGCCTTCTGGGGCGTCACGCAGTTCCTCATCATGTTCTCGCAGAACATGACTGGCACCCAAAGCACGACCTTGTTCCAGTGGATCTTTATCTTCCCCGCCATCGGTTATATCGTCGGTGCCATCAGTGCCGCAAAGTCGTCCAAGAGCTTTGTCGAAACAGGCCTCATCCCGCTTGCAGCTATTGCAACGGCTATCACGATGTTCATCACCCCGTTCATCGACAACAAGAACGTCCTCGCCTTCCTCTACTCGTTTATCGCGTTCTGGGCAGGTTCCGCATTCGTCGTTCTCCGCACGGTCATCCAGAATGTTACGCGTCCGGACACTTCGGGCCGTATCCACGCCGTGTCGTTCATGATCCAGATGGGCTTCCTTTTTGTTCTGCTCGCGTTCCAGGTGGTACTGTTCCTCACGACCAACTTGAGCCCGCACAAGCAGTTCTTCTTCCTCGCCGTAATCCTCACTCTCACATTCGTGTTCACGCTCAAGCGCACTCCGATGACGCTCCTCCGCGCAGGGCTCCGCTTTGCGTTCTCGTATGTGTTCCGCTACAAAATTAAAGTACACGGCATACAGAACATGCCGGAATCAGGACCGCTCCTCTTGGTAGGCCCGCACTATAGCTTTATCGACTGGGCTGTCCTCCAGATGGCAAGCCCTCGCCCGCTCCTCATCGCAAGCAACAAGAACACGTTCGCAGATTGGTACTTGCGTTGGTTTGCACACGGAAAATCGGTCATCGACATCAACCGCCGCGACCCGAGCGAAGCCATGGAAAAGATTCACGAAGCACTATTGAATGGTGAAGCTGTCGTGATTTTCCCGGAAGGCGAAGTTTCCAAGGCCCCGTTTATTTCCAAGTTCTCGATCGACTACACCAAGGCTATCGAAGGCACCGAAGCTCAGATTGTTCCGTTCTACATTCAAGGTCTTTGGGGTAGCCGTTACAGCAACGCTTCCGAAAGCGTGAACCGTCCGCAGTACTTCAACCGCACCATCAGCGTCGGTTTCGGCAACGCCCTTCCGGCCTCGACGAGCGACGAAGAAATTCGCAACGAAATTAAGCTTCTGGGTACCGACATCTGGAACATGGCCATGAGCCATTCTGCAACCATCGTTCCGCTTTGGTTCCGCGCCATGCGCAAGCGCCGTTCCCGCCCGATCTTGATTGACCCCGCCGGCAACCACGTCACCGGTTACGACATGATTCGCCTCTGCCACCACTTCGGCAAAAAGATCAAGTCCGTCGCCAAGAACGACCAGAACATCGGCTTCATGCTCCCGACAAGCCGCGACGCCGCTCTTGGCATCATGTCCATCATCGGCACGGGCAAGACGACGGTCAACTTGAACTACACCGCTCCGGTTGATACCCTCATCGGATGCATCGACAAGGCAGAACTCTCGACCATCGTCACGACGCGCGCGTTCTTCGAAAAGCTCTGTGGCAAGAACCCGGACTTCAAGAACCTTGCCGAAAAATGCAAGATGATTTTCCTGGACGAAGAAGAAGCAAAGATTTCGACATTCAGCCGACTCGTTTGCGCTTATTTCGTATCCATCAGCCCCGCAAAGCTCTTGCGCTGGATGTGGTTCAACTCATCTGCAAAGCTTGATGACGATGCCGTGATTCTCTTTAGCTCCGGCTCCGAGGGCACTCCGAAGGGCGTCGAACTCACGCACAAGAACGTCATCTCGAACGCTCAGCAAGGCGATTACATCCTCAAGCTCTGCCGTAACGACGTGATGACATCGATTCTCCCGCTGTTCCACTCGTTCGGCTTTACCTTGACATTCATGATGCCGCTCTTGGACGGTGTACCGATGGTGCTCTGCCCGGACCCGACCGACATCAAGACGCTCGCCCGCGTGTGCGCCCAGTACAAGACGACAATTCTCATGGGTACTCCGACGTTCCTCCGCGCCATCGCGATCAACCGCTGGGTTCACCCGATGTGCCTTGACACGTTGCGTTACATTATCGCCGGTGCCGAAAAACTCCGTCCCGAAATGCGCGAAACGTTCAAGCTCAAGTTCGGTAAGGATATTTACGAAGGTTACGGCTGCACGGAACTCACACCGCTTGCAACGCTTAACGCTCCGAACGTACTTTTGGACGACTTCCTCACGATGGAAAAATGCTGTGATACCTCCAGTATCGGCCTCGTGATTCCAGGATCTGTTGGCGCCATCATCAACCCCGAAACGAACGAATTCTTGCCGCAGGGCGAAGAAGGCATGCTCGTGGTCACGGGCCCGCAGGTGATGAAGGGTTACCTCAAGGACGAAGCAAAGACCTCTAATGTCATCCTGGAAGTCGATGGCCGCCGTTGGTACAAGACGGGCGACAAGTGCGTCATCACCAAGGACGGATTCATCCAGATTCTCGGTCGCTACAGCCGCTTTGCAAAGCTCGGTGGAGAAATGATTTCGCTTACCGCCGTGGAACTCCGCATTGCCGAAACGGGCATCATGGGCGAACACGAATTTGCCATTACCGCCGTGCCGGATTCCGTGAAGGGCGAACGCATCGTGCTCTTGGTCAAGGGCGATGGCAACTGCGACACCGAAGAAATCTCGAGAAGTTTGCGCAAGTCGGGCATTCCGCCGCTTATGCAGCCGGGTTCCGTGTTCTGCGTCGATGCCATTCCGAAGCTTGGTTCCGGTAAATGGGACTTCAACGGAATGAAGAAGATGGCTATGGAACTGGTCGGGAGTAAGTAGACGAAAGAACGCCCGCAACAGCGGGCTACAGACGAAAGACGAAAGTAAAAACAAGTCATCCTCGCGAAGGCGAGGATTCAAAGCATATAAAGCCGGCCCCTGTGCCGGCATCGCCTTTTTACCCGTAATAGCCCTTACTTATACCACAGCAAAATACAAAGCCAATCTACGAAAACGCACGCCAAGAACCGCCCAAATACGGCGCAATAATTGTATATTATGCCCGAAAACAAGGAGTTTAAATGAGCAATATCGTTTCTAAATTCGAAGAACTCGGGCTTACCCTCCCCGCCTGTCCCGCACCGGTTGCCGCTTACGTTCCGGCCACCCGCAATGGCGACACCATCATCGTTTCGGGCCAGCTCCCGTCCGTCAAGGGCGACTTCTCCGCATTCACGGGAAGAGTGCCGAACGAAATCTCCGTCGAAAAGGCCAAGGAAGCCTCGCAGGTTTGCCTCTTGAACAACATCGCCGCCGCCCTCACGCAGTTGAAGACCGGCGAAACGCTCCGTCTCGTTCAGATCCAGGGATTCGTGCAGTCCGCAGACGATTTCCACGACCAGCCGATCGTATTGAATGGCGCTAGCGAACTTGCCGTACAGATTCTCGGCGAAAACGGAAAGCACGCCCGCACTGCAGTCGGCGTTTCAGCACTCCCGAAGAACGTCGCCGTCGAAATCAGCTGCACATTCCAAGCCATCAAGGAATAGTATCTGTAATTAAAACCGTGTAAATCGGCCCCGGCACAGTGACCGGGGTAACATCACAAAACAAGTGAGCGGATCCACTCACGCATGTGGAATACGGAATAGCCCGAAGTCAAAGACTTTTGGGCTATTTTTGCACCCCACTCCGTCGCCATCTTTTTAGGGTCCAGCGGGAACCCAACACGCCCTAAATCCAGGCGGTCCGCATCAAAACACGTATCGATCGTGACAATCCCCGTACGTGGCTGAATGGTATGCAAGCGGCACGCCTCATAGAGCCAGCCAAAACGTTCGTCATCGATCTCAAAGCGTTTTTCTTCGCGGCAGAGCTTTGCAAATTCCGCCCCACGTGCGCCATGATCGCGGTCGTAAGCGTCATCCAGACGGCGGGAATCGTGGAAGATGGCGAACAAACGCACCACATCGATATCGGCCCCAGTCTTCTTCGCAAGCATCAGACCATTGTATTCCACCTGATGCCAATGTTCAATGCCATGAACCTCGGACTCGTAGAGCCGATTTTCAAAAGCATATTCCATTAAAGCCGCGAAATCGATCATTATTTCCCGTAATTTTCCTTCAGGTCCATCAAGCGTTGCAGCGCCTGCATCGGCGTCATTTCCTCGGGCTTGAGCCTGCGGATTTCATCCTTGAGCAAAAGCGTATTTTCGTCCGGCGGGGCAAACAAGTCCACCTGCGGCTGCGCCTTGATTTTCTTGTTCTGCGCTTCGTCACTCGGGTCAATCTTCTGCTTTTCCAAACGCAACAGAATCTTGCGTGCCCTGCGCACCACGTTCGACGGGAGTCCCGCCATTTCGGCCACGTGAATACCGTAGCTGGAATCGCAAGCGCCTTCGAGAATCTTGTGGAGGAATATGAGCTTGTCGCCCTTTTCTTGCACGGCCACCTGGAAGTTTCCGGCGTGTTCCAGAGAATCCACAAGCCCCGTCAATTCGTGATAGTGGGTCGCAAACAGCGTGAGCGCCATGCGTGCCGTTTCGCTATGGAGCGTCTCGACAATCGCCCATGCAATCGAAAGACCGTCAAACGTACTCGTTCCACGGCCGATTTCGTCAAGCAGCACAAGGCTATGCGGAGTCGCATTGCGCAAGATGTTTGCCGTCTCGATCATTTCGACCATGAACGTACTGAGGCCACGGCTCAAGCGGTCGCTTGCACCCACACGCGTAAAGATGCGGTCGACTACGCCAATGCGGGCGCTTTCGGCAGGCACAAAGCAGCCAATCTGCGCCATGAGCACAATAAGTCCCGTCTGGCGCAAGTAAGTCGATTTACCGGCCATGTTCGGGCCCGTAATGAGCATCAAGCGAGTTCCGTCGTTCTTCAAGATGACATCGTTCGGGACAAAGTTCAAGTCCGGATTCACGGCGACAATCACCGGATGGAAGCCCCCGCGAATTTCGATTCCGGTCCCGGCATAAACTTCGGGGCAAACGTAATTGTACTTGCGGGCAGCACGGGCAAAACTGTAAAGGCTATCGACTCGGGCAATCGCTTCGGCAATTCCCTGGAGTTCTGCACGCCAGCTGTTCACGCGTTCACGGAGTTCACAGAAAATCTTGTATTCCAACGCATGGATGTTGACTTCGGCATTGCTGATGACGGATTCGCATTCCTTCATTTCCGGCGTGATATAGCGTTCGCCGTTCACCGTCGTCTGCTTGCGGATATATTCATCGGGAATCGGCTGCGTGGCCTTTGCCATCTGCGCCTTCGTAATTTCGATGTAGTAACCGAACACGCGGTTGTAACCGACCTTGAGCGATGGGATTCCCAAACGTTCGCGTTCACGACCTTCCAAGGAAGCAATCCATTCACGACGTTCCTTGATGTCTTCGTTCATGGCATCGAGTTCTGCACTAGCGCCCGGACGGATCATACCGCCTTCGCGCACGGTCAGCGGCAAGTCGTCATTGAAGTACTTGAGCAAGTCTTCGCCACGGCCCTTGGCGCCGTTCAGCGTTTCACGGAGGCCGTCAAAGAGAGGCGCATGCAGGCCTTCCAAAACGTCAGCGACCTTCGATGCCTGCGAAAGGGAACGTCCCATTCCCGCAAGGTCACGCGCATTGGCACGACCGCTACCGACACGGCCCATCAAACGTTCCATGTCGAGAATCGACGTGAGCGATTCCTTGAGTTCGTCAAGCGCCACCGGGTTCTGAACAAGTTCACTCACGGCATCTTCACGTTCACGAATGCGATCCACGGAAATAAGCGGATGGCTCACCCAGTCCTTGAGCGTACGGCCACCCATCGCCGTTACCGTAAAGTCCAGTACAGAGCAAAGCGTGCTGGAATAATCATCGGCATTCAGCGGACGCACCAGTTCCAAGTTACGCAACGTGCTCGGGTCGAGCGTCATGTAGTCGTCGAGATTTAAAATTTCAAGCGTCGTGATGTGCGTGAGCTCGGACTTTTTCTGGTTGATCAAGTACTGGAGCAAGGCACCCGTCACCGACGTTTCATAAGCGCGGCCGTCCAAGCCAAGACCATCCAAAGCTTCGACCTTGAAATGGTTGAACAGCACGTCCTTCGCCTGGTCTCCCGCAAAAAGAATAGCCGGGAGTTCCGTGACCAACACGTTTTCCGCCTTGATCAAGTCCATAATGGCAGACGGGATCTGCGTTCCTTCCGGAATCACGATTTCCTTGGGCATACGGCGGCTGAATTCGCATTCAAAAGCCTGTTCGCTACTGAGGCATGCAGCCAAATAACCCGTCGTCACGTCAGCAATGGCAAAAGCGGCCAGCTTTTCATCCTTGCCCTGTTCGGGAGCGGCAGGCACATAAGCGCAAAGGTAATTCGCTTCCTTGGCGTTGAGGTTCGTCTCGTCCATCGCCGTACCGGCGCTGATGATTTCGACCACGTCACGCTTGACAATGCCCTTCGCAAGCTTGGGGTCTTCGACCTGTTCGCAAATGGCTATGCGGTAACCGGCTGCCACCATTTTCGGCACGTAGCGGTCTGCCGCATGGTGCGGGAAACCGCAAAGGGGCGTTGCCCCGGAAGCTCCGTTGTTACGGCTCGTGAGTGTAAGACCTAAAATTTTAGAAGCGATAACGGCATCTTCTTCAAAAAGTTCAAAGAAGTCGCCCATGCGGAAAAACAAAATGCAGCCAGGATTCTCTTTCTTAACTTCGTAATATTGCTGCATTAACGGAGTAGCGGCCATTAAGCATCTCCCATCGATAATTCAATTTGGTCAGCAGATTCTTCAAGCGGAGCCGGTTCTTCAGGAGCATTGTCCGGCTTTGCATATTGCGGCACCAACGCACCGGCTTCCAAAAGTTCGCTGAATTCACGCAAGCGCGGCAAGTCTTCCGGGATGCGGTTGATACCAAAGTATTTCAAAAATTCCTGAGTCGTCACGTACGTGTAAGGGTTACCCACCGTTTCGGCACGTGCGCCCAAAGTAATAAAGCCCTTGTCGAGCAAGTTACGGATCGGACCATCTGCAGACGAAACACCACGCACCTGTTCAATCGCAGCCTTAGTAATCGGCTGCTGGTACGCAATCACGGCAAGCGTTTCAAGCGCAGCCTGCGAAAGGCGTCTGGCGTTAGCTTCCGGGAAAAGCTTGCGCACCCACGGGTAGTACTTGGCACGGGTCCTAAAGCGGTAACCGCCCGCCTGTTCCACAATTTCAAACGGAGACTGGATCTTGTTCAAAGAATCGTTGGCTGTAATCAACGCATCGGCCACAGAACGTGCGTCCAAGAAGTCGCCGAGAATTTCGCGAAGCTTCTTAAGCGTCACGACGTCCGGAGACGCAAAGACAAGCGCCTGAATAATGCGAGCCAGGTCTTCCCTACTTTCGACTTTCGGGAGTTCCGCCGATTCCTCGGCCAATTCTTCGACATTCTGATCTTCAGCCATACGTTTGATCCCCTCGTCTAGAATACGACTAAGTCATTCTTGTGGATAAGTTCATCAGGCACGTTCTTGCCCAAGATTTCGTGAACCTGGGCCGTATTCTTGCGAACCACAAGCTTGAGCGTTTCGCTATCAAAGCCAGCAACGCCACGGGCCACGGTATTCTTCTTTTCGTCAAGAACTTCAATCAAGTCGCCCTTGTCAAAGTGCTTATGAACGGCTACGACGCCCACCGGCAACAGGCTCGAATGATTTTCGCGCAAGGCCTTCACGCCGCCTTCGTCCACAACGACACTTCCACGCGGAGTCGTGATAAAGCTGAGCCAGCGCTGACGGCTATTGAGCTTTTTCTTGGAGCCTGCGAACAAAGTACCGTTTGCGTTTTCAAAGAATACTTGATGCGGGAGCACCTTCATGCCGTTCGCGAGGAACGCATTCGCACCGCTCTTCGTCACGTTGCGAATCGCTTCGAGCTTACTCCTCATGCCGCCGGTACTGACGGCGGACCCGGCCTCGCCGGGCTTTCCGGCAAGCGCAAGAACAGCGGGAGTAATTTCCGGAACAAAGCGGAGCAAACGGGCGTTCGGGTTTTTCTTCGGATTGTCATCGAACAAGCCGTCTTCATCCGTAAAGATGAGGAGCAAGTCAGCATCCAAGAACAGAGCCACGTCGCTCGAAAGCTTGTCGTTATCGCCGACCTTGATTTCGGCAACAGCGAGCGAGTCGTTTTCGTTAATGATCGGCACAATCTTGCGGGCAAGCATCGCCTTGATCGTGTTCTGCAAATTCTTGTAGCGGGCGCGATCGCGGAAGTCTTCTGCAGACAAAAGAATCTGACCGACAGAGAGTTGCACCCAGCGGAACATTTCACGATAAGCGTACATCAAGTCAATCTGACCCACAGCAGCGCAAGCCTGCTTTTCGGCAAGCACCGTCGGCTTCTGGGCATAACCGAGTTCCGCCATGCCAGTACCCACAGCGCCACTCGTCACAATGACGACTTCCTTACCGGCATCCATCAAGCGGGCCACGGAATCGGCGAGTTTTTGAATGTAACGCGTACGAACTCCACCACGTTCGGAATCCACGAGAATGCGGGATCCAATCTTTACCACCACGCGGCGAGCTTCATCTAAAATGTTCTTTCTTAATTCACTCATAATTAAACGTTAGTTAAAAATTTTTACTTACACACCACCAGGCGAATGGCGTCCAGTCGGAGTTGCGGGTTCGACACGATTTTCTTTCGTTCCTGCACGTTCTTGCGGAGCTGCTTCAAGGCGTCACTCGTTCCAGCCTTGCCTCGCATCGAAAGCAAGTGGTTCATACGCTGGTATTCCTGTTCCGATCGAACTTCCACGGCATTTGCCGCTTCTTCGGCATACTTCTTTGCCTTCTCAGAAACAATCATACGAGCCTTCGCCAAGCCATCCTTAGCAAAGTAACGGATCGTCATATCGACAGCGGCATTGCCCTGCGGCATGCCCACATCCTTGAGAGCGGCATTCGAAAGCGCTTCAAAGTGGCCGGACTGATTTTCGCCCTTTGCATCCAAAAGAACCTTGATGTACTTCGGGCCAGCAATATCGGCGCAGCCCCATTCTTCGGACACCGGCAGTTCCACGGCAAAGTTATACTGCATCATGAGACCGCGCATTCCGGAGTTCGGCCAAATAGCACAAGCGACCGTTCCATGACCCAAGCTCGTTTCGTGATCGAACACGCCCTGAGCCAGCGGATGGTCCTGACTAATAAATTCAATATCATCGTGCGTCATTGCGACTTCGCGATCGAACGTCACCGTCATGCAAGTGCCACCGTTGGTACGACCGTCGCCGTCACCTTCGCCACCGCCTTCGCCGCAAAGATCCGTCTGGCTGTTCACGCGGCCACCGCCAGCGCTATACACGCCAGAAGCAAGTTCCGGCATCCCCGGCACGGATCCCGCTTCGACCTGCGGTCCCATCGTAATGAGGAAGCAACCCGGCACAGAGCTCTTTTCAACATCGAGCCCGCGGTTCGTCAAAGAATCGAACACGAGATTCTTGAGTTCCGGTTCCGCATCGAGATGCTGAATTTCGTCGGTAATTTCCTTCGCCTTTTCCGGATTGCGAGAATTGAATTCCAGCAAACGGTCACGGCCATTTTCAATGTTCTTGCGCATGAGTTCGCAATCTTTCTTGACCTGCGGAATCACGTTCTTCACAAAGTTTTCAAGGCTCACCTTCGGCGTTGCCAAAGCTTCAATCAACGCTTCCGTGTACTTGAGGAAGAGTTCACCGCCACTCATCAGCGGAGCACCGAAAGAGTTCAAGCCTTCGTTGTACCAGCGGAACATCACTTCCTGTCCCGAGCCCTTCACATACGGCACGTGAATGATGATATCCTTGTCCTGACCGATACGGTCCAAGCGGCCAATACGCTGTTCCACGAGGGCAGCATCGAGCGGAAGGTCAAACAAGACCAAGTGATGCGAGAACTGGAAGTTACGGCCTTCGGAACCAATTTCAGAAGCGATAAGCAGGTTAGCGCCATCAGGTCTGCTGAAGTTTGCGGCCGCCTTGTCACGAGCCATAATGCTCATATCTTCGTGGAACATCACAAACGCGCCCTCGCCCAAAAATTCATTAAGCAGAGTTTCAAGCGCAAGCACCACCTGGATGGATTCGCAAATCAAAAGAACCTTTTCGTTCTTGTATTCCTTCAAGAAACTCTTGAGCCATACAAAGCGTTCGTCCAAATGCCAAGCATCGGAGAACTTCGTGCAGAGGAGGCCGTTTTCCTGAATGTCCGTCGAAGCTTCCAGGTCGTGGTCTGCGGCAACGTCCACCATTTCACGGTAAGACGGATTCGGTTCGAGCGGAATTTCGTCGAGCACACGTTTCGGGAATCCGCCCACGCCCTTACGCGTATTGCGGAACACCACGGAACCCGTACCCATACCGTCGACAATGCGGCGCATCCATTCGCCTGCTGTCATGGACTTCGAATTTTCCTGTTCAAGCCACGGACGGATTTTCGAGTTCTTCGGAACGCATTCGTACAAGTCGTCCCAGCTCATCTGATGGCTCGGATCGGTCGGGAGCTTGTTCAAGTCCCTCACCAACTTGAGGTACGTTTCCTGATCCTTGATAAAATCGTTGTAGTCGGCAAAGCGCACCGGGTCGAGCATCTTGAGGCGGTTGAACTGCGATTCCGGATGAAGCTGCAAGGGCGTACCTGTCAAAAGGAGCACGCCCTTCGAACGAGCGATGACTCTGTTCGCAAGCATATACTCGTGACTCGTAAAGCCATCCTCGCACACCAGATGGTGGGCTTCGTCGATGATGGTCATGTCCCAGTTCGTCTTGAGCAAGTCTTCGATAAGAGCCGGCTGGGCCATCAAGAAATCAAAGGACACAATGATGTCGTTGCTCTGCAAGAACGGGTTCGGCTTCGTTTCGTCTTTTGCCACGCCCACAAAAAGGCCCCGGATGTAGCCTTCGTCCACCAGCGTAAAGAGCTGGTTAAAGCGACGCTTCATTTCGATCATCCACTGGTGCTTCAACGTTTCGGGCACAATCACAATCGTACGCTGGATGCGGCCACGAGCCTTGAGCGCATGCCAAATCATGCCGGCTTCAATCGTCTTGCCGAGGCCCACTTCGTCCGAAAGCATGAGCCTCGGGAGCGTAGAGCTAGAACAAGCGCGGGAGCAAAGGTAATACTGGTGCGGGATCATGTTCACTCGCGGACCGATCATGCCGCGAACCGGCGACGAGAGCCACTTGTAATACATTTCCATCGCATCTTCATGACGCAAAAAATCACGGGACGAGCAAACTTCGTCATCCGAAAGAGCCTTGAACAGCACAGCCGGTCGAGCCGTCGAAATCTTCGAGCTCAGCTCGGATTCCTTCATTTCCTTTCCGTTTCGTCCGACATAGATCACGATTCCCGATTCTTCGCGGATAGAATCCACCACAAAGGAGATTCCCTTTTCGCTCTTGACGGACTCTCCCACTTGCAAAACAAAACGCTCAATAGGGGCTTCTTCGGTTCTGTAAATTCGAGATTGACCGATAGAAGGGAACAAGATCTTGACAGTACGGCCCTGGACTTCGGAAACAATACCAAGCCCCAGGGTGGGCTCGGCTTGGCTAACGTAGCGCTGACCAATTTTAAACATCATCATAACCTGTAAATTTAGATTTTTTTCGAAAATTCGGCTCGTGTACTTTTTACTAAATTATTCCACAACATGAAATGGTTTTATATAGATACCTCCATTACGGATGGGGACAGACGTCAAGGTCCCTACTCCATCGATGAGATCAGAAATTTTGTTCAGGAAGGCAAGATAACAGACGAAACGCTCGTCTGGCATACAGGTCTTTCTGATTGGATTGCTTGGAAAGACTGCCCCGAAGCCTCCGAACCGCCAGAGATGACGGAAGAAGAAGTCCTCAAGCAGACAATCGAAACGATTCTGCAAAGCAGGATTCAGCGTAAGCGCTTTGCAGGATTCTTTGTCCGTGCAAACGCCTTTATTATAGACAACATAATTCTTTCTATTTTTGGAGTCCTTTGCCTTTATCTGTTCAGCTTTGCAGGCCTAATCGACATGACGGCGGTCACCGAAATTGCAAAGCAGTACATCGAAGACCCGTCTTCTTCCGAAATCGTTTCTAAAGCACTCGATATTCCCGGAATGTCGATGTTCTTTACGGTCTGGAGTTTTGTCCAAGCGGTCTACTTCATCGTTTTCCACGCGATTTCCGGTGCTACCCCGGGCAAAAAGCTTTTGCACATCCATGTCGAAATGGCTAATGGCGAAAAGCTTTCGTGGGCATTCTCGATTTTCCGCTTCATCGCAAGCATTGTCACGCAAGCGACGTTGATTTTCTATGGTATGGGCTACCTTATCGTCCTCGTGGATCCGCAAAAAAGAGCATTGCACGACTTTATCGCAAGAACCCGCGTCGTCCATGACGTCATCAAACAAAAAGAAAATACTGAGGTTTAATTTATATGGATCAATTTATCGTTCCGCAAGTCAAGGCACCTGTTAATGGTGATGTCGAAATCTCCGGTGCAAAGAACGCAGTTCTCGCAGTCATGGCCGCAGCCCTCCTCGCTGACGGAGTTTCCGAAATCACGAACGTTCCGCACTTGAAAGACATGAAGACCATGTCCGATGTGCTCCGCGTTATCGGTTGCCACATCAACGGCGGAAGCCACGTCTTAAGAATCGACACCCGCGGTGTGGACCATCTGGAAGCCCCGTACGAACTCGTCAAGACCATGCGCGCAAGCTTCTACGTGCTCGGCCCTCTCGTCGCCCGTTTCGGCCGTTGCCGCGTTTCGCTCCCTGGCGGATGCGCCTGGGGCCCGCGTCCTGTGGACCTTCACCTCAAGGGCCTCGAAGCTCTCGGTGCAAAGATTACCGTCACGCACGGCTACGTCGAAGCCACTTGCGAAGGCCGCCTCCCCGGCGGAAACTTCAACTTCCCGATTTCTAGCGTCGGCGCCACGGTCAACGTGCTCATGGCCGCAACGCTTGCCAAGGGCGTGAGCGTCTTGCAGAACGCCGCCCTCGAACCCGAAATCGATAACCTCATCGACTTCCTTACCAACATGGGCGCCAAGATCCAGGGCCGCGGCACGCGCACCCTTACCGTCCAGGGCGTCGAATCCCTCCGCCCGGGCACGGGCGTTACGATTCCGGACCGTATCGAAGCCGGCACGTTCCTCTGCGCCGCCGCCATCACACGAGGCCGCGTCAAGGTCACGCACATCATCCCGGAACACATCGCCTCCACGCTCGACGCCTTCCGCGAAATCGGCTGCAAGGTGAACGTCGGTGCCGACTGGGCCGAAGTCGATGCCCGCCAGCAGGAACTCAAGCCGATGAGCCTCATGACGCTCCCGTTCCCGGGATTCCCGACCGATATGCAGGCCCCGTTCATGGCAACGCTCCTCTCCATTCCGGGCAACAGCCTCGTGCAAGATACCGTCTATAACGACCGCTTCAAGCACGTCGCTGAACTCGAACGCCTTGGCGCTTCCATCCAGCTGAACGGCAATACCGCTACCATCAAGGGCGGCCTCCCGCTCGAAGGCGCCGACATCATGGGTTCCGACCTCCGCGCAAGCGCAGCCCTCGTGCTCGCCGGCCTCATTGCCGAAGGCGAAACGACCATCAGCCGCATTTACCACCTGGACCGCGGTTACGAAGATTTCGAAGCCAAGATGGCAAAGATCGGCGCCACCGTCAAGCGCGTCAACCCCGACGCCCGCGACGAATAACGGACACAGTCATTCCCGCAACAAGTGATCTCATAACACAAAAGCTCCGAGTTCAAAACTCGGAGCTTTTGTGTTATTCGCAGCAAACGTCTTTATCGCATCTGTTCGCGGCAAACTTGTTCTGCAGATTTTCCGTCCGTCGACTTGAAATCCAGCAAGCCCTGCAAAATCATGGCCGCCTGCTCCAGTTCCGGAGTCGATGCGCAAGTGTTGTTCGCGAGAATCATCTGCAAATACTGTTTTTGACGAGCCAAGTTGCATTCGTTTCCAAAAAGCGTTGCCAGCTTGAACATGCTCGCGCAAGCCTTCATCCCATTCGGGTTGGAATCGACGAGGTTCGAAAGCACCGTTTTTGCCTTTTCCGGCTGGTTTGCTTCAATCAAGCAAAGCGACATCCAGTAAAGAGCGCCTTCGGCCATTTCACCCGTTCTTACAAGTTCATAGACCTGCTTAAAACCATTATAAGCCAGCTTGTATTCACCACGGTGGTAGTCAGAATGCGCCGTATTGAACATCGTTTCAGCCTCGACCATCTTTCCGGCATCGGCATCCATCACGGTGCTAGCCGCATTGCCGCTCACCACGACTTTCTTCGCGAGAATCTTATCTGACTTGCCCAACAGCAAATCCAAGCGGTAGATGATTTCTTCCTGGCGCGTGTCACGGCGAATCGACTCGTCACTCATACGCTTCGAAAGGAGCGTCACGTCCGTCTGCAAGCGCTTTTGCGCGAGCGCAGCCGCATTCAACTGGGCCTTTACGCTATCCAGTTCTGCACGCAGAGAATCGTTTTCCGCCGCAAGTGCCTTGTAAGCCGAATCGTTCTTGACCATGATTTCGTCGCCTACAGCCTTCATTTCCTTGGTACGCAAAACCGTAATGCTGCTGCACCCCGAAAGCATCAACGATGCCAGGAGAACTCCAAAAGAAATAGATTTCAGATTCAAAATATCCCCCTACTGAATAGACACACGGAAATGCGCTCTACGGTTTTTGGAATACGCTTCTTCGTCCGTTCCTTGGACCTTCGGGCGTTCCTTGCCGTAGCTCACCGAGACCAGTTTTTTGCCATCGACACCGTACGCAATCAAGAAGTCCCTCACAATCGTCGAACGACGAGCGCCAAGCGTAATGTTGTAATCTTCGGTGCCGCGGGCATCGGTATGGCCTTCGATCGTTACCAAGAAACGATCCTCGTTCGAAAGGATTTCTGCCACCTGCGCCAAGATAACCTTCGCCGCTTCTGTCAATTCCGCACGGTCATAATCAAAGTAGACATCTTCGAGCATAATGCGGTTGATCATCTCTTCCAAGCGGGCGCGTTCAGCTTCGAGCCTTTCCGCTTCAAGCCTTGCAAGGGAATCCGCACTCAGCGAATCCGTTACAATCGGTTCATAATTGAGCGTCGAATCCGGAGCAGGCTGTTCAGCCGTTTTCGGATACGGATCCGTTTCCGGCTGTTCCTTGTTGGCGCAGCCCCAAGCAAAAAACGATGCGACAGCACCCATCAATGCAAGTTTTAACAACTTTTTCAAAGCACACCTCCTCTATTTCACTTTAATGTCTTCAAAGAACCAGGACCAAGTCGGCGAAGTGTTCTCGACACCATTCGTAATGCGAGTCACGCCGCTACCGTCCTTGCGCATAATGTAAATCTGGTAATTGCCGCCGCGGTCGCTCGCAAACGCAATCAGCTTGCCATCCGGAGACCACGTCGGGTGTTCATTGTTCCCAGCATTCGAAGTCAACTGCACAATGTCCGTGCCATCCAGGGCGCAAGTGTAAATGTTCATCTTGCCTTCGTCCATCGACGTATAGACAATGCGGTCGCCTTCCGGAGACCAGCTGGCACGTTCGTTATAACGACCCATGTACGTAATACGTCTGACGTCCGTTCCGTCACGGCCCACGGCATACACCTGCGGAGATCCGCCACGATCGCTTGTGAACAGCACTTCGCTTGCAAACGGGCTCCAAGCAGGGCTCACCTGATTCGATTGCAAGTGCAAGAACTTTTTCGCAGAACCGCTCTTCATGTCGCCGCGGTAAAGTTCCGTCTTTCCGTTATCGGTAACCGCAAAAAGGAGTTCACCAGTTTTAGGGTTCACCGCCGGGCTGAACGTCTGCGGGAACTGCGGGAAAAGCGCACGTTCCGTACCGCCAAACGAAATTGCATAAAGGTTCGGGCGCTGGTGCCTAAAGTTCACGTAAACAAGCCCCTTGTTGTCCTTCTGCCAAACCGGCATCATGCTGATAGATTCGCCATGCGTAATCTGGCGACGTTCAAAACCGTCGTAATCCGAAATCACCACCTGCTTCACGCCGTCGATTTTCGAAACGTAGGCAAGCTTCGTCGTTGCCACGCCACGTTCCCCGAACAAGCGGTAAACGACCTTATCAAAGAACGAATGCACCGCCAAGCGCACATCCTGCGGCTTTACGGTATAGCTTTCGCCAAGCAGCAAGTCCTTTGTTTCTGCGGCATACAAATAGCAATCGAGCTTGATTTTTCCGTTAGAAAGCTTCGTCGCATTTCCGGTCACGTATTGGCGGGCACGCTTTTTACTGAACAGCACCAAGTCGAACTTGTCCGAAGGCACAGCCTCGAAACGCCCCGAGAGGTTTGCATCGCGAGTCAAGATCAAATGCGGAGCTTCGCCGCCCCACTTGATTTTTCCTTGTTCTTCAAACGGAAGAACGCCTATCGGCATCGTCTTGAAAACCGAAATACCCACGTCCACGGCAATCGTATCAATCGCCGCCGTAGCAGGCACGGCTAGCATCAAAGCGAACAACACAAAAAGCAACTTCATCTTTTTCATCATTTCTATTCGTTTCTAGTTCGGCGTAAAATTAAAATGCAACACAAGACTGGAGCCGCTATACGTCGGCGGGAGTTCCGGCAATCTCGAAATCTTCACGGCACGCATCGACAAGTGATCCCACGTGCTGTTCGACGAAGACCTCTTGAGGAACACGCCCGTGATTTCACCAGAACGCATCACCGAGAACTGCACCGTCGTCTTGGCATCCTGCGGGATCGAAAGACCGTTCGGCGGATTGAAATTGCTCATGATCTTCGCCTTCGCGCGTTCCAGGAACACCTGCATCAACGGGTCCATATCAATCGGGTTCACTGCCTTCAGGCTCGGCAATTCAAAGGACTTTTTCAAGTTCAAGTCACCGATATCGAAGTCATCCTCGACCTTCGGCTTTTTAACCGGCTTGGGTTCGGCCTTTTTCTTTTCAACCGGTTTTTCGACCGGTTTCTTGACAGGCTTTTCCACAGGCTTCTCGACGGGTTTTTCTTCGGGCTTCACTTCGGGAGCGACCGGTTCATCGGGAGCTTTAGGCGCTTCCGGGGCCACGGCCTTTTCGGGTTTCGGTTCGGGTTCTGGAATCGTCTCGGTCGATGGAGGCGTTTCGGGAGCAGGCTCCGGGGGTGCCTCTACTGGCGGTTCCGGCGGAGTTTCAGGAACCGGTTCCGGTTCTACGGGCTTCTCGACAGGCGGTTCAACAGGCGGAGTTTCCACTTTCGGTTCAGGCTTCGGTGCGGGTTCCGGTTCGACTTCTTTTGGAACAGGTTTTGCATCAGCCGTTTTCACAAGCTGATCGACCTGCACCATTTCGAATACGGGAATTTCCTTGGAAGGCTTGCTCGTATCGATAAAATGGAGCCCATAAAGTACCAGGACGACGACCAAATGAAATACAACCGCAGACACGATGATCTTGATCAACGTTCCATCGTCTTCAGTCGAGAAATATTGGATTTGTTCCTTATTTCTATTCATTTATTCAATTCGTCTTTAGGCGTCATCGTCAAGAAACCAAGTCTTGTCACGCCAAGTTTCTGCACCTGGGAAACCACCTTCATCACAAAACCGTAACTGACGGCTTCGTCCGAGTTGATGACCACAGCCATTTCGCCATTCCACAACGACTTGAAAATGCTTTCGAAACTTTCCATATCCACTTGCATATCCGCAATGAAAATCTCGAGATTCTTGGTAATGGAAACCTTCAAAAGTTTTTGCTGTTCCATCGTCGGGGCTTCGACTTTCGGGAGATTGACCTTGACTCCCTGGCTCATCAACGGTGCGCACAAAATAAACACAATCAGGATCGCAAACACGATATCGATCATGTTCGTGAGGTTCAATTCCTGTTTTAGATCCTTACGGCGGCTGCGTTTCAAGCGTCCTCCTCGGAAACTCCTTCAACGGTAAGCAAGTCCCCTCTTTTGAACAAGCTCAAGACTTGCGAGCCAAAATTGTAATAAGCGATTTCGTTACGACCATTACAAGACGTAAAGTAGTTGTACCCGGCAGAAGCAGGGATTGCAACGATAAGGCCAGCAACCGTCGTAATAAGGGCCATGGCGATACCCGGAGCAACAACCGTCAAGTCCGCAGATCCATGATGGCCGATCTGGAAGAACGCAATCATGATTCCCCAAACAGTACCAAGCAAGCCAAAGAACGGCGCCAAGTTGGAACTCGTCGCCAGGAATGTCAAGAAGCGATCCTCGCCCATGCGGATCCCTTCGATCGAGCGCTGGATGGCGTCTTCAAGCAAGGAGGACCTGTGCTGAATAGAATCGAAAGTTACAGAACCTTTAAACTTGGAAGCTTCAATCAAGACTTCGGCACTCAAAGAACGGAGCGCACTGTCCTTGGACGTATCGCAAAGCTTTTGAAGATCCGTAAATTTTTTGACCTTGCAGAATTGATTGAAAAAAGCTGCATTCGCCCGCAAGTTGGACTTATTCTTGAAGAACTTCACGATAATGATTCCCCACGAACCTAGCGACATAAAGGCTAGAATGCCAAGAATAACCATTGTCACAACATCAGACTGCGTCACCATCTGCAAAACAGGCACTGTATTGTTCAAGATAACCTCCCAAATTTGACTTTTTTACAGAATACTGGAATAAGATACAAAAAACAAAAATTTTTTTTCATAAAATTCAAATAACAACACTTTTTTTTCCAAAAGTCCCGAAAATACATCTCTGCAAGTTTTTTTTTGTATATTAAACACATAAACAAAAACAATGGATTTTATTTCCAAGGAGAAAAATCATGAAAAAACTGTTCGCATGTCTCGCACTTGCAGCACTCTTCGTAGGCTGCTCTAGCAATCCTCCGCAGACGCCGCAAGAAAAGTCTGCAAGTCTTCTCATCGAAATGCAGATGCAGAAGAAGAACTACTTGAAGCAGCACATCCCGGCTGGTATCGGTATTGGCGAATCCGCTGACGAACAGATTGCTCTCGAAAAGGCTGACCAGAACGCCCGTGTCGATCTTGCCAAGTCTATCGATGCACACACCAAGGCTCTCGTCAAGAACTTCAAGGAAGATGTGAGCGACGAAATTGCAGAACACTTCCAGAGCACGTCCAAGACCGCTGTGAGCCAGCGTCTCAACGGCGCAACGCTCAACGACGTCAAGGTCGAAACCACTGCCGATGGCAAGTTCAAGATTTACGGCGTCATGACGCTTGACTCTGACCTCGTCTCCGAATACATCAAGATGCTCGAACAGCAGGAAAAGAAGGAAGAAGCAGAAAAGATTCGCGCCGCTGCAGAAAAGGCATACGCAGAACTTGACGAAATCGAATAATTCACTCGCCTAAGTTTTTAGCAAACTTAAAAGACCTTGGCTTAATGCCAAGGTCCTTTTTTTTATTTCTTTTTATCGATGTTCGTTGGTCGAAGCTTCCATCCCGCGGAAGAACTTCAACGCTTCAAAGTCGTTCTTGAGTGCCTGCACTGTAGCCCCGATCATGTAGAGGCTTCCTGTAATCAGCACTGGAGCATCCCCTGCACTAGCGGAAACTTCATCCAGATATTCGCGGCTGAATTCGCCAGCACTTGCAACACTCAGGCCAAGTTTTTCAAGTTCTTCCTTCAAGTCCACCAGTTCGCGGAATCGCGGATACGGCGTCTTGGTGATGTGCCAATGACTCACGTAAGGAGACATGAGCTTGAGCATTTCGCCAACGTCCTTGTCGCGGAGCGCCCCGAAAACGCAATGGAACTTTTGCCCCGGATAATACATGTCCAAAGCCTCGACGAGTCGGCGAACCGCATGGGAATTGTGAGCGCCATCCAAGACAAAACGGACGTGTCCCTTGTCGTCGATCAGCTTTTGCATACGACCGGCCCAGGAACGAGTTGTAAGCGTTTTGAGGGCAAGCGCATCGTTATATTCATTTGTCAAAAACAGTTGCGCCGCCTTCATGGAAAGGCTAGCGTTCTCGACATAGTGGTGTCCCAAATTCGGAAGTTCAATATCGTTGCGAATTTCAGGAACAACGCACGTGCAGCCATGTGCAGCCGCATAAACTTGGGCTTCGTTCAGCAAGGATTCGCTTAACCCGCCCAAAACAAAAACCTTACGGTTACCACCGGCAATAATACTTTGTGCAGAACCGGCAACGCCCATCTTTTCCTTGAGGATGGCACTTTCTGTATTTCCAAGGACTTCGGTATGTTCAAGGCCTATGCTCGTGAGCACAATCATCGAACCGTCGGCGACAGCGGTACTGTCCATGCGGCCGCCAAGGCCTGCTTCGAGTACAGCGACATCGACGTTCTGTTCGGCGTAATAAAGGAACGCCGCTACGGTCAAGACTTCAAAGAACGTCGGTTCTACTTGCGATTCTTCTGCAGCAACTTTGACCTTGAGAACCAGAAGGTCAAGAGTCGCTTCATCAATCGGCAGATCATTTATACGAAAGCGTTCACGCAAGTTCACCAAATGCGGGCTCGTATAAAGTCCAGTTTTAAGGCCATGTGCCTGCAAGATACCGGCCAGGTAATAGCTCGTCGAGCCCTTACCGTTCGTGCCGACGACATGAATCGTCTTGAATTTCTTTTGCGGGTTGCCAAGAACTTCGCAAAGTTTACGGGTTGTAGCAAGTCCCGGCATCATCCCGAACATGAGCCGAGAATTCAAATATTCCATTCCAGCTTGAAGCATGGTTATAATTTAGAAAAGACGAAAGATGAAAGACGAAAGACGAAAGAGAGAAAAGGGCACTTCGTGCACAAATATAGGCTTTGAGCCTTTTATAATCGCGGCAGAGCCGCCATATAAATTACTCATTGCTCATTCCTGACCGCTCATAGCCGCATCAAATTGATTACATTTATCTTGTTCACTTTTAAAATCAAGAGTTTATTATATGAAAGTTTCAGCAAAAGCTGTCGCTTTGATTCTTTGTATTTTCGCAACATTCTCGCCAGCAAAATACATAATAAAGAATAATTCGGGGGGAAGCCTGTCTTGCATGGAAAACATTTCTAACGGACAACATTACAACTACCGTGATGCCGGAAAGCAAATGAAAAACATCTATTACGGCGAACTCCAGGAGACGCTCTACTGCGGATGCCGCTACCTCGAAAAGAAACATGTCGACTTAAGCACATGCAACTACAGACCGCGCGAAAACCCGAACCGCAAAAGCTTCAAGCGCACCAAACGCATCGAATGGGAACACATCGTCACCGCACACAACATGGGGCAGCACCTCCCCTGCTGGCGTGACGGCGGGCGCAAGAACTGTAGCGCAAACGACACCACGTTCAAGGTCATGGAAGGCGACCTGCACAACCTCTACCCCGCGATTGGCGAAGTAAACGGCGACCGCAGCAACTTTATGTTCAGCCAGTGGACCAACAACCCAACTCCGATGTACGGTGAGTGCGAAACGATTGTCGATTTCAAGGAAAAGAAGGTCCAACCCCGCAAAGAAGTCCGGGGACTGATTGCCCGCGTGCATTTTTACATGGAAAAGACATACGGAATCAACCTCTCGTCGCAGGACCGCAAGCTTTTTGAGGCCTGGGACAAGATGTACCCCGTCACGGACCGCGAATGCGAACGCGATTACCGCATTTTTAAAGTACAGGGCGACCACAACCCCTTCGTTTACGAAAAATGCGCCCAAATTGTTGACAAGTAGTGGACAATTGACTAAATTTGAAGTCCAAAATCTTGCAGGTCGTGCCAAGCTCTGCCAACTTGCAAGCGTAACCAAAGAGCTTCCTCAAAGAGGTAATTATGTCCTCCTTCCGCGGACCAAAAGGTAAAGTAGCACGCTCTCTCGGCGTTGCCGTTTCTCAGAAGACTCAAAAGGCTCTCGACCGCCGCAACTTCGCACCTGGCCAGCATGGTCAGACCCGCAAGAAGTCTGCTTCCGTTTACAAGC
>Ga0265300_10001129_pt1 | contig 26071 bp, 18 predicted proteins | sample AusTroGonzalo_MG_FD_193482 | JGI IMG/M metagenome (GOLD analysis project Ga0265300, IMG submission 193482) | Bovine rumen microbial communities from tropical cattle in Woodstock, Queensland, Australia - Gonzalo_03 | ecosystem: Host-associated > Mammals > Digestive system > Stomach > Rumen ...
GTCGATATTGGTGTCGACACCTGTATCATAGTCTTTCTTACCGTCTTTGCCGTCCTTATCTTTATCCTTGTCCTTATCGGACTTCTTACCAAGAATCCAATTGATGAAGTTCATTACCTTCTTGTTGTCGAGGCTATACGACAGGTTCTTCGACATACCCTGGAAACGACCGAAACGGCCCTTGCTATACTCTGTTCGCGTACCGATATAAGGCTTGGCACCTACAGAGTCGGCCTCGTAAGCATACGTTGCAAAGCGTGCATTGAGGTTGAATGTCGTATTCTTGCCTAACTTCAGACGGATATTGGTATTCAGGTCACTCCAAGGACGTTCCTTGGCAGCAATATCGTACGACATGTTGGCACTCAACTCATCGATCAGGCTAACCTTCACGAGTGAGTCCTCCTTGTTGCGCCACTTCATCTCGACATTGTTCGAGATAGACATATTGATGCTACCGCTCATATTCTTGCTGGGCGGACTATACATAGAGCCCGTATAAGGCGAATACTCTACCAGCGACACATTACCCTCGGCATCGGTCTTCAGATAGGTGTCATAGTAGCCATAGCGCGAAGCACCGAAACTTGGCGTATAGCTAAAGGATACGGTAGGCGTGAAGACGTGACGGATACGGTCAATCCTGCTACCGAAAATCTTACGGTTAGGAATGAAGAAACCGTAGAGTTTCGTGGTAGCACTCAGGCTGGTATTCCAGTCGTACATATTGAAGAAACCCTGTACGGTATCAACGACTTCCTTCTGTTTGTCGATATCCCACGAACGCTTATACTTCTGCGTCAACATCTTGTCGTTGAAATTGAAGGCTGCCGTCAAATTCAGATATTTCAGGACGCTGAAACTAAAGTCTGTCTTGATGGCATGACTGAAACCATTCTTCCAGTCCTTCGTCAGACTCGACTTCATCAGCTTGTCTTCCTTCGTCGAGATACGGTTCTCCAAATGTCCGGTATAGGTGAACGAAATCTTCTCGTACCAACGATCCTCACCAACCTTTTTCTTGCGTTTGAAGGGATAACGTTTCGACATCGAGATGGTTACGTTAGGCAGAGTAAGCGTCACAATGGAGTCACGCATATTCTGCGTGGCATTGACATCCGTCGACACACTCAGTCCGATATTGCTGAACGTAAAGCCCATAGAAACTGAAGAGGTACGGGTGGTCTGGGTACGGGCCTGAGGATTATACATCGACGTCAGGTTGTTCTGTTCGAAACTTGAAGTCGCATAGTTCACGCTGGCTCGTAACGTACGGTATGGAATTGCCTTAGCATCCTGCGAATGAGTCCATTGCAATTTAAAACTCGTGGTCTTTGTATAGTCCGGCATATTCTTTTCGCCTTCTATCGTAGTCTGATAGTCGAACAGGAACGAACCGCTAAACTTATAGCGCTTTCTGTAGTTCGAAGCGGCCTTGATACCCCACGAACCCTTGGTATATATCTCACCCAACAGTTTCAGGTCCATTTTGTCGTTGATGGCAAAATAATAACCGCCATCGCGCAGATAGAAGCCTCGCGAGGTTTCGTCACCGTATGTTGGCATGATAAAACCACTGGAGTAGCTCTTAGTGAACGGGAAGAAACCATAGGGAACGGCAAGAGGCAACGGCACGTCGCACACCACCAGATAGGTAGGACCGAACACGACATCCTTGCCAGGACGTACCTTGGCACGCGACATAGCAAAATAGAAGTCGGGATGTGCCAAATCACAAGTGGTATATCGTCCGTGATAGAGGAACATATCGCCATTGGCACCGCGCTTCGAAATCTCAGAAGTCATGAAACCGTCGTCCTGCTGGGTATAGGCATTATTAATCAGACCTTTTTTCGTCTTGAAGTTAAAGGCCATCGTATCAGTCTCGTAAGTATCGTTACCCATCTTAAAGATAGGCGTGCCATACTTCTTTCCTGTGGTATCGCGCGAACCTGTTGCATGCACCAGACTGGAGTCCATAGACATGAAGACCTGGTCGCTCTGCAAGTCCATATTCTCGTATTTCACATGCGAATTACCATAGAGACGGGCCAAACCTGTAGAAGCCTCGTATGTCATCGAGTCTTCAGCCGAATACTCCACAGGGGCATCGATACCGTTCTTGCGCTGACGATTAAGCGAATCGGCATACAAGGAGTCGTCAATAGCCTTGTTACGTTTCCAAATGGCCAAATGCAACGAGTCCATACCCACCGTATCGGCAAGCACGGAATCCTTCAGAACGACTGAATCGACAGGCAACGAATCTCTGAGTGCTGAATCTATGGGTAATGAATCCAAGGATACTAAATTTCGGGGTAATGTATCCTGTGGAACGGAGTCAACGGCAACACTATCTGCCGCCCCACTCATGCCTAAAAAGCGCAAATGAGGTACCTCTGCCATAATGAAAATCATGACAAAAAGCAGCAGAAATATGAGCGTTTTTCTTCTCACGGCTGCAAAATTACAAATAATTTGCCGAATAACGCCAGCCTTTCGTGCATTTAACGTAAATTATTACGAAATATCAATCGAAACGTTCTGACCAGGAAAGGAATTTCTTGACACCTTCATGGCCGAATTTCTCAAGTGACTGGGCTGTTTCCAATACGCTGCGGACGTGGTCTGGGGCTGATTTTGAATAGAATTTGTCGGCATAACAGACTATCTGTTCCTCCAAAGTCTCGGGTTCATAGCCAGGCAGACCAGTACCCGTGTGTCGTTCGCAGACGCGTGCATGACGTTCAAAACCCTCTTGGCGCAACATCTCGCCACCAATCACACCATGACGGATATAGGGTTCCGTACCATGACAATGAATACTGGGGGCATCACAACGACAGATACCGATGTCGTGCAACATGGCAGCCTCCTCCAAAAACTGGACGTCGACGGGTAGTTCCTTGTGTTTCTTGGCTATCTGAAGACAACGGTCAGCCACCTGACGACTATGCTTCAGCAACAGCTGACGCAAAGCATCGTTCTCAGGGTAGTACTTATTTATAATAGATAAATAGTCCATTTTCACTCAAATGTGATATATTTGCTTGCAAAGTTAAGAAAAAGTTTAGAGTTTTAGACTGAAAGTTAAGAGATTTTTTATACTTTTGCACAATAAAAACAAAGATTATATGAAAAGAAGTCTGTTCCCCCTCCTACTATGTCTGCTATCCCTACACGTTTTAGCCCAGCAAACAAGGGAAAGAATACCAGGTTTCCTCAACCCAGAGGATTTGCCAAATGCGGACCGTTACCTCGCTACGCCACCACAACCAGGTGACGGGGCTTTCTTGAACGACCGCTATTACTATAACTGGGGAAAGGAACAACGAGAGACGCCACAAGGTGCCCAAGCCGCTCTCGACGAAGTACAGAAAACGCATGAGGCTTTCAGTTCTGCTGCAGGTTTCAACATCAGTTATGAACAGACGCCTGAAATATTCAGGCTGGTAGAAGGAGCCCGTAGGGATGCCCGCACCACGAACAGGAAGGCCAAGGAGTATTTTCAGCGCACGCGTCCGTTCGTCTATTTCAAGGAACCATCCATCAACCCTGAGACCGACGAGGAATATAAGACATCGTATAGTTTCCCGTCAGGCCATAGCGTGCGCGGCTGGGTGTACGCCCTGACATTGGCGCTCATCGTGCCCGATTCCACGGAAGCATTGATAGCCCGCGCCCAGGAGTATGCCATCAACCGTGTCATCTGCGGACGTCACTGGAAGAGCGACATAGATGCCTCACTGGTAGAGGCCACAGCCATGATGAGTCGTCTGCTATCGAATGCGGCCTTCCTTGAACAATTAGAAAAGGCGCGCAAAGAATATGCACGCCTTCGTAAGGATTAATAAGTATTAGTCACTTATTACTTTTCACTTCTTTCGATCCAACCGAGGTTGTCACCACGACGCACCTTGGCACCCTGCTTTGCAGCTACTTCAACAAGTTTACCACCCAATGCGGCAGGAATAGGAACGATTTCGCCCCAAGGAGCCTGGATGTAGCAGAACGTGTCGCCTTCCTTGTACTGCTGGCCAACGAAAGGCTCAAGACAAGGTTCGCAAGCACCTTCGCCTGAGAACTCGTAGTACACCTGTCCTGCTATAGGAGCCGTCAAGGCATCGGCCTTAGCATGCTTGAAGGCTGCCAGTTCCTCGGGCTTCATCTTCGAGCCACCAATCTTAGCATCCTTAGCCTTCTGGATGTCGGCCAACAACTGCTTCTTGGCCTGACCACTCTTGAACGGACGGTACTGCTCGGGGTGCATAGCCAGTTCGAACAACTCTTCGTTGTCCTGTCCATAGTCCCAGCCATTCTCGTCCATCTCCTTCTTGAAGCCGTCGAGGGCATTAGGAATAAGGGTATGAGGATCGGCATCGGTAAACTCGCGGTTCTGCTTCTTAGCCAATTCAATGAACTCGGGATCGATGGTGCCAGGCACCTTACCGCTCTTACCCAGAATCATGCCCCAGATGGCATCGTCCATCATGACGTAACGGCCCTTGCCCTGTTCCATGGTGAGCAGGTTCATGAGAGCGATATTCTTCGTGTACTGCGAGAACGGCGTTACCAATGGGGGATAACCAACGCGTGGCCATACATACTCAACCTCGTTGAACAGCTTCACCAGCATGTCGTCCATCGAGAGTGTAGCCTCGCCCTTCTTCTCACGCAACTTATTTATCATGGTCTGGATAGGACCAAGGTCAGCCATCATTGAACCCATCATACCACCGGGCAGACCACTGCCGAGCAACAGGCTCGACATGTGCTTGTTGGCGGGATTGATGAAGTAACCCAACCAATCGTCAATGAACTCCTGCGTCAGACTACGTGCCTGCATATACGCGTTCATATTAATATCAGCTACCTCGAAGCCTTCATTCTTCAGCATGGACTGAACAGAGATAATATCAGGATGTACCTTACCCCAAGACAATGGTTCGATAGCAGTATCAATAATGTCGGCACCATTGTTACAAACCTCCAGGATAGAAGCCATAGACAGACCGGGACCAGAATGGCCGTGATACTGGATAATGATGTCTGGATGCTTGGTTTTAATCGACTTCGTCAGCGCACCGAGCAAAGCGGGCTGTCCGATACCAGCCATATCTTTCAGACAGATTTCCTCGGCACCAGCAGCAATTACCTCGTCGGCAATAGCACTATAGTACTCTACGGTATGCACAGGACTGGTAGTAATACACAGCGTAGCCTGCGGAATCATACCGGCGGCCTTCGCCCACTTGATAGAGGGGATGATGTTACGCGTGTCGTTCAAACCACAGAAGATACGGGGAATATCCACACCCTGCGCCTTCTTCACCTTATACATCAACTCGCGCACGTCGTCGGGCACGGGATACATACGCAGCGCATTCAGACCGCGGTCCAACATGTGGGTCTGGATGCCCACCTCGTTGAAAGGCTTACAGAAAGCACGCACGGCCAGATTGGGATTCTCGCCAGCCATGAGGTTTACCTGCTCGAAAGCACCACCGTTCGTTTCTACACGGGCAAAGCAACCCATATCGATAATAGCGGGGGCTATACGCTCCAACTGGTCCTTACGAGGCTGAAACTTACCTGACGACTGCCACATATCGCGGTAGACGAGACTAAACTTGATTTTCTTCTTCATAATAATAAGACTTTATTGCATTTGTTTTTGCAAAGGTACAAAATAAAGTGAAAAGTGAAAAACGAAAAGTGAAAAATTTGCTACTGCATTGTTATTTTTCGCTTATTATTTGTATCTTTGCAGGCAAAATCAATCAATATGATGAAGAAAATGCTCTTATTTGCCATTATTGCCGTACTCATAGCGGCCTGTGGCAGCAAGCAACCGAAAAAGGACATAGTGCCCAAAGATGCCATCAGCATGTATAAGAGCATGCCTGGCGATTCGGCTCTCTACGGACTGGCCTGCGACGGTTGCACGGACTCCATCCTTGTGTTCCTCCCCTACTCTGGCGGTGATCCTGACACATTCGACATCATCAACTGCCGTCAACAACATCGTCTGTACGGACGTCCACACATCGGTGATGCACTGGCTGTGATGCTCAATCCCGAGAACCACAAGGAGGCAAGCTGCGTCATCAACATCGGTACGCTGGTAGGACAATGGTGTTACATGGCCGAACCTACGTTGCGCACCATCGACGGCAGGACACCACCAGTGCCCGACAGTATCCTCAAGAAGATTATGATTCCCGTGGAATATAGTCTGAAACTAAAGGCGGACTATACAGCAACGATGAGGGGCAATAGAAACAATATGGGCAAGAACGGAAACGCACAGTCGTTGGCCGTCTATCCCGAGATTCATCGCTATACGGATTGGTATCCTTTCAACGGTCGACTCATTTTGCATGCCGACACGATTGCAGGATTCACACAGGAAGGTGACAAGCCCATAACAGATACTGCAGAGATTGTACTGCTGAGACGCGACACGCTGATTCTGCGTATAGGCGACAAAGAGCAATCGTACTATCGGAAGATAGAAACAGAAAATACAATAGGACAATAGCAATTGCTAATAGTCAATAGCTAATAAAGGCGACCACTCATCACGAGCGGTCGCCTTTCCTCTTGACTTGTCTTATTAATAGAACTTAAAGTAGTTTTTGGCGTTATTGTATGAGATGTCCTCGACCATCTTGCCTAGCAGTTCACGATCGTCGGGCAGCAGTCCCTTCTCTACGTCGTTACCCAGCAGGTTGCAGAGAATGCGACGGAAGTATTCATGACGAGGATAGCTGAGGAACGAACGGCTGTCGGTAAGCATACCCACGAAGCGGCTCAGCAGACCGAGCACTGAGAGGGCGTTCATCTGTTTGATCATACCGTCCATCTGGTCGTTGAACCACCAACCTGAACCAAACTGAATCTTACCAGGCTCACCTCCCTGGAAGTTACCGAGCATGGTAGCGATGACCTCGTTGGCGCATGGATTCAGCGTATATAATATAGTACGCGTGAGCTTGCCTTCCATATTCAATCTGTTCAGGAACTTCGACATAGCCTTGGCGGTATTGAACTCACCGATACTATCAAAGCCTGTGTCAGGACCAAGCTGGTTATACATAGCGGTATTGTTGTCGCGGATAGCACCGTAGTGGAACTGCTGAGTCCAACCAGCATCAGCATCCATCTCAGCCATCACGGTCAGGAAACAGTTCTTATACTGACGGACCTCGTACTGAGACAGCTGCTGTCCGCGCATAGCCTTCTCGAAAATAGTCTCAATCTGCGAGTCAGTGTACTCCTCGTCGTAGAATTCCTCGATACCATGGTCAGAGAGTTTAGATCCCTGAGCCTCGAAGAACTCGTGGCGCTTCTTCAGAGCGTCAACCATATCAGTAAACTTAGTGATGCTGACGCCGCTGACATTCTCCAACTGATTGACATAAGCACTAAATTCAGGCTTCTCGATGTTCATAGCCTTGTCGGGACGCCATGCGGGAATCATGATGGGATCATCATCGGCCTTATGCTTGGCATACTCGATATGGTTGTGCAGATCATCAACAGGATCATCGGTAGTACATACGCACTCAACGTTATAGTGCTTCATCAAGCCACGGGCTGAGAACTCGGGCTGCTTCAGCTTCTCGTTACACTCGTCAAAGATTTCGCGAGCGGTCTTGGGGCTCAACAGCTTCTCAATACCGAAAGCGGTCTTCAGCTCCAGATGCGTCCAGTGATACAGAGGATTGCGCAAAGTGTAGGGCACGGTCTCAGCCCACTTCTCAAACTTTTCCCAGTCAGAAGTGTCCTTACCAGTGCAGTACTTCTCGTCTACGCCGTTGGTACGCATGGCGCGCCATTTATAGTGGTCACCACCCAGCCAAAGCTCGGTGATGCTCTTAAACTTGTGGTCATTAGCCACCATTTCGGGAATCAGGTGACAGTGATAGTCGATAATCGGCATCTTAGCCGCATGGTTGTGGAAGAGATCCTGAGCGACCTCAGTCTCTAACACGAAATTCTTGTCGTTGAATGCTTTCATTACACGTGTTTGTTTTAGATAATTTGTTTGAATTTTGTGCAAAGATAGCTAAAAGATTCGAGATATTCGGTTTTTTTCTCCTTTTTTACTGAAAAATCCACGTAAACGTTCTCAATAATTTTGGAGAAAACAAAAATTTGTCATACCTTTGCAGAACAATTTACGAAAATCAAAAAATATAAAAGATATGCACAAGTTTATTTCACTCTTATTCGTGAGCCTGCTCTTCTGCTCTGCCACGGTTTTGGCCGAGGATGTCAAGAAGAGCGAATTGCACAAACAAGCCGAAAGTATCGATGTCAAGGAGAATATTGCCAAAGCGCGTTCGACGTACATCCATGCCTTCAACGACTACGCCAACCGCGGCGAAATCAAGTTGGCCACAGAGTGTGCCACAAAGGCTACGGCACTCTACTATCGTGAGAACTTCTGGCAAGAGGCTTTTGACTTGTTGCGTCGTGCTGACCAGGTCATCAGCAGTTCAAGTCTGTCGACACCTGAGCGCGCTGGTAATCACTACTGGGTAACCAAAGAACGTTTCCAGATGTACATGAAAATGCACCGCGCCGAATCGGCCAAGGAGCATCTGAATGCTATGGATAATCAGGCCAACCTATCGGGCGACGAAGCGCTGAAGAACGACCTTCTGTACTCAAAGACCATCTATCACTACACCTTTGGCCAGACCGCACAAGGCAATGCCGTATTCAAGGAGATGGTGGGTAAACTGACTGCCAGTAAGGAATATGACAAGGTGGACGAGGTGTACCAGACGCTTATTGCCAATGGTCGTAAGAGCAACAATGCCACCTTGGTGGCACAGTCGTACAGCAACTATCTGGCGTGGAAGGACTCGACCAACGCCATGAAGCATGCCGACGAAATAAAGGCGCTGAAGGATCAGATTGCTGCCAACGAGGCTGAGATTGCCGACAAGGACAGCTCGCTAACCGCCCGCTGGGTGTTCATTGTTGGTCTGCTTGTTCTGGCCGGTGCACTGGCTGCCGCACTTGTTCTGGGTGCTGTGGTACTGATGCGTTACATCCTGCAGACGAAGAAACAGAAGAAGGTGATTGAACTGGCTAACGACAGCAATGCGCTGAAAGCTAAGTTCATCAGCAACATGTCAGCCCAACTGGAGCCCACGCTAAAGAAACTGGATAGCAGTCAACCTGAGGTACAGGCTCTGCTTGACTTCTCGAAACACGTTCAGACACTGAGTGAGTTGGAGAATACCAATGATGAACTGGAGATGGAAGAAGTCCAGGTGCAGCAGTACTGCGAGGAGCTGATGAACCAGATTCGCGGCATGGAGAAAGAGGAGGTACAACTCGTAATCAATGCACCGAAGATGAGCGCACTAATTTACCGTCCATACGTCAGCCACATCCTGACACACCTGCTGAAAAACGCTGCCGAATATACACCTGCCGAGGGCAAGATTACCATCGAGTTCAAGAAGCGCGGCCAGCACAAGATAGAGTTCCACGTGTCGGACACGGGCAGTGGCATTCCAGAAGAGAAACGCGAAGACGTGTTCAAGCCGTTCCTCGAAATCCACGACCTGACAAAAGGCGATGGTTTGGGACTGCCCACGTGCAAACAGATGGCACTGAAGATGGGCGGCGACCTGACCATCGATACTGAGTACATTCGCGGCACCCGCTTTGTACTGGAACTGAAGGCGTAATCAGAACATCTGACGATTCATCATACGCTGCTCTGCAAGGGCAGCGTATTTTGTTCCTGGCTGTCCGTAGTTGGCATATGGGTAGATGGAGATGCCACCACGTGGTGTAAACAAACCGATGACCTCGATATACTTCGGCTGCATCAGCTTGACCAAATCTTTCATGATAATGTTCACGCAGTCCTCATGGAAGTCGCCATGATTGCGGAACGAGAAGAGGTAAAGCTTCAAACTCTTCGACTCTACCATCCTGTCGGCAGGGATATACGCAATCTTGATTTCTGCGAAGTCTGGCTGACCAGTAATCGGACACAACGACGTAAACTCGGGGCAATTGAACTGCACCCAGTAGTCGTTCTCCTTATGTTTGTTCTCAAACGTCTCCAGCACCTCAGGTGCGTATGTCATCTTATACTCTGTCTTGCGGCCCAACTGCTGCAGGCCCTCATTTTCTCTTGCCATAGTTCTCCTTTTTTATTTCGACATATCGTCATTTTGACATATCGAATTAGATTTTCAAAATATTAAAAATGTTGTAGTTGATATCATGATCAAACACGTCCTCATGGTCATGCTTCTTCGTAAACTCGACGACACGGATGGTCACTGGCAGCACCACGATTTCGTACAGCGTCTTCAGCGTTACCTGCGATATCATCAGCGACGGCATCTCTTCCCAGGGAATAACGCCACCCAGTGCCAACGGGAAGAAGATGATAGAGTCCGTCAACTCGCCGAACACCGTACTCAGCACCGCACGCGCCGAGAAGCTTTTGGCAAACGCCGCGCCCGTCTGTTCCGTGTCCGATTGTACTTCGCGATTCTGTCGCGAGGACAGCTTCATCTTCGACATGACGTAAGCATTGATAAACGAACCCGCAAGGAATGCGATAAACGATGCAGCAGCAATCCTCGGTGCCAGTCCGAAGATAGTGTGAAAACCCTCGTCGCCATGCCAATAAGGTGCACCGGGAATCCAATCGGCTATGCCACCCATGATGACGAAGAAGAAGTTCATGGCGAAACCCATCCATATCAACATACGCGTACGGCCATAGCCCCATACCTCGCACACCACGTCGTTGATGATGTACGACACGGGGAATACGATGATACCTGCCGTCAGGTTCACTGGTCCAAACGATAATTGCTTTGTTTCCAACACGTTTGCCGTAATCAGGCAGACGCAGAACAGGGTGCCGAAAAGCATGAACAGCACGCTGACTTTCTTTTTTTCTTGTTCCATTTTGTTTCTTGTTTTGTTAAAGGGGGTTCAGCCCACGCCTGGCCTACAACTAGTACCCCTGTGATTTCGGCTGCAAAGGTACGAATAAGTGAGCAAAAAAACGAAAGAATTTCGATTTTTTTCGAACGAGAGTACTTTCTCGCGAAGCGAAAAATTACAAAGAAAAAGTGAGCCAACCAAACTGTTGACTCACTTTTTATCATTATCACCGTCTTTTTATTCCTCAGCAGCGGGCTTTTCAGCTGCTTTCTTGGCCGAAGCAGCCTTCTTGGCAGCGGGCTTCTTAGCAGTGGGTTTCTTAGCCGCAGGTTTCTTGGCCTCCTTCGGCTCCAACTTCTCAAGACGAGCCTTCAGACGGGTAATCTCCTTGTCCTTCATCTCAATCTCGTCACCCTGGTTGCGGATGGTAGTCAGCAGGGCGTTGAGCTCGTCGTTCTCAATCTCAGGAGGATAGAGGGCGTTGACTCTGTTGATGAAGTCGCCAAGGATATTCATGTAGTTCGTGAAGGCATCGAACGGTCCGCTGTAGATGCCACGGTCCAAACCAACGTTTGAGGGCTTGGTGGTCATAAAGCGGAAGTTGTTAGAGGCCTGCAGATAGTCCCAGTCCTGATTGATGCGTGGATCGTCGGCAATGCGCAGACGGTCAGCCACGCTATACAGTTTGTTGAAAGCCTCACGCTGCATGGCGTTACCCAACCAGCATGAGCAGTCGCGCTCCTCGTCAACCCACGACAGCGTGTCGGGTACGTCGATGGCGCCTACGCTCTTTACCTTCATGCATATCTCGGTAGGTGTCGAGAACGTAATGCCCTTCTCCTTGGCACAAGCAGGCAGTGCCTTCAGGAAGTCGAGAATGTTCGATGACAACGGCTGAGCAATACCCAGAGCCGACAGTTCCATGAAGATATTGATAATCTGCTCCTCTTCGGGGAACTTCGCAATACGGTCAATGTACGAATCGGCAAACAGTGGATAGCCCTCCCAGTCGGGATTATTGAAGCGCAACGAGATATCGTCAGACAGCTCGACGTCGCGCAGCAACAGCTTCAGGTTCGGAGCGATGTTACAATTATAGACGTAGTGCGGCGACTTCCAGCCCAGCACGTGCTTGGCACCCTCGGTCAACATGCCTTTGAAGCCCAAAGCGGCAATCTGTCCTCCGATGTCGTCGGAGTAGATAAGCGACGAGTTGCGGGCCACCGTCGGCTTCTTGCCAAACAGTTCCTCAATCTTTGCCATCTGCTTCTTCACGTCGAGGGCGAAGGTCTCCTCGTTGGCCAGCGATGACAGACCGTGAGAGTACGGCTCAGCCAGGAACTCTACACAACCGGTCTGGTTCAGCTCCTGCAACTTGGCAATGACCTGGGGAGCGTGGAACTCCAACTGTTCGATACCCGTACCGGAAAGCGAGAAGGCTACCTTGAAGTAGTCGCCATGTTCCTTAATCATCTCGCCAATGGCTGTCAGCGCCGGCATATACGAGCGGTTGGCAATGTCGGTGATACTACGCTCGTTTTCGTAGTCATCATAATAATAATGATCGGTACCGATATCGAAGAAACGGTAACGCTTCAGATGAATAATCTGATGTATCTCGAAATATAAACAAATCGTTTTCATAATTTTTATTTTTCGTTATTACGTTATTTCGTTATTACGTTATTTCGAAGGGGGAAGTTAAGCTTCCCATCCGAGGGTTCTCTTATAGAGGGTTGCAATCCAGGCACCGACCTTCTCCCACGTGATCTGGTCGACCTCGCGCTTGCCTTCCTCCTTGAGGTAGGTAAACAGCGAATCGTTGGCACAGATGGAGTAGATGGCATCGGCAAGGGCGTGGATGTCCCAATAGTCGACCTTGATACAGTTGGTAAGAATCTCTGCACATCCCGACTGTTTCGAGATGATAGAGGGCGTGCCACACTGCATGGCCTCCAGTGGCGAGATACCGAACGGTTCGGAAACCGAAGGCATCACATAGACATCGGAGTCCTTCAGACACTCATAGACCTGTTTGCCGCGCATGAATCCGGGGAAGTGGAAACGGTCAGCAATGCCACGCTCAGCAGCCAGATGAATCATGGCATCCATCATGTCGCCCGAACCGGCCATACAGAAGCGTACGTTGCGCGTGCGGCGAATGACCATGTTGGCAGCCTCGACGAAGTACTCGGGACCCTTCTGCATGGTGATACGTCCGAGGAACGTCACCACCTTGTCGCGACCGGTATGATCAGGACGCGGAATGGCCTGATACTCATCGGGCAATGGATACACAGCATTATGAACGGTGTAACACTTACGCGGATCTTGATGATACTGGTTGATAACCGTCTGGCGTGTCAGCTCCGACACACACATGATGCAGTCGGCATTGTCCATACCGTTCTTCTCGATGGAGTAGACGGTGGGGTTCACCTTACCACGCGAGCGGTCGAAATCGGTAGCATGAACGTGGATGCATAACGGCTTGCCACTCACCTGTTTAGCATGGATGCCTGCAGGATAGGTCAACCAGTCGTGAGCGTGGATAATGTCGTAGTCGAGGGTACGTGCCACGACGCCGGCAATGATCGAATAGTTATTGATTTCCTCGTGCAGATTGCCAGGATAGCCGCCAGCAAACTCCATAGCACCCAGGTCGTTGACATGCATGTAGTTGAAGTCGGCATACAGGTGGTCGCGCAGACGGAAATAGAGGTCAGGATCCATGATGTTGCCCACACGCTCGCGAACATAGTCAGCAGACACGTCGCGATAGGCAATGGGAACAGCATTCATAGCCACAATCTGACAAGCGGAACGGTCTTCATCGCCAAAGGGTTTGGGCAGACATAGAGTGATGTCCATATCGCCCTGGGCATGCAAGCCCTGCGAGATACCATAGTTAGCAGTAGCAAGTCCACCGAATACGTGAGGAGGATACTCCCATCCAAACATTAAAACTTTCATAGCGTCTCCTCCTTATTTATTTTTGATACGAATACTTCTCCAACAACTTCACCGCACGCAGGATTTCGGCCACATTCATGGCGAAAGCCATTGCACCGCGTCCATTGAAGGGCGGATTACCGTCGAACAGTTCACTAATAGTTCCCAAAGCGTGGTAGTCCATCTCTTCCTCATAGCCCACCATGTGGCGCTCAATAAACGAGAGACGGGTACGCTTGAAGAGTTTCAGGCTGGCCTCAATATAGAAGCCGCCAAGCCAAGGCCATGCCGTACCTTGGTGGTAGGCATAGTCACGCTGCGTCTGCGGACCAACATACATGGGGTTGTAACCACCGCTCTTAGGCGATAGCGAACGCAGACCCTTTGGTGTCAGCAGTTCACGCGTACATATATCCAATACGCTCTTCTTCTGATCCTGATTAAGTGGTGAGTAGTCGAAGGCCACAGGGAATATCATGTTCGGACGAACACTCCAGTCCATCATCGTGCCGTCCACATAGTCGAGCAGGTAGCCATACTCGTTCATGAAGGTGTCGACGAATGATGTCTTACAGAGTTCTGCCTGTTTCTCCAACTTCTCAGCAAATTTCTTGTCACCCATTTCAGCCTCCAGCGAAGCACAGAACTTCAGGGCGTTATACCATAGTGCGTTGAACTCAACAATATATCCGGAACGGGGCACAACGGGTTTGCCGTTAGCCGTAGAGTTCATCCATGTGATGGCTTTGTCACGTCCATTGGCATACAGCAGTCCGTTGTCGTCCAGTCGCATATTGGGATGACCGTCGGTCAGGATATACTTCACGATATCCTTCACCAGTTTGCCATACTTCTTATAGCCCTGCTCCCTGCCAGCCTCCTTAGCATACTGCTGGATAGCCCAGATAGCCCACAGCGGTACGTCAGGATGCTCTACCTCGTATAGCTTCACGCTCAGAGGTTTGTCGTCCATAAACTCGCGCAGTCCCTTTTCAGCGGTCTTCATCACCAGCTCGAAATAGTCCTGCTCGCCTATGGCTAACGTCAATCCTGGCAGAGCGATAAACGTATCACGGGCACGTGCCTTGAACCAAGGATAGCCTGCCAACAGATAACGGTCATCGTTAGCTTTGCGGTTATGGAACTGATGGGCAGCCGTCACCAGACAATGATAGAAATTGTCGCGAGGCACGCGCTGTTCCACCTCTTTGTCGAACAAAGCCTTCAGCGTTGATGTCTTGATAGCCGATGTAGAACCCGAGAATACGATGCTTTCGCCCTTCTTGATACTCATCTCGAAGTAGCCGGGCACGTAGAGGTCTTCGTTCGAAGCATAACCACGTTCCTGCTCCTTGGGGTACTCTACGCCACGATACCAGTCTGGTTGGAACACGAATTCGTTCTTCTTCGAGAACTGCATGTACAGGTCGGGATAGCCAGCATACATACATGTCTTGATACCGTTGTCCGTAGGATGGTATTCACGCGAAGCCGTCGAGTTCTCGTGTGTGAACTGACGAACGGAGCGGAAGGCCAGGAACGGACGGAAACGAAGTGTGGTGGCCGAATGGGCATCAACCAAGGTGTAACGAATCAGGATGCGGTCCTCGTAATGATGGAACACCACTTCCTTCTTCAACAACACGCCACCCACACGATAAAGCGTGGTAGGCACAACATCACAACTAAACTCGCGGATGTACTTATGACCCTTAGGACTGTAGTTGTTGCCCTGATACTTGTGGAGTCCGAGATTAAACTCAGCACCGTGTTGAATTACCGTACAGTCGAGCGACGAGAGCAGCACATGGTTCTCATCGTCCAACTCTGGCACGGGAACAACGAGCAGACCGTGGTACTTGCGCGTGTTACAGTCTACAAGCGTAGAAGCACTGTAGGCGCCAGAACGGTTTGTTCGAAGCAATTCACGACGGAGCGACTCCTCCAAGTTGGTCATTACCGCTTTTTCAAATCGTAAATAACTCATAGTTCCTTATTTCTATTTTATCAATTATGTTTTAGGAATATTTTAATTTTCCCCAAAGATAGACATTTTTCACGGTACTACAAAATAAAACGGGCATTTTTTTTCAAAAACACCCGATTTTTCTTTATTTTGACCATTTTTTAGTCTGGAATGAGGAAATTAATGACTTCTTGCTCTACTGTTATGCGATAAGAACCCACTGGTGTTCCAAGCAGTCGACCGTCCACTCCGACCAGCGCATGTTTGGCCTCTTCAACCATCACTTCACGGGTACGGTAGGGATGCACGGCACGGTGGTTAAGGAAACGTCCCGTGATGAGCAGCCACAAGCCTGCAAAAACCTGTAAAATCTCCGTATGGTATATCATCGACACGTCAAGCATACCATTATACGGCACAGCACTCGGTGTCTGTCCATAGCCTGGACCACTGCCTACGCACATCGTCATCACCTTACGGTTGACCTCGTCACTATTGATACGGACATGCATCTTATAGTCCATCCGATGGAATATCATCAGGAAAATGGACACAATGAACGAGAGTGTCCGTGACCCCAGTAGCGAATGGGCCTGTCGGCGCAGATTCATCACGTCGGCAATAAGTCCGATATTGATGCAGTTCATGAAGTAACGATGGCATTGTTCGCCTTGTTTGTTCTGATAACGGATACAGCCCAGGTCTATCGTGCGCACACGATGCTTCATGAGCCAGTCGACCGTCTGTTCCAGGTTACCCTCCTTGAAGTCCCAATAGCGTGCAAAGTCGTTCAGTACACCATTGGGAATGACACCCAAGGCGATTGAATCGCGCACCTGTTTTTCTTCGTTCATCAGGCAGTTGACAGCATCGTTCAGCGCCGAGTCACCACCCACAATGATGATGGTCTTATAGCCATTATGGATGAGCATGGTGACCAGTCGTTCCACACTATCGCTCGACTCGCTCTGCACGAAATCGTACAGCACGCCTCGCTCATCCAGCACGCGTTGGATTTTCTCACGCTGCTTTGAGCCTTTTCCTTTAGGACAATACAGGATGCCCCACCTTGTATTCGCTTCGCTCATAAATGAGAAATTAGAGATGATAAATGAGAGATATGATTACTTCTGCCATGCTTTCAGAATTTCGTTTATTTTTACGTCCATCGGAAGAAGGGCATCAATCCAGTGAATCTTAAAGCCCCGACGTTCCATACCTCGGAACCACGTCATCTGACGCTTGGCAAACTGATGGATAGCAATCTCCAAACGTGTGAACATCTCATCGTAGGACGTCTTGCCCACGATATATTCCGTCACGAATTTATATTCCAATCCGTAATAGATCAGGTCTTCAGCCGGTATGCCTTCAGCCAACAATCCTCTGACCTCATCTATCATACCCTCCTCCAGACGCGCCTTCAATCGTCGGGTAATCTTTTCACGACGCGCTTCGCGGTCGATGTTTACACCGATAATCAACGACTCTACAGGCGGCAACTCACGACGGGGCACAGGATGCTCAAGATTATAGGTCTCAATCTCGATAGCACGAATGGCTCTTTGACAGGAGTCCACATCCGTCTTGTTGTGCATCGTAGAACTGTTTTTTGCCTTCAGTTCTACCAGCATCTGGGTGAGCTCGTCGAGCGACTTGCCTTCCAGTCGTGCCCTCAATTCAGGATTCTGAGGCACCGGCGATAGCTTGTAACCCTTCAGCACGGCTTCGATATAGAGGCCTGTACCGCCACAGAGAATGGGTATCACTCCCCTACTCCTGATATCTTGATAAGCATCGTAGAAGTCCTGCTGATACTGAAACAGATTGTATTTAGTACCAGGTTCGCAGATGTCGATGAGGTGGTAAGGGATGTCGACGGCTAAACCATCTACCACAGGACGATAGTCCGCCAGGTCCTTACCCGTTCCAATGTCCATACGACGGTACACCTGACGTGAGTCGGCAGAGATAATCTCTCCACCAATCTGTAGCGCCAGAGCGGCAGCCAATGGTGTTTTGCCACTGGCTGTCGGTCCGAGTATGGTAATCATGTTCTGCATCTGCAACTCTGATAACTTCCGTGATGTAATAATTACTGCCTGATATTGGCCCTTGAGGCGAAACCGCCCTTCAGGTCTTCGATAGTCAGTTCAGTCAACTTATCCTTATCCAGATTATTCTCACCAGCCAATCGGTTGGCCTGAGCCTGAATACTCTTCTCAAACACATTACGCGCATAACGGGCATTACCGAAGTTGCGGTCCTTATGCGCTACAGCATAGTTGAAGCGTTCCTTCAGATAGGCTTCAGTTTCCTTCGACATCGTGTACTGATTTTTCTTCATATACATCTTGAAGATGTCGGTAAGCTCACCACCTGTATAGTCGGGGAAGTCGATATAGCGGTTGAAGCGTGACTGCAAACCCGGGTTCGAGTCGATGAAACGCTGCATCTCGTCCTTATATCCAGCTACAATCACCACCAGACGGTCGCGATAGTCCTCCATACGCTTCAGGATGGTTGAGATAGCCTCCTGACCGTAGTCATTACCAGCTCCACCCTCGGGTACCAGCGAATAGGCCTCATCAATGAACAGCACACCATCCAATGCTTTGGCAATGACGCTATCAGTCTTGGGACCCGTCTGTCCGACATATTGTCCGCACAGTCCTGCACGGTCGGTCTCAACGGTATGACCTTTCTTCAACACACCCAGGTCTTTATAGATACGACCTACGATACGGGCCACGGTGGTCTTACCAGTACCAGGGGATCCGTAGAACACGAGGTGATACGACACCTTGGCCGTCTTCAGTCCCTTGGCCTCGCGCTCCTTCTGCAGTTTCACGAAGTTGGCCAACGAACGTACCTCGGTCTTCACGCTACCTAAGCCAATCAGGTCATCGAGTTCTTGGTAGGGGTCACCCTCCAATGGCTCGTTCACAACGACCGAGTCTTTCTTTTCAGCCTCTGCCAACGCTGCCTTGACCTTTTCTTCTGTCTCACCAGCTTTGTCTTCAACGCAGGTGCCGATAATGCCCATCAGAATCATCATGGCTATACCGCCTATCGTCAGGCATCCGCATCCTTTGAAAATTTTGTCTAAATATTCCTTCGTCTCCATATTTTTTGATTATTCTTGAGGATTATTCCAGTATTCGTTCAGCGGTTTGGCATCGGCAAACTTTTCGACATAGGCACGAGCGTCTTCCTCCGACAGGCTCTTACCGTTCAGATGGCATTCGTCAATCTCGCCTTCCACTTCCAACATAGTGAATTTCTCGACCTGCTTACCGTCCTTATAGCCAATGATTTCCGTATACCATGAAGGACCACCAGCAGAGCCGGCAAACTTCAGGTAGGATACGCCGTTCTGCCACATCTGCAAAGCTTTTCTCTTGGGGTCTTCCACCTGTATCAGCTGTATCTTACCGTTCTTACGGATAAAGATGCCACCATACTCTTCGTCCTTGTCGGCCATGTGAATCCACTCTACATCATCGCCCATCCATACATGCGACCACTTGGTCAGCTTGATGCCTGCAATTTTATTCTTCTGCTGGAAGAGCTTGTTCATCTCGGCAATATCCTTCTTCCATACGGGAATATCCTCATCTATCATTGTTTGGAACATCTCATACATGCACTCTACGAGTTTACCGTCTAACAGGTATATCATACCGATTTCAAAGCTCTCGGGGGCACCATGGATATAACACAGTTCCAAACCTTTAGGACCTTCGAAGGCTGCAATGATATCGTTAGGGATATACATACCGTCGTCGTCGGCATTCCACGACACGTCATTACCTTCGCCACAGTAGCCCAGCGACTCGTGGGTGTAAACCTTGTCGCCGTCAATCAGCACGTCGAGGGCCAGCGAGAACTTGCGGTCAGGATCGTACTTGTCCTTGGGAGCCTTTTCGTATGCACCCTTGAACTGGAGTGAGCCCCAGATATATTTGCCACCGATGGTAGCCACCTTACACGAACGCTCAGCCTTCATGTTATACTGTTGCTCCAGCTTCTTGACAATGTCCTTGGGCAGCTTTTCCGGATTGTTGTATGAGGGTCTGCCCTCCTTGATTTCCAGTATCTTGCGCGAAGCCAGATATTCGTCTGTCACAACGGCCACACAGCCACGTCCGTTTTTGACTTTCTCCTTGGCGTTAGCCATCTCAAAACGTGCTGAGAGCGACGGAATCTCGTCACGGCCATGCAGTTGTCCAATACTGGGACGGTTGCCGTCCGGGTCTTTCAGCACCTCGTCCACAAACTTGACCTTGAATGTTTTACCATCCGTCACTATATTGGTAAATTGGGCGGCATTACGACGGAAACGGTCCTGTAAAGCCCAACTGTTATGATAGATTTCATACTCTGACTTCTCCATATCATCCGTCTTCTTCGGCTCCTCGATGTCGAACCAATAAAGCAACTGCATGTACTTCTTGCCGTTATCGAACAAGAACATGGGGGGCGGTGCCGTATCGGGCATCTCGGCCAGCACGCTATCCATAGACACTGAGTCTGAATCAACACCTTCAGCAGCTGCATTCTGACCCTTGTTCTTACAACTCATCATGACAGCCATCGCACAGACGGCCACTAACACTAACTTTTTCATTTGGTTATATTTAAGCATTTCTTACCTTGATAACTTACACGCCCCTGATGTTCCAGATAGTTCTTGATCAGGTCAGGTGTCGTAATACCGATGCTCTTGCCTTCATCAGTACGCTTCGTAGGACTGACAGCCACCGAATAGCTGTTGCTTACCACGCGATATGTCTTCTTTAGGTTCAGTTTTTTGCCGTCCTTGTCCAAGAGCACCAATTTCTTAATCTTACCATCAGCAGGGTTGATGGTCACATCGCAGGTCATACCGCCTACATAGGGGAAGCGCTGCTTGTCGTTGTCGTAACAGGATATCAGCATCTCTGCCAACTCCTTGCCGGTGACATGCAACTCCACTGCATCGTTCTGGAAGGGATCCATCTTCATCACATCGCCAACAGTCATATTACCTGCAGCATGGTTCTCAACACGTACGCCGCCAGCATTCTGATACGACAGCTCAGCACCTGTCTCGGCCATATAGGCATCGCACACCATGCAACCTAGTTCCTCGTTGTTGTCAAACGGGGTCTCGGCGACAGCCAACACACGTTTGAAGGCAGCATTCTCCGAGAAGTATTGCACCAATTCAGCCAACGTCTCGTTTTTGCCAGCCTGTCCGGCAATGGCAATACACTCAGCCTCCTTGCCGACTATTTTGCCACCGTCCAGCACCAGTGTCGAGTGTGTTGCATATTTCAGTCCCTTCGTATTCTGCGTAATCAGAATGCCGTTATGTATCTCACCACCTTTCAGCCGGGTATGCGAGTGTCCGCCAACGATGATGTCCACCCAAGGTAGTTCGGCAGAGAATTTCACGTCGTCCTTATAGCCCAGATGCGAGAGCAACAACACCACATCACACTCCTTCCTTAGGAACTCGTATTTCCTAATGGTCTCCAAAGGATCCATAAACTTGATGTCGGTCAGACGCATGGGATGGCTCTCTGGTGTACCCATCGAACCCAGTGCGGTAATACCCAGCACACCCACCATCACGCCACCCACATCAAACTTCTGGTAAGGCTTCACATGCATCTTCCACTTCGGGTCGGGCTCCATATTGGCACAGAGCGTCGGAAACGTGGAAAGCGTGATAAGCCGGGCCAGTCCGTCTTGATTCGAATCGAACTCATGGTTGCCCACAACCGTTGCATGGAATCCCACTTGATTCATCAGAGCTACCATGGGATAGGCTGGAATGCTAAACATGTCGTTGATGGGGTCGCCCGAACGGTTATCACCTGCCGAGAGTATCAGCAAGTCAGGATAAAGCGCTCGCAACGAGTCGGCCACATAACCCAGACGTGGGAACTGGTCAATGGCTGCATGCATGTCATTAGTCGAGAGGATATGCACCTCCTTCCTCTGTGCCGATGTTGTCAGTGCGACAATCATCAGCAATGTGGAAAACAATATCTTTTTCATTTCACCTTCTCACCTTCTCACTTTCTCACCTCTTTAACACACGTCTTACCCTGATAGTCAATATGACCCTTGGCTTTCAGAAACTGCATGATGGCCTCGGCCGAGCCGATGCCCAGGTCGTGTCCCTCGTCCTTGCGGTTGGTGGGTGTGATAGCCTGCACATAGTTGTTCGTCACCACGCGATAGGTCTTCTTCAGGTTCAGCTTCTTGCCGTCAGGACCGTAAAGCACCACTTTCTTTACCTGCTGCTTGGTGTCATCCAACACATACTCGGCAGTAGCACCGCTGATGAGTGGGAAGCGTGCCTGATCGTTGACGAAGCACATCTTCAGGATGTCAATGAATTCGTTGCCCGTGACGGTCATCTCTACAAGATTGTTCTGGAAGGGATCCAGTTGCAGCACATCCTTCACATTGATGCCACGGACACTGAGGGTGTCGTAACGCACACCGCCATAGTTCTGCAAACTAATGTCGGCATTGGCAGCCTGCAGATAGGCATCGGTCATCAGGCATCCTAATTCCTCGTATGTCGACACAGGTTTGTCGTTCACGGCCAGCACCTCGTCGAAGGCAGGGTTATTGGTGAAGTAGTCCGCCAGTTTACCCACCACTTTGTTCTCACGCTTCACGCCTTTGATGGCAATGTTCTCGGCACGTTTGTCCACCACCTTGCCATTCTCCACCGTCAGCGTGATATGGGTGACACGCGCCAGTCGGTTGACGTTCTGCGTAATCAGCAGACCGTTATGTATCTCGCCACCATTCAGCTGCGTATGCGAATGTCCGCCAACGATGAGGTCCACCCAAGGCAGCGAAGCGGAAATCTTGACGTCGTCCTCATAGCCGATGTGCGACAGGAACAGCACCACATCACACTCCTTTCTCAGGAACTGATACTGCTGCAAAGCCTCCAAAGGCTGTGTAAACGTGATATCCGTCATGTTCTTGGGGTGGCTCTCCGGCTTACCAATCGGACCTAAGGCTACTGCGCCGATGATGCCGACACTGACACCGCCCACATCAAACTTCTGGTAAGGACGGATGTGGATACCTGTCGATTCGGCAGGGTGCGCATTGGCACAAAGGTACGAGAAGTCCGACATATTGATAAGTTTCGCCAGTCCCTCCTGTCCTGAGTCGAACTCATGGTTACCTAATGTCGTGGCATGAAAACCCACGATATTCATCAGTGACACCATCGGATAGGCTGGTATCTCATACATGTCGTTGATAGGGTCGCCTGAACGGTTATCGCCTGCCGAGAGTATCAGCAGGTCAGGATAGAGCGTTCGCAACGAGTCGGCCACGAAACAAAGGCGTGGGAAACACTCGATGGCCGCATGCATATCGTTAGCCGACAGGATATGTACCTCCTTCTTATTCTGAGCCCATGATGCGAATGCAAAGGGCACCATCAACAGGACAAACAACAGTTTTCTCATAACATATAGTTTTAAGTATTATTATTCACTTTTCACTCTTCACTCTAAAAGTGATAGTGCTGTGCTGACTGGCCGGCGCATCCAAATCTATTTCATGCCCCCAACGGTCGGTTACCGTCAGTGTATCTACCTGTCTGACATCCAACCCCTTAACAGCAAAATATCTGAGGAGCGCATGGCGAACCAGCGCACCCTCAAATATTTCGATAGTCTTGCGATTCACTTTCAGTTTCATCACATACTACTCAGCAGGTGTCTCTGCGGGAGCAGCAGGAGCAGCAGCGGGCTTGGCAGCCTTCTCCTTAGCCTTGGCAGCCAACTCCTTCAACTTGTCCTTGCCCTTGAAGGCGAATACCCAAACCAGGAAGCCTGCCAATACGAGCAGCGAGATGCCCAGCAACGGGCGATAGAACAGCCATGCAATAGCAATGACGATGAGCGACCATGCCACACCAACCACTGTGCAGACAAGTCCGATACCCCATCCAAAGATGCCGGCAATGAAGGGCACCACCTTGAGGATGGTCTCGATGAAGCCGAAGATACCCTTCAGACCACCGATTACCATCAGGATACCGACGATGCGCAAAACCCAAGTCCACATGTTGTTGGCTTCCTTCTCGGCTTCGATAATCTCGTCGCCACTCTTCTTACCCATCACGAGGGTCTGGAAGCGCTTGCCGTTCTTGGCCTTGAAAGGCTTGAAGCTGTCGCCATCGACGACGGCCATCACAGTAACCTTGGCAGGTACCACCTTCTCGAAGGTAACACGCACGTCGCCAACCTCAGGAGAGCCGGGTACGCGACCGAAGTACAGCACGTTGCTGGCCTGGTGGATATACTCGAAGTCCTTCTTGTTCTCAGCATTAGCCATCGCATTATTGATGGAATCGTTCACAGCCTTCAAAGAGTCGGCTACAGCCTTGGCAGAGTCGGAAAGCACAACGGTCTGTGCAGGCTCGGCAGCGGGCTGCTGGTTTTTCTGAACGCCATAGAAACGCTCGTAAGCGGTCTTGGTGTTCTTGTCAAACTGCTTCAGCAGGTCCTCGGCAATAGCCAGATCCAGACCTTCACGCGACGAGATGCTGTGAATCAAGCTCTCGTTCAGCTTATAGGCACCCCACGACACGTTCTCGGCATACTGCTCAGCATCCTCGATGGTGGTCAGCACCATGTTCTTGTTCTGATAGGCAGGATCCTTGAACTGGGCCGACTCTACAGGACGGCTCACCCACTCTTTCGAGTATGTATAGGTCGTGGTGGTTACTTCCTTACCGCCCAACTTGTCTTCCTTCTTCTCCTGAGAGTGCTCTACCCACTGGTAGTACTCTACCTTACGGGTCAGCGAGATAGCCTTGGCACCAATGCCAAACTGCGCATCGCTCAGCGAGTCCTCTGTGGTAGCCAGTGCGGTACCACAAATCAGCTCGCCCTCCAACGAAGCGTCCTTCTTGTTGGGATTCTCCATCTCGACGTAGGCACTACCTGCCTCGTCCAGCATCTTCTCAGTCTTCACTGCGCGACCTTCGTTCCACCACAGCAGGGCTGTACCTGCCAGGAACATCAGGATACCTGAACCAATCGCTTTAAACGAATTACCTACTCGGGTACCATAACCCGTGGTTGTTACTTCTTGATAAGCCATAATGTTTTCGATTAATTTTGTTTTCTATACTTTCTATACCTTATTATATTATATATATTAGTCCAAGACCTTGGTTACCTCGACAATGCTCTTGCAGTCCATGCTTGAGTTGCCATTGCGCTGCACCCAGACGCGACCAACCTTCTCGTTAATCTCCTTGACGGTGTAACCATCCCTGAAACCATCGACGAATGTAGCCCACACCTTGTCGCCCTTCTTGATTTTCTCCTTGAAGGGGATGAGCTTGCAACGGTCCTTGGTGGTAGCAAACAGATGGCTGGAGAACACCGACAGCAATACCTTGTTGCCATCGACGTGCATCAGCGTGCCTTTCTTCCACTCGCCACCATCACGATAGGCTACGGCAGCACCTGCCTGCCATTCGCCGTCCTTCAGCACATTGAAGCTGTTGGGCTTCATCTTTTCACCCTTAGCCAACTCCTGATTATCCTTATGGTCAGGATCGTCCTTCCAATAGCGGTCCAGATAGACGGCAACAGGCTCGGTGGGTGTAGAGGCATCGATGACGATGGCACGCTGCATGCCACTGCCACTCTGCCACCATGTCAGCAGGATGTCGCCCTTCTTGGCTTTCTGGCCTTTCTTAATAGGCACAATCATTGCATTGGGCACCAGCTGCTTGTCCGAGCGGCCAATGTCCGACTTCTCAGCACCGACCTGCTCCATTTCCCTGGTGTACCAAATCAGTACAGACTTAGTCAGATCGTCGCCCTTTTTTAAATCATCGAAATAGAAACTTTCACAGCTTAGGACTTTCTGGCCGGGCTCAGCCTCAATCTTCACGCCCTGAGGGAAATCCCATGGCCATGCCTTGTCTTGAGCACACACTATTCCTGCCACCATCATGGCAAAAAGAGCGGATACAAGTCTTACACTTTTCATACGCTTTGTCAGTTTTTTGGTTAATAATCTATTTTCGGCTGCAAATATACAAAAAAAATTGTAATTACCACACATTAAATGCGAAAATTAGCTATTCGTCTATAAAAAAAATTGAGAGTGTGCTAACACACCCTCAAAAATTTAACAGGTAAACTATATCACTTCGGCTGTAGG
>Ga0265300_10001133_pt1 | contig 26017 bp, 15 predicted proteins | sample AusTroGonzalo_MG_FD_193482 | JGI IMG/M metagenome (GOLD analysis project Ga0265300, IMG submission 193482) | Bovine rumen microbial communities from tropical cattle in Woodstock, Queensland, Australia - Gonzalo_03 | ecosystem: Host-associated > Mammals > Digestive system > Stomach > Rumen ...
GTTCTCGGCTGTGTTCAAGTTGTCGACGGCAGTCTTTTTCGACCCCGAAAGCGACACTTCGATGCACTGGGCGTCTTTCGAGGTTCCCGTCTCCGTCGGCGTGCACGAGGCGCCAATACGCCCAGCCGTCCGGGCTTTCGCCCCGGAAGTCGCCACCGCCGTCACTTCGTTGGTGGTCGAGTCCTTGAGATTTTTGCTGCTGTCCAGCTCCATGTGCCAGACGCCAGTGTAGTCGCGCCAGGGATCGCCCGTGCTGACCTTGTCCGTGCCGCTCGCGACGGAGTGGTACCACATGACGAATTCAGTGCCGTTCGTCACGCACGGGAGCGTCACCCAGACCAGCGACTCGCCGGTACGCTCCCACGTGTCAATTTCGTAGGGGATGCCGTTCGTCTCCATGTCGATGAAGCAAAGGTCGGCTCCATCCGTGTAGTTGAAGTCGGAATAGTGGAAGCCCTGAATGCCTTCTCCCGTGCCGGAGTCGTATTCCTTAAGACGCACGAGGACGGGGAAGTTCGTTAGGACTTCCGTTCCCGTGTAGCCCGCGACGGTGAACTTCACGCCACGCGCGAACTCGGCGACGGCCGGGTCGGGACGCGGAAGATCAGCCCATGCGGGCAACGTGAGCGCGGCGAGTGCCAGCGCAAAAGCGCCTGTCATAAGTTTTTTAATGTTCATGACTAAAAACACCTCACTTAACAAGGAGGCCATGTTTAATATCATTAAGCGGCACGGTGGTGAAGTTGATAGTGGCGTAGCCCGCGCCCTCGTAGAGAATGCCGATGTCGCCGTTCGGGAGAATCGTCATGTCGGAATACGCAGCGCCCTTCGGCTCGATGCAAAGCCCGTCGCTCCACGTCTTGCCTTCGTCGACCGACGCGCGGATGTAGAGAAGCGCACGGCGATTCGGGCTCTTGCAGTTGGAGAAAAGAAGCATATTGCCATAGCGCATGATCTGCGCGTTGCACTGGGGATCTTCGAGTGTCGTGTCGTAGCGCGACTCCCAAGTCATGCCGCGGTCCTTCGTGACGTGGATCTGACGCCCGCCGCCACGCCAGCGCGAGTTGATCATCCACGAGCCGTCCGAAAGCTCAACGACCTTGCACTCGTCGCCGTTCTTGACGGGCTTCCCGAAGGGTTTCCACGTCTTGCCGTGGTCGTCAGAGCCGAAGAGCGCGTTGCCATCGTTCACGTGGACAATCGTGTGAAGAAGCGTGCCGTCCTTCGCCTGGATGCCAGAGCCAGACGTGATGAAGATAAACCCACCCTCGCTATCGCGCTTTCCGAACGGCCATTCTGGGAATGCAATATCGCTCGAGATGTCGCGCGGCTTGGACCACGTCTTGCCGTTGTCGACAGACTCCTGGACATAGAACTGGAATATGCCGTGCTTTTTCTTAGACTCCCACACGTTGTAGAAGAGGAATATCTTCTTCGTATCCGCGTCGACGATGAACGACGGGTCAGACCCCGCCCAATGCTCGTCGTCGTTCCACGCCCACTTCCAGGTAAAGACCGGCTCGGTCCATGTCTTGCCGCCGTCGGACGAGCGGCGAACGGCGATGTTGATCGGCCTCGCGTGGTTCAGGTCTCCGCCACCTTCGTGCCTCGCGTCGCAGACCGCGACGAGGTCGCCGTTTGGCGCTGTGCAGAGCGCCGGGATTCTGTAGACGGCGGTCTTGACGCCCTCGACGGCGTCGTTGTTCTTGAAGAGGACCTGCTTGGAGTCCACAAACGCGTCAAGCGCAAGGCAAGCATCAGGGCGGGGGCCGACCTTCGTCTTCGCGCCCGACATTAGCTTGATGTTCTTGTTCTCGGTGTCACCGCCAGTCGTAAGGGCAAAGCCGTTCTCGACCGCCTCTGCGTCAATCGTCATGATTGGATTCTTGTCGGCGGTGAACTTGCCATCCTCAATCGCCTTCCACTCTCCGCCAAGCGGCTTTGAGAAGAAGTTCGTAAACCTTGCGCGGCGAACCTTTCCGCGTGACTCCTCGTTGCGGCGGAAGTCCTCGACGAAGCTGTAGACGTTCTTGATGGCATGGGCGCCTTTCGTCTGCAATGTGGTGAAAGTCGCGATCTTGAACCATGCGCCGTCGCGGAAGAGATAGCCCGTAAACGCCGTCCTGTAGTCGCCGTCCTGGCGGGAGTGCAAAGCGAAGCGATATGTCTCGCCGATCTTCCAGTCAAAAGGCATCAAGGACTTCCCGCCGGTGCCCTCGCCGCCAAAGCGGCTGATCGTCACGCCCTCGCCCGCATACAGGTTCTTCGTGCGAACCTTCTCGTCCACTCCGTCGGCCTTCGCCTTGAAGTCGAACGGATCGCCCGGATCCCACACGGAGAAGATTGCGACCTTCTTCCCGTCGTAGAGTTCCTGAATGCCGCAGTATCCGCAACTGAAGCAGATTGCGGCAAAGTAACTGCCGGGGACGGACTTCTCCACCGTCACCTCGCCGTATACCCACTCGGCGTCAGGCGTGGGATGCCATATGTGCACCGAGCGCGCGGATATCGGACTTGGAGCCGCAACAGCGGAAACAGCAATACAAGACGCGAGAATTGATAGTGCTATGTTCTTCATTAAGTCCCCTTCTTAGCAGTTTGGTAGCATTATACTAAATGTTTATGCAATAAGGCAACCTTAACTTTCAGACATTCGTAACTTTAGGTCTTGCGGCGCATGACGAATGCAGCGAGCAGTGAGAGGACAAGCGGCCCAAGGACAAAGTCTGCCGCGAACGTCCCGAGAGCGTCCTTCGGCTCTACGCAGTCGTCGGCAGCGAGCTTTGAAAGCGGCGCAAGCGCGCTCGGCGGCTTCACGCACGTCTCGACGGCCCTGACTATCGTAAGGCCAAACCTGTCAACGGCGTCCGTCTCGAGACTGTCGGGATACTGCTCGATGACGCTCGGCCCCATCTCGACGACTATCAGCGAGACAAAGGCGACGAACAAGGCGACCGGGCGGGAAAGCCCAGAGCCGAGGAACACGCCAAAGGCGGCGACAAGCGCGAGGATCGACACCATGACGATGTACGAGCGAAAGAGATTCCATGCAAAAGAGTCTGCCGGGACAAGCAGCTCGACATCCTGTCTCGGACGCAGCATCACGGGCTTGTCGCCCATGTTCCTGAACGAAAGGACGTCATGATTCCACTCAAGCTGGCAAAGGTGCAGCGGCACCGTCACAGCCGTCTGCGTGATGTTGCTGACCACTCCGAAGAATCCATTTGCCAGAATCGTTCCGTAAACGTCGTCGCGCATGCTGAAAGTGTTTGAAAAGCGCAATCGCGCAGCTGGCTCCACAAACGGATTTTCATTGCTCCAGTCGTAGAGCCCGGGGAATGTCCACGAGGCGGTCGCGTTTGTCTGCACCGTCTGATAATGGTCTTTCGCGCGTTGCTCGAGTATCCTGAGGACAACTGGCTTCTTTGCCTTCTTCACTAGCGGAGGAGTCTCGGGGTCGGCCATGTAGACATCGTACATCTTGAGCGCCTCTTCCTTTGGCGACTCGAGAAGCGGACGGTAGACATGGCTGCACCTGCGCCCCGAGAATTCAGAAGAGGCAAGGAGTGTCACGCACGGGAACGCGAGGATCGCGGCGGCGACAACGGAAAGCGCAAGGAACTTGCCCCACGCAATCGCGAACGACGAGACTGGACGCACCTGCGTCAGCTGGAGCCGCTTTGACTCGCGCTCAGTCGCTATCGTGCCCGTGGCGGCGGCGAGAACGGCGACGATGAGCAGCGCAAAGACTCCGCCAAGCCCGTAGAGAACGAGCATCTCCCTCTTGCCCGCGTCTGTCGCGTCGGTCACAAGGACGAAATTGGCGGCGAACATCCACCCGAGCGACGCCACGAGGAGCATCAGCGCGGTCCACGACCGTACGAGGGAGACGACCTCAAGCCAGAAAATCCGCCAAAGCGAAATCATCGCCGCTGCCCACCTTTGCCAAGAAAAACTCCTCGAGCGACTCGCCGAGTTCCGATACCTTTCCCTCCGCGGCGGATTTGCCGCGATTCAGGATCATCACGCGGTCGCAGATGTCCTCCGTATCCGCGAGGAGATGCGAAGTAGTGAGAACCGTCATCCCCTTCTTCGCAAGCGCCTTGACGAGCGTCTTGACCTCCTTCGTTGACACAGGGTCGAGCCCTGACGTCGGCTCGTCGAGGACGAGAAGCTCGGGCTTCCCGATAAGCGCTGACGCGAGAGCGACGCGACGCGCCATGCCCTTGGAGAAACCGCCTACTGCGCGCGTGGCGACGTCGGAGAGCTTTACCATTTCAAGAAGCTGGTCCGTGCGTTCACGCGCCACCTTGCGCGGCAGGTTGCAGAGCCCCGCGTAGTACATGAGTGTCTCACGAGCCGTGAGAAACGGATGGAGATAGCTCAGCTCTGGGAGATACCCGAGTTTCGCGCGCGCGGCCTTTGCATGCGGGGGAAGGCCAAACAGGGAAATCTTCCCCGAAGACGGCGGAAGAAGACCAAGCATCATCTTTATCGTCGTCGACTTGCCGGACCCGTTTGGCCCAAGGAGACCAAAGACCTCCCCTTGGCGGACCTCGAGGTCAAGACCCGACACGGCCTCGACCGTCGGCCTCAGCCAGAAATCACGGAAAGTCTTCGAGACCTTCTCGAGTTTCACTATCGCTTCGTCCATTTCAATCCCTTCCGAAAAAACTAAAACCGCCGAACGCCCTCAAGCCGCTGCCGCGCCTTCGGGGAGAGCGTCTTGTAGCCGAACCTACGCGCCGTCTCGCGGTAGAGCGTATCTGGCTCGCAGGCGCCAAGGTCCTTCTCAACCTCGGCCATCTTCGCACGGAGCTCGTCATTCGACACCTTGTCGAGGTCTGTGCGCGGCACTTCGGCGGAAGACGCGGAGCGGCGACGCGGGAACGTCACCTCAGGCGTGAACTTCGGCGCGGGAAGAACTCCGTCGGGCGAACGGCGAATCTCCTCCAGCTCCTTGAGAAGCCGCTCTTCGCCGCGCGAGCGGTCAAGAGCCCAGTCGGCAGACCACACATGGACTGTGTTCCACCCGAGCGAACGCAGAACCGACGCCCTCAGTTCGTCGCGATCGCGCACCGTGAGCGCAGACGCGTAGGAATCGCCGTCACATTCGATTGCCGCGAGATACCCGTCCTTCCGCGCGGGATCCCTGACGCCGACGTCGACGCGGAAGCCAGAACAGCCGACATCGCGCTCGACGGTGAAGCCGTGCTCGGCAAGGAACGAAGCAACCTCGTCGGCAAAGCGGTCGCGCCGCCTTTCCGCAGCGTCCGCAGCCGCGGCGATTCCGCCGCGCTCGGCATATTCGAGGAAGGCCCGCAGATGCGCGGCGCCAACTGCCTGCGTGCGCGAAAGGTCGATCTCCGCGCCCTTGCACGACGCGAATACGACGACCTGCTCTTTTGCGCGCGTTACGGCAACGTTGAGGCGACGCTCGCCGCCGGAGCGGTTGAGCGGGCCGAAGTTCATCAGGAACTTGCCGTCCGGTCCCTTAGCATAACCGACGGAGAAGAGTATGACGTCGCGCTCGTCGCCCTGGACGTTCTCGAGGTTCTTCACGAAGAACGGCTCCTCTCCGCCGTCCGCGAAGTAGTCCTCGTACTTCGGGTTCGCCGCGCGGCGTTCCTCGAAGATGTCCTCTATCAGGTTCTTCTGCGCCATCGAGAACGTGACAACGCCTGCGCTGCGACGCTTCTGCGAGGGATCTGCGAGACGCGAGAACACGTAGTCCACAAGCGCCTCGGCCTCGGCCCTGTTGGTGCGGCTCGCCTTCGCGTCATAGACGCCGTTCTCGACGAAATGCCACGCGACGCCGAGGCGCGGCGTCGTCTTCGCCGCAGGGAAAGTGCAAAGACGGTCGCCATAGTAGTGGTGGTTCGAGAACGCAATAAGCGACTCGTGGCGGCTACGGTAATGCCAACTCAAATACGCGGAACTGAGCCCAGCCGCAAGACATTCGTCGAGGATGCTTTCGAGATCCTCCGACTCGTCCTCGTCGTCTCCGGTCTCGCCCTTCTGGAAGAAGTTTGTCGGAGGCATCTGCTTCGGGTCGCCGACGACCACGCACTGCTTCGCGCGCGCAATGACGCCAATCGCGTCCCACACGGGGATCTGCGACGCCTCGTCGAAGACGACCAAGTCAAAGGTAGATTCCGCAGGGAGATACTGCGCGACCGACAGGGGGCTCATGAGGAAACACGGCTTGATGCGCCCGATGATTCCGCGCGCCTCCGCGAGCAGGCGACGTATGGGCTTTTGGCGCGACTTCTTAGCGCACTCGCGACGGACGATCCCGAGTTCGCATCCGTCGGGGCAGTCTCCGAGGCGTCCGGACGGGAGAAGCGCCGCGAGCTTCGCGCGAACAGCATGCTTCACGAGCTCGGCGTATTCCGCATCAAGGCGGCGGAATTCGATTATCTGCTCTTCGCGCTTCAGCCCCGCAAACGAGGCGAGCGCAGATTCGGTGCGAAGTATCTCGACGAGCGTCGCGGAGCCGACCGAGCGGTCAAACGACTCTCCTGCCGACTCCGGATCGACATCGCCAGACGCAAGCGCAGTTGCAAAGCCAAGGCCAATCCTTTTCGCGACTTCACCGGCAGACTCGCGGTAGCGCATGACGCCGCGCGACTCTCCCATAGCCGCAATCGCGGCGTCGAGCTTCGCGGCAAATGCGCCGCCAAAGCCCTCGAAACGCCCGACGAACCCGGGACCGTATCTGAGCGCGCCGCCACTGCCGAACAGCACGGAAAGCCCCCGAGCAAAGCCGCCCTTCGAGCGGAGCGCGGCAAGTTTGCCGCGCATCTCCTCCTCGGCGGCCGGGTTCCACGCGAAGGTCGCGACAGGCACGAGGGCCTTTACGGCGTCTGCCGTCGTGCCTCGCCAGTCAGCCGCGGCGCGAAGGACGAGCTCGCGGATGTCGGAAACATCCTTCTCGCTCCACTCGCAGACCTTGCCGCCGACGATCGGGAAGGTCTTCGCGCCGCCCGCGATCTTCATCGCAAAGCAGTCGTAGGCGGAAAGCCCGTTCGGATAGCGCCTGTGGAGCGCGGCAATCGGCGCGTCGAGGGCTGCGCGGTAGTTGGAAATCTGGTCGACCGTCTTCTGCCACTCGTTAGGCGTTCCCCTGTCGACGTAGTCAAGCGCCTCCTTGAACTGCTCGAGCACCTCGGTCTTGCCGGACTTGTTGGAGTGGAGCTCGAGACAGAATGGCTTCAAACCGACTGACGAAAGACGACGGTGGACGACATCGAGAGCGGCCTTCTTCTCGGAGACAAAGAGCACTCTGCGACCAAGCGCGAGATTGTGCGCGATGAGGTTAGTGATCGTCTGCGACTTGCCGGTACCGGGCGGCCCGTGGAGGACGAACGACTTTCCCATCGCGGAATAAAGGACTGCCGCGAGCTGGGAGGAGTCGGCCGAAAGCGGGGTGAAGAGCTCTCCGTACTTGATGTGCGAGGCGATCTCCTCGGGCGGAAAGACCTCTACGCCGTCGTCATAGTCGCCGCCGCCTTTCATAAGGTGCGAGACGAATGGATGGCTGCCAAGCTGGTCGGCGCGGGCAGTAAGATCCTTCCACATCACGAACTTGCCGAACGAGAAGTTGCCGATCGCGGCATCTTCCTCGATGTCCCAGCCCTCCATGCCCTTCACCGCCTCGCGGAAAGTTGCAAAGACCTTGGCAACGTCTACACCTGAGTCATCTTCAGGAAGAGGGTCAAGCCCCTGAACGGAAATCCCGAACTCGGCGCGGAGAAACTCGACGAGCGTCGCGTTGAGCATCGTGTCGTCGTCAAGGCGGGAGACTGTATATCCCTCGCGAACGTTCTTCCTCGTCATCTGCACGGGCATCAGGAGGATTGGCGCACGGCATTCCTTGGCGTTTGCGCCCTTAGGCCGCCACCTCAGAAACCCGAGCGCAAGGTAGAGCGCGTTGACGCCGCTTTCCTCGAGGTCTGTCTTCGCAAGCCGGAATATCTCCTTGAGCCGACGCAGCATGTCGTCCGACGCGAGCGTCGAGCGGAGCGCACCCGCGGAGCGCGACTGGGAGTCGGACGGCTCTACGGCGACGGCCTGGTCTGCCGAAAGCCGGTCCTCAAGCGCCGCTACGCCGTCTACGGCGAGGGGGAGTATTTGCTTCGAATCCCGCGCGTTGAGAAGCCGGTTCCTGAGCGACAGGTCCAGCAGCTTCTGCGTCCAGCGGGCCACACGGTTCTTGCTATTGTCGTCCATTTGGCAGATATTATACCATAAAGCACCAATGCGGCATTTGTGGTATACTATTCCGCGTCGGAGGAAACATGACAGACCTTTCGGATGAAATCAACATCTTCATGCGCGTGCTCGAGCTCGTCGGCGCCTTTGCGGGCGCGATCTCAGGCGTGCGGCTCGCAAGCGTAAAGCGCTTCGACTGGTTCGGAGCGAGCGTGATCGGCTTCATCACCGCGGCCGGCGGCGGGACGCTGCGCGACGTGTTGCTACGTGTAGAGCCGTTCTGGATGTCCGATCCGTCCTACATCATCGTGTCTGCGCTCGCGGTAGTCTCGATTTGGCTCTTCGGGCGGCGCTTCATCAGCGGACAGATCACGTGGTTCATCTTCGACACGATTTCGATATCGCTCTTCATGATGATCGGGCTCCACAAGGCGATACTGCACAGCTACCAGCCGTGGTGCGCGATAGTCCTCGGCGTGGTGACGGCGGTAGCTGGCGGCATCCTGCGCGACATCTGCATCAACGAAGTGCCGCTCATCTTCCGCAAGGAGCTCTACGCGCTCGCCTGCGCCGCGGGCGGAGTGCTCTACTTCCTGCTACCGTTCGTCGGCGTCGAGAGCATCTACGTCCGCAATATCGCGGGCCTGGCGATCATCTTCGTCATCCGCGCGCTCGCAATCAAGTACAGTCTCGGCGTCCCCGTCCTCACCGGCCACGGCACCACCTTCCACCACAGCCACAAAAAGCACGGCCCCGAAAAGTGAAGACGCTACTGTGTCACTCTCACTGTGTCACAGGGGTCTGACCCTCGGATTCACACCCCGTAGTATTCGACTGCATCACAAGTTGCCGTTCCTCCCGCACTGATTGGCAAAGAGGTTTGTTGCCGCCAGAGTAAAACTTCCGGTGGCAAAAGTGTTGCGAAGAAGCTAATACGCAGAAACGCAAACCGCCACCCAAACGGGCGGCGGTTCGTGTATGCGATGTGTAATGTTTATTACAACTGGGCTACTTCACCATCACGCGCATAAAGAACGAGTTGCCCGCATCGGCTGGCGGCGAAACGAAGATTTTTGCCTTGCCATTAACTGGAGACCCAAAAGTGATGTCGATATTGTCGGACGAGAACGCGCTGGGCGTAAGCGTTGCCGCGCCCTCGACGCCAAGAACCTTCTTCAAGTTTTCTTTAAGCGTTTCCTCCGCAACCGAACCGCCGCCGATGTTTACATCCTTCACGCTTACAGTAAACTCAAACTTACCATCGGTTGATGCTGGTGTGAACGATTCTATCTTCACATCGTCAGATGTAAGTTCTCTGCCGATGAGCCTATCCGCACCCACCGCGAACGACAGCCACGCCCTTGTCGAGTCCTTCACGGCCAATGCACCAGCCGTAGTCAGACCGTCAACGCCCTTGACTGCATCGACCCACTGGCGGAACGCCTCATACACCGCAACATCCGTGATATTCGTCAACCCCGCGTCCGTGCCGACGCTCAACGCCGACTCCACATCCGCCACCGTCGCGTCTTCGCTGAGCGGCGGGAAAATCGCATCACTGCGTGTTGTCATCACCTGAACGAACGTCATGTCTGCCGCGTCAAGAGCCGCCCCCACGACGCCGTCTGGGAAGAGCTGCACGCAGACTGTCTCCCATGCCGACGTGAACGCCACACCCTCCATGTCCCAGGCGAAGCCTGCGTTGTACACGCCGTTCGTACCCGGCCAAACAGTCCCTATCTCGTCCACCCCAAGCACGTCGCCGTCCTCGCCGCCCTTGCGGAACACGACCTTGCCACCGTTCGGCAGCGGCCCCAGTCCAGAATTGGAAACCGCCGCCGTCAGGAGTCGCCGCGTTGCGCTCTCGTTCCGCACCGCCACGCCGGCGAACGAAACATCGTACGCCCCCGCGTTCCAGATATAGACGTTGTTGCCGTCCGCTCCTTCGTCCTCGCTCCCGCCCGCGTCAATCTCGACCGTGAACTGAAGGTTCGACTGCGTGTTATCCACCGTCCACGGAACATTGACGGCAACAACCCCTCCGCCCGGAAAGTTCGTTACAACACTCTCCAATTCCCCCTTCTCGTCGCCAACGCCCTCGTAAACCGTGACCGTCGCGTTTGTCGCCGTCTTGAAGCCAAGATTCACGACCTTGACAGTCAAGACAGTCTCGTCGCCATCCGCAAGGTCGTCGGACGCGAAAGAAAAGCCGCCCTCCGCCACCGCGAGATCGCATATCGCCGGAATGTAGCGTGTGCGGAGTTCGACATCGCCAAATATCACCTCGCCCTGCGCATTTGTCGAAACTGAAGACGATTCATAGCCGATCCTTATCCCGCCATCCGCGCCTACAGCACCCGCAAGCTGCCGCTCGTACCGTCCGTCGTCGAGAAGCTTTCTCGGCGCGCCCCATGCACCGCAGACAGGATCATACATCATCGCCACCGGCGCATTCGCCACGCCGCCCGCAGCCGAATCTCCGCCCCATACGAGCGCGTCGCGACCATCCGCGCCGCGCATCACCGAGCATCCGCCCGAAAGCATCCAGCCATCCGCCGCCGCAACGGCAACGGCATTGGAAACAGCGAGTTCCGTCGTCTCCATCAGCGCGCCTTTCTCCGTCCAGAGAACAGCAAACCCAGTTCCCGCGCCGCCGCGCACGAAAGGCTGTCCGTCCGAATCACCCGCATAAGTCAACCGCGCTGGTTCACCCCAGGCCGCGCCGTTGAAGCGGACAGCGAATATCTCCATGTCTCCCATCGTCTCCTGATTGCCGTCCGCATCCTTCGAGAACGCCAGCACGGCATTCTCACCGTCGAACGCAACATCAAAGCCGCTCACAGAACCAGCGCCCGAGACTACTGCCGCCGGTGCGCTCCATGTTCCGTTGGCATAGACCGACGCCATGATGTCCGTCGGCTCCGCCGCCGAACCAACGAGACTCCCCGCCGTGTTCCTGAGCCACGCTACCAACGCCGTGCCGTTCGTCCCCGCCCGCACGACAGGCGCGAAGTCGAGCACGGAGTCAGTGGTCAGGTTGCGGCACAACCACGCACCCGTCGCGGCGTTGCGGACGCCAACGGCGATTTCCATAGCGGCGCACATCTCGGGAAGCGTCACGTCATCGGAGAACGTGCGCCCCGTATTCGCCCACGTCGCCACAAACGAACCATCAGGCATCGCCGCAATTTCGGGCATGAAGTCCGCCGTGCCGTCGTTCCACACGACCTCCGCCGCGTCCCATTCGTTGCTCGTTCCCGTACGCAGCACAAGTTCCGTGCGGTTCGCGGATGTTCTCTCTGGATTGTCGCGCAGATATGCAAGCGCATCGCAAACCGCCCCGCTCGCCATCGCAGGCGCGGGATTTGGATAGCCGCCGCTCTCCACGACTCCATCCGCATCCGTCGGAGCGGTTGCCATCAGCCACATACGCGGTGTTTCCTTCTTCAGATAGTCACGCGACTGCAACTGCCACTCAATATCGGAGGAGGGAGCGCCTGACATAAGCCTCATAGACTTTGGCGAGGTGTTGTCGATAAACCAGAGCGTTGGAGAATTCCATTGCCACAGCGTCGTTTTCAATATAAAGGCCTTTGCGGTTATGCGTCCAGCCCCTCTTACGCCATAGCGAAGGCTCGTCAAATCTCCACCTTCACAAACTACATCAATCGGGAACTCCGCAGAAATCACTCCCTCCAGATTCAATTTGTTGTTGATACCATATCCACAAGTCATGATAAGAGCTGGAAATTGCTCACTCGACAGAATAAGATTGGCTCCAAGTATGCCACTCAGATTCAATCCCGACACCTCGCAACGCGCCGAAATATTGGCTTCTGCACCGAACTTGCCATAAACTAATCCTATTGGTGTTGTAAAATAACATGGCGGCGTCTCACCCTTCCCCGATATCCCTATGCCAAACATAACCGAGTGGAACATCCACCGTTTTCCCTTAGAGTCCCATGTCGCTGTCAAGGGGCCTCCTGTGAAGTTGAATCCAAGCGAGACCCCAGCGGCTTCAGCAAAAATTCCATTGGGGCGACGAGCCTGTGTCCCAAGAAAGGTCTTGCTTTTATCTACACTACATTCGACCTGCGCTAAACACAACAAACCGTTGCCACTTGACTTAATCTCCGTATCAAAGGAAACCTTTGGAGCAACTTTAACGGTCTTCTGAGGCAACCAATCCAACGCAGAAATCGAGGCTTCTCTGCTTTCTGCAAGTTCCAATTCAATTGGGAATGGGAATGTCGCGTAAACAACCTCATCCAAATCGTAGCGCTTTACGTATACACGTGTCCAACTAATCGCTGACGGCACAGCTGCCACATCGAAATTCGCTCGGAACGGCTTGGACCGCACGCCATTCTCCTTGCCAACGGCTACGACTTCAAGCTTGCCGCCGACCGGCAGAGAGCCGACATCAAACGTGAACGTCCGCGTCGTAACCTCACGCCCGTTCACAAGCCAATGATCGACATTTACTGGGTCATCCAAAATCGTCATCTCGATATCGCAGGAGACGCCGTTCAGGAACGTCGCCTTGCGACCCACGCCGCCATACTCGCCGTCGAAGTACCTGCTCCTCACATCCGTAACTTTCAGCACCCCATCGGTGGTATCAACAAAGAACCACGCAGAACTGCCAGTCGCACCATACGCCGTAACAGCAAAAGCTATCGCAAGAGCGGTAGCCGACAACATCATCATTTTTCTTTTCATAGCTTGTTCAGAAGAATTGAAGAATTGGATGCGCTCACTTCGTTCGCTATTTGGCGAGCACTAGGACAGGACGAACAGAAACCCCATGAGCACGGCTAGTAGACGAACTCATTAAGCGACGACCGTCTTCAGGATTTCCAGAGAAAAGCGTCCACGCGGTATAGACATTTGCACACGGAGTTGACGACCCGTAGTGGCAGCCGTTAAAATCAATCGAATTGCCATAGCCATTAGCATATCCAGCCGCTGGAAGAAAAATGCTGGCGGTAGCATATTCTCCTCTTCCACGAACAATATATCCGCCCACACCGTTCGTCGTCATCCATGTCCATGAGCACTTGTCGATAAGATTTGATAGTTCCTGACGCGTCGGCATACGCCATTTCGCCCCCCACTGTATATATGCTGCGTCATGATTCTTGGAAAGGACACCATCTGCTGTAGTCCATCCCTCGCTCTGAAGAGAGTATCCATCTTTTCCATAGGTTGGAGCCTTGGATGGAAAACCTGAAAATGTTTGTCCATTAACACCAACCGTATCACCCCACCAGAAGTAAAGGCCATAATCCCACGGCGCATCCGCGCCGATGTTCCGGTCGGCCCAATATGGACCACCTGCCCAGAGTTGAACCTTCTTGGGCTTTCCCTTAGGAACTTCAACCGTGGCCGTCACAACTGCCTTTACGTCGCCTTTCTTGCCGCGCCAGTCAATCCCCGCCTCCCAGACGATGTGGCGGTTTTTGCCTGGCGCAACACCTTTGCCAATATCGCCGCTAAAGGTGGTTGCCGTCACCTCATTCGTGCGACCTTCAATCGCAACTTCAACCGTATACGACCAACCGTCAACGGCGTTGAGGTCGTAGTAGATATCTACAAGGTTTGAGTTTGGCCGCTGCGCCCCGCGCACGTTCGTCACGGTCTCGGCAAATCCAGTCCAAACGACTGCAAATGCCATCGCAAGGACGGCGGCTGACAATTTCATCTTGGTTCTTTTCATAGATTGTTTCCCTCGTTCGTTCGCTATTTGGTGAACCTTTGGACAGGACGAATAGACTGCCCATTGCGGCGGTTGTAGTAGATCGTGCCGTGGCCAGTCAAATCGAAGCCGAAGCCCCACGCGGCGTAGCAGTCCCCCGGAACGGACGACCAGTACCAGCCTTGCGAATCGGCATAGTAGAGTGATGTGCCGCCGCCGAGGCCAGCGCAGGGGAGGAAGATACTGTTGGAAGCGTAACCACCCCTTCCACGAACGATGTACCCATTCACCCCGTTCATCGTTGTCCAGACCCAGTCGCACTTGCTATTGAGATCGTCAACCTCCTGTTTCGTCGGCATGCACCAGCCGCCGCCCCACTTCACATGCGCCGCGTCGTGACTTGGCGCAAGAACTCCATTTGACGTTATCCATCCTGCACTTTGAAGCTGATCCGTACTTTTTCCCCATGTGGGACTGTTCGATTCAATGAAAGAAAAAGCAAACGTCGTTCCTGACGGGCGATGGCCAACCGTATCGCCCCACAAGAAATAGAGACCATAGTCCCATGTATTATCTGCGCCAATGTTTCTATCGGCCCAATACGGGCCACCTTCCCAGAGCTGAACCTTCTTGGGCTTCCCCTTCCTTGCTTCAACCGTGGCCGTCACAATGGCCTTTACGTCGCCTTTCTTGTCGCGCCAGTCGACACCGGCTTCCCAGACGATGTGACGGTTCTTGCCAGGTGCGACGCCTTTGCCGACATCGCCGCTGAAGGTGGTTGCCGTCACCTCATTCGTGCGACCTTCAATCGCAACTTCAACCGTATACGACCAGCCGTCAACAGCGTTGAGGTCGTAGTAGATATCGACAAGGTTCGAGTTAGGCCGCTGCAACCCGCGCACATTCGTCACGGTCTCGCCAAATCCCGTCAGCGTGGCGCCAAACACAACGGTAGCTGTTAGCATCATTATCAGTTTTCTCATTTTTGTTTCGTTCCTCTCATGTTCTGTTGTTTCGCCACTTGCAATAGTAACGAGAGCCAACAGGGTCAGACCTCAAGCCAACAGGGTCAGACCTGATTGCCACAGTAAATTGCCACAGTAGGTTTTCCTTGTCATAGAGGCGCGACCCTTTCGATTCGCCGCTTACCGTCCTTCGTCAAGGCGAAGATTTGGGGACTGGCCCCGCGAAAGGCCTGTTTTGCAAGTGGTTGGCAACTCTCGCCGCAGCCGCAAGAACCGCCGCGGGCGTCAGAGCGCAAGGGCGCGGCCACCGCGCCGACGATGGCGAGCGCGAGCGCGAGGGCGGGCTTTGCGCGGTTCTTCATGCTGTGCATTCATTATACCATTTTCGCCGCGTTTCGTGTTGGATTTTGAAGAAGTTGTGAAAGACAGCGCGACGAATTTGCACCCCGCATTGAGCTCGCCTTCGGCGACTCCGCTTAGCTCCGGGGGATACGCGGCGCGGCTAAGCGAGCTGACGGAACGTCGGCGAGCGCAGAAACTACGAAGAAAAACGCGCCATAGAGGAAGGTCGGGCTAACGGCGCATGTGTGAGAAGCGGTATCCCCCGAACGAAGTGAGCCGCGCAAGCGGTCGCTAGAGGGGTGCGCAGGGGAACGGCGAGACTACATGCGCCTGTCGCGAAGCGATCAGGTTGCCCGAGGCCAAAGGCCGAGCCGCGAAGCGGTGGCTACAGGGTGCAAATCTGCCACGATAGAAGCAAATTGCGTCTGATTAGAGACGGATAGTGTCGGTTAGTGTTAGATAGTGTTAAGGCGCGGGAGCGGTGGGGGTGTTTCGGCGGCATGCGAAGCGACGGTGAAAAAGACGGAAGCGACCCGATTTCGACGCGTCGTCATTTTGCCGAGAGGCTTGACGGCACGGGCAAAATGTGAAAGACCGCGAAATCGATGTCGCCACCGGCTTTTTCACCGGAGCGTTGCCGCGTATCCGCGGCAACGCTAGCGAGCCCTAAGCCGAAATACGCCCCTCCGTGGACGCGCCACCGCTATACATCAAGCGGCGCAACTTCTATGCGTAGCGGGAGAGGTGCTTTTCGAGAAGCGGCGCGAGGCGCGTTTCGAGCCAAGGGACGACCTTCCACCAGTCGCGGAGCTCGAGGTATTCACCGACGGGACCCGGCTGGCCGGGCTTTACGCCGTACTCGCACTTTAGCATGATGTTGCGCGCCGTCGCCTCGCTCGAGACAAACTCCATGACCTGCACCTTGTAGCCAAGAATACGCAGGATCATTGCGCGAAATGCGTCCGTCAAAATGTCGCACATGCGCTCGCGCAGTATGCCCTGGCGAAGAAGCCCCGCAAACGGCTTCGACGACTGGGGGCCAATCGTCTTCTGGAGCTCGTGCTGGCAGCACGGCGCGGAAAGAATGTAGCGCGCATGCATCTCTACGCCCTTCGCAATCGATTCGTCTGTCGCCGTGTCGCAGGCGTGAAGCGAGACGACGAGATCGACGCTTTCGGCATTGTACGCGCCGATATCGGACTCGAGGAACAGGACGCGATCCGCGACATCGAGCTTCTCCGCCATTTTCCGCGCTGACTCAATGACGTCGGCACGCCTGTCAACGCCAACAACCTTCGCCTCGGAGTAGCCAAGCACATGAACGAGGTAAAAGTATAGCGCGACCGTGAGATACGCCTTGCCGCATCCGAAGTCCACGGCAGTGAACGGCTTTGCGGCGTCCGCCCCCGCCTGCCCGACCGTCTCCGCCACGACTTTGAGAAACTCGTTTACCTGGTCGTACTTGCCGCGCATCGACGCGCGTATGCGACCGTCGCCGTCGGCAAGCCCCGCGGCCTTTAGATAAGCGGCAGAATCAAATTGCGCGAGCGGCAGGTTTTTCACCCTGTCGTGCGGCTTCACCGTCGCTTCGCGCTCGACGCCAGTAGAGCGAGAGACGAGAACATGGCCCTTCTTCGTGACGCGGATATGGAGATCTCCAGTCGCAGTAATTAGGTGGAGCTCCCTCGCGCCCTTCTGCGCGATGATTTCCTCGACGCCCTCCGCAGCGCCGTTCGCGTCGAAGTTCTTCACCTGAACATCGCGCCCCTCGGCCATCTCGGCCTGGTACTTTCGTTCGCCGCCAATCTCGACGGGCCTAAGCGAAATCCTGAACCGTCCGCCTCCCCTGCGCACCGACTGGACGAGCTTTATAAATCCCTCCCCGAGCGTGCGGGAGCGGATCTCCTCCTTGAGCGAATCTTCGAGTTCGTACTTTTCCATGTCGTCTACTCTCCGGCAACACGCGCAAGAAGCCGCTCCCACTGCGCGAGTATGCCCTCACGCGAATACCTCTCGGCGCAGAACGCGCGAGCACTCTCGCCCATCTTCGTGCGAAGACCACTGTCTGACATAAGGCGCGCGAGCGCTGCGGAATACGCTTCTACCGTCGGCTCGGAGACAAGCCCCGTTTCGCCGTCAAGCACCATGTCGCGAACGCCTGGAAGCGCGTCTACTGCGACGACAGGCAGGCGATACTTCATCCCCTCGACCATCGCGAGCGGGAAACCCTCGAGAAGAGACGGATACGCCATGAACGCGGACAACGCGTAGACCGACGGAAGGTCGTTCGTGAAGTCGAAGAACTTTACGCGCCCCTCGCCAAGCAAGGCACCAGCGGCGGCCCTGCACTTCTCGCCGTACTTTGGAACGGCCTTGCCATACAGATGAAGCTCCCAATCGGGAAAATCGGCGGCGATGCGCGCAAACGCCTTAACAAGGAGCAGCTGGTTCTTGCTCTTGTTAATCGCTGCAGGGTAGAGAATGACCTTAGATTCGCCCTTCTCGGCAGGTGGCTCGCGGACATCCGCCCAGTTTCCTATGACGACGATCCTCTTCGGGTCGACGAACGGGCTCAAGCTCTCGGCATACCCTGCAATCTGTATCTGCACAACATCTGCGAGAGCGAGCGCCTTCTTGAGCCGACTGTTGCGAATCGGGTGCTTCCACTTGAAAAAGCCCTTTGGGTACACGAGAAGCTCGACTATCGTCTTCGTCGGCACACGGGCCTTGCCGCCGTGGGTCAGGTCGAGTATCTCGTTGGGACCAGCCGCAATGCAGACATCAAAACCGGAGACGAAATCAGCGACCTCCTCGCGGCCACGATGCTCGATCGTGACGCCAGAACCTACGGGAAAGGAGAACGCGACTTCCTGCGGGCCTGTCACGATCGTCGTGTCATACCCCTTGCGGCAGAGTTCGTCGGCAAGCGAGCAGATGGCCTTGTCGGCCCCTCTTCCAGTCGCAAGGTTGTCCTTGTAAAGAACGATCCTCATCGCAGCCACTCCACAGCTCAAATCGCGTCTATGGAGTCGGAAAGCTTGCGGTACTCCGTCTTGCCTATGACCGCGTCAAGCTTGGCGCTATCCATCGCAATGTTGCCCATCTCGACTCGCCTTGCAGACTCGGGGAACGGAACCGACACCCATGTCGCCCCGGTGCGGGCGCAGATCATCTCGGCGACTTCCTTGAGGGTATACTCGTGGCCGCCGACGTTGTAGACTCCGCTCGGAACCGAGGCATCGATGCAGCGAGCGGCAATGTCGCAGACATCGTCGATCGACGTATATGTCTTGCGGCAAGAGCCATCGCCATAGACCGTGATCGGCTTGCCCTCCCTGACGTTGGACATGAAAAAGCCGATTGTGCCATACGAATACCCGGAATCGGAAATGTCGCCAAACGGAACGCAGATACGCAGGACTACGTATGACTGGCCGAACCTGTCGTGATAGGCCGAGAGCAACTCCTCGCACGCGACCTTGGTCGCGGCATAGACTGAACGCGACCGCCGCAGAGACGACTCGTCGACAGCAGAGCCGCCGTCGTAGACGAGACGGGACGAAGGAAAGACGATGCGCGGCGCCGCCTCGCCAAGCCCTTCCATCCGGCGCAGCAGTGCCGCGAACCCGCCGATGTTCACCTTGAGGAACGTCTCGGCCTCGCGGAAGCTCCTTTCGACGCCAGAAAGCCCCGCGAGGAAGAATATGGCCGTGTAGCCCTGCGGCTGGAAACGCTCCCAGAAGGCAACGTCGCAGATGTCGCACGCCTCGTAGTGCACGGACGCGACCTTGGACTCCGGCTGGACGTCGAAGGCGTCGACGGACATCCCGAGCCCGAGGAAATGGCGCGACAGATGGCGGCCGATGTAGCCGTTTGCGCCGAATATAGCGAGCTTTGCTTGTGTGGCCATTTACGTTGTCTTCTGCATGTCGCAGAGCCTGCGGTAGACGCCGCCCTTCGCGTAGAGCTCGTCGTGCGTGCCGCGCTCGACGATTTCGCCGTGGTCCATGACGAGTATGAGGTCTGCGTTGCGAATCGTCGAAAGGCGGTGGGCGATCGCAAAAGTCGTGCGGCTCTCCATGAGCTTCGTAAGCGCGTCCTGGACAATGCGCTCGGTCACGGTGTCGAGAGCGCTCGTCGCCTCGTCAAGGACGAGGATAGGCGGGTTTCTCAGTATCGCGCGTGCGATGCAGATTCTCTGGCGCTCGCCGCCCGAAAGCGCGAAGCCCTTCTCGCCGACTACGCGCTTGTACCCCTCGGGCTGCGCCATGATGAAATCGTGGGCGTTCGCCAGCTTCGCTGCGGCCACGACCTCGTCGTACGTCGCGTTTGGCGTGCCGTAGCGGATGTTCTCCTCGATCGTGTCGTTGAAGAGAATCGACTCCTGCGCGACTGCGCCGACGAGCGTGCGGAGGTCGGATATCTTGATGTCGCGCAAGTCCACACCGTCCATCGTGACGCGCCCCTCGGTCGGGTCGAAGAACCGTGCAAGAAGGTTAGAGAGAGTCGACTTGCCGCTGCCAGTGCCGCCGACCACCGCGACAATCTTGCCGCGCGGGATCTCGAACGAAGCGTGCGACACGGCGTCTGCCTCGGCAGTGCCATAGCGGAACGAGACGTTCTCAAACGCCATCTTGCCATCGAACGTCTTCTTTGAGACGGCGTCCGGCTTCTCCGGGAGTTCAAGGTGCACGTCGAGAAGCGAGTAGATTCGGTTGAGCGCCGCCATCGAGGTCTCGATCTGCATCTGGAGTTTCGAAAGCTGCTTTATCGGCTTGTAGATGATGAGAAGCGGCGCCAGCATCGGTACGACGTCGGAGATCTTGATGTCAACCGCAAAGCACCAGACGAGGAAGCCGCAGATGAGAAAGATGCCGACCGTCTCGACAGTCGGTCCGACCATGAGGCTTATCCTGAGGCCGCGCATCATCGACTTGAGGAAGTAGTTGTTTGTCGACGCATAGCGCCTCGTCTCGAGGTCCTCTGTGTTGTAGCTCTTGACGATCTTGATACAGGTCATGACCTCGATGATCTTGGAGCCAACCATCGAGCTGCGTTCCATCGACCGACGGGCCCACTTCTTTACGCGCTTGCCGAGCGCCTGCACCGGAATCACAAAAAGCGGGAACCCGATGAAGATGAGACACAGCGTCGGGAGCATGTGGTTCGTGACGGCGAACCAGATGATAAAGCCAATCGCGACGAAAATCTCGAACGGGGCCATCGCAACCTCGGAAAGCACCGTAGACAGGATTATCTGGATCTGCTGCGGGTCGGCCGCCATTCGAGTCATCACCTGACCGACGTCGACGCGACCGAAGAACTCAAGCCCCTGTCGCTCCACATGGTCGAAAAGTTCCTGCCGTATATCCGCGACGGCATGTGCCCCAGACCAGCTTAGGCAGTAGTGATTCAGATACATCAAGACGAGTCGCACGAGGGCGACTACGGGAATTACGACGAGAACGATCAGAAGAAGCGCCCCAGCCATGCCGCCTGTCTCGGTCTGGATCGTTATGCCGCACTTTGCGGCGAATTTCTCGACCTTGGGATACCAGCTCGGAAGCTTCGAATTCTTCTCGATCTGCTTCTCAAAGGAGTTCTTCTTGACCTTTTTGTGGGCGTTGCCGGCATCTACCTCTGGCTTGGCTGCGGCCTCGGGCGCCGCCTCCACGGCTGGCACAGTCTCTTCGCGGACGATTCCAGCGTCATGCGACTCGACATGCTGAAGCGCCGGCTGCACAATCTGGAATAATGGAACGAGCGTTCCAGCAGTCGCCATTCCGCATATTACGCCAACCGCAAGCCGCAGACGGTACTTCCGCGCATACTTCCAAACGCGACCATAGGCCTCCTTCAGGGTGTAGTCCCTGTCGAAGAACTCCCTTTTGTATTCGATTTTCGCGACTGCCATGCGAGAAATTATACCAAAAATCAGGACTCAGGGGCCGATTTCCTAAGCAGAAGCACGTTCAGGAAGTTGAACGAATAGACGATGACAAGAAGCGTAACGACGGCGACATAGCCATGCCCGCCCTCTTCATAGCCGCCGAATGCCTTGGAAACGGCCATCGCCACCTGGTTGCCCGCAAGCCCCGCGAAGCCCCAGGCAGAAAGAACTGCACCGTGAATCTTCGAGATGTTCGTCATGCCGAAGTGGTCAGCGAGAATCGCGGGGATTACCGAGAAGCCCGCACCATAGCAGGCGTTGATGACAAGCAGCGCAAGGCCGATCAGTACTGGCAAGTAACTCGCGAGCATTATGCCCGCCGAAATCGCGAGGATGATGAGAAGGATGTTGATGCGCTTTGCGAGGCGGTCGGACCACCACGCGAAGAGGAACCTGCCGCCGCCGTTCATAAGCCCAGAGAGCGCGACGATCCACGTGATGAGCTTCACGTTGTCGCCGTAGACGTCGGGTGAGCTCATCATCTGCTTCGCAAGCGGGATGAGGCAGAGGCCTGCGGAAATGTTGAGGAACATGAAGAGCCACGACTGCCAGAAGAAGCGGTTGCCGAAGAGCTGCATGTAACTGAACTCGAGCGACGGGATGCCGTGTCCAAAGCTCTGCACCTGGATCTTCGGCTTCTTGAGGAGGAAGCACGCGATGACCATCGGAACGGCATAGAAGATCGCGTAGGCGTGGAAGACGTTCGTGATGCCGTAGTCCATGAAGCCGCGGAGCTGGAACACGGCAACAGACGAGCCGGGTGTGCCCCAGTGAATGCCGCTGAAAAGAATCGTCGACAAGGTGGAGCCGAGACCGAACGAGATGATCGGGAGCGCCGCAGCAATCGCCTTGTGCTCGGGGAACCAGAGCATCATCGTCTTCACGGGCGAAATATAGATGACGCCCGTGCCAAGCCCGATGAGGAAGCCGTAGCCAAGGTAGATCATCGCGAGCGACTTCATGTGGATTCCGGCCTCCGTCACGAGGAGACCCGAAAGGAAGAGCGTTGTGCCGATGATTGTCGAGAGCCGTATGTTCTTCTCGACGATCTTCCCGAAGAAGGCCGCACCCATGCCGAGGAAGAAGATGCCCAGGGAGAAGGCGAACTGGACGTTTTTCTGCGTCTCGCCTATGTATTGGGCGATCTCAGTAGAAAAATTGGTGAATGCGTAGATCTGACCTACCGACACAGCCAAAAGGAAGGCCGGCAAAACTGCTCTTATAAAACGTTTCATGGCGCGTATGATACCAAATGTTGTGGCTCATTGCAACGGTAAACCACTACAGATAGAGAATTTTTATTTTCCCCAAATTAACCGTGTAGAACATGTAGATCGTGTAGAACTTCTACATGTTTCTACGCCTCTATATTACAGGCAACGCGCTATTCTGTCGAAATCGCAAGATTTTAGGCCAGTTCCGCTCGGTAGGCACACACCGCGCTCAAAAAGCGCCTCAGCGACCTCGCCGCCGAAAACGCGACACTTGGCGAAGACAGGCTGAAGATGAAGCGGCTTCCAGACGGGGCGCGCTTCGATGTCTGCCGCCTCAAATCGGCGCAAGAGCTTGTCGCGCTCGCGGCGCGAGGAGAGAACGGCTACCGTCAGCCAATGGTTCGCTTTAGGCGCAGGAGAAAGCAAGTCTCCCTTGAAGTTCCCTGCATACCAATCATAGTTCGCCTTGCGCTTCTTGAGGATCGCAGGGAGCCGGTCAAGCTGCGCGAGGCCGATAGCGGCGAGGATGTTGCTAAGGCGATAGTTGTAGCCGACTTCGCGGTGCTCGTACCAGGCGCACTTCTCGCGCGACTGCTGGGAGCGCTTCTTCGCGCGCTCGGCGAGGCCGCGGTCGTCGGTCACGATTGCGCCGCCGCCAGAGGTAGTGACGATCTTGTTGCCGTTGAAGGAATAGACGCCGGCGAGACCGGCGGAGCCGGCGGGACGTCCGTCTCGCGTCGCGCCGACTGCTTCGGCCGCGTCGGTCACGAAGACGGCGCCGAACTTGCGGCATAGCTTTGCAATCGCGCCATAGTCGCAGCAGTTGCCATAGAGATCGACGCCGATGACAAGGATCTTATGATCGACCTTAAGCGACTCTAACGCCTCTTCGAGAAGCGAGACGTCAATGTTGCCGGTCGCATCAGAATCGACGAAGACAAGTTTCGCGCCGCGATGGAACGCGGGGCCTACCGTCGCGACAAACGTCAGCGTCGGCGCGACTACCGTCCACTTCTCGTCAACGCCAAGTTCCGCCATCAAAAGGTCAATCGCCGCCGTTCCGCTCGACACCGCGACGGCGTATTTGCGCCCCGCGAGCTTCGCGAGCCGTCGCTCAAACTCGTCTACCTGCGGACCGCACGGCGCGACATACCCGGAATCAAAAGCAGCCCTGACAGCCGCGCGCTCCGCCGCGCCTACGAACGGCGGCGAAAGGAATATCCTCTTATTCGTATTCGACATGCGTGCCTCCCGTTTCCGCCTTCTTGTAAGTCTTCGACTTTATGTCGTAGTACACGACTGACAGCCGCGGCGTTTCCGCCGCGCCGTCCGCGACAAAGTAGCGCATCCATTCGATTGCCACAGTGCCGTTGCGCTCGCCGCGCCCAATCTCAAACGCGACGCCGTTGGGACGCCACCCTTTCGGCAGATAGCCGCGGCACTCGAGGTGGTACGTAATCTTTATGACATCGTTTGTCCCGACCTTCTTCGCGTCGAGACGCTCCGTGAGCCGCATACCCTCTGAGATTATTCCGCTGAAGTCTTCGGGCTGCCCTGCCGACGGAAGCGGCTTGATGTCAATGTCTATCGGCGGTGCGTCGACGCTGAAGCTGTTGGAGAACGAGAACGACATGTTGCCCGCCCGCTGCCGCCCGGAGACCATGCCCGAGACCCTGAACGAGAGCTTCCCCTTGAAAGGCACGTCGTAGCGCACCGGTATCGAAAGACGCTTTACCACATTTGACGGATTCGACGACACGCCGTCCGTCAGGTTCTCGGTCCTTCCCGTGACGGTAAGCCCGAACATCTCGCTTGGAGCGATCTGTATCTGCCCTATCGAGGCGGACTTTGGCGATTCGAGCGCGAGAATGAACGCAAACGGTTCGCCCACCTGAAGTTCCGCAGGTTCCGTGCGGACCGACGCCTTTATCTCGATTGGCTTCTGCTGCTCTCCGCCGACGGAGAAACTCATCGTCTGCATCTGCTGCATACGCTGCTGCATCTGGCGACGCGACTCCTCCATCATGCGCTCCATCTCGTCGAAGAGGCCCTGCCCTTGCGCCGCAGGCACAAAGAGAAGCGCAATGGCAACACACGCGAGCGCACGGATTGCACGGCCAAGAAGCCAGAAGAGAAGCGATACGCCGAGGGCAAGGCCGAGGAGAATCCCGACACGGCCCTTCCAGGCATACTTGAGAAGCGGCCTGCCTACGACGCGCCACACTGGGAGCTCCGCCGCCGCGCTGTCGAACTTGAGTGCGCGCGCGGCAAGTATGCCGCGCTCGATCTCGGGCGTCTGCCCGACCGACCACTCGAGCCACGAATATATCGTGAGCGCGCGGCGCCACTGCCCTTCGCGTATCGCGCATGTCGCCTCGTTCATGCGCCCCGCGGGGAACGGAAATTCCACAAACGCGTCGGCCGACGGCGCAGCGCATGCCTTTCTCCACGCAAAGAGCTCGTCGTCGCCAAGCGCGACCCCCGGCTCCATCGCAAGCTCCGGCGGCTCCGGCATCTTGTCGGCGTCAACGGAAAGCTCCTTCACGACGACCTGCTCGCCCTTCTTCGCGTGGACGGGAATCTCGTTTGCGACGACAGTCCGGACTTCGCCATCCTGCCCCTCGTACTCGAATTCGAGCGCGGGAAACCAGAGGACACCCTCTCGCATAGGTCTCACGCGATATGTTAGGGTGCGGGCGACGGCGACTTCACGCGAGCTGAAGAACCCGCCGATGCGCTTCGTGTCCGTCTCGGTCTTCGCGCTGAGGTCGTCGACCTTCCAGTCTTCTTTCGACACATGCTTCGAAAGCGCCGGTGGATGGAGCGCCGTGAAGTCGGCCTCGCCGATGAAGTCGATCGTGAGAACGAGTGGATCGCCGACCTTTGCGTTGTTCACGTCAAAGTAGGCGCGCGTCGCAAGCTCTCCGCCGGTGACGCCGGCAAGCTTGATCGCCGCTATGAGAAGGAGAGGACTCATCTCGCCTGCACCTTGTAGCGGATTATGAGGTCCTGCTTGCCGAACTCACGCAGGAACTCCTTGTCAAGACCCGCAATCGGAGCTACCGAGCGCACGACGGTGAGCGCGGCGGAATCGGAAGTCTTGTCGCCGCACGATTCGCTGAGGCGACAGTTGACCATCTGTCCCGACGCGTTGAATCGAACTGCGATGAGAACGTATCCCTCGGCGCCGATGCGCGGATTCACCTGGGCCCACCGCGCGTTGATCGCCATCTGTATGCGCGAGAGGCACAGCTGCATCGTGCTCGTCGCGAGCTGCGTCGTCTTGCCAGGCGTGTAGCCCTGCGAAAGAAGCTTGCGTATCTGATCCTCTGTCATCGTCTGCTTAGCGGTTTTGCCGTTCCCGCTCGGCTTGTCTGGAACCTTGATCTTGACGGTCTTAGCGCTGTTTCGCATCTGCTCCATGCGCTCCTTGAGAAGCTCTTCCTTCGTCTTCTCCGGCTTCTTCGGCTCCTCTTTCTTGGGCTTCTCCGGCTCCTTTGGCTTCACCGACTCACGCATGCGCTTCATGCGTTCCTCGAGCGTTTCCTTCGGTTTTTCCGGCGGCTTCGGCTTCTCCGGCTCCTTGACGACGGCATCGACCTTCGTGTCGACTTTAGGCGGAGGCGGAGGG
>Ga0265300_10001138_pt1 | contig 25972 bp, 24 predicted proteins | sample AusTroGonzalo_MG_FD_193482 | JGI IMG/M metagenome (GOLD analysis project Ga0265300, IMG submission 193482) | Bovine rumen microbial communities from tropical cattle in Woodstock, Queensland, Australia - Gonzalo_03 | ecosystem: Host-associated > Mammals > Digestive system > Stomach > Rumen ...
CTAAATAGTCTGTCCTGTTTTTCGTAAAAGACTTCCAAGAAATTTTCTTGGGCCGTCACTAAGCACATCTCCGATTCCTTCAATCTTCCCGAAAGTCTTGCAGGCTTTCGTCTCTCGTTCAGGTCGTTTTGGGTGACCCGTTCGAGGGTGAGACCAATTATAGAATTTTCAGGAATAAAAACAAGGGGTCATTGGCAAAAAAATTCACTTTTTTTCACTTTTTTCGTTAAAAACGGGTTCTATCCAGTTTCTACATCATGATATTCACATTATATTCACCTATTTTTTCAAGCCAACAAAATCAAACGGAGTACTTTTTACCCTTTGAACCCCATTTTTTATAAAAATTTTTTCGAGAAGCGTCTAAAAAACGCTTTTTTTCACCTAAACCGGTTGTTTTAAGACAAATTCTACCGGATGCGCACACGTATCCAAGTCTATTTCGGTGGATTTCACCTGCCAACGGAACCAGGTCAACTGCCTTTTGGCGTAATTTCGCGTTTTTCGCTTTACATCTTCGAGAACCATATTGACTTGAGAGCCGTCTTTTGCACACAAAAGTTCTCTATAGCCAAGGCTCTGCCATGCGGGCGCTTCGAGAGGCACCGTTTTTGCAAGTTCGTGAATTTCATCAAGCCAACCGTCCGCTATCATCTGGTCCACGCGAGCATCAATTCGCGCATAAAGATTTTCACGACTGCGATTCAGCCAATACACAGGCAAAACACCAACTCCACCCTTACGTTCCTTTTGCCATTCCGAAAGCTTGCGACCCGTCAATTGATAAACTTCCAAGATGCGGATAATGCGTTGCACATTATTTTCTTCGACCTTTTCCATGGCTTCGGGGTCCACTTCTTTCGCCTTTTTATACAAACTATTACTTCCAAATTTTGCAGCATCGTCTTCGAACGATTTGCGAACCCTTTCATCGATTTTGGGAATTTGCGGAAGTCCAAGCATCAACGATTGAAGATAAAGTCCCGTTCCACCAACCAGGATATAATTCTGGTTCGAATTTTCTACGAGAAGATTTTTCACATTTGCACAAAAGTCGCCAGCAGAAAAAGTCTGACTGGGATCGAGGAAATCAACCAGATGGTGATTCACCCTTGCCATATCCTGGATTGAGGGCTGTGCGGTCCCAATTGCAAACCCCTTGTATATCTGTCGAGAATCCACACCGATAATTTCGGCGTTAAAGCGTTCCGCCAGTTCCAGTGAAAGGCGAGACTTGCCAACACCAGTAGCTCCAACAAGTGCAAATAGAATAGGCATGCGCTCAATGTAGTTATATTTATAGTTGAAATGATAAAGCTTAAACACATTATCGCTCTTTTTTTAGCATTGGGGATTTTTGCCGGTTTGTCTTTTTTCTTGAACAACCAAGAAGAAGCACTTCATCTTTTTGAAAAAATTGAAGAAACAGCCGGGATACGCGAAGTCGAAGTTGCACCAATTGAAAACGACACCATTCCATTTGAACTGAAATTGAAAGATGAAATGAAAATCATTTCGTCGAGTTATTCCAAACGTTCAAAACGTACCATTTGGACGCTTGCTCGCGGAAAGACTATTGTCGTCTATCTTTTGCAGGCACAAAAATTTATCCAAAAAAATGGTGGAACGGTTCTTTTCATGGAAGAACTCAACGACAATCCAAACGCCTATCAGACCGCCATTGTCGATGTGCTTACCCCCAAAGGCGATTCACTCCATCTGACGTTCCAGGTTTCAGATAATATTTTCATGAAGAATGCATCGCTCATGTCGATTGCATTCCAGACTACAAGCCTGACATCCGAAACCATTGCGAAACTGAACAATCTGGACTTTCCATTTGATCTTTTAATTCCGCCTTTTGGTTTAAGTGAAGATTTTTACATGAGCTTGAACAAAATACACAACAAAGAAATTGTTCTTTGGCTTGCCATGGAATCAGCCAAGCTGAACAAGGTTCACAACAAATTGCGTCCGTTACGAATCCACCATACCGCAGAGCAGATTGAAGAAACTATCAGCAGCGCAAAAGAAATTCTCCCGAGTGCAGCAGGCATAGCAACGCGATACGGAGAGCAAGCGGTCAAGCACAAACAACTTTTACAGGCCATTTTAAAGCCAACAGAAAAACGGGATATGTGGTTTTTGGACTTATCCATGGAAGACAGAACTGTAGTTCCCCAGACCTGCAAAGATCTTGAGATTTCATGCAAAATTGCATTCCCGTACAATCCGGACAACAGTTCCATAGAAGACTATGTCCACCAAAAACTTAGAGAAGCCCCAAAAAGTGGAACATCTATAATGATTCTTCCCCTGACGGAACAAAATTTGTCTAAAATTGAGGACATTGCCACCAAAGCTGCAAAGCAAGGCACGACCCTCGTAGACCTATCCACATTATTCAATTCTAAATAGGAGAGCCTATGTCTATCAAACTCGGTGTAAACGTAGACCATATTGCGACAATCCGTGAAGCACGTAAAGGCAAGGAACCCGATCCTGTTGCCGCAGCCATGATTGCAGAACTCGCAGGGTGCAACGGCATTACCGCCCATCTCCGTGAGGATAAACGACACATCCAGGACCGCGACATTAGGCTCCTCCGCGGAACAGTTACAACAAAGTTGAATCTCGAAATGGCACCGACGCAGGCCATGGTTCAGTTCGCCATAAACCGCCAACCGGACATGGTGACACTCGTCCCGGAAGTCCACACGGAACTTTCGACAGAAGACGGTCTGAATGTTTCTGCAAAAATTGGCGAACTTGCAAAGTATATCATGACGCTCAGGAACAACGATATCCAGGTGAGCGTGTTTATTGACGCAGAAACGGAGCAGGTCAAGGCAGCAAAGAAAGTCGGCGCAAACTATGTGGAATTCAACACCGGCAAGTACGCCACGGCATTCGAACTCGGCAGCCGTGAAGAAGTCGATCGTGAAATTTCGGCATTGCAAGACATGACAGTCCTTGCACATAAATACGGATTGAACGTTCTCGCCGGGCGCGGTCTCAACTATAGAAACGTGGAACCGGTTGCACAAATTGATGGAATCGATGAAATTATCATCGGACACAGCATCGTGAGCCGCGCAGCACTCGTCGGCATGGAACGAGCCGTGAAGGAAATGCTAGAGCGTATTCGACACTAGCTGCTATGAGGTCGTTCATGCCTACGGCATTCACTTTGAGGTATGAGGTCGGGGCATCGCCCCTTTGAGGTATGGGCGATGAGTACGCTTGTTGCACTCGCTATGAGGTAAATTTGGCGGCGAAGCCGTAACTATAAGAACTTACAACTCATGGCCCACAGCTCATCGCTCACTCCCCAAAGCGAAGCGACCTCAAAAGCATGCCAAACGAATGTCGCAAAATTATGCTTGCATAATTTTATGGCTGAGTGCAGCTGCGGACGCTGAAAGCGTCAAAGGCACTCTGTGCCGAGCTCATTGCTCACCGCTCAATAATCTTTATATTCGACGTTTTCGAGCACGAGCCCCTGCGGGGGCGCCCACGTGCGTTCGCCCTTGAACTGCTTGGCGAAAATCTGATTGACAGTCCCTTCAGGATAGCGACCTCGCCCCACATCAAAAAGCGTCCCGACCATCGCACGAACTTGTCTGTGCAAAAAGCGGTTTCCCTTAATGTGGAACATGCAACTCCAGTCGTTCAAACGTTCCAGGCGGAACTCGCTCAACGTACAAAGCGTAGACTTTCCATCGTTACGCGGGATACAAAAATCAATAAAGTCGTGTTCGCCAAGGAAAGACTTTGCCTCGCGGCCCATGGCGTCAACATCGAGATTGAGCGAACCACATTCCCAGCCAAAGTCACGCATCAGCGCTACCGGGCGCGTAAAAATCGTGTACTGGTAATAACGTAAAACAGCATCATATCGAGCGTTGAAATCATCGGCGCACGGTTGCAAATCACGAATGCGAATCAACCGCTTGGTAAGACCATTCACAGAACGCACGACCTTCACCGGATCGAGATCACCTTCATAATCAAAGTGGACGCACTGCCCGCGGGCATGCACTCCGGTATCCGTTCGGCCTGACCCCGTCACGCGGATAGGTGCACGTAGCGCAATCGACAACGCCTCTTCGAGCGTTGACTGCACTGTTACAAAGCGGAGCTTGCCGCCACAATTCTGTTCTTGCCAGCCGTAAAAAGCGCTGCCCAGATATTCGCAACGAAAGCGGTAACGCATTAGTTACCTGCTTCTACAGCTTCCTTGATAACAGCCTCGACCTTAGCCTGAGGAATCTTCAACTTCGAAGCAATAGCCGAAGCCGGGAAACCTCTGCGAGACATCTGCAAAATTTTGCTGTTCACCGAAGATTCTCGATCAAAGCGGTTCATTTCAAGCGGATGCGCTACAGCAGTAGCAACAACTTCGGGTCTCGGTGAGGTTTGTTCTTTAGCACGAACCTTGGTGCGGTCATGGTGCAAAACATCGGAAAGCGACTGCATGGCCGACGTGATTCGTTCTCTTGCCGTCGGACGAAGTACGGTCTTGCCATTAAACGGCGATGTCAAAATACGATTTTCGGGCACACCGTGTTCATCTTCAAAAGCGGCCTTTGTCGCATTGCCGGCCGTAGCATTAACATTCGAAGCATTAGAATCCATGCCAGCTTTAGTCTGGAGTTCCATTGTTTCGCGGCGCTTTGCGGCAAATTCCTGAGCTTCATCGATAATAGACTTCTTGGGTGCATGGATTCGAGTCGCTGAAATCTTTTCAGTATCGTCAATGGCTGGCAATTCGCCTGTTTCTCTCGCTTTAGCAAGCGCTTCCATCATACGCGTTTCAACCACTTTTTTGCGATGGATAAGCACAAGCACCAAAATCACAAGGCAAAGGAGCACGGCAAGCGTTCCACCGATAATCCAAAGCCACACGCCACCAGAAAAACCACCCACATTTTCTTCGGGAGATTCAGCTTCACCCTCCGTATTCGAGCGCATGTCCGAAAGATTTTCCCAGGCATTGGCCAACTCCTCACGAATTTTCACCTGGGTATCGACTTTACCCTGCGCATTCCACAACGCCATTTCCAAAGAATCAATCTTCGAACGCGTCTGCATGTATCGGCTAACATCAAACGAAGAGGACGAACCCGAAATATCAACCTTGAGGTAAACAATTAAGGCGCAGGCCAAAACAAAAAGAACAACTGGAGCAGCGTATTTCTTCATGCTGGGAAATTTAGAAATAAATCCATTTTCATTTTCAAAGTTCGACACTGAACAAAACCTCTTTTTTACGAACCTAATATTAATTGTAGAAAATTTGCAACACCTCATTGAGAAGTTCTCAACACTTTTCAACACGAAACTAGCGAAAAACAGTTTTTACCACCGAACTTTAGATACCTTTATGTTCAAGAACTCTTTGTTCTCCTCCTAACCCCAAAAAGAAACACTTTAGCCCCAACAGCTAAAGTGTTTTTTCGTTTTTAGCGTAATTTTCACCACATTCATTCCAATTTATACGGTCAATAATTGCACTTTTTCGCTTGCATTCGCTCAAAACAAGACTTTTTTCTAAAAGTTTTTATAGTTTCAAGCTATGCAACCACAAGCACTTAGATTGTCCCGAATTACGATTTCGAATCTCCGCTCTATCCAGCGCGAGACTTTTCCGCTTAGTGATTTTACCGCATTGATAGGTTACAACAACGCCGGAAAAACAAACATTTTGATGGGCATACGCTGGTTGCTTGCGCATTTTTCGTTAGACATCTCGTATTTTGACGACCCGAACCACCCTGTTGAAGCCGAAGGGATTTTTGAAGGGATTACCGAACAGATTTTAAACCGCCTCGGAGACGAGAAAGCGGCAGAACTCATGCCGTTTCTTGCAGGCACAACGCTCCGCGTCAAAAAAGTCCAGCGCATTCCGGGCGAACTCCCCGGCAACATTGAATTTTGGGCATTCTGCCCTTCTAACGGCAAGCGAAAAGGCAAGGACTGGGTCCGCGTCAACGACAAGTTTATCGCAGCATTTAACCGCATGTTCCCGGAATCCATTGCAATTTGGGATTTTGAAGGGAATAATGCCTACACCAAACTGATGCACGAGATTTTCAAACCGCTCGAACGCAAATTCGGCGGCGAATTGAGTCAAGTCATCGAACAATTTACGGAATTACTTGCCCCCGGAAGCGATAGACGAGCCGAAGAAATCCAAGCATTCGACAGAGAAGTCAATACAGCGCTTAGGCCGCTTTTCCCGAGCGTCAAAGTAGAGCTAGACATTCCTGTGCCGACTCTCGAAACATTCCTCAAAAGCGCAACAATTAAAGTAGTCGATGAAGATGACGGTTTCGAAAGAGATATTTCGCGCATGGGCGCGGGTTCGCAACGCGCCATCCAGATGGCTCTTATCCGTTACCTCGCCGAAATCAAGAAGCACCACAACAACCATTACCTGAGCAGAACGCTCCTGCTGATTGATTCGCCGGAACTGTTCTTGCACCCACAAGCCGTTGAACTTGTCCGTGTAGCACTCAAGAATCTTTCGAATGAAGGCTACCAAATTGTATTTGCAACGCACTCTGCACAAATGGTCACAAGCGAAGACGTGAGCACTTCACTACTCATCCGCAAAAACAGAGAACGCGGCACATTCATGCGCAAGCGAATGGAAGACGCCGTTCGCCAAGTGGTCAAAGACGCTCCTAGCCAGCTGCAAATGTTGTTTAGTTTGTCCAATAGTAACGAACTCTTATTTGCAGATTACGTATTGCTCACCGAAGGAAAAACGGAATGGAGAGTACTCCCCGCCCTCTTCGAACGCATTACCGGACAGTCATTTGCTCTTATTAAATGTGCACTTGTACGTCAAGGCGGTGTAAGCAACACCCGCAAAAGCATGCAAGTTTTAAGCGCAATGGACATCCCCGTGCGCGCCATTGTCGATTTAGATTACGCATTTACAACGGCAACCCGCGATGGATTCTTGAGCGCCAACGATCCAGATATTACTGAATGCCGCAACTTGTTCCGCGAGCTCGCTTGTCACAACCATTTACGCTTGGTCAACGGGCTTCCCGTCAATAAGCACAGCAACATCAGCGCATCGACTGCGTACGCCATGATGGCATCCATGCCCGAAGCTGAACGCCCCATCAGGAACATCCACGAAAAACTTTGCGAGCAAGGCATTTGGGTTTGGACGAAAGGCGCCATCGAAGAACATCTCGGGCTGAACGGCAAAAACGAGATGGTGTGGCGGAATTTTATTGAACGTTCCAGGTCAAAGAACTTTATGCAAACGCTCCCCGATTACGACGGAATTACCGCCCTATGCCAATGGATCATCAACGGAAGCAGAGGTTCGTTCTAAAAACAGCAAAGCCCGCGCAATGAACTGCGCGGACTTTTGTTTTGAAAAGGAGATTCCCGCCTCGCGGGAATAACAATTAATTTGCGGGTTTTTACACTTTAGATGCTGTCGATTACCTTGTTGAATTCGTCAACCGGGCGCATCCACTTCTTGAGAAGTTCTGCATTCGGGACGTAGTAACCACCGATATCAGCGGGCTTGCCCTGCTCGGCGGCGAGGGCGGCGACGATTTCGCTTTCCTTCGCGGAGAGAGCAGCTGCGACCGGAGCGAACTTAGCAGCAAGTTCAGCATCGTCCTTCTGGGCGGCGAGAGCCTGAGCCCAGTAGAGAGCCAAGTAGAAATGGGAACCACGGTTGTCGAGTTCGCCAATCTTACGGGCCGGCGTACGGTTGAATTCGAGAATCTTGCCGTTGGCAGCATCGAGCGTATCAGCCAAGACCTTTGCCTTCTTGTTACCTTCCTTCAATGCGACCTGTTCGAACGCAGGCACGAGCGCGAAGTATTCGCCGAGAGAATCCCAGCGGAGGTAGTTTTCGGCGAGGAACTGCTGCACCTGCTTCGGAGCGGATCCACCTGCACCTGTTTCGTAGAGGCCACCGCCAGCCATGAGCGGCACAATGGAGAGCATCTTTGCAGAGGTACCGACTTCGAGAATCGGGAAGAGGTCCGTGAGGTAGTCACGCATCACGTTGCCCGTCACGCCAATCGTATCGAGGCCAGCCTTAGCACGCTTCATCGTTTCGACGATAGCCTTTCGCGGGCTCATAATCTTAATGTCGAGACCGTTGAGGTCATGTTCCGGCAAATAAGCTTCGACCTTCTTCTGGATTTCGCGGTCGTGAGCACGTTCCGGATCGAGCCAGAAGATAGCCGGAGTGTTGCTGAGGCGAGCACGCGTAACAGCGAGCTTGACCCAGTCACGCACCGGAGCATCCTTGGCTTGGCACATGCGGAAAATATCGCCGGCAGCAACGTCCTGCTGCAAGAGGACTTCGCCCTTGCTGTTCACAGCGCGAATGACGCCCTTGCCCTTCGCGACAAACGTCTTGTCGTGGCTACCGTATTCTTCGGCGCCCTGAGCCATAAGGCCCACGTTCGGAACAGTACCCATCGTCTTCGGGTCGAAGGCGCCGTTCTGCTTGCAGAATTCAATCGTTTCGTCGTAGATGCCAGCGTAGCAGCGGTCCGGAATGCAGGCGACAACTTCTTGCAGCTTGCCTTCCTTGTTCCACATGCAGCCGGAATTGCGGATCATTGCAGGCATCGAAGCGTCGATAATCACGTCGCTCGGCACATGCAAATTCGTAATGCCCTTGGTAGAATCGACCATGGCAAGGTCCGGACCGTTAGCAAGAGCGGCGTCAATGGCAGCCTTGACCTCGGCTTCCTTGGCATTGCCTTCGAGGCGCTTGAACAAATCGCCGAGGCCGTTGTTCGCATCGATTCCGAGTTCCTTGAAGAGGTCGGCATACTTCGTGAACACGTCCTTGAAGAAAACGCGTACAAATGCACCGAACAACACCGGGTCAGAGACCTTCATCATCGTGGCCTTGAGGTGCACGGAGAAGAGGAGTCCCTTGGCCTTAGCTTCGGCCATGGCGTCGGCGATGAACTTTTCGAGAGCGGCCATGCGCATCACGGTCGCATCAATGATTTCGCCCTTCAAGAGCGGCTTTGCGGCACGGAGTTCCGTTACGGCACCAGCTTCATCGACAAATTCAATCTTGAACGTATCGGCATCGGCCATCGTGATGGACTTTTCGTTTCCGTAGAAGTCGTTAGCATTCATGCTTGCGACATAAGTCTTCACGGATTCGTTCCAGTTGCCGTTGCTATGCGGATTGTTGCGGGCATAGTTCTTCACGGCATTAGGAGCGCGGCGGTCGGAGTTACCCTGACGGAGCACCGGGTTCACAGCAGAGCCCTTCACCTTGTCGTAGCGGGCGCGAATTGCTTTTTCTTCGTCCGTTGCTGGAGCATCCGGGTAATCCGGCAATGCGTAGCCGTTCTTCTGGAGTTCAGCAATAGCGGCCTTGAGCTGCGGCACCGAGGCAGAAATGTTCGGGAGCTTGATGATGTTTGCATCCGGTTCAAGCGTAAGCTTGCCCAAGAAAGCAAGGTCGTCGGTTACCGGCTTGCCGGCAAACATCGTACCAGCCGGGAGCGTGTCCGCGAAAGCAGCGAGAATACGGCCCGGCAAAGAGATGTTCTTCGTCTCCACGTCGATATCAGCGGTCTTTGCGAAAGCCGATACAATCGGGAGCAGGGATTGAGTCGCCAAGAACGGAGACTCGTCGGTAAGGGTGTAATAGATTTTAGTATTCATACAGCAATAAAGATAGAAAATGCGAAAATGGAATCCCGTTTTCGCATCATCTTTAAGCCACCAGTTTCAAATTATTGCACTTGCAAGAGCTAATGTTCAACATTTTGCAAACGATTATAGGCGTCGTAATGGCAGTCGCCCACAATGTTATGATTCGTAATGATTCCCAAAGCATCCATATTGAACGTGGCAACACAATCGCCACCAGCACGGAATATGGCCGTAGAAGTTCCATTTTCATTCTTTTGCATTTCGGTGGGCGCGCCCCAATGGGATTCAAGAATGTCATACTTTTTACCATCCCAATAGGTCGCAGCTGCATTACCCATGCAACCAGAAACAATAGACACAATTCCTATGGCTGTGGATATCATTATTATTTTTTGCAATTTCATAAACAATCCCTCATAGATTAAATCACAAATAATATAAACAGATATTTTACAAACAAAACGTAATTTTTTATAGACGAAAACTTCAGATACAATTCCATTATCAAAAGCAAAGTCATCTCCGAGCAAGTCGGAGATGACTCTTAGGTTGTCAGTGAGGCTCCCCCTCCTGATTTTTTAGTCGATGGAATAATATTATTCTATACCAAACAGTTTTACATAATCGGCATAATCGTATACCTTAGAAATAATCCACTCACCGTACGGCTCTATTTTCGCAAGACTTTCCGGCTTGTCGCAATTCCATTTTTCGCTCACATAAGTTTTTCTCACAATGGGGTGATTCAAGCCATCCCAATCAGGTGAATCCGCCAACAAAATCATAGGATAGTAGACCGTCGTATCTTCTGGGCAATTCCCGCTTTTCACGATATCCGTCACAAAAATTCCTTGGTCACTAATGTAGTCTATTAAATGACCCTTAGCTCCAACATCTTTTAGAACAACCAGGTAGTAAATAGAGTTCCTCGAAGAACGATACCGTCTAAATTCATCCAAACGGCCCGGATACTCAGCCAACTTGGGGAAAAATGTTGTCAACAACGAATCCGGCAGCACATAAACACCCTCATTGCGGTACGCATCAGCGATAGGAATATCGGGCAACGTATTATAAGCGAGCTCCATACCTCCATAAAGTTCTTCATCATTTATTTTGTCATAAAAAACTTTGCCATATTTATCAATCTTGACTGTACTATCGATTATCGAGAACTGCCACTTATAAGCATACGTTGTACGCTTCAAAGTATTAGCCCACAGCCTTTCCGCTTCGGCAACTCTGTTCAAACTGTCCAAATAGGGTTGGTACGTATAAGGATCGATGGGTACGTAATTTTCGTCATCAAACGGTGCGTACTTTATGGAATCTTCAAGACATTGATTTTCATACAGTGCCGTATAATCATTCAAGACATCATACCATGCTTGACCTTCTGGGACAAAAGATGCGCAAACCAATTCCAAGTCTTCGTGGCTGCAACCATCTCCAAAATCCCAAAAGAGACCGTTTGCATCTCTGCAAGTTTTTTTGAATTGATTCAACTTCTCGGCACAAGAAACGCCATATCCCCAGAAGCTATTCGACATTTTCCTTGAGCCCATGGTACTTATCACGACAGGAGTTTCATCAACATAGACAATTCTGGTAGCTTCGATCGCTTCGTTACGATGTGTATTGAAATAGTCCTTATCGGCATCCCCTTCAGAACATTTATTATTCCGATCGTATCGGATATAGCAATCGTGATCATATTCATCATACGATGTTGCGCGCAACACGCCATTTTTTTCTAAACCGTTCTCTTTCGAAAAAGTCACAACGTCACAGACTTTACGTCCATCCTTGCTTGGATAACTATATACACGACTAGTCTTTACACTCGTAGTAATCGTATTGATATAATCATAGTAGAACCTATTTAAGTCAGAGGCCATAGACACTTTCAAAGAATCAAACATTCGTTCTAATGAATCGGCCATCGATGGATCCGCCAAAGAAATGAGCGACCTCGCCAAAATAGCTTTCTGCTCATCCGTCAGATTCGCTACAGAGCTCGGCTCGGTGGTCGCACCCTCATCAGCAATATCAGGTAAAACCGCTTCTTCCGAACATGACATCAACAGAGCGACAATCCCGCTCAGGATTATTTTATTTACAATTTTCATATCACTCCTCCTTCCCTTTTGTTAAAGGGAATAATTGTAAATTTAATCGATAAACTTTATCGTATTCATTTTCTTTTGCCGCCATGGCAACGACCTGCTGCCGGAGCGATTCAATTTTTTCAACAAGCCACTGATACGTGCTTTCGGAGATGCCAAGCGTTACACCCGTAATGTGGCGTTTTTCGGGCGGAACATCGTCAATGGCATCAACCGCAAATTTCGACATCTGGCGGTTCATGGATCGCAAGGCCAATGGAATTGCCTCAGAAGATCCCGTCACCACTTTTTCAGTCTGCTCGTAAGCATCCTCGCCAACTTTCTTTAAAAGATCTGCATGTAGCATAAAATCCAACGAATGACGAACTTCGGCAGCACTCACCACGGGGTAGCAACGGCGTGCAAGTTCAAGCGGTTTTGCACCCGGCAGAATCGGAGCAAGTTCACGCATCACGGGATTCACCCACGATTCAAAATACTTGAATGCTTCGGCATCAATCACCCGCATGTGATTTTCCTTTGCGATTTTCTGCATTTCGCTAAACGCCTGCATTTTCTTTTCGTCTGTTTGTGCATCACCAAAATGCACCATCGCACGGAAATAATCGCGGTCAACACCTTCGAGCTCCATCGCCGCAGCGACTCGCTCGATACCATTTTTGCTCAGGCGGCTTTTGCCATTGCATACAAGTTGGATGTAATTGGACGAGGTAAAACCAGCCAAATGTGAAAATTCACGCCACGAAAATACGGAAGTGCGTTTACGTTCTTCGTAGTAATCGAGCATGTACTTTCGATAGTCTTGATATTCGGTTATCGCTTTCATACCTATAAAATAATTTCATACAAGCATCCCCGCAATAGTTTTTACCACACAAAAGCAATAATTTTAAGAAAAATTTAAAGATTTTTCTACTTTTTAAAAATTTTTATTTCTATATAACACACGCCGTATTATAACGAGAGCGAAATCAGGAACGCGATAAAGACCCAAACAACATAAGGCCAAAATCAGTACAACATCAGTATAACAAATTATTTATTTTTTTCCAAGATGTTCAGCGCCTTTTCGATGATGTCCGGCGAAAGCTTGAAAATATCGCTAAGAGTTTGGACGCGATCGGCTGGTGCAATTTTCGTCATTTGGGAACCAGTTGCATTACGAACGACGAGATTCCCTTTTTGATAGTAATATTGCACGCCCTTTTCGCGGTCAAGGCGGTTCAAAACCGGGTAGGTCATCATTTCGCGGTAGAAGCTTTCATTCCAATGATGCTTGAATTCTTCGACAGAGACTCCTTCGACAGGGTATTCGAAACGGAGTTTCATCGGGGCGCCCGCACCACCGGTCCAGAGTTCCATGGATTCGAGTGTCGGACGCACAAGACGAACGCAGTTCGGGGAAAGCGGGAAAAAGGCTTCGCCGGTGCCCAAAGGCTGCGGAAGCGGCATCGGGAGCGGGTCAAAAATCAAGTAACCGGGATCGAGGAGGTAGGAATTAGACGAAAGACGAGAGACGAGAGACGAAAGAGGAGTGACATTGTTTTCTGCATCCGGATCAGGCAGGATAAGAGCGCAGTGGATGTTGCGTTCTTTGCGTTTGTGGCCCATGACAAGACGCGGTTTAAAGCCCATGTCCGTGAGCGTCTGGTAGAGGTGCCACGTCATACTGAAGCATGTGCCGCCACCCATCCAAGAATCGATATCGTTCTGGTCGCTATCGTCGAGTTTGCGGGCGCCAGTTGCACTCCCCGTCTGTTCCAGACGGATGATTTTCGTCAAATTCTCGTAGGTGATGTTCGAGATTTGATTGCAGAGGTCCACGACCTTTTTCATGTTCTCGGGAGTCATAGAGGTATGAGGTTGTGAGGAGTGAGGTATGAGGTATGAGGTCGCGCCTAGGCGCTCTGAGGGTTTATTCATTCCATTTCCGATGGCGCAATGCCGAGCATGCCGCAGATTTCAGGCCCGATAACGCCCTCCTGGATGGCAATTGACAGCAAGCGCTGTTCAAGTTCTTGCGGTGGGAAACGGAGGCCATTACCTAGAGTCGCGCGTTCCCCAAGAGTCGCGAAATTTTCAGATTCGGCCGCATTATCCAAAGTCGCAGATTTCGCCTCTTGCACAAGAAGTTCCGCAAGCGCGGCATGCAAAGCCAGAGATGTGTCGATGTACTTGAGATGCGTCGGCTCTTCGAGAATAAAATTCAAAGGCCCCTTAGCATTGAGCACTTTTTCGGCGGGAATCGCCGCTCCATACTCATCCTCGACGCCCATATTCGCAAGCACCGCACGTGTCGAAAGGAGCGGTTTTTGCAACTCGGAAGCAGCCAAGGCGTCTTTTACGCCCGTTGCCGTCACCACAAAATCGGCATTTTCAATCAGCGAAGATACCGTTGCATAGTCATGGCAATCGACAACATTGACGCCATTTTGCTCTAAAACCGCAGAAAAATCACCCGCAGGCATGGAATTCGCGCACATTTCGGACTGCGCGGACTCGGACTGCGCACGTTTCAGGTCCGTCACCACGGAAACAGCACAACCACGACGCACGCCCTGGAGCGCAATACCGGAACCAACTTTTCCACTTCCAAAAACAACCAACTTTTTGCCTTCGAAACCGGCACTGGGCACATTTTCGCCATATCCAAGCTTTTCGAGCGCCCTAAAATAACCATCCCCCGTGCCTAAAGACGTTTCAATCCGCTTGACAATCCCGCTATCCGCAACAAAAACCGGCTTTTTTGCATTTTTGTAGTACTGCACCCCCGAACGCGTGAGTTCCACAAAGCCCACTTTCGGGTGGAGTCCCGCAAAAGGGCCCGCACAGTCGAGAACCAAGTCCACAAATTCTCCGCGATTTTCCGCTTCGAGCATTTCTGCGGGCGTCACGACAGGAATGCCCCAATCTTTCAGGAATTCGACAACTTCAGGGTCGTTCATCCCCGAAAAACCGACCAAAAGGGTCGCCCCACCCGCCAAAAGCGCACGATACTCGGTCATCGTATTGCGGTAAATCGGGGTTGCCACGAGCACACGAAGACCATCAAACGGGCGCGTTTCGCGCCATTCCGCTTCGAGAGCGGCAAGTGCTGGATACTCGTTCTTTTCGTAAGCTTCATCCAAGACGGAGGAGAGAATCGACTGTAAATCCATGTGGACAAATGTAGAATATTAGAAGTTAGTTGGTAGAATTTAGAACTTAGTTGGCAGAATTTAGGTAATTAGGAATTAGGATTTGAGGTTGTCATGCCAGCCTCTGAGCTGGCATCTCCTATTTTTCCAAACAAGTCTTCCCATTGTGGATTAAACTTTTCTATCAAATCCATCTTCCATTTACGTTTCCATCGTTTTAGTCTTTCTTCTCGCCTAATCGCATCTATAACATTGAAAAAAAGTTCATAGTAAACAAGACTTTCTGCATTACACTTTTCAGAAAAACCATCCCTAACCTTCATTTTATGTTCAAAAGTTCTTCTATACAAATCATTAGTTACACCAGTATAAAAGACTGTCTTGTATTTGTTTGTCAATATGTAAACGTAGTAGTTATTATTCATTATTTCTCCTAGAAGGGGATTCCCCATCAAGTGGGGAATGACAAGGCAGGGAGATTCCCAGTCAAGCAGGGAATAACATAAAGAGTCATCTTATTTAACACGCTTTTTTCAGAGAAATTGACCAATATTTTTTGATAAATAAATGTTACAAGAGGGAGATTCCCCATCAAGTGGGGAATGACATTGCAAACCGTCGCTTTACGAACAACAACCAGCGTTTTGTAAGTTACAACATTCTACAACAAAAATAAAAGTTACATGTTCTATTCCAATAATATGGATGTAAATTAAAATTGCATTATATGCACAATAAATTTTTATATAAGGTGTGGATATGAACTATAAAAAAATTTCTATTGCCTCTGTTACAGTTGGAATGTTAGCCGCAGGCTCTGCATTCGCCCAAACTGCCGAAATCGGTACATGGGCAGGTTTCCGCAAGGCGGCAACGTCATTCACTTTCGATGACAACGCTCCGAACCATGTGACTCACGCCGCCCCGGCATTCGACGAGTACGGCTACAAGGCAACCTTCAACCTAGTTTACAACTGGAATCCCGACTGGAGCGGTTTCCAGAAGATGGCTGACAACGGCCATGAAATTGCAAGCCACAGCAATACCCACGGGCAAAACATGAGTGGCGAAGAAGCTTCTTCAAAGAAGAACATCGAAGGCAAAATCAAGCAGAAATACGGAACCATCACTGTCGCCTATCCGAACTGCAACGTTCCTGGCATGGACGCCTTGAAAGCAAACTACATCGCAGGTCGTATTTGCGGTAACGGTCAGGAAGTCATGGGCAAGGATGGTCCGAGCGATTGGTTCAGAGTTCCGGCTCACATGACAGGTAGCACAGGTTCTTTCAACAACACGAACGCATTTACCGGCGCCATGCAGCAAGCCATTCAAAAAGGCGGCTGGGTCATGTTCCTTACGCATGGTTTCTCCAACGCAGGTAACAACGGCAACGCCAACTATTCTCCGACGGACCTCAATGCAATCAAGGGCGCACTCAAGTGGGCTAGCGAAAGAGATGGAGACCTTTGGGTAACCACGTTCCGCAGCGCAACCATGTATATCAAGGAACGCAAGGCTTCTAAGATCGAAGCATCCACCAGCGGCAACACCATTACGGTAAAACTCACTCACAACATCGCTGACAATATTTCCAAGTTCGACTATCCGCTTTCTGTCCGCGTAAAGAGCGACTGGAAGAAGGTCGAAGTGAAACAGGGTGACGCTACGCTCGAATCCAAGGTCGACGGCGGCTACATTTACTTCGATGCAGTCCCGAACGGCGGCGACATTCTCGTAAAGAACGCCGATGCAGCTCCGGAATCTTCTAGCAGTGCAGAACCGCCAGTAAGCTCCAGCTCTAGCGAAATTGCAGGATCTTCTTCGAGCGAAACCGCTTTGCCGGTTCAAGTCATTAACGACCGCCACATCGCTGCATACGTGGATGCAAGCGGCTATATTACCGTTCAGAACGCTCAGGGATTGAACATCACAGTGTTCAACAGCCTCGGTAACGTTGTCCGCAGCACCAAGGGCATTGGTTGCGAACAGAAGGTCTTCTCTGGCGCAAAGGGCATGTACGTCGTGAAAATCGGCAACAGAGCTTGGACACTGAAAATCAAGTAATCAAAAAAATGTGATCTATGGAAAGCCCGCTCCAAATTGGAGCGGGCTTCTTGTTTTTAGAGGGTCAAAATGAAAAACTCCCGCTCTCACGAGCGGGAGCCTACTTTATTTCAGGAGATATGGGATTTATTAGAAACCATCAATACTCTATGTCATCGATACTTTGAGTCGTTGTACAACTTTCTATAACTCGAGTTCCATACTTTTTCCAATAAGGGTCTTTGTAAGTCGGAATGCCTTCGGTAGAAGCCAACGGAATGCGACAAGAAAGTTCAAGATAAGTGTTTCCAAAAATATATTCGGTCTTACTTACCTCACCAACACTGCCATTTTCAAGGACACAATCTTGTTTAAACTGTTCCCCAGTAGCAGAATCGGGAAAAACCAAATGTTTTTCAAGAACGACACCAGAAGTAGCGTCCGAATCATTCAAGTATATTTCATAACGATAATCCCAAAAACCACCGTTTTGTATAATGTCTTGACTTTGCCTCAAGCAAACCACGCCTCGGACTTTTTCTGGGCGCCCTACAATTCCGTAATAAGAACCTATCGGTCCATGGACCAAGCCTTCCTTATCCTTCATGACAATTTCGATTTCATTATTCGTCTGGAAATTCAGCCGGTATTCTTTCAAGGCAGTACTTCTGTTTTCATCAGACGGCATATTCATGATATTTTCATATACAGAATCTGCTCCCATGAGACGAACGGAATCCGCATCAAGAATCGTTTTCACAACATTGTCAAAATAATCACTGGCGTTAACCGTATCCTTTTCATACGCCCCAGATTCGCCTGGCAAAAAGCGAATTGTCACAGCAACGCCTTTGCCGACGCCTTTAAGCAAAGCCAAAGTCTCTTTCGGAATGAGATCCAATTCACTGATAGAACTCGAGGATCCCGGAACAACCGACGAACTAGACCCCTGCGCCACGGTATTACCATGTTCATCCACACCGGCAACACCGTCATCGGAACATGCGCTTAACACACCCGCGACACTCAACGCAGCAATCGAAAGCGGAATGATTTTTTTCATGTTCATAAGTTTTTCCTTTGTTTTAAAATTTGATGACATTTAATGTCTAAATTCATTAATCTCCATACGGGAGTAGCCCCGTTCTAAAGAACGGGAACTTCTTTTCAGGAGATATGGGATTTATTAGAAACCATTAATAGTATTCAACTCCGGCTCCAGTGCACTTATTTTCAGGACATGGTACGACGGGAATGTGATCGCTTGACTCAATATCGGACCTGCAACTATTGACAATAAACGACGCGTACTTTTCCCAATAAGGATCCTTATAGAGATTGTCTCTTTTCAAAGAGCAATTCAACCTTGGATAAAGATGAGTAACGGATTCGGACCCATTAGCAAAAATCCCCGATCCATCTTTTTCTATTTTTCCATCTGCGGCAATACAATCCTCTATGAATTGAGCCATCATAAGAGAATCTCTTGTACGGAGTTGCATATGAACTAACTCATAACCAGGATATACAGTAAATGCATAATGGTCGCCAAAGTCATATATTTCATCATCAAGTCTAAGCCATTTATTTTCATTCGCGCAGCCAATGGTATTCGAATATTCAAAAATTGAATATTCAAAAACACTTTGGCTCATCGCAATCGGTCCATGCAGTACACCATTTTCATCCCGCATAGAATAAAAGCGGTCACCCTTATAATAACTCCTAACTCCATCTCTAAATTGATAATAACTCCATCCTTCTGCATTTTCATACGCAGTATCAATAGAGTCCATATTAATCATTTGATTTTTTGCATTATTATAAATATCATCACCATCGAACGTTTCTAAAGTAACTAGCTTCAAAGAACTATCACGATCCAGAACAATTGTAGTAGCAGCATTAGATTTAGGCGCTTCATTCAACTTAGCCACCATTACGCGTTGTACATCTTTATTTAATATCCTTTCAGCCATCGTATTGACTTGTTCATCAGCTCCGACAACATTGTTATCAGAACATGCGCTTAACGCACCCGCGACACTCAACGCAGCAAACGTAAGCGGAATTATTTTTTTGAAATTCATAGGAATTCTCCTTTGATTGTTTTCCGAAAGCGGAATATTATTTTTGAAATTCATAATTTTTTCCTCCTAAACTTTTTCCGTCAACGGGAAAAGCTGTATATTTAAGCGATAAACTTGATCAATCTTATCGCATTCGCTAGCGATAGCAACGACTTGTTTGCGACAGCTATTGGCCACATCCGTGATGCGTTTTAAGGCATCTGCGTTGACGCCAACGGTCACGCCCGAAATGTTTCGTTCGGCAGGCTCGATTTTGTCAATGGCTTCGCGCGCAAGGTCTATCATCTGGCGGTTCATGGAGCGGAGCGCAAGCGCAAGTGATTCACTAGAACCAGAAATTACTTTGTCCGTCTGCGAATATTCGTTTTCGCCTTTTGCCATGAGAATTTTGAGTTTCACCAAAAGCTTGAGCGAGTCGCGAATTTCTTGCGCAGTAAAGCTGTGTTTAATTTTTTTCGCGATAGCACTCGGGAGTGCACCCGGCATAATTGGAGCAAGTTCGCGAACAATGGAATTCACTGCGGATTCGTAATAATCGAACGCTTCGGCATTAAGGACTTTCGCCTTTTGTTTTACCGCAATCTCCTTCATCTTGCGGAAGACTTCCTTTTTCTTGTCGTCTTCCTTCGCGTTCGTAAAATCGACCATGAGCTTGAAGTATTCAAGTTCAAAACTACCTAAATCCATAGCGGCAGCGACTTGCATCAATCCAACGCGACTGAGAGAGCTCTTGCCGTCACATACAAGTTTCAAGTAAGACGGCGAAGCGAACCCGGCCTGCTTGGAGAACTCGCGCCACGAAAACGCGGATGTTCTTTTGCGCCAGTCGAAATAATCAAGCATATACTTTCGGTAATCTTGATATTCGGTTATGGGTTTCATTATTAACCTCCTTTACGAGAACAAATATACCTCTACAAAAGTCAAAAAACAAGAGGAAAATGAATCAAAAGTTTCGATTTTTCGCAAATTTCAGCAATTTTTGTAAATTTCGAAAATTTTCAAAAAAAAATGAATCACCCTGTTTTTATATGAATCGTGCTGACAGAGTCTTACTCCAGGATGACACGATTCTGCTCGTTGTTCTTTCAAATTTCTACTTTTGCGAGCATGAAACCGTGGAAACTTTTGGATTCGGAATTTTTGGTAGACGCGCCGTGGCTGAAAGTGGCCAAAGAAACATGCGAACTGCCGAACGGAAAGGTCATTGACGATTTTTATACGTTATGGCAACCGGACTGGGTGCTGATTCTTGCCCGCACAAAAGAAGGCAAGTGGGTCATGACGGAGCAGTACCGCCACGGGACAGGGAAAATTGCACTTGAGTTCCCGGCTGGGATTATCGACAAAGGCGAAACGCCTGAAGAAGCAGCAATAAGAGAATTGCAGGAAGAATGTGGTTACGGGGTAGACGAAAGGTGCCATAATAAAAAAAGCATGGATCCTATCGCGGCGACAGCGTCTTGCTCCAGGATGACAGGAGACGCGATTCGCTATGTGGGGTGTTTTTCGGTGAATCCGGATAGGCATCGCGGGCGATTCCATGTGGTGTTTATCGATGGCGTGGAACGCTTGGGTAAAACAAGTTTCGACGACACCGAAGACATCGAGACGTTCCTGTACACAGACGAGGATTTCCAAGCCAAAATTGCCGACGGCACATTCAACCACCCGCTACAAATTGCAGGTTACTTCAAGTGGAAACTGACTCAGAAGTAAAATACCCTCAAAAGATGCGGGCGATTCGTCTCCCGATTTTAATTCTCGGATTAAACGGCGTTCCCGGTTTTGCACTCTTTAGGCATTTCAACAAGCTGTACGGCACGTCCGCAGCAATTCCAAGCTCCGCGCCAACCCAAGATTCCGCGGCCTCTCCAGCCGCACAAAACATTCCCGGAGTCATCGGCATTCGCCCAATCAAACATCCTTGCGTTTTTGGAGACAACGTTTTCGGAATTGACGCCGAAGAAACGGAACGCTTAGGCGAACTTTTCGAGCGGTTCCACTTTGGCACCGTCATTGACGCGAGCGGGAACTGCGCGCTCAAGGCATGCGAATGCGATCCGGCCCGGAGCAGGCTCCTGAATTACAGCCAAGGCGTTGATGCAGCCACGTTCGCGGCACGCTACAACGCCACGCTCATCCGCATTTCCGCCGACATGGTCTTTAGCGGTGACGAAAAGACAAAGCCAAACCGCCCTTACGTCGAGACCGACCCGAAAGACCCCATCCACAATTACGGCAAGCACCAGGCCGAAGCCGAAGACGCCATTACAGCCATCAAGCCTGACGTCGTCATCTTGCGTGTGCCACTTCCGATGGACTACGCGCCCGGCGGATGCGCCGGCGCCATCGACTGGATCACCTACCGGTTCCGCCCCGGTCGCCCGGCGACCTTGTTCACGGACGAATACCGAAACCCTCTTTCGGGCCCGGACCTTTGCCGAACCGTACAATACATTTTGGAACACGAATTCCCTGCAGGCATTTACAACTGTGGCGGCCCGCGTAGCGTTTCGCTCTACAACGTAGGGCAAATCGTCAACGCGGTCGGCGGCTACCCAGCTGAACTTTTGCACGGAGTGCCGCGTATCGAAGGCGGGCCCATGCCCCCGCGCGTCGGCGATTTATCCATCAATTCAGAGAAACTTTACAGGCAACTTCCACCAGGCTTTATCAAGCCTTGGCCCGTTTTCGATAAACTCGTGCCCGACAGTTTCGATTGGCACAAAACTTTCGGACGCGATATAAAAGAAAAAAGCAAGATGGGTAGCGACGAGGCTATCACCAGCTTGCTTGTCAATGGGGTTGATACGGGATTTATCCGCGAGTCAGACGGAAGAAAAGACCTATAACGTAATGGTCACTATCATCGCCTTCATTCACATTTTCATAGACAGACTTAGTTAAAGAGAACCCGACACCGACCGACCAGGTATCGCTCACCCACCAGTCCTTACCAATTTCATAGCGCGTGAAAATTCCCATCAACCCACAGAAGTCATCTGCGTAAGCATCCAGTCTTGCAAGAGAAGCGTCAATACCGCCAATAATCCCTGCATAAAAGCCATTCAAAGGCGAAGCCGGATCACGGAACGGGTAAACGGTAAAGCCCAAACCTAGCGAGACATAGAATCCATAGACATCATATTTTTGATCCATGCCGCCCACAAGAGTTTTGTCATCCCTATCCCAAACGTCATCGACAATAAATCTTTTTACGTCATAATCCTGCTTTCGCAATCTTCCATCGCCATTGAACAATCCAATATTGAAAGAGGTATACACAGCAACGAGGTTTCCAATGGCCCCACCAAACCGAATATCGAACAAAGGAAATCCAAAAGCATCAAAATTATCTTGTCTATTATTTTCCCCACAGGATTCCAAAAGTTCATGTCGTCCATCAGCTCGGGTCCCTCCAGATCCAATAGGACAGCTAAAATTGTAGGAATTCGCTTCGGAACTCAAATAAGAGATTCCGGCACTCGTACTGAAATAGAATCCGCGATGTTCGTGCGATGGGTGATTTTGCTTCGTTGGAGCGACATATTTTTCAGCAACGTCTGCATGAGTCATTGCAACGGCAGCAAAAGCAAAAATACTAATAAATTGTTTAATCATTTTCATAATCAATTACCCACGCGTTAAACGGAACGAAAGCGACAATACGTTGTCAGACCTATGAGAATCAACAGTCTTCCACACAAGACCGTTATGAGCAAAGCCAAGGCCCAAACCGATTGAGAAGTGATCGCTAACCCACCATTCCTTGCCCAATTCCAATTGGAAACCGATACCGCCATTTCCAGTCGCATCAGAGCTAGCCATCACAAAAAGCGTGTATCCGAAAGAACCTCCGAAAAAGAATCCATTGAGCGGAGAATTCTTATCGCGGAACGGATAGAACGTCGAACCGAATCCGATATAGGTCCTAAAATTATATCCGTCTGACGAACTGGGAATTTCATCTCTACCCGGATCGCGAACTTCATGGCAGAATCCATCTTTCGTGCAAGTGGTTGTAAAGTTCTCTTCGTGATAATCTACCGTTCCCAAATAAATGCCCATGTTAAAGACCAGGTGGAACGCAACGACATTTCCGAGAGCATAACCGAACTTGAATTCGGAATGGAAAAAAGAAAAACCATAATATTCATAAAAATCGATGCTTCGTTCAGTCCGGTCATCGTACTCATTGATATCTTCCATGCTGTTATCGAACAAGTTAAGATTCAAACCGAAAGAGGCATTACTGTAGAAGCCGCGATGTTCACGCGGTGCAGGAGTTGCAATAGAGGACTGTGCAAAAGTCAAGCCCGCAAAACACAAAACAAGAATTGCAATCAATTTTTTCATAAATTCATCCTTATCCAGATTATAATTCCTTCAGCGCACCTACATTCTAGCCGCGCGTCAAGCGGAATGAAAGCGACAAAACATTATCGGAACTATGCGAGTCAACCGTTTCCCAAGTCAATACAGAATGAGCAAAGCCAATTCCAAAACCAATGGACATATGATCGTTCACCCACCATTCCTTGCCAATTTCAAATTGGTAACCAAAACCACCATTCCCTGTAGCATCTTCATGTTTAGAATCAAATAAAGTCACAAAAAGCGTGTATCCAACAGACCCGCCAATAAAGAAGCCATTCAATGGAGACGTCTTGCTTTGAATCGGATAGAATGTTGTACCAAAGCCCAAAAACATTCTAATGCCATTCGCGTCGTTTGCTTTATCGTCAATATAACGTGACTCATCAAAGGTTTCTGGGCATTCGGTACCAATAGGACATTGGCTATTGTACACTTCGTAGTTATAGTCTAACGAGCCCGCAAAGAATCCAATATTGAACCCGAAATGAACTGCGACCAAGTTTCCAATGCCGACGCCAAATCTAAATTCCGAAAGCGGGAAGGTAAATCCATCGAATTTATAGATATCTACCAATCTTTTTTTTCCATTTTCTCCACCGCGACCGAGATCGACACGGCTGTTTTCGTACCAGTTGTACGCAAATGCAAATGACATGTTGCTATAAAAGCCGCGATGTTCATGCGCCGTAGACTTAACGGCCGAGGAAGTTTGAGCGGATGCAAGACCAGCAACACACAAGATAAGAATAGCAATGATTTTATTTTTCATAAATACAGTTCTATTTAATAATGATGCAAAAATCTAGACAAATAATTTTTCATTGTCTATGGAACATCAAAATTATCAGCGTGATTCGATGCTTTATTTCGTACCAAATATACGGTCGCCTGCGTCACCGAGACCAGGGCAAATGTAAGCGGCACTATTGAGGCAACGGTCAAGTTGTCCCACATAAATTTGCACATCCGGATGGCTTTCATGGAGTCGTTTCAAGCCTTCGGGAGCTGCTATGATGCACACAAATTTTATTTTCTTTGCACCGTGTTTTTTAATCATGCCGATGGCATCCACCGCAGAACCGCCCGTTGCAAGCATCGGGTCAAGCACAACAACTTGACGTTCATCAATCGGGTTCGGCAACTTGCAGAAGTATTCTACAGGTTCGTGAGTTTCTTCATTGCGGTAAAGCCCGATGTGACCAATTTTTGCAGACGGCACAAGCATCTGCAAACCAGAAACCATGCCAAGCCCAGCGCGAAGAATCGGGACCAACGCTAGTTTTCGGCCTGCAAGGACCGGAGCCGAGCACTTCTCAATCGGGGTCTCGATTTCCTTTTCTTTCAGCGGCAAGTCCGCAAGCGCCTCGAAGCCTTCGAGCATCGCGATTTCTTCAACCAAGCGGCGGAATTCATTAGTCCCCGTGTCCTTATTGCGCAAATGCGTAATTTTGTGCTTAATAAGCGGGTGTTTGAAAATGGTCACGTTTTCCAGATTTTCAAATTCGTTCATATTCAGTCTCCTCGCCTGGATGTGATACAACTGAAAGCTAGAAACATTTTTTATTTTCAGTTTGCATTCAAAGAAAATGGCATAGAAAAAGGCCGCGACGAATCGCAGCCATTTTCAATCAAATTAAACTATTCAAGTTCTACTTTTATTTGTACATGTAGCTTGTCCCGTTCGGGAACTTGATTTCCTTCATGCCGCTGGTTTGCACCTGAGCCACAGATTTCACTTCGCCACCGTAAAGGATATAATTGCCTTGGTATGTCGGCTTGAACGCAGCCTTGTCGGAACCATAGTAACTGTTGCTGTTGTAGGTCATAGCCGTGCAGCCGGGAACGTCCATCGTGTAGTTACCAAACGCGAGGAGAACGCCGCCAGTAATGGTAAATCCGTCGTCAGTATCGATGAGACCACCGGCAAAGTTGTAGGCGCCGCAATTGTTTCCGCCTTGCTGACCGCCCATGCCCGGGAAGCCGCCCATGCCGCCACCCATACCGCCGCCGCCGCCGAAGTTAAAGCCACCGCCACCCATGCCATTTTCGTAGCTTTGGCCGGTAATTTCAACAATCACCACACCGCCAGTCATTTTTGCAGTACCGTTAGCATCTAACCCGTCAACCATGTTGCCCTTCACGCTGATGTAATGGTAGCCACCGGTGATAGTGACATAGCCACTGCTTTCGCTGAACATGGCCATAGAGCTGTTGGGGTTCTTGGGGCCGCCACCGCCATTCCAACCGTCGTTAGTCCCAAACACAGAAGTGATACCACCCTCGGCAAAAATCTGGTAAGCCTCAATCGCTTCGAGAGACGTAACAACGTTGACTGTGGAACCTCTCAAGTACAAGGCGGAATCCGCGTGGATGCCCTTCTTCTTTGTCGAGATGGTCACGTCACCGCCATTCATGTAAACGCGCCAGTTGGTACGAATGGCGGAAGAATCCGACTTCACGTCAATGGTGCCGCCGTTGACATAGATGTACTTTTCGGCAGAGATACCCTTGTTCGGGG
>Ga0265300_10001139_pt1 | contig 25959 bp, 17 predicted proteins | sample AusTroGonzalo_MG_FD_193482 | JGI IMG/M metagenome (GOLD analysis project Ga0265300, IMG submission 193482) | Bovine rumen microbial communities from tropical cattle in Woodstock, Queensland, Australia - Gonzalo_03 | ecosystem: Host-associated > Mammals > Digestive system > Stomach > Rumen ...
ATCGGCCCCGGCGGCTCGAACATCCGCGGCATCGTCGAGTCGACGGGCGCGCAGATCGACATCGACGACGACGGCAAGGTCTCGATCTTCGCGACCTCGCTCGAGTCGATGGAAGCGGCGAAGCGCGCCGTCGGTGCGGTCTCGGCCGTCGCCGAACCCGGCAAGATCTACGAGGGCAAGGTCACCGGCATCAAGGACTTCGGCGCGTTCGTCGAGATCCTCCCCGGCATGGACGGTCTCTGCCACATCTCGGAGTTCTCCGACAAGTTCCTCAAGTCGATGGACGGCGTCTGCAAGGTCGGCGACATCATCAAGGTCAAGTGCCTTGACGTCGACGAGCGCGGGCGCATCAAGCTCTCCCGCAAGGCGGCTATGAAGGAGCTCGACGAGCAGGCCGCGAACTGATTGTTTGCGAAATGCCAAAAACACCGGGCCGCGGCACATCTGCCGCGGTCCGATGTCTTTGTATGGGGCAAAGGCGGTCCTGGGGCAGAAAACGGCGCACTGAAATTTTTTTAGAAAAATTAAATACCCCCCTTGACGATTTCCCCCATTTGGGGGTATAATATGCGCGTTAACCCTTTTAAGGAGGAATAGATGAAAGCAGAAAAGGTTTTGGGGATTCTGGCGTGCGCGGTCGTGTGCGCGTCTGGTTCCGCTTTCGCGAATACGACAAACGAGTGGTTCAGCGTCACTCCAGATGGTTCGGATATTGGTCTTAGTCAGTCTGCTGAGACCAATGGTGTTGCAGTTGTAGTGGCCGAATCGAAAATCACCATTGACAATGATTTTGAGTCGGCGTTTGCAGTTGGTCCGAATTCGTCGGCCGCCAATCCTGCGCTTAACGATGGCCTTGTCACGATTACGTCCCAGGCCGTTCTGACGCCGTGCGAGGCCTCCGATCTTGAAGTAGTTGCCGGCGCGCAGGCTGGGTTTGCTGTGGCAGTTGACGGCAGCGATACCAACTTCTACGGCTATGCGTCTGCTGGCGGCGATGGCAATGCCCCCGCGTGGATCAAGCTTGCAAATGGTACGCTGGACAATCCAGAGGCGTTGATAACGTTCACCATTGCCCTTGACTACAGGGATCGCAAGGTGAGTTTCTACCAAGGCGACACTCTTCTTGTTGATGGAACATCAGCTTCCAAGTTTAACATCTCCAATGATTTTACCAAGCTTAACAACATCGCGGCCTACGGCTCGGGTTCGATAAGCTCTATTGCGAGCAAGTATGAGGTCGCGGTGGCAGCCGCCGTGACCGACAGCGGTGCGACAACCAATCTCTATGGCTCGGCAGTCGAGGCAGTAATTGCCGCCGGTCAGAGTGGCTCAGTGAAGGAAATTGATCCCTCTGGCGAGGCCGTTGAAGCCAAGACTGCGGAGAATGGTTTGGCGACTTGGGAGTGTGAAGTTCTTGGCATTGCGGACGATGATGCCAATGCAAAGATTCCTCTCGCGCCAGCTGACGAAGCGGTTGCCGGAGTTATTACAATTAAGTTTGATGGTTCGGTAGCTTCTGGAGTAGAGGCAAAGTTCAAGGTGCAGAAGCTTGGTTCTGAGGTTGGCAATACCGAATATCCGGCTGCTGCCATCCAGATCCCGATGGAAACGGGCACCTACAAGGTTGTTCCGGTCATCAAGGCTGCGCAGCAGTAATTCTAAATAAGGAATATAAAAATGAAAAAGACAATTGCGGTTCTTTTCGTGCTCTTCTCTGCGGCAGTGTTTGCTGGTGCGGATAAGGACATCAACATTTCCTTCTCGACTCCTGGTCCCGACCAGTATGCCGACGGCACAACCGTCCTTGACAATGAGTACTATGCTCTTGTTTGGACGCCTGCCAATGGCGGAGAGCAGACCATTGTTTGTGCGGTAAAGGCCGCCAAGGATGGCAAGTGCGTACCAGTGCTTTTCACCGTGGATGCTGAAACTTATAAAGAAGGGACCTTTGGCGTCTATCTGCTTGACACTCGCGTCTTTGCGACTGACGAGAACGGCGACACGAAGGTTACTGGCCTTGCAGGCAAGTTTGATGCCGATTCCCAAAATGTCAAGGTTGCCGTTGCAGACGGCATAGTGTCATCGGAAGGCGCAATCGTTACCGCAGACGCGGCTAAAGGTGTGTCGGCCGATGGTTATGATCTTGCGGCGCTCGAGGTCCCTGCTCCGAGGGTTACAAAGATTGAGGTTGAAAACGCGAACGTCGTTGTGACGGTTGCCGATACGGTTCCGTTTGTTGCTTATACGCTGCAGGCCGGATCTGACGTAAAGAAGGAGTTCTCCGTTCCTCCTGCGGCGACGTGTGCCAACGGCAACAAGGGTGGCGAGATTAAGCTTGTGACGCCCAAGGAGCCTGGTGCGCAGTTCTTCAAGGTGTCCACGACAACGGTCAAGTAAAGTTTGGAGGTAAAGGAAAAATGAAAACAATTCTCTCACTCGCGGCTGCCTCCCTCGCTCTTGTGGCGATAGCCGAGCCTAGTCCTATAATTGGGGTTACGCAGATTTCTACGACGAACAAAAACACCTTGGTGGCGGTGCCGTTCACTTCGTTGACTAATAGCACTGTAGCGCTTTCCGTCAAAGATCTCGTCTGCACCAATGGACTTGAAAACAACACATGGATTTATGTCCATTCGGGTTCTGCATATTCAGCATGGAAACTTACAGCTGAGGGATGGCAGGCTGCTATAAGCGCGACTCCTGATCAGATCATTGGGGCGTCTGCGGCTGAGGCCAATCAGACAGTAAATTATGGAACATCCTTCTGGATTGTTCTCCCAGAGGCTCCTGCGGCTGGGACTCCCAAGACATTCTGCATCTATGGCAATGCTACGGTACTGCCTTCTTCGCCAGCCATTACGGCAGGTGTCAATTTTGTTGCTAACACAACTCAGGCTGACGCAACGTTAGTTGTGTCGGGCATGGTTGCCGGCGATGAAATAGTGATTCCACAGGATGGAACTTCACTGCGTTATAAGTATACGGTGCCGAAGGCAGGTGCGCCTGCTGGAATAACTGCTGGTTGGAAGCGCAATGGCGCTAATGTCGGGAGCATTACCATTCCTGTTGGGCAGGGTTTCTGGTACATCGGTGTCGATGGCACTAACGCTACCCTTTCTTTTGACTGATTTAACCTAAGTTGCTTGAAATTCAAATAGAACTATTGACATGAAAAAAGTATTGATAACAGCGTTGGCGGCCCTATCATTATCAGTGGCCTATGCAGATGTCATCTATTGGATGGTGTCGGATGCGGCATATGAGGACACTAGAAATACCAATGAGAATGCGACTGATCCATATGCGTGGATTTGTGCTACGGCATCTGATGTTGATAGCGGAATAAGAATAGAAGGTAAGTCTGCGAGTGAAGTTGCAAATGCTTACTGGGGTAATTCTTATTTTGAGACAGAACTTGGTAGCTATGGCAGCAATGCATATTCGTTCTACGTTGAATTGTGGAATGGAACCAAGACGACCCCTGAAACGTATGATTCTCTTGTGAATTCATATATCGCGCGTTCTGGCAGCATAGCGACACCAACAACACTTGCATCTGGTGGTTTTGGTCAGGCTCCTGGTCATAACACCTACAACGTTCCGGAGCCGACGAGTGGGTTGCTGTTCCTCGTGGGCGGGATGCTCCTTGGGCTGAAGCGCCGTCGTCAGCAGGTCTGAACAACGGCAGCTAAAAAGAGCGAAGTGCAAGATGCCGCATAGGTGTCTTGCGCTTTTCTTTTCTGCAGAGTCATTGACGAGATTGATTAAATATGGGATAATACCGCTCAAAGGCAAGATTGACATCTATGGAAAACAACACTTTTGCTGATGATCGTCTAAACAGGCGGGATGTGCTCCGCGCTGTCGTGGTAGGACTCGTTTCTGCCGTTGTCTACAGTATATTCCTTCCTAGTGGGCTTGATCCCTCCGTCTGGAGCGAAATGGCTGTCGCCGCAGGCATAAGACCGCCTGCGACGATTTTTGGGGGTCCGTGGCGGCTTCTCGCCATGTGGCTTCTCTCGATTTGCGGTCCAACCTACATTTCGCCGACGCTGAGAATAGTCGGTGCCGTGGTCGGCGGCGTCTCGATTTGCTTTGTCTATCTGGTTTTGCGGCAGATTCTCGCGTATCTCACGCGCGTCAAGGACCTAAAGTACTGGGGCTGGATCGCTCCGTTCTTTGCGATGGTTGCGACCGTCTGCTGCGGCGCCGGCGATGCATTTATCCGCATGCTGTCGCCAGTCTCGTCTGGCGCGTTCCGATTCTTTGTCCTCATAATCTCGCTCCATCTCTTCCTTCGCTTCCTTAAGGCGGGGGGGATATGGCGTGTCCTCCTCTCGATGGTCTTCGCGGGACTGCTCGCCGGCGAGACGCTTGTCGGCTTCCTCCTTATCGGCGTATACTATATCGTCGAGCGGCTTGCGCTTGCCGCCACCATGAACGGGAAGCTCGATGTTGACGCCGATCCCGAAAAGCATCTTGCGTTCATGCCGCGCTGGCGGATGTTCTTTTCGTTTGTCTTTGGCCTTGCTCTTCTCGTTGGAACGAACATTACGGTTTTCGTGAAACTCGGCGGACTTGAGGCCTGCGACTGGAGCGGCTTTGACGTTGCCTTCAGGTACATAGTCGACTATTATGGACTTTTTGCGGCCGCCGCGTCGCCGGTTGGCTGGGTGCTTGCGGTCACTTTCTCGCTTCTTCCGCTCGTCGTGTCGCTCGTTCTCTTCCCGATGCTCTGCCGCAGCACCGAGCCGCTCAACTTCCGGCTCGGACTTATTCTTCTCTTCGCCGGCGTTCTTGCGCTGGTGCAGTGCGGGATCCTTCCTTACACTCGCCTGTGGTCGCTTTCTTCCGGGGCGGTGGAGATAAACGCCGACTTTCTTGAATGCGTATTTATGCTGATGACGGCAATTACGCTTGCGCTGTCCGCGTCTTGTTTTGCGCTTGCATGCCAGGATGCCCATTATTTCGACGAGGACGACGGGAATTTCAAGATCGCCGAGCCGCGCGGCCCCGTGATGCGCAATCTCGTCCAGGTCGTCGTGATCGTGTGCGCGCTGCCTGTCGTGTTTCGCGTGTATCGTCCTATAGAGACGGAGCTCAGGTCGATCGTCCACGACGCGGTTGTCGAAACCGTGCGCGAGTGCGGCGACGCAAAGTACCTGTTCACCGACGGGCGGCTCGACCCCGGCATAGAGCTCATTGGCTCGCTGATGGGCTCGCAAGTGAAGCCGCTTAACATGATGAGCGGCCCTTCGGCTTGGGATAAGCACATCCGCATGAGGCATTTCGAGGAAGGATCTGCCGACCGTTCGTCGGTCGAGGTAGGCGTTCCTGTCCTTCTGCGCGTCTGGGCCGGCGAGATGACGAACGGCATGGACAACGCCGCCGTCCAGCTCGGCTTTGAGTTCTGGCGCAGGGCGCGGAAGCCGCTTCCTAAGTGCTCTGGCTTCGTCGCACGGGAGAAAGGTCTTTCCGATGCTGACGCCGAACGCGGCGTCGCCACGGCGAACAACATTGCCAAGCGCATCATCTGGGCCGCGAAGGAGCATCCCCACGCCGTCATGTCTCCAGCGCTTCGCAGCGCGGTCTCCGCCGTGTCGTGGCGCATCTCGCGCTTTGCCCGCATGAGAGACGACGAGCAGCTTGCGAACGAGCTTGACGAATGGAACGACGCCGTCAAGCACATGATGCGGCTCATCGACTACGAGCGCATGCGAACTTTCATGCAGATGACGCCTTACGAGGGCCTTCGCCTCTCGCTTCGCCGCGCCGACTTCGTGGAGGCGCGCAAGTACGGCGCGACCGTCCTCCAGATAGACCCTGAGGATCCCGAGGCGAACTTCGGCACCGGCATGGCGTTTCTCATGGAGGAGAAGTACAAGGACGCCGAGTTCTACCTTGAGCGCACGCTTATAAAGCGCCCCGACGAGCCGGCCGTCCTCAACAATCTCTCGATAATCTACCGCAAGACGAACCGCCTCGACAAGTCGCTTGAATACGTCAAGAAGGCGCACGAGCTCGCTCCCGAGAACGAGGAGATATCGCGGACGCTGAAGGACACCGAACGCGCCGTGGAAAACAGGAAGGCGGCACTTAGGTCTGCGTTTTCGAAGTAGTGGCTTAGGGGGGAGTAGATGAAGACCTTGCGCTTTGTTCTGCTTGCTGCCGCGCTGGTGCCGGCATTTGCATGGAAAGGTCTTTCGGCCGAGACTGTACGCGTCGTCGATTGCGTTCGGGATGCGTCGCTTGACGTCTGGGCCGCACCCGACGTGCGATACGCACACGAGGTGATGGAGGAGGTTTTTAAGACAGCCGGTCTCGAGCCGGCGTGGGTCGCTCCAGGAAACGACGCCTCGCTTCCGGGAGACGAGGTTGACGTGATCTGCTCCGCTTTCAGGACGCCCGAGATCCTCGAGAAGTACGACTTCCCGCTTCAGCCGATGAGCCGGATGCACTTCGCGCTCTATGCCGCGCCGGAGCGCGCCAAGGAAATGCTTTCCATGAAGATAACCGACTGGCCTACGATGAGGGTCGGGTATTCGCCTGTCTCGCAGGGCCAGAGCGACGACAGGACAAAGTATTTCGAGCACGTGAGACTATCGCCAGACTACGTGGAGTTTCCACGCAGCGCCGATGCGGTGCGGGCGCTCCACAGCGGCAATGTCGACGCGCTCTTCCTATACACGCCCTATAGTCGTCGTCCGAAGGATGTTGTGGAGGTCGTTCCCATTGGAGCGCGGAACGCGTACTTTGCCGTCAAGAAGGGCAAGCCAGAACTCCTCGCGAAGCTCACCAAGGCGTACCGCGACTTCTACATTGACCGTATCGACAGGGTGGACGAGTTGCGCGAAAGGCATTTCGGCATCCAGAAGCCCGCGAACCGTGTCCGCATTGCGGCGTACAGCCGCGGCGACATCTTCAGCGTGTCGCCGGACGGCGATCATTCGGGCGATCTGGAGACTTGGCTCAAGGCCATCTGCTCGACAACGCAGTGGGAGCTCGACTACGTCTATGGCGGATACGAGGAGAGCATCGCGGATGTGAAGAAAGGGCGGCTCGACATCATCGGCGGGCTCAGCTTCGACGTTACCCGGCGCGGGAGCTTTCTCTATCCGCACACGCCTATCGGCATGCTCCGCGTCTACCTCTGGACACACAAGAGCCTCCCGTACGAGCAGGGCAATCCTCAGTCCTGGCGAGGGATGAAGGTCGGTCTCTTGACAGGAACCGTGAGTTCCCAGCGCGTGAAGCGGAATCTCGAGTCGGAGTCAATAGGGGTGACCTTTAAGGAATACTCATCGGACCGCGATATGCTGCGTGCCTACTTCGGGGGCGAAATCGACGCATGCGTTGACGTCGAGATGCCTGAGCTCGCGCACGAAACAGCGCTCCACCTGTGCGTCGCGCATCCAATGTACATTTGTGCGGCGTTGGACAGGTCGGAGATATTCGCGGCCCTCGAGAATGCGCTCGACGAGTTGTGCGACGACTTGCCTAAGTACATGCGGATGATCCGCGACCACCACTACGGCTCGCGGAGCGAGATGGCGGCGCTCACGCTCAAGGAGTCGGAGTGGCTCAACGCCAGGGTCAAGACGGGTGAGCCCGTGTTCGTCGACTTCTCTCCGTGGCCATTCAGCATAAGGGACAAGTCTGGGCGCGCGCTGGGACTTGCTCTTCTCCTCCAGTCCGAGGTCAAGCGCCGCACGGGGCTTGAGATACTCCCGCAGGTGCAGACGGGTATCTACACCGCGCAGGCGAAGTTCATGCGCGGGGAGACGATGTTCTGGATCCCCTATCCGGAGAAGCCAGGAGACGCCGCGTTCGAAGCGAAGTCGGTGTTCTCCATTCCTGTTCCGACGATGGTCGCGGAGTTCTACGGGGCGGAGGACGACATGCTCGAATTTGAGATGCTTGCGAATCCGTCCGCTCCGCCCGAGCTCGTCTCGATCCTCCGCAAGGCGGTGACGAGCATTGACGCCGTGCGTCTCCAGGAGATGTTCATGAGCGCGGCGGCGGAGCGCAAGGTTGTCCACAAGGTGTTCGGCCTCACCGGCGACCAGATGCTCAAGGTGATCGTCACCGTGGTGCTCCTTGTGCTGCTCGCGATCGTGCTCTACAGCGTGTACATGGTGCGGCTCCTCAAACGCGAGGCGGTGAAGGCCAACATGGCTGCCGCCGCGGCCGAGGAGCACGCCAAGGCGAAGACGCGCTTTCTCGCGATGATGTCGCACGAGCTTCGAACGCCTCTCAATGCCGTTATCGGCTTTGCCGAGTTCCTCTCGCGCAAGGACGTCGACAGCGACAGGAGGCAGGAGTACACGGACGGCATACTCATGAGCGCGAACGCTCTCCTCGACCTCATCAACGACATCCTCGACCTCTCCAAGCTCGAGGCCGGCGCGACGGACATGCGTGCCGGGGAGTGCGACATCAAGAAGCTTCTTGACGAGCTCCCCGCCATATTCGGCTACCGCATCAGGCGGCACGGCGTAAAGCTCGTCGTCTCGATAGAGGGCGACAGAATCCCCGTGGTCGGGCTCTCCCAGCAGGGCATGCGGCAGATACTCATCAACCTCGTCGGCAACGCGGCGAAGTTCACGAAGTCGGGGTCGATAACGGTCAAGGCCGCGTGGCGTTCCGAGACGAATACGCTGCATATCGAGGTCGCGGACACCGGATGCGGCATCTCGGACGAGAAGATGGCGAAGTTGTTCGACCCCTTCGTGCAGGATATTGCAAGCCGCATGGAGCGGACCGTGAACGACACGAAGGGCACGGGGCTCGGGCTTCCGATCGTGAAGCGCATGGTGGACAACGCGCGCGGCACCGTGACGGCAAGGAGTTGCCTCGGGAAGGGAACTGAATTCTGCATCGACATACCGGAGCTCGCGGTGGTGAGGCACTCCGAGACCGTTTCCAAGCCGTCTGAGCCCGTACTCCCCGCAGTGCCCGCGAAAGTGCTCGTGGTGGACGACATGGAGACCAACCGCAGGATACTCAGGATACACCTGAAGAATCTCGATATCGCCGAGGTCCGCACAGCGGAGAACGGTGAGGACGCGATGGCGATCATGGCCGACTGGACGCCCGACGTCGTGCTTACCGACATGTGGATGCCGAAGATGGACGGTGCCCAGCTTGCCGAGGCAATGCGCAAGGACGGTCGTCTCGCCGATATTCCTATTGTCGCCGTTACCGCCGACGTGGACGTGGGGTCCACCTTCGACATCAGTCTCTTCTCGAAAGTGCTCGCCAAGCCCGTTACTACGGAAAAACTCCAGGGGCTTTTCGGGGAGATATAGCGGAATCGGCTCGGACTTATTTCTTCGAGCCGAAGAGACGCGAAAAAATAGACGGTTTCGACTCTTCCTGCTTTTCGGGCGGAGGCGGCTGTCCGCCGGCGCCCGGCAGGATGAGCCCGTCGACATTTGCGCGTGAAAGCAAGTCGGCTACGACGCTTGTCGAAGTGGGGCGGTCTTCCGGCTTTGGAGCGCACATGAGCGAGAGGACGTACGCCACCGAAGTAGACACTTCTGGGCGCATCTTGCGCACATCGGGAAGCGGTTCACCCTTTATGGCCTTTGTGAGAAGCCCCATCAAAGTGCTGCCGGCATTTGGCTTCCTGCCGGTAAGCATTTCGTATAGCACGACGCCGAGCGAGTATATGTCGGCGCGTGCGTCGATGTGGTGGGAGTCCATCATCTGCTCGGGGGCCATGTAGGCAGGCGTACCGAGGATGTGGCCTTTCATGGTAAGAGTTGAGGTCTGGGTGTCGCTGATGAACTTCGCGATGCCGAGGTCGGCCAGCTTGGGGACGCCGTCCGCGGTGAACAGGATGTTGTCCGGCTTGATGTCGCGGTGTATCACGCCGTTGCGGTGTGCGAGCGCGAGGGCGTAGGCAATCTGGGAGACGTAGGAAATCGCCTGTTCTATAGGAAGTGCGCCTTCTTTGTTGATCATGTCCTTGAGACTTCCGCCGGGCATGTATTCCATCAGCATGTAGCAGAGTCCCTTTTCCGGCTCTTCGCCCGCGTCGCGCACCTCCACGAGATTGCGGTGGCGGATCGTCATCGCGAACACGGCTTCATTGAGGAAGCGGCGCTTCGTGTCCGTGTTGCGCCGTGCAAACTCGGGATGCAGGATCTTGAGCGCGTAGTTTGTCCCATCGGGGGCCTGCGCGAGGTAGACCTGGCCCATTGCGCCAGATCCGAGCGCGCGCACAATCGTGCAGTCGCCGAATCTGTCGCCAATTTCAAGCACCGGGTCTCCGTGGCGTATTGGCTCCTTCCCCTCGTTGCCCGGCTGGTCGTTCTCTTGCTGTTGGTTCATCTGATACAACAAGGTGTTTTATCTGATGTGGGAATATAATACCACATTTCCCCGCGCAAACGCAAGAGTTGCGGCGGCTCGCAATGGGGCGCTTCGGCGGAGTCTACGGAATCACTAGCAGTAAGACGGCGGTGGTCGCGGCAATCGCCGCGGCAATCGCAATGGCGAGCCACGGGAGCTTGGAGCGGCGGGCGGTCGCGGGGCCGTCGTCTGCGGCGGCAATGTTCCCGTATTTGGCGAGAAGGGCGTCCATCGACTCTTCGGTCTCCTCCGCAGCCGCCTTCCTGCCGCTGTTGATTTTCGCCGTGTGTCCGCATTTCGCGAACTCTTCGATCACGGCGTCGGCCGACTGTAGCCGCTCTTCGGCCTTCTTTGTACACATGCGGCGCAGAATGTCGGCCGTCTCGGCGGAGACGGAAGGGGCCAGCGTGCGGACATCGGGAATCTCTTTCGGGTCCATGACCTCCATCATTATCTCGACAGGCGATTTCCCGGTCCACGGCGTGCGCCCAGCAAGCATCTCGAACAGCATGATGCCGAGACTGTACACGTCGGCGCTCGGGCTGACTGCGCTTGAGTCGGCCGCCTGCTCGGGGGCTATGTAACTAGGCGTGCCGAACACGGTGTTTGCCATCGTGACAAGAGAGTCGAGGCGTTCCGTGGCCTTTGCAATCCCGAAGTCGAGCAGCATCGCCGAGCCGTCTCGCGTGATGATGATATTCTCCGGCTTGAGGTCGCGGTGCACCATGCCGAAGCGCCCGGCGAGGGCGAGGACGTCGCAGACCTGAAGGATGGCATCCACTGCCTGGTTTTCCTCCATGGGGCCGCCGAGAGCGATTGCCGTGCGCAGCGTATCGCCCTCAACGTAGTCCATCACGAGGTAGTAGAGCCCGCGTTCTGTGTCGTAGCCGGCGTCATGCACTTCCGCAAGATTTGGATGTTTTATGCGGCTTGCGAGCTTCGCCTCGCGCACGAATCGCTTCGCACGTTCGTTCCTCCCTTCCCCGGGGCCGGCATCCATCGTCTTCAAGGCGAAGAGGGTGTCGAGAAACTCGTGGCGGACGAGCCACACGGTCCCCGACGCGCCGCTGCCAAGGACTTTTTCCACTACATAGCCCTTGAAGACGTCGCCTGGATTGAACAGCGGATCAGTCATTGTCATCGTGCGCCCCATTTCCCCTTGATTCATTAAAAATATGATACCATAATCCCTGCTTGTCGTGCAATAGGCGCGGCGGCGCGTTTATGGTATAATGTGTTACATGATTTCCTACGAAATGGGTTCTATGCGCCGCGCGGCGCCTTGCAGATAGCATGAAGGCACTTGTCCAGCGTGTCACAGAGGCGAGCGTGACGATTGACGGCGAGGTTGTCGCCGAGATCGGCAAGGGGTATCTGATACTCTTCGGCGTGACGCACGACGACACCGAGGCGAAGGTAGATCGCCTTGTCCAGCGCGTCGTCAAGCTGAGGATCTTCGAGGACGAGAGCGGCAAGACGAACAAGTCCATCGAGGATGTCGCAGGTTCTATCATCGTCGTCTCGCAGTTCACGCTCTACGCCGATACCGACCACGGCAACCGCCCCGGCTTTTCCGCCGCCGCGCGTCCCGATCTCGCCGTGCCGCTCTACGAGCGCTTTGTGGCCGGACTTCGCGCGGCGCTCGGTCCTGATCGCGTCGGCACAGGCCGCTTTGGCGCCGACATGAAGGTGCGTCTTCTCAACGACGGCCCGTTCACCGTCGAGCTTGTGGCTTGATGGTTTTGATGTGGATTTGCTATAATACCGACATGGTTCGCTCCTTTGCGGCTGGAAGGGAATACTAGTGAAGACTGTAAAATCACCTTTTCATTTCAAAGGCGGGGTTCACCCCGACTACAACAAGGAACTGGCGCGTGACAAGGCGATAGAGAAGCTTCCGCTTCCCGCCGAGCTCGTAGTCTCGATGTCGCAGCACCTTGGCGCGCCTGCGAAGTGCCTCGTCAAGCCGGGCGACTTCGTGAAGCGCGGCCAGGTTATCGGCGAGAAAAACGGTTTTATTTCGGTGTGCGTCCGCGCTCCGGCCGATGGCAAGGTCAAGGCCGTCGAGAAGCGCCTTGGCCCTGCGGGTGGCAAGGCAGACGCGGTGGTTCTTGATACTACGGCCACGCCGGAGCCTGCGCCTGACGCCAACTCACCCACTCCCCCACCCACCAACTCACCCACTCCTATTCTTCCGCCGCTTGACTGGAAGACTGCGACGCGCGAAGAGCTCTTGAAGCGTGTCGAGGAAGCGGGGATATGCGGCATGGGCGGCGCTGGCTTCCCGACATCCGTAAAGCTCAACCCTCCGCCCGGGAAGCGCTGCGAATATCTCGTCCTCAATGGCGCGGAGTGCGAGCCGTATCTGACGGCCGACTTCCGCGTTATGCTCGAGCGCGCCGACCGCATCCGTCTCGGCGTCGAGATAATGCGCAAGATCCTCGGCGGCCCTGCCGTGAGGATTGCGATTGAGGCGAACAAGCCCGAGGCGATTGCCGCGATGGAGAAGGCGTTTGCCGACATCGATGGCAATGTCGAGATCGTCGTCCTTCCTGTTCTCTATCCGCAGGGCAGTGAAAAGCACCAGATTTACGCTACGGTCGGGCGCGTCGTTCCAGAACCGCCTGCGCTCCCGATTGACGTCGGGTGCGTCGTAGAGAACGTCGGCACAGTCGCCGCGATAGCCGACGCCGTTGAGAAGGGTGAACCGCTTCTCGAGCGTGTCACTACTGTCTCCGGCGATGCGGTTGTTGAGCCCAAGAACATCCTTGCGCCGAGCGGCACGAAATACGCCGATCTCGTCGCGTTCTGCGGCGGCGAGAAGGAGCCGCCAGCGAAGGTTATCTCTGGCGGCACGATGATGGGCTTTGCCGTCTCGACGCTTGAGATCGGCACGACCAAGACGACGTCGGGCTTGCTGCTGCTTTCCAAGAAGAAGGTCTTCCAGTATGCGTCGGGCGCATGCATCAACTGCGGGCGCTGCCTCAGGGCGTGCCCGATGAACCTGAACCCGGCGCTCATCTCGAAGGCCGTAGACGCGAACGACATCAAGGCCGCCGAGGACGCGAGCGTGATGGACTGCATCGAGTGCGGTGCGTGCAGCTTCGGCTGCCCGGCCTACCGCACGATTACCCAGAGCTGCCGCCGCGCGAAGAACTCGATCCGCGCCCGCATCGCGGCGGAGAAGGCAAAGGCCCAGGCAGCGAAGAATAGTTAAAAGTTAAAAGTTTAAAGTTTAAAGGTGAAAGCGAAGGCTTGAGAGTTGGAAGGTTGAAAATATGAAACCTAAAGATACCGCCGAACATTATATCCTTTCCAGTTCGCCCCACGCGCATGCAAACGCGAGCGTCTCGCGCATCATGCTCGACGTCATAATCGCGCTTCTCCCGACGACAGCGATGGGTATTTACTTCTTCGGCATGCCGGCCGTGTGGACGATTGCCGTGTGCGTCTCGACGTGCATTGTGACTGAAGCGCTCTGCCGCATGGCGATGAAGCGCGAGAGCACGATAGGCGACCTTTCGGCGGTGCTTACGGGTCTTCTTCTCGCGCTCAACCTTCCTGCGGGGATTCCGCTTTGGATGGCCGCGGTCGGCTCGGTCTTCGCTATAGCCATCGCGAAGCAGGTGTTCGGCGGTCTTGGCATGAATCCGTTCAACCCCGCGCTTGCCGCGCGCGCGTTTATGCTCATTTCCTTCACCGGTCCGATGACCACTTGGCTCAAGCCGTTCTGGTGGAAGACTCCCGAGGCCGCGACGACTGCGACACCTCTCGCGGTGATGAAGACTTGGTTCGTCGCCGAGGCGACGGCGTCTGCGTCTCCCCATGGGCTTTGCAACGCCGCGTGCAAGGGCGTCCCCTCGCTTTGCGACATGCTTGTCGGCAACATGCCAGGCTGCATTGGCGAAGTGTCGGCTGCTGCGCTTGCGATCGGTGCGGTGTATCTGCTGTGGCGCAAGGTGATAACGTGGCACATTCCTGTTGCGTTTATTGCGACCGTCTTCGTCTATTCGCTGATTGCGGGCGGAGCCCCTGCGATGATGCAGGTGCTGACTGGCGGCGTGATGATCGGCGCCTGCTTCATGGCGACGGACTATGTTACGAGCCCGATCACCGCGAAAGGCAAGCTTATCTTCGGCTTTGGCTGCGGACTTCTCTGCATGCTCATTCGCCAGTTCGGTTCATATCCCGAGGGCTGTTCGTTCGCGATTCTCATAATGAACGCGCTTTGCCCGCTCGTCAACCGCTGGACACAGCCCAAGCCCTTCGGAGCAAAGTGATGAAGAACAACTGCATTTTCTGCGCGATAGCGGCAGGCGAGATTCCGAGCTTCAAGGTTTACGAGGACGATGTAGTCCTCGCCTACCTCGACATCAATCCGTTCTCGAAGGGTCACGTCCTCGTGATCCCAAAGGAACATACTGAAGGTCTTCTCGACACGCCCGACGCGACGCTTGCCGCCGTCATTGCACGAGTCAAGAAGGTCGCGGCGCACATCAAGGACGTACTTCCCTGCGATGGCTTCAACATTCTCCAGAACAATGGCGAGGCCGCAGGCCAGACGGTGAAGCACGTCCATTTCCACATCGTTCCGCGTTACGGCATGGAGCCCATCTCGTTCGAGAACCACAAAGGCGACATGGACGCCCTTAAGGCGCTCGCTGAGCGCATTCGGCTCTAATGGGGAACTCCCGCAGATCGGCGGCGTTCATCGTCGCGCGATGGATCGCGACGAAGGATTTTCCCTCGTCAATGCTGCCGACTGGCGAAAACCGCGCGTTCGTCCAGGACATCGTCTATACGACGATACGCCGCATCAGGCCCTTGAGGAAGACTCTCGGCATGCTGATGAAGCAGTGGCCGAAGGGCGAGCTTGAGGCGCTTCTCTACGTGGGCGCGGCGCAGATACTCTACATGCCCGACGTCCCCGATTTCGCCGCGGTTAGCGAGACAGTGGACGCGGCGAAGGGGTGCGAGAACCCGTCGATTGCGAAGGTCGTGAATGGCGTGCTTAGGAATGTCATCCGCCGCCGCGAGGAATTCGAGAAGATGATCGCCGGCGCTCCGCTCGAGGAGCGAGAGAGCTTCCCGACTGCGCTTGTGCGCCGTTGGGAGCGACGCTTCGGCGCCGAGAACGCCGCGCGGCTCTGTGCATGGCACAATACGCCCGCTGAGACTTTTATCGCGAGGCGCGACGGTAGTTTCGTAAAGCTCGAGCGTGGGCAGCGCGTAGAGGACATTCCCGGCTACGCCGAGGGCAGCTTCATTGTGCAGGACCCGGGCACTCGCCTTGCGATTGAATTGCTTGATCCCAAGGAGGGCGAGCGCGTTCTCGACGCCTGCGCAGCGCCAGGCGGCAAGACAGTCCAGATTGCGTGGCGCGGCGCTTCTGTCGTTGCTTGCGAGGTAAACCCCAAGCGCCGCCGTCGGCTCGAGGAGAATCTTGCACGACTGAAGCTTGGCGTCGAAGTCATCCCAGAACTTCCTGCGTCGCAGACATTTGACAAGGTGCTTGTCGACGCGCCTTGCTCGAACACGGGTGTCCTTCGCCGCCGCCCCGACGCGCGGTGGAACTGGAACGGGAAGAAACTCGCCGCACTCGTGAAACTCCAGTCCGACATTCTCGATGCCTGTGCGTCGCGTGTCGCCCCTGGCGGCGTGCTCGTCTATTCCACATGCTCGAACGAGCCCGAGGAAAACGAAGCGCAAGTCACAGCGTTCCTCGCGCGGCATCCCGACTTCTCGCTTGAAGAGTCGCGCGAGTCGATTCCATTCGATAGCGAAACCGACGGCGCGTTCGCAGCTCGGCTCCGGCGGAACCCCGCATGACGCAATTGCCGCGTTTTTGATATAATGCCCACTATATTCAATCTGCAACGGAAGGAACATTTATGCTGACAGCTTGTATCATTGCGGCAATTCTCGCCTCGCCTGGAGAGGTCGAGCTTGTCGAAAAGCTTCCAGTCGTTTTTGAGAAATGTGCCGCGCATTACCGCGCCATCGACGCCGCGGCGACGCCGCTGATGAATTCTGGCGATCCGAAGGAGACTGCGCCGGACGGCAAGCCGCATGGAGAGCGCCTTGTCCCCCACGGTTGGGACGCGAAGAACGGTAAGCCCGACATGCGCTCCATCTATTGGTGGACGTCAGGCCATTTCCCCGGGTCGCTTTGGTATCTTTACGAGGCGACTGGCGACGAGTTCTTCAAAGACAGGGCGATTGTCTGGACCGAGTCCATCGCACCGAATTCCAAGGTCACCGACAACCACGACGTCGGCTTTATCATGTACTGCTCGTTCGGCAACGCCCGTCGTCTTCTCAGGACTGACAAGTACGACGATCTCCTGCGCGAGACTGCGGCGTCGCTCTCGAAGCGCTTTAACCCCGAGCTTGGGCTTATTCGCAGCTGGGGCCCGCTTGACGAGAAGAAGGACTTCCTCGTCATTCCCGACAACATGATGAACCTCGAGCTTCTCGAGTGGGCGGCAAAACATGGGGAACGGGGAACTGGGAACGGGGAACGGGAGAAGAGGTTTGACGAAATCGCGCGCTCGCACGCGACTAAGACTATGGCGCATCATTTCCGCGCGGACGGTGGCACCTACCATGTCCTTAACTATGACCAGCGTCCTGGCTTCCATGGCGCAGTCCAGGAAATCCGCCGCGGACAGGGTCTCTCGTGCGAGACGGCGTGGAGCCGCGGGCAGTCGTGGGCGATCTACGGCTACACGATGATGTATCGCGAGACGAAGGACCCCGCCTATCTCGCCTTCGCCCAGAAGGTCTCCGACTTTGCAATCAACAACCCCAACATGCCTGAAGACGGCGTTCCCTACTGGGACTTCGGCGCACCTGGCGAAGAGCGCGACTCATCTGCCGCGTCAATCATGGCGTCGGGGCTTCTCGAGCTTTCGACCTTCGTCGGCGGCGAGAAGGGCGCGAAGTACCGTGCGTTCGCGGTGAAGCAGCTCCTTTCGCTTTGCTCCGACGCCTATTTCGCAAAGCCCGGGGAGAACGGAGATTGGCTTCTCAAGCACGGTGTCGGCCACAAGCCGGCTGGCGGCGAGATTGACGTCCCCCTCGACTATGGCGACTACTACTTCCTCGAGGCGCTTCTGCGCTTCCGCCGTCTTTCCGGCGGCTTTGGCCTCTATTGATTTTACACTATGAAAAAAAAGATGAACATGGTCATCGCCCAGTCGGGCGGCCCCTCGATGGTAATTAACCAGTCGCTTGTGGGCGCGGTGCTTGAAGCCCGCAAGTCGGCGAAGATAGGCAAAATCCTCGGTGCGAGGCACGGCATCCTCGGCATCCTTGGAAACGACTACATCGACCTCAGGAAACCTTCCGCGAAGAAGCTCGAGGCGATTGCGGAAACTCCCTCTTCTGCGCTTGGCAGCTGCCGCAAGAAACCTGACGCCGCCGACTGCCGCGCGATTTTCGAGGCGTTCAGGAAGCTGAACGTCGGCTACTTCTTCTACATCGGCGGCAACGATTCCGCAGACGCTGCCCGCATCGTCGCGGAGGAAGCCGAGAAGGAGGGTTATCCGCTCGTCGTCTACCACATCCCGAAGACGATTGACAACGATCTCCGCTCGTGCGACCACACGCCCGGCTTCGGCTCTGCGGCTCGGTTCGTCGCGAGTGCGATTCGCGGCGACGACCTCGACAACCGCGCGCTTGGCGGCGTCAAGATCGACATCATAATGGGCCGCGACGCCGGCTTTCTCACCGCCGCGTCCGCGCTTGCCCGCGTTCGTCCCGACGACGGCCCACACCTCATCTATCTCCCTGAAGTCCCGTTTAGCGAGGCGAAGTTTGTGAACGACGTCAAGGCGGCGCTCAAGAAGTTCGGCCGCTGTGTCTGCGCCGTCTCCGAGGGCATCCGCGGCAAGGACGGCATTCCGATTGGCGCGAAGCTTGGCTCCGGCGAGAAGGACAGCCATGGAAATGTGCAGATGTCGGGAACTGGCGCGCTTGGCGATGCGCTTGCTCGCGTCCTCAAGGAGAAGGCGAAGGTGAAGCGCGTCCGCGCCGACACATTTGGCTATCTCCAGCGCTCCTTCCCTGGCATCGCCTCGAAGGTCGACCAGGCCGAGGGTCGCGCGGCAGGCGCGGCGGCGGTTAAGGCGGCGCTGAAGGGGGTGCTTTCGAAGGGCACGATTGCGATAGTTCGCGAAGAGTCGAAGAAGTACCGCGTGGCGTTTGCGCCGGTGCCGATTCAGAACGCGGCGAAGTATACGAGGTCGGTGCCGAAGGAGTATATTGCGAAGAACGGCCACGACGTGACCGAGGCGTTCCTCGCATACGCCCGCCCGATTGTCGGCGACCTCCCTCCCTGCGAGATATTCTGATGCTCGGCATGGCTCTCCGGCCTCGGACCTTCGCTCCGCCGCCTCGCTCTCGTCACCAGCGCAGGCGACCGAAGAGATATCCCCTGACTGGGTCGAGGTTGAGCCGCCAGTCTCCGGACGGGAGCTTTCTTTCCGGCCAAAGCGGCGTGTTGCCGTTCATCACCTGAAGCCATTCGGGGCGACGAAGACTTCGGCGGCGCTCTCCGTGTCCGCCCCAGCCAGTGGACGAGAGCGTGAACCTGACGCGTACTCTTCCGTCTGCGACTTCCACGCGGCTCTCCGCCACCTCGTGCGACGGAGTCACCACGTTGTGGAATTCGTAGGGCCGCGCGCCCGTCTCGTCGACGGCGATCGACCGGTACCACGTGACGCCGGCGGCGTCGAGCGTGTTGACGCGCAGGTTCGTTCCGCGGCGGAATTCGAGCTCGATCTCCAGATCGCCGATGTCCGTCTCGCGGGCGCGGAACCTGACGCCGTCCGCGGCATCCGTCCATTCGCCGCCGAGCTTGCAGAAGGGCGCAGTGCGCTCGAACTCTGATTCAGGGTAGGGTTCGTCGCGGGCGAGCGTAGCGTCGATTTCCGCGAGCCGTGTCTTTGTCTTTGCGAGTTCGCCGAGCCGCCATTCGAGTTTCGCGGGATGGTACTGGTGCGCCTCGGCCTCGGAATGGAAGCCGAGCCGCGAGTCAGACTTTGCGAGTGGCAGCAGTTCGCGCGTAACCGCTTCTTCTCGTGTGACGGCCTCGCCCATGCGACGCACTGCCGCACGCGCTGCCTCCGCATTGCCGAGCACGCGGCTCTCGTAGAGCGCCGTCGCGCGGTCGCGGTAGAAGTCGAAGATGTCGCTGCCGCTTTGGAACTGGAGCGCGAGAGCTTTCATCACGCCGATGTCACGCATTCGCTCGAAGTCGCCGCACCAGCGCGACGCGAGAATCTTAAGCGCGTCCGCGCCGTCCGGAGTGCGGACGTGAGCACCGTTCGCCATTCGCGCGGCAAGGATCGAAGCTTCCTCTATTGTGTGGTTCTCGAGGCACTCGCCGATCGCATCGCCGCTCGGCGGATCGTGCGGCTTCCAGGTGCGGGCGAGCGGCGCGAGCGAGACATCTGCAAGCATTGGCCACGCGGGGCCCGCGTGGAACGGGCCGTAGTACTGCATGTCGTTGGAGAGAGGATATTCCGCGTAGGCGTCTGAAAGTTGCTGCCAGACGGATGCGACGAGCGCGGCGTCCTTTCCCCAGTCCGGCGCGGCGAGCCGATTGAGAAACGTCGCCTCGTCGTCGTCGAACGAGTCGAACGAGAGCTCGCCCGCCGCCTTGTTCATGACTCCGGGGCAGTTGCCGAAGTACCAGCATTGCAGCACTGTCGATACGCCCATTTCACGCATGGACTTGTACTTGCGGTAGAGAAGCCCCGGCACAGGCACAAAAGGCACCGTGGCGACTTCGTGGGAATTGCCGACCTGGATCTTCGCGCCAATCGGTGCTCCGGCCTGCCGACCTGCTTCGGCTACTTGGCGGAAGCCCTCTGCGGGGCCAACGTAGGAGAGCCAGTAGTCACCGCCGTTGCGGAGGCGTCCGAGCTGCTCCTTGACTGCACCAGACTCGAAGTTATAGGCGAGCGTCACGCCGTCTGGGAGGTGTCGTGCGACTTCGGCGTTCCAGGCGCCGCGCTCGGGACGCACCTGCGGCTGGTAGAACCAGCTGATGTACTCGGCATCCGAACCCGCGGCGCGTATGCCGCGCATTATCGCGCTCGCCGTCTCCCAGTGGATTTGCCACGGCTCAAGCCCCGCGCAGCGAGGGCAGTTTCCGTTGAAGCTCCCTGTCAGCGGGTCGAATCTCGAGAGGCACGTCGTCTCCCGTTCGCCGTAGGAGATCATCATGATGCCGCCGAGCCGCGGAACTTGCGTGAAGATGTCCTTCACCGACTCTTCTATGTAGCGTTGTGCTGCCGGCTGTAGCGGACACATCAAGGACTCGCCTGCAACCGTGCACCCGAAGAGCTCCGGATGCTCCTTGAGGAGTGGATCGTCTTTGCCGCAGCGGCGCGGCTCGATGCAGAAAATCCATGTCTTGATGCCGTACTTGAGGCAGCGGTCGACGGTGCTGCGAAGTTTCGCGAGGCGGCGCGCCGCGTCGGGCGAGCGCTTCGTGAACGACGTCTCCGCGAGGTCGCGCCACTCCACCGTGAGCCACAGTCCGTTGATTCCCTCGTGCGCGAGGCGGTCGAGATAGGGCTCGGGGTAGTAGTCGACATCGTCCATCAACTCGTCGTGGTTGAGGGGCGGACGCTTGATCGGGCCGAAGAAGCAGCGTGCGATGCGGTTGCGCACCCAGGGTTTGCGGACGCAGGGAGCGAGATCGCCGGCGCGTACGCGGTCCTGGTAATAGTAGACGGCGCGGCGAAGGCCCTCGTCGTCTTCCGTCGTGATCGTGACCTTGCCGTCCGCGCCAATGTCGATCCTGTAGCTTTCGTGTCCTTCCACGGGGGCGCGCACAAATGCGACATCGTTCGTCGGCACTGGTGGCAAGGACTCTGGCTTTGCCAGCTCTTTGCGGAATGTCCATTCCGCCATCTCTGGATAAGGCGGCGGTTCTGAGAAGGGTGCTGCAAGAGCCGTCGTCGCCATTGCGGCCGCCGCAATGTGTGCCACAGTCATCAAGCTCTTCCTTCGCATGCCTCATATTATACCACTTAACGGCAGCCGGCGTGTGAATCGCGGCAGATTCGCCGCGTTCGCGCCTTAACGTTATCTGACCCTAACCGACGCTATCACCGCTAATCCGACGCCACTCGCCTCAGGTTGTCGCAGATGGTGGATTATGATAGAATACCTGTCAAATGGAAGCATTGCGTATTTTTCTCGCTTGTAGTCTGGCGGCCGTATCGCTTGCAGTCTCTGCAGTCACAGTTTCGGGTCCCGGCACTTACACGCTTGACGCGGGAACGCTTGCCGTTGGAGAAACTGTCACGCTGACGGCGGTTCCCGATTCCGGAAAGGCCTTCTTCCGCTGGACGGGCGATATCGGGAACGCTGACCCTGCCGAAGCAACAATTACTTTTAAGGTCCCAGACGACAGCGTCGGCGTGCTTTTCGGAAACGAGATCGTCGTCAAGGCGGACGGCACCGGCGACTATCCCACGCTCAACGCCGCCGTCGCGGCGGCGTCCGACTACGACACCATCCTCGTCAGGGATGGCACCTACGTGAACGATACGACAGCTTTTCTCGTAATTGACAAGCCGATTAAGGTGATGTCCGAAAATGGCGCGGGGCATACCTGCTTCCGTGGCCCCTATGATCCAAGCGGCACGACCATCAAGTCGCTCAGCAAGGGCATCAACCTCAACAGCGACCTCGCCATACTCAAGGGACTGACGCTGCGCAACTTCGGTACAGACGGCCGGCAAACGCCGCAGGGGCTTGGGCTCTATCTTCAACGAGGTCTCGTCGAGTATTGCACGGTTTCGAACACGCTCCCGAACCATGGCGCGTCGGCGCTTCACATGACGGGCGGCGAGACGCGCCACAGCCTCATCGCCTACAACCGCAGCAACAACAATCAAAACGCGCCGGGTGCTGGCGTCTATCTTGAAGGAGGGATGATCACGAACTGTGTGATCCGCGGCAACAGGGCGTGGAAAAACCATGGCGGCGGCATCTACGTGGCCGGCGCGTCGGCGCGCGTGACCGGTTGCGTTGTCGACGGGAATATCTGCGACTTCGACGACGACAAGCCACGCTACGGCGGCGGCGTCTATCTCAAAAGCGGGGTCGTCGACAACTGCGTTATCACGAACAACACGGCCGCCCTCGCCGCCGGCGTCTGCCAGGTAGGCGGAACGCTCCTCAACTGCCTCATCAAGGACAACCACAGCGCGAGGAGCTACGGCGGTGTTTATTCGACTGGTGGCGCCATCGAAGACTGCATCATTGCCGGCAACACGGCAAAGGTTTCCGGCGGACAGGCGCTTTGCATGACGGCGGGTTCGATTTCTGGGACGACGGCCGTCGAGAGCTTGTACGCCATTCCCGGCTCGGCCATCGTCTCGATCGCCCCCGCCGTGACGGTTTCGAACTGCGCATTCCAGTGTCCGAACATTTCCGGCGCGACGGAGATCAACGCCTCGCTCTTCTATGCGACGGGCGACTGTTTCGTCGAGGCGAGTCGTGTTGTCGGCCTCGCACCGCTTGCCATTGACTTCACGGCGCATTGCCTCGGGGACGTCTCTGCCGCCGAATGGGATTTCGGCGATGGCGCGACGGCGTCCGGCGCGACGGCCGCGCACACCTTTGAAGCCCCTGGTGTCTATACTGTGACGTTGACCGTTGGCGGCGAAAGCGCGACACTCGTCATCGATGCGCTTGCCGCGACCACCTATGTCTCAACGGCCGGGTCTGCGACTTTCCCCTACGACACTCCGGAGAAGGCGACGGCCGATCTGCAGGCCGCGATCGATGCAGCGTATGCGGACGACTTTACCGCCGCGACCGTCCATGTTGCGGCAGGGACCTACACGTACACTGGCGCGAATCGCAACAGCTCCGACATCCCCTGGTTCAATGTCGCGAAGCCGGTGTCGATTGTCGGCCACGAGGAGGGCGAGGTCGTTTTCGACGGCAAGAACAACACCCGGTGCGTTTATATGCTTGATTCCAGAGCGTCCCTTCGTAACTTGACGTTCTACAGATGTAAAAACGGACAGGATGGTGGACTATACATCGGCGGAGCGATTTACATGACGGGCGGCGTCGTCTCGAACTGCAACGTCATCGCGTGTCACGGCAACTACGATGGCGCGGTCACGGCCTTTGGCGGCGAAATCCGCGACTGTTTCTTTGCGACAAACAGCTGCAATGCTTCCGGAGACGATCGACGCGCCTCGGGACTCCAGATCTACGGTCCGGTGACTGCCACTGGTTGCATCTTCGAGAAGAACGCCGGAGGCTTCGGAGGTGGCGCCTACATGAACCACGCCTCGGCGGTCATCTCCAACTGCGTCTTTCGGGCAAATTCGGTCGAAAGTTGTGGTGGCGGTGCTGTGACAATCGATGCCGGACTTCTCACGCATTGTGTCATCACCAACAACACTTCGAAGGGCGCGGGCGGCGGTCTCCAGATGAGAAACAGCTCATCCTACGTCCGCAACTGCGTCGTCGCATTCAACAAATCGACCAATACCGGTTCAAGCTACGGCGTCAGCAACGGCAAGGCCGGCGGCGGCGGCGTGTCGATGACCGGCGGAACCCTCGAGAACTGCACCTTCTACGGCAACGTGTCCTCGTCGCAGACGCGCTGTGATGAACTTTCCATGGACGGCGGCACCGTCCGCAACTGCATTTTCGTCGGAACGGACGCTACGCTGTCGAATGACGTCCGCAAGTCGGGCGGCACTGTGACCTACTGCTTCTTCCGCACGGAAGTCGCCGGAGCCGGCAATATCACGGGCGATGCAAAGCTGAAGAATCCCGACGCAGGTCGCTTCGAGCTCCTTTACGGTTCGCCCTGCATCGACACGGGAATGGAAATCGCGGCGGTTGCAACGGATTTCGCCGGGACGGCGCGTCCGGTTGACGGCGACAACAACGGCACGGCCGCCTGGGACATCGGTGCCTACGAAATGGACTTTGCCGGCCAGATGATCGCCTCCTTCGAGGCCGATGTGACGAGCGGACATAGCGAGACTATTGTCACCTTTACGGCTGCTGTCGACGGCGGCACGGCGCCCTACACCTACCGCTGGACGATTGGCGGCGTCGCCTACGAGACGAATGTCAATACGATTACACACACCTTCTCCTATGGTTCGCATGATGTCTCGCTCGATGTCGAGGATGCGAAGGGCGCGACGCTTGCCGAGCCAGTTGTCCGCGTTGGAGTTGTGCAGATCAAGTCTCCTGTCGTTTATGTCTCCACGACCGGTTCGGGCGTCTGGCCCTACGACACCTGGGAGAAGGCGACTGCCGACTGGACGCTCGCCGTCGGCGCGGTCTATGCGACGGATTCGGAACCTGGTCGCATCTTTGTCGCGGATGGCACCTATGTGCGCCATGACACCGACAACTTTACCGCCAATCTCACGCTCCCTATCCTGTTTTGCGGCACGAACGCCGCGTGCGGTGCTATCTTCGATGGCGAGAGCACTTACCACAAGATCATGTGCGTGAACAACGCCATGGCAAAGGTCGCCAATCTGAAGTTCATCAATGTCAAGGGGAACTACGGAGATGATCAAGGCGGGCTCTGGCTTTATGTCGGCACGGTCTCGAACTGCGTCTTTTCTGGTGGAAGCGCCAATGGCGCGGGGATGGTTCGTCAGGAAGGCGGACTTCTCTGCGACAGTATAATCGAGGACAACCGCGCGGGCGATCATTCCGGCGGCGACCGCTATGGCGGCGGACTCTACATGCGGGGCGGAACGGCGGAACGCATAACTATCCAGGGTTGCAGGGACGGCACGGCTGGCGCGGTGCGACTCAACGGCGCGAGCGCCATCTTGCGCGATTCCGTCATTCAGGGGAACTATTCCGAGACTGGCGGGGCCGTCCTGCTTGACAAAGGTCTTGTCGAGAACTGCACCATCTCCAACAACACGGGCAAGTCGATCGCAGGCAGCCTCGTCACCTTCGCTGCGGGGCCAGGTGCGACGGTGCGCGGTGGGACGCTCCGCAACTGCCTTGTTGTGGATAACCGCATGACGAGTGCTAACGGCAGCGGAGGGGCCTTGCATGTGGTTTCCGGTGCGGCCTACAACAACACGGTCTGGGCGAACACGCTTTATTCGGGCGCGACAAACGATATCGGCCAGACAGGCGGCACGGTGGCCAATTCAATCGCCGGTGTCTTTGTGCCTTCCGGCGGCACGCAAACAGGCAATTACGTCGGCTTCGGGCCTGGATTCGCCAATCTCTCCGTCGGCGACTTCTCGCTCACGGGCGACTCGCCATGCCTTGATATCGGCGATTGGACGTTCTGGGGCGAGACGAGAGGTGCGGCGAGGGCTGCGAAGGACATGACCGGGAATTCACGACTTTGCGGTCGCTCGGTCGACGCCGGGTGCTACGAATGCGCAGCGCGGGGATTGTCCCTGTTTTTCCGTTAAGATCGCATGTAAAATCTGCTAGGTGACTTGTAAAGGGGATGGGTCAGCAAAAACTCCTTAAGCCGCTTTGGCCAGACGTGAATCGTAAGCATACGCAGTCTCTCCGTTTAGTGATTCCCTGTGGATTGTGTTGATCCAGTCCTCGAGC
>Ga0265300_10001141_pt1 | contig 25894 bp, 18 predicted proteins | sample AusTroGonzalo_MG_FD_193482 | JGI IMG/M metagenome (GOLD analysis project Ga0265300, IMG submission 193482) | Bovine rumen microbial communities from tropical cattle in Woodstock, Queensland, Australia - Gonzalo_03 | ecosystem: Host-associated > Mammals > Digestive system > Stomach > Rumen ...
ACGCTGATATCCTACTGCATGTACTTTGCCTATGCTGCATGGATAGTCTTCGTTTTCTACCTGACGTACAATCAGGTGAGTTCCAGACTGGTACGTCTCTCGTATGGCAACGTGATGGATTTTGTACGCTGGATGCAGGTGTGCTGCGATTTGATAGTACTCTTTGGTATCTGTAGCGTTATCATTACTGGCATATTCCCCACCGATTTCTGGCCTTACACGCTATTGCTGATTGCTGGTGTGGGCATGTTTGCATATATATCCTACTCCCTCAACAAGTATGGTGCGACAATAGAAACAACCACAGAGGCCACTAAGAAAGTAGCAATAAAACACGTATGAAAATATATCGAATACTGAGCATATTACTAATGGCCATGCTGGTAACAGTCATGTTGGTAGCATGTTGCCAAAAAGAGGTAAAGACTGGCAGAGTGAATGCTGACAGCCTGCTCAGTGTGGCCCACAAAGGTCACCAGTATGAGCGACTGTTGGAACTGGCCGATACGTTGCAGGGTACAGGCCAGATTACCAGTATTCATGCTGACTACTGGAGAGGATACGCCTATTCACGTCAACGCCTGATGCGATTGTCGGAAAAGTACTGGAAGCAGGCTGTTAACTCAGATATACGCAATAAGGAGGATTTGGAGTATTATGCCAAGTCGGCTAACCGTCTGTCTGGCGAACTGCTGCTGAAAGGCGAATATGAGGCAACGATGAAGGTAGCTGTGCCTGCGCTGAAGAAAATGGCAGAGGCCAACTACCAGAAGAACAGCGACTATGCCTATTTGCAAGCTGCTGTGGGCTGCTGTCAGATAAAACTGGGAAGTCCTGACGAGGCTATCGTCAATTTCAACCAAGCCTACAACCTGTTTTACGACGTTGTAGAGGAAAACCCCATCAGATCGAACTTCACTACCGCCATTGCAGGTATCATAACGATTACAGATGCCTATCTGCAGATGAACCGTTTCCATGAGGCATACGACTGGACACAGAAATTAAAGAAACTCCTGGATTACTATAATCAGCTGGCTAATCCTGAACCCGACTTCGTTGACAAGCAGCAGGCACGCCTGAATATCTATCAAGCCAGTGCCTTGGAAGGTTTGGGACAACATGCAGAGGCAGAAAAAGCCTATAACGAGGCTGAGAAGTCGCATTACGTGCAGACCAACGAAGGGAAGATGGAAGCCAACAACTACCTGATGGTGGCAGGGCGATGGGAAGAGGCTGCCGACAATTACGAGGTGTTGGACAAACAGATGAAGACTTACGATATCACGCTATCGATGGATATCATACAACAGTATCTGTTGCCTAAATATCGCGCAAATCTGGCTGCCCACCGTTCCGAAGCCACCAATGCTGTAAGCAGACAGATATGTGACGAGTTGGATACGGCTATCGACCTCATGCAGCGTGATGCGGCTATGGAGCTGACCACTATCTATAATATGCAGCAGAAGGAGACGGAGATTGCAGAGCATAAGTCGCATCTGGTGCGCCAACGCTATATTGCCACCATCCTCACCCTTGTATTAGTCATCTGCTGTTTCGTACTTATCATCTATTTCCGTCATCAGTCGTCTATGCGTCTGGAGAGAGCCTATAGCAAACTGGCGGAAGCCAACGAGCGCACCAAAGAATCGTCGCGCATGAAGACTTCGTTCATCCAACAGATGTCGCATGAAATTCGTACGCCGCTGAACATCCTTTCCGGATTCACACAGATTCTCACGTCATCAGACATGGAACTCGACGAATACACGAAAAAAGAGCTAAACGAGAAAATCGTTGAGAACACTAATCAAATTGCCGAGTTGGTGAACAAAATGCTGGAGCTGAGTGACGTCAACAGCAAGACGGTTATTGAGCGTAACGATAATCTGCCTGCGACGCAACTGGCCTCAGCAGCTATCAACGTTATCGTATCCTACAATAGAGACAGCATACCCATTAGCCTAAAATTGGCTGAAGGCGTTGACAAGCTATCGTTGCAAACCAATGAACATGCTGCTACGCGTGCCATCGTCTTACTGCTCAATAATGCTGAGCGTTTCACCAAGGAGGGTTCCATTACCCTGATGATTGACAAGAAGGACGACATGGTGCAGTTTGTTGTGGAGGATACGGGTATCGGCGTACCTGCCTGTGAGGCAGAACACATCTTCGAGGAATTTGTACAGCTCAATGAATACGAGGTTGGTACTGGTATCGGACTCACCGTAGCCCGTAGCATTTGTCGCCGTCTGGGTGGTGACATCGTGCTGGACACCAGTTACACCAACGGTGCACGTTTTGTTATGACGCTACCCCTATAAAAGATAATAATAGAACACGAGAGAGGGTGTGCCACTTCAATTTGGCACACCCTCATTCTCTTTGTAAAAACAGACTTTACAAGTATTTAGCCGCTTACTTCTTGATTGGATAGATGTAAAGCAATGCCAGCATGAGACCAGCAATAATGGCAGGGAAGATAGAGAACAGCAACCATATCATGCGGTTCACCGAATCGGCATCAGTAATGGTGATAACGGTCTGTCCCGTAGCATCAGTACCTGAAATAAAGCCTGCGAAGCCCAACAGCAGGGCAACGAGGGAACCGGAAATGGCAGTACCAAACTTCATAGCCATCGTACCACTGGAGAAAATAAGACCCGTTGATGAGGTACCGTTCTTCTCAGTAGCATAGTCGGACACGTCAGCATACATAGACCACAACAGAGGCGAATAAATACCAATACCGATGGACGTCAGGATGACAACAGCCACCATAACCCAAATATAGGCAGGATCCATAGGCACAAAGAAGAAGCCCACGGAGGTGACGGCACAAATGACAGCAGCCCACATGAATGCCTTGCGCTTAGAACCAACCCACTTAGTAAACACAGGTGACACACCACCGAAGACCATACAGGTCAACTCGCCAAAAGTCATAAAGACGGTGTAGTTGATGATGAGACCAGAGACGGTAACGTCACCATGCATGCAATACTCGAACATGTAACCCGCTACGGCATAACGGAAACCGTTGAAGAAGTTGGTGCAGACACCAACAAGGGTCAGGATAATCCAAGGGCGATTGCGAAACAGGTCGCGGAAGGGCTTGAACGAGAACTTCTCAGCACGGATGGGCTTCAGTCGCTCTTTGGTCAGCAAACCACAAGCCAGCGTACCAACAGCAGCCACGATACCGAAGAAAGCGCCAAGAACAGCATATTGGTGCTGATCAGAACCACCCACCATCTTCTGCAGATAGGGGAACGACAGCAAGGTGATAAAGCCCATAGCGTATGCACCTACCATACGGAAAGAGGAGAACTGGTTCTTCTCATCGTCATTATCAGTCATCACACCTAACAGCGAACCGTAGGGTACGTTAACGGCAGTATAGACAGCCATCATCATCAGATAGAGCGAGTAGGCCCAGATACGCTTACCCATAGGACCGAAGTCAGGCGTATAGAGCAACAGCGCAAAGATGAGACCAAAGGGTATAGCGCCCAGAATGAGCCAAGGGCGGTAGGTGCCCCAGCGAGACTGCGTACGGTCAGCCAACGAACCCATCAGAGGGTCGGTGACGACATCGAACATACGGGCTATCAGCATCAGCGTAGCCGTATCAGCAACGGTCAGACCAAAGACATTAGTAAAGAACAGGGGGAACGCTATAGACATCACTTTCCATGTGATACCTCCAGCTGCAGCGTCCCCCAACGCATAGCCTATTTTTTCTTTTAGTGTAGCCATTTTTCTTTTTTTCCTTTTTTACTATTACATAATGACTTCTACGACATGGTGGCCTGGAGTAGCCGGAACTGTCGTATCCTCAATGGTCTTGCCATCGAGAACAATCTTGCTGACACCACTTTGTTTGCCGTTGGGATTCTTGATGGTGATATCGAAAGAAGCATCGCGCAAGACACGGTGTACGGTATATTCTTTCAGCGTAGAGGGGATACAGGGGTCAATCTCGATACCGTCGTAGGTAGGCTTAATGCCAAGAATATACTGCGTGATGGTTATCCAGTTCCAGGCGGCGGTACCCGTAAGCCATGAGTTTTTACCCTCACCTGGCTTGGCAGCATCCTTACCTGCCACCATCTGACAATAGACATATGGCTCGACCTTATGCAATTGCTGGTCCTTAATCCATGCAGGACAAATCTTGGTGTAGTGATCCCAAGCATCGTTGCCACGACGGGCTACTGTCTCGCCAATGATGACCCAAGGATTATTATGGCAGAAGATGCCGGCATTCTCTTTGTAGCCAGCGGGATAGCTTGAAATCTCGCCCATTTCCACGTAATAACGGGTGAAAGCAGGATTGTTAAGCACCATGCCGTGTTCGCAATCGAGGTACTTCTTACAGCTATCGAGGGCCTTGTCGACCATACCGTCCTCCAAACCAATACCGGCCATCGTGCAGAAGCCCTGACTCTCGATGAAGATTTTACCCTCTTCACATTCCTTCGAACCAATCTTGTTGCCGTAGAAGTCGTAGGCACGCAGATACCACTCGCCGTCCCATCCGTGCTTCTTCACTGCCTCAACCATCGAGTCGATGCAGCCCTGAGCACGCTTAGCCTCATCGTGCTTTGCGATTTTGTCGCAAAGCTCCACATACTGCTTGCCCGTCAGTACAAAGAGACCTGCAATCATCAACGACTCGGCCTTCGAACCCTCGCTGTTGTTTTCCGTTGTCTGGAATGACTCGTTGGGATCCCATGAGAAGCAGTTCAGGTTCAGACAATCATTCCAGTCGGCACGACCAATGAGTGGCAGCATGTGAGGACCAAGGTTCTCGACGACGTGGTTGAACGAGATACGCAGGTGTTCGAAAAGCGACACCTCCGTACCAGGCTGGTTGTCCCAAGGCACCATCTCGTCAAGGATAGAGAAGTCGCCCGTTTCCTTGATGTATGCCACGGTACCGAAGATGAGCCAGCAGGGGTCGTCGTTGAATCCGCCACCGATGTCATTGTTGCCACGCTTGGTGAGAGGCTGATACTGGTGATAGCAGCCACCATCTGGGAACTGAGTGGAGGCAATATCGATGATGCGCTGACGAGCACGACTGGGTACCTGATGGACAAAACCCACGAGGTCCTGGTTGGAATCGCGGAAACCCATACCACGACCCACGCCGCTCTCGAAGAATGAAGCAGAACGTGAGAAGCAGAAGGTAATCATGCACTGATACTGATTCCAAATGTTCACCATACGATTCAAACGCTCGTCGCTACTCTCCACGGTATACTTCGAAAGCAGACCATCCCACATCAGACGCAGTTCAGCAAAGGCTGAATCCACAGCCTCGACGGTAGAGAAGCGGGCAATAGTATCGTGAGCTTTGCGCTTGTTAACCAACGTCACGTCAGAGTCCTGAGAACTGATGAGTTCACCCTTACGTTTACGCTCAATATCCTCTGCTGAGAACTTTTCTTCCTGTTCGTTCTCGACATAGCCCAGCAAGAAGATGAAGTCCTTCGATTCGCCTGGCTGCAGCGTTACCTCTATATATTGAGAGGCAATAGGACTCCAACCGTGTGCCAGAGAATTGGCGGGTTTGCCTGCCATCACGCACTGCGGATTAGAGAAATCGTTATAGAGTCCAATAAACGACTCGCGATCGGTATCATAACCATCAGCCTTGCCATTGGTCAGAGCGTAGTAGGCATAATGATTGCGACGTTCCTTGTATTCTGTCTTGTGATAGATGGTGGCACCGCCGTTCTCAATCTCCACCTCGCCCGTTGACCAGTTTCGCTGGAAGTTCTCCATATCGGTAGCAGCATTCCATAGACACCATTCTGTGAAAGAGAAGAGTTTCAGACGCTTCACTTCGTTGCTGGTGTTCTTCAGCGTCAGTTTCTGCACCTCGGCCCACGTCTTCAAGGGTACGAAGAAAAGGACAGAAGCCTCTACCCCATTCTTGGCACCAGTAATACGGGTATAGTTCATACCATGACGGCACTCATAGCCGTCAAGTGGCGTCTTGCAGGGTTTCCAACCCGGGCTCCATACGGTACCTCCGTCATTAATGTAGAGATAACGGCCTCCAGCATCCATGGGCACTCCATTGTAACGGTAGCGCGTAATGCGACGGAACTTGGCATCTTTGTAGAAGTCGTAGCCACCAGCGGTATTGGAAATCAATCCAAAAAAGTCTTCGTTGCCCAGATAGTTAATCCAAGGGAACGGTGTTGCGGGGTCGGTAATGACGTACTCGCGATTTTTATCGTCAAAATATCCAAAAGTTTTCATTGATTCTATTTTTTCGATATATCAGCATTTCGATATATCGGCATTTCGTTATTCCGATTTATTTCTCAGTCAACAGGTCCACTAAACCCTTATCCTTAAACGTATGCTTCTGCTGGTCCCAGAAACCGAAGTCAGCATCATAGCACCAAGTAGTCCAGGCAATGTTGTTCTCCTTGAACACAGTCAGCATATCCTTAGTCCACTTGTAGGCCAGTTCACGGTCGACGGGTTCATATACACCCCACTCGCCACAGAACAATTGCAGGTTATACTTCTTGGCAGCTTCGATGGCATCCTTGAAATCGGCACGGATTCTGTCGATGTTCCACTCCTCTGTCGTGAATTTGTTTTCGTCGATAACCGCCTTGACAGTATCATTAGCTGCCTCGTAGTCTTCCTTCGATACGAGAATGCCAGGATAGTTCACCTTGCCAGTATACTTACCAATAGGTGTCCACCATGCGCCATAGTGAGTCAGAATCATGGGGTTGTAGTAGTGGAATGAAAGAATAATGTTCTTGTCGCCCTCTGGAACCTTCAGATGTTTGATGGTTCCGTAACTCTGCCACATGTTAGAACCGATAACAAGCGTACGCTGAGGCTCACGCTCACGCAGGGCCTTATGCACTTTGGCAATGAGTTGGTTCCATTGCTCGTGGTCTTCGGCAACTGGTTCGTTCATGAACTCGTAGGCCACAGAGTCATTGCTATAGACTTTCAACACGTCAGACAGCTGATACCACATATTAATCAGATCTTGCTGTGCTTTCTCAGAAGTGAACAGCGTATTGGCATCACTGCCTCCCTCGTTGACAGCATTGAAATAGTGCGAACGGATGATATGCAGGTCGACGATAGTACGCAGATGATGCTTCTCTGCCCAATTGATGGCGTTTGTCATCAGTTCCCATGCCTCAGGAAGCTTATTGCCCTGTTCATCCCAGAACTGTACCTCGTCAATTGGCAGGCGTACGAAGTCAAAGCCCAGCGAATCAAGACGGGCAAAGTCATCCTCCTGGATATGCTGGCGACGTGCCTCACCACGGTCTTCATTGTTCTGCGACAGCCAGTGGCTGATGTTAGTACCACGCTGAATGCGGAAATTGTTTACTTCATCAGTTTTCTTCTCTGAACATGCTGAGAACATCAGCACTGCGGCGGCAACGAATGCCACACTCATTAGGGTTTTCTTCATAAATGATAATAATTAGTATCCAATAGTTAATTCTTTTCCTATAATGCTTGAGCAAACTGACGGCCATACTCCGTACATTCTGCCAATACTGACTGATCGGGAACCCAGAGTTTCTGCAAACCTTCGTTGACGAGGGCAAAACCTGCCTCTTCCAGTTTGGTACTAATCTGTTTGACGGCACCACCACCCCAACCGTACGATCCAAAGGCTGCTGCCTTCTTGTTCTTAAACTTCAGGCCACTGGCCATTTCCAGCAATCCTGCAATGGCAAACGAATGACCATTATTGATTGTGGGCGAACCAACGAGCACAGCCTTTGAACGCCACATCTCAGTAAGTGCATCGTTCTTATCGTCACGATTAATATTCATTATCTTCACCGTTGTCTGTGGAGCGACTTCACGGATACCGTCGGCAATAGCCTCAGCCATCTTACGTGTCGACTGCCACATAGTATCATAGACAATGGTAATCTGATCCTCCTGATAGGCATCAGCCCACTGTTGATATTTTTCGATGATTTGTTGGGGATTATCTTTCCAAATGACACCATGACTTGGACAAATCAACTTAATGGGAAGATTCATAGCCACAATCTGGGGTATCTTCTTAGCCACCATCGCGCTGAACGGGTTCAGGATGTTGGCATAATACTTCTCAGCCTCATATATCAGGTCGGCCTCGACAACGCGGTCGTTATATAGCGACTCTGTGGCAAAGTGCTGACCAAAGGCATCGTTCGAGAACATTACACCACCATCACCGTCATAGTACGTCAGCATGGAATCGGGCCAGTGCATCATCGTCATCTCTACAAAGGTCAAAGTGCCTTCGCCTAACGACAAGGTGTCACCCGTCTTCACGTTGACAAAGTTCCAGTCCTGATGATAGTGACCACGGATAATAGCCTCACCTTTCTTGGTGCAGTAGATAGGTACATTGGGGATTTCGCGCATCAGTTCAGGTAGTGCGCCACTATGGTCTATCTCGTTATGGTTCATGACAATATAGTCAATCTGTTGCAGGTCTATCTCCTGCTTCAAACGACTGACGAATTCCTTGTCGTAAGGCTGCCAGACGGTGTCTATAAGTGCCACCTTTTGGTCGCGCACGAGGTAGGAGTTATAACTTGAGCCACGAAAAGTTGAGAGTTCGTCACCATGAAAATGTGTCAGTTCCCAGTCGACCTTGCCGACCCAACTGACCTTTGAAGTAAGTTGTTTTGCCATTGTTTTTAGTTAAAAATTAGTGGAGCTGGAGGGAATCGAACCCTCGTCCAAACAAGGAAACCATACGCTTTCTACATGCTTATTCCGGCCTTCATTTTCGTGATGCAACAAGACCCGGACCACCAATTGCACCCTTATCTCCTAAGATTTCATCTGGCAGTCGGAGCGCCCGACAGACTATTTCCGATTTACCTGCACCGCTGAATCCTCAGATTCGGAACAACATCCTTGGAGCGATGTCTCGTTCTCTCACCTTGTAAGAGAATAAAGCCAGTAATCTACTGTACTTCGATTAGGCAGCGAGAGCGTAGTTGTTTTCGCCAATTAATTTTCTGACCGACGTGATTTAGGAGTCCACAGTCGTCACTCCGCATGCTTACGTACCATCTCATCTTGCTGTCAAATCCAGTCAACCCCAATATGATTTTGCACTTAGCGAATGCAAAGATACACATTTTTTTATAAATCCTTACTTTTTTCCTAAAAAAGTTGTACTTTTGCACAATATTTTGCGCTTTGGCGTGTTTTACAATTAAAAATAACATGTACGCGTACTTATGAAACGATTATCTACCATCATAGCTTGTCTGGCCCTTGCAACCACGATAGGCTGGGCACAGTCGGGTATGACCGACAATCAGATTATGGACTATGTGATTGAGCAGAATGCCAAAGGTGTTTCGCGCCAACAGATAGTCACTCAGTTGATGCAGCGTGGCGTCACCATTGACCAGTTGCGCCGCATTCAGAAGAAGTATCAGAAACAAATCAAGAACGGTGCTCTTGGTGCCGAAGACATCACAGCTGGCTCGAAGGCAGTAAAGTCTCGTATGCGCGAGGCTAATGGCGAACAGCGCGAAGAACAGGTGAAGAAGGATAAGAAGAACGCCTCACCCTTCCGTGTTAAAGACGGCAAGAAGTCAAACCAGATTCAGCGCCACACGTATGACGATGAGGACAAAGACTTCGTGGAGATGGACGAAGCCATCGACTTTATGATGCCTGACTCGCTGAAATATGAGTTAGAGAAGGAGAAGTCAAGCAAGCGAAAGATATTTGGTCACGATGTGTTTAACAACAAGAATCTGACTTTCGAAAGTTCTATGAACCTTGCTACACCTCAGAGCTATGTGCTTGGTCCTGGCGATGCAGTAAACGTAGATATCTGGGGAGCCTCACAAGAGAGTGTGACAGAAACCGTTTCTCCAGACGGCACCATCACCATCGAAGGTATTGGCGTCATCAAGTTGGGTGGACTCACTGTCAGTCAGGCCAAAGCCAAACTCAAGCGCGTGTTAGGTCCCCGCTATCAGGGTTCGAGTATCGAGCTGACCTTGGGGCAGACACGTACCATCACAGTTAGCGTGATGGGCGAGGTCAAAGTGCCAGGTACATACACCATGTCTGCCTTTGCTACCGTCTACAATGCCCTTTATATGGCTGGCGGTCCTAACGATATCGGTACACTTCGTAACGTGAAGGTTTATCGCAAGGGCAAGCTGCTGTCGAATGTCGATGTTTACGATTTCCTGCTAAACGGCAAGCTTAGTGGTGACGTGCGTCTGCAAGATAACGACGTGATTACTGTCAGTCCGTACGAGGCATTGGTGAACATTACTGGTAAGGTGAAGCGTCCCATGTTCTATGAGATGAAGACTACAGAGAGTGCCGCTACCCTACTCCGCTATGCTGGTGGTTTTACGGGCGATGCCTACACCAAGGCTATTCGCGTCAACCGTAAGGCTGGTGCAGGTTATTCAGTGTTCAGCATTGGCGAGTTCGACATGAGCGTTTTTAAGCTGATGGATGAAGACAGCGTCAGCGTCGACTCTACGCTGAACCGTTATCAGAATATGGTTGAGATTCGTGGTGGTGTATTCCGTCCAGGTATGTATCAGGTTGGAGGTGAAATCAATACCGTTAAGGCTTTGGTAGAAGCTGCAGCAGGTGTTACTGAAGATGCTATTTCTCAACATGCAGTGATGCATCGCGTAAAGGCAGACCGTTCACTTGAGATGATGAGTCTCGACATCCGTGGTATCTTGGAAGGTACAGTGCCCGATGTTCCCCTGCGCAACGAAGATGTTATCTACGTGGCCAGTCGTCAGGAACGCAACGAGCAGAAGACGGTGACCATCAATGGTGAGGTAGCTTATCCAGGTGTTTACCGCTATGCCGAGAACGAGACTGTAGAAGATCTGATTATCCAGGCCGGTGGTCCTACTGAGGCTGCTTCATTAGCCAAAGTTGATGTGGCACGTCGTGTTACAAATCCCAACTCTATGGAGGCTGGCGATCAGATTGCCCAGAACTTCAGTTTCAAGCTAAACCCCGATTTCACTATTTCCGAACAGCCCGACTTCACGCTGATGCCGTTCGATGAAGTTTACGTGCGCCGTTCACCCGATTATAACGAACAGCAGAATGTTGCTATCGAAGGTGAGGTACAGTTTGCTGGAAACTACGCTCTTTCTAATAAGGGACAGCGTCTGAGCGAGGTCATCAAGCAAGCTGGTGGTCTGACCAAGCGTGCCTATGCAGAAGGTACCAAGCTGATGCGCCAGATGACGCCCGAGGAACGCGACCAAATGGAAGTTGTGCTGCGTACAGCCCAGCGTAACTCTGGTAACGACTCTATCGACGTGAAGAAACTGCTGACCAATGCCACCTACCCCGTAGGTATCGAGTTGGAGAAAGCCCTGAAGAATCCTGGTACTGACGATGACCCCATCTTACGTGAGGGCGACCGTATCATCGTACCACGTTATGACGGCACTGTGAAGATCAATGGTGAGGTACTCTATCCCAATACCGTATACTATAAGGAAGGTAAGAGCGCTGACTACTATATCAATCTGGCAGGTGGTACCACTTCGACAGGTAAGAAGTCTATGACTGTTATTATCTATATGAATGGTATGGTGGCCCGTGCCGACCGCAACCACAAGCCCCGTCCCGGTTGTCAGATTGTGGTACCTACCAAGTCGCGTCGTAAAGGCATGTCGTTGCCAGAGATCTTGAGTATCGGCTCAAGCACAGCCTCTATTGCCACCATGATTGCCACTATTGCTAACTTGACAAAGTAATAAGTTATGGAAGAAAAGAAAGAACTGAAGGTTATTGACATCATCGATATATCCAAGAAGCTATGGGCTAAGAAGAAACTCTTTGCCAAGACACTGCCCATTGCCTTTGTCGTATCATATTTATATATATTGGGATTTCCACGCTACTATAGCACAGATATCAAGTTAGCCCCAGAATTAGGAGGTACGTCCATGACCAGTACACTGGGGTCACTGGCATCTTCTTTTGGATTTGACTTGGACAATCTGCAGAGCAATGATGCCATCACGCCTCTACTCTATCCTGACCTGATGGAAGACAACGGGTTTGTAACTAGTCTTTTCAATGTTCAAGTTAAAAGCAAGGACGGTAGCATCAAGACGACATACCGCGATTATCTGAAAAAACATCAAAAGCCCGTTATATGGATGGTACCAATAGACTGGTGCAAGAACCTCTTCAAGAAAGAACAAAAAGGAGAGGCAGGGATTATTGACCCTTACAATCTTTCAAAGGAAGAGGATGATATCGCAGGTAATATCAGGGATCATATCAAGATTGATTTCGACAAGAAGACTGCTGTTATCAGTATCAGCATCAAGGACCAAGATGCATTAATTTGTAAGACCATCGGTGACTCCGTCAAGGAACGTCTTCAGGATTTTATCACAGAATATCGTACCAGCAAAGCCCGTACCGATTATGAATATTACCTGAAGCTGACGATGGAAGCCAAACAGGATTACGAGAAGGCTCGTCAACGATACGGCAGTATGGCTGATGCCAATACGAAGGTAGCCTTGAAGAGTCTTGAACTGAAACTGGAGGATATGGAGAACGACCTGCAGCTGAGGTTTAATGCCTATACCACCCTTAATACACAGATGCAGGCTTCCAAAGCAAAAGTACAGGAACGTACACCCGCTTTTACCGTCATCAAAGGTGCCTCTGTGCCTATCAAGCCATCTGAGCCCAAACGTATGGTTTTTGTAGCATTCATCGTATTGCTTACCTTTGCAGGCACATCATTCTATATATTACGTAGACAATGATATATACCTTCCTGTTGCTATTTATTATTATCGTCTCTCTGATCTTTCTGGAAGAATATCTCGGAGACTATAATAAATATGCATATTGGGGACTATGTATCTTCCTAATACTCTTTTGTGCATTCAGGACAATCGGTGTTGACCCTGACTCTGAATCCTACGAAGAGATTTTTAAAAGCAATGAAAACAATCCGAAACTGCTGGTAGAATCCTCTTTCTTGTTTTTTTCAGAGATTGTCAAAAGCTTTACTGACGACGTCCACTATCTATTCTTGATATATGCTATTTTGGGCATTACCATCAAGTTTTATGCCCTCAGGCAACTCTCACCTTGGTATTTTCTGCCATTAGCCATCTATTTCGGCAACTATTTCATTCTTCACGACTTCATACAGATCAGAGCTGCCGTAGCGTCAGGCATGCTTCTGCTGGCTATCAAGCCCCTCTCCGAAGGCAATAAGAAAAAGGCAATAGTCTATTTCCTCATTGCCAACGTATTCCACTATTCATCGTTTGCGTTCTATCCCATTCTGTTTTTTAGTAATAGTTTGTCCAAAATATGGAGATACGCCTTGATAGCAATCGTACCAGTCGGAGCTGTTTTGTTCCTGCTTCACTATGATTTCTTCTCTGCACTCCCAATACCTTATATTCAGGACAAGATAGAAATGTATAAGGCATTGACAGAAAGAGGTATCTTCGAGGAACTGACGTTGAAGAATGTTTCTATCTGGATTCAGTACGCCATCATTCTCTACTCACTGTATTTCTATGACACGATGCTGGACAAATGTCCTGCGTTACCGTTATTACTGAAGATTACAGCCTATTCGATGGCCTGTTTCTTCGCCCTCTCCTCTATCTCTGTTGTGGCAGGCCGATTGCACGAATTACTGGGTATCGTTGAACTGGCACTATTCCCATGTGTCTGTTATACGATACGTCCGCAGTATTATGGTAAGATGGCGGTCTGTGCCATCGGATTGATAGAACTGGTCTTCACACTATTTATTTGGGAACTCTTAGACTTTGCGATGGAATGAGTAACGAGAAGAGTATTAGCAGCCACCGTTCTTCGCTGTTACAGAAGAACATCCTGGCCTCCTTTGTCATCAAGGGATGGTCTGCTGCCATTGTACTACTCTTAGTACCAGCCACACTCAATTGTTTAGGAGAATATAAGAACGGCATTTGGCTGACCATCAGTAGTCTGCTGCTGTGGATTGACAATATGGATATCGGTCTTGGCAATGGGCTTAGAAACAAGATTGCAGAATACATGGCTCACGGCGATTATGAACGTACCCGTTCGCTCATCACTTCGACCTTTGCCATGCTGACCTGTATCATCATCCCAGTCCTGCTCATTCTGTTATTACTGATCGCTATTAGCGACCCCTATATGGTTTTCAATGCTGATCCGTCGAAGGTTGACCAACTGGACCAAGTGCTCATGGTAACGGTAACGCTGGTATGCACATCTTTTATCTTCAAGTTGATTGGCAATTTCTATATGGGCATGCAACTCCCTGCTGTCAGCAACCTGCTGATAGCGTTAGGACAGACGGTGGCACTTATCGGCACCTATATCGTACTCTATTCAGGAAGTCACTCAATGATGCTGATTGCATTGGTGAATACCGCAGCTCCCCTACTCGTCTATCTGCTAGCCTACCCCTACACCTTTTTCTATAAATACCCACACCTGCGTCCGTCTTTCAAGCTCATCAATTTCAAGGAAGCCCGTGCGGTTATCAATATGGGGGTACAGTTCTTTATCATGCAGATTTCGAGTGTCATACTGTTTATGACCTCCAATCTTCTGATATCCAAATTGTTTACTCCCTCCTTAGTCACACCATATCAGATTACCTATCGCTACTTCAGTCTGATGCTTGTAGTATTTTCCGTTATCTGCATGCCCTTCTGGAATGCCACTACCGATGCCTACGAACGAGGCGACATACAATGGATACGTAACGCAACCCGAAAACTGCGACTGATGATTATCGGCATCATGGCGTGCATGGTGGTGATGGTGGTTCTGTCGCCCTGGGTCTATTCCATTTGGATTGGGGACAAAGTAACCATAGATATCCGTATGAGCATTGTGATGGCAACATATATTTTCATACTGATATATAGCATGCGCTACAGCTATTTCATTAACGGTATCGGCAAGTTGCGCCTTCAGCTGATCTTTACGACAGCAGCTGCCATCGTTTTCATTCCACTTGCTTACCTGACAACACAGCTAACGCACAGCATCATCTGGTTTATGATAGTCATGTGTTTGGTAAACCTCCCTGGCCTCATCGTCAACCGAATCCAGTTCTACAAACTGATTAACGGCATAGCGAATGGTATTTGGATGAAATAAGTTTCATTAGCCTATCTGTATATACTATTCCAACAACAGGAACTACAACACCTATTATAAAATATAGAATCCACCAACCTTGAACATTGTAAGGCTTCATAATGGGGAATTCTGCCAGATGTTCAATGGGTAGTCCATAATAGGCAATAATCATCAAACTGACTATTTTAAAACACAGGAAATGCCACGTCAGGATTTCTATAGTCTTATTTCCTATAGTTGAGACAATATTAGAAAAACGGCGTGCTTTTTCAGCCGAATATTTGGAGAGCTTCATCACGATGATTGAGCCAGCGATTGCCGAAATAAAATATGGAACAGTAAGGCTCCATTTCATATCAATCATCTCACCATGCCAATACAGACTTCCTAATACCAGCAACAAGGCACACACCAGCAGGGCGTAGGCACTGTACTTATCTACGTATTTATCTATCGAATGGGATTTATAAAGGTAACCTGCCATCATACATGATGCTGCCAAAAACTCTTTTGCACCACAGTAAATATTGACAACTGGAATGCCCTTAAAGTACAGCAAGACACTCAAAAGCAAAGCTATGAGGCCACCAACAACAGGCCTTTTCAGTTTTAACAGTCCATAGAAGATAAAAGAGGCAAAAAACATCGTATGCAGGAACCAATAGCCCCCTAATAATTGTTCGTTACCACTCAGGCAGAAGAAGATAAGGAAAACTCTTTTCAGATAATCAGACACCCCATATAATTGAGAGACTTCTCCCTCGAATCCAAAAGTGTCATTATAGATGTTTAAATGGAAAAAGATGTTATGCAATAAAAGGAATATCAATCCCCACTTTACAAATGGGACATATATTCTACTGATGCGCTTCTTGGCATAATTCCGAAAATCCTCCAAATGACTATCTTTGAAGCAATAGCCGGAAATAAAGAAAAACAAAGGCATGTGGAACATATATATCAACGCATAACCGTATGCAGAAAAGAACGTATGTCCCAATACCATTAGCATGATGCCGATGCCTTTGGCAAAGGATACTGAATTATCAAATTGTATATTATTATTCATCGCATTGTTTCTATTGCCAATTTCTAAGTGTGCAAAGATACATAGTTTTTCTGACTGAATCTTTATACTCACGTTAATTATATTTAAATTCTGGTCTGCAATGAACAAATTCTTTGCTGCAATAAATAGAATTTTATACTTTTGCATAATTATGAATGTATCTGTCATCATCGTCAACTACAATACGCTGCATGTCCTTAGACCATGTATTGATAGCATCGTTGAGCACACCCACGACGTGTCCTATGAAATTATTGTCGTTGACAATGGTTCTACCGATGGATCTATAGAGGCTTTATCCGCCGATAGCCGTGTAACCCTTATTCCCACTGGCGAAAATATCGGCTTCGGAAGAGCTAACAATAAGGGATTGGAACAAGCGAAAGGAGAATACATCTTCTTCCTTAACTCTGACACCCTGCTCAAGAACAATGCCATCAAGATGCTTTACGACTTTGCCAAACAATATCAAGGCAAACTGGGGGCTTTAGGATGCATCTTGGAAGACCGCCAAGGCAATCGGATTCATTCTTACGGACAATTCCCTAAGATGGGCAACGACTTCCAGAAGTTCCTCTGGATTCCTATTCTGAAAGGATTTCGTCTATACCACCAGCCTGCTATCGAATACCCTGAGCAGTGGATGAAGGTAGACTACATTACTGGTGCCGACCTCTTTGTCAGTCGCCAGGTACTTGATGCATGTGGTGCCTTCCATCCTGCATTCTTCATGTATTACGAAGAGTCGGAGATGCAGCACCGTTTCCAGTTGCACGGTTACGACAACGTTCTCCTGAACGGTCCACAGATTGTTCATCTTGAAGGAGAAGGCGGCAAAGCAGGCAACAAGTCGAAGTTCATCCGCGACACCTATCGGCAGGAGCGGAGTCTCTTCATTTATTTCAAACTGACAGAACCACGTTGGAAGTACTATCTCTATCGCATCGTCCATCCTGTATTGAGGCAGACCGTCTGGTTGAACCCCAACGTTTCGCTTCACGACAAATGGTCTTTCGTCAAACAACTTTTTGTATCTATCAAACTCTAAGAATATGAACATACTCGTCGACGGTCGCATCTGCTCTCTTTTCTCTGCTGGCGTTGGTACATTCTTTACCAGTGCCATCTTGGAGTGGGCACGGCAAAGCGATAAAGACACCTTCTATATCCTGTTACCTAAGGGTCTCGACAATAGATATGAACTGCCGTCTTTGCCTGACAACATCGTTTTCCTTGACTATTCGAAGCGATTCCCCCAAAGACTGCCCAACATCATCATCCTGCAGTGGCTGGTACCCCGTCTGTGTCGCAAGTTGGCTATCGACCTCTATTATTCGCCAGTACCACACCTGCCCTACTTCATTCCGTCTAAAGTGAAGACAATGGTGACGGTCCATGATGTCGTCAATATCGAGATGGCCCAGACTATGTCGTGGACCAACCGTCTGGCAACCAGCATCTTTTTCGGACAAGCCATTAAGAAGGCCGACCTGTTGTGGACCAATTCTCATTATACCAAATCGAAAGTAAATGAATATTTCCCAAAACGTCGCTGTCAATCGATATTTGTCGGTGACAGTGTAGACCAACATTTCTTTTTCCCAAAGAATTTGACAGAAGCAGAACGGAATGACATTAAGCAAAAATTCGGTATAAAGCATCAATTCCTTCTTTTTGTGGGTTCCCTTGAACCCCGAAAGAATTTGGAATTCCTACTCCACATTATTCCGAGCCTTTATAAAGAACATCAGATACAGTTAGTCGTTGTGGGAGCAAAAGGATGGAAAAACTCATCTATTCGCACCATAATAGAGGCGCCTGAATTTCCCCAGGATTCTACTATCTTCTGTGGATTCATTACTAATTCAGAACTTGCCGACTTATATCATACAGCAGACTGTTTTATTTCTGCCGCATTGATGGAAGGGTTTGGTATGCCTCAATTAGAAGCACTCAAATGCGGATGCCCAATCATTACAGCCCATAACACAGCTATGATTGAAGTTGCCGAGGGGAAAAGTGGTGCGACAACCGTCAAAGGTTATCAGCCAGAAGTTTGGAAACAGGCTATTCTGAAAGTCCTGGATGAACGCCCAACAGTTAACCAACAGCAATTGCAGGAGTACGACTGGGAAGGGATTATCCAACGACTCATAATATATATTCAGCACTAAAAAGAATTTCTATGATTATACGAAGCAAAGCACCGTTGCGATTAGGACTGGCAGGAGGAGGATCAGACGTTTCTCCTTATAGCGACATATATGGTGGACTGATTCTCAATGCCACTATCAACTTATATGCCTATTGTACGATAGAAGAGACCAATGACGGACTCATCAGCATCAATTCCTTTGATTCAGACTGCCATAAGACGTACCCTTCTGCTTTACAACTGGATATTGACGGAGAAGCCTCGCTCATCAAAGGGGTTTACAACCGAGTTGTCAGAGACTTTAACTTTTCTCCTTTATCCTTTAAGATTACCACATATAACGATGCGCCTGCAGGTTCTGGATTAGGCACCTCATCAACAATGGTGGTTTGCATCTTAAAAGCATTTGTTGAGTGGAAGAGTCTCCCATTAGGTGACTACGAAATTGCAAAATTGGCTTATGAAATAGAACGTAAGGATCTTCAATTAAGTGGAGGCAAACAAGACCAGTTTGCTGCTGCGTTCGGAGGTTTCAACTACATCGAATTCCTGAAAGATGATGTCGTCATTGTTAATCCTTTGAAAATAAAACGGTGGATTATTGATGAACTTGAAGCCTCCATGCTGCTCTATTTTACAGGTCGTTCTCGTTCTTCCGCAGCAATCATCGATGAACAGCAGAAGAACACTCAACAAAAAAATAGTGAGGCCATAGAAGCGATGCATCGTATCAAGCAAAGTGCCGTCGACACGAAATTAGCTTTGTTGAAAGGTGACATTGATGCCTTCGCCAATATCCTGCATGATGCTTGGGAAAACAAGAAGAAAATGGCCAACGGCATTACCAATCCTGTCATTCAGAAAGCGATGGACGTAGCTATACAGGCTGGTGCCAAAGCAGGAAAGGTGTCAGGTGCCGGTGGTGGAGGATTCATCATGTTCGTAGTAGAACCTACCCGTAAAAAAGAGGTTGAAGAGGCTCTAAAGAAACTGGACGGTTTCGTCATGCCTTTCAATTTCAGCGACGGAGGAGCTCATGGTTGGAAGATTTACGATACTGACACTATAAAAGCTTTTTAAATAATGACAGACAGCTATATCAACAAACATATCGACACGCTAACAGGAAGATATCCGAAGCTAACGGTTTGTCGAGAACAGATTCAGAATGCTTATGACATGCTGAAACAGGCCTACTGCAATGGACGCAAACTGTTAGTATGCGGCAATGGCGGTTCAGCCTCAGACAGCGAGCATATTGTTGGTGAGTTGATGAAGGAGTTCAAATTGAAGCGCGAAGTCTACAAGAATCAGGCAGAAGCCATGAAACAGATTGACCCTGAACTGGGTGCCATTCTTGCCAAGCATCTGCAAGGCGCATTGCCAGCTATCGCCCTGACAGGACACTCTTCGCTGACAACAGCTTTCATGAACGATAGTAATCCAGAACTCATTTTTGCACAACAAGTAAATGGTTATGGCAAATCTGGTGACATCTTCCTTGGTATTTCCACTTCAGGCAACAGTCGCAATGTGCTGTTTGCTGCTGTGGCTGCCAAGGCGAAAGGCTTAAAGGTCATCGGGCTGACAGGTCAAAAGCCCTGTAAACTGGCTCAATTAGCTGATGTGTGCATACAAGTGCCTGAAACAGAAACCTATAAGATACAGGAATTGCATCTGCCTGTTTATCACTGTCTTTGTATGATGTTAGAAGAACAATTTTTCGGAACCCAACATTAGGAACTTATGAAAGTAGTTATCATGGCTGGCGGTAAGGGGACACGTATTGCATCTATTGCTAACGACATCCCAAAGCCAATGATTTGTATTGGCGGCAAGCCAATCTTGGAACATCAGATAAATAACCTAAAGGCATGTGGCTTAACAGACATCATACTGGTTATTGGGCATCTGGGTCACGTCATCAAGGATTACTTTAAAGACGGGCACGCCTTTGGAGTCAATATATCCTATTTTACAGAAGACCATCCACTGGGCACAGCTGGAGCTCTTTTTAAAATGCCTGAGTTGACAGAAGATTTCCTGCTGTTGTGTGGCGATGTAATGATAGATGTAGACTTCAGTCGCTTCATCCGCTTTCATCAAGAACACCTGGCTTGGGCTAGTCTGATGGTTCATCCTAACGGACATCCCTATGACAGTTCTCTTCTTGTCACAGAGACGCTGGAGCCTCAAGAGAAGGGGGGCCTACCTATAGAAAGCCATCGTGTAACTGGTTGGCTGAACAAGGAAGACAAACGATTATACTATAAGAATCGAGTTAATGCTGGTATTGAGATCATCTCACCTACTCTACTTGCTGAGACCATGAAGCATTTTACGCCTCGTCATCCAGAACAGCCTGACAAGATTGACTTAGATCGCGATGTATTAAAACCGAATATAGCCAGCGGAAGGATTTTTGCATACGACACTCCCGAATATATCAAGGATATGGGAACACCAGACCGTTTCTACGAAGTGGAGCAAGATTTGCAAAGCGGAAAGGTAGCTGCACGTAATCTCAGCAAGAAGCAAAAGGTAATCTTTTTGGATCGAGATGGTACTATCAATGTCTATAAAGGATTTCTCACCAAGGCAGAAGACTTCGAGTTGATACCTGGTGCAGCAGAGGCAATTAAACATATCAATCGCTCCGGCTATTTGGCCATTGTAGTCAGCAACCAGCCCGTCATTGCCCGTGGTGATTGTTCCTTTAGTGATTTAAAAACTATCCATGACAAAATGGAAACTCTGTTGGGCCAGGAAGGTGCATTCGTCGATGCCATCTATTATTGTCCTCACCATCCAGACAAAGGCTTTGAAGGTGAGCGTATAGAGTATAAGATTGACTGCGACTGTCGAAAGCCCAAGGCTGGTTTACTTCTTCAAGCTGCCAAAGACTGGAATATTGATCTTGAAGCATCATATATGATTGGCGACAGTGAACGTGATGTTACAGCTGGAAATTCAGCCGGTTGTAAACAGTCTTTTCTCATCAAGAAAAATGAATCTGGAGCATTGTTATCTATTATCAACAAAATAATATGAGAAAGTTAAAGTTTATATTCCTAAATATATTCATATTCTCCATTCTCCCTATTCAGGCTGAGATACCCATCGTTGCCTATTTTGGCATCCCCTTGGAATATTCAAACGTCAATCGCTTTAAGGAGTTCAAGGAAGCTGGCTTCGACGTGTCTATCTGTTTCTACGACGACACGCCTGTCGACACACTTCTCCGCATATTGGACGACGCCAAGAAAAGCGATATCCGACTCATCATCAGCAGCGGATGGGTGTCCGTACAGCCACATGTGGGCATTCCACGACTCAAGAACCATCCTGCACTCTATGGCTACTTCCTGCAAGATGAGCCTTGGCCAAAAGACATTCCTGAGACGACACGACGCTATCAGGCTATGGCAAAACAGGACACCAAGAAACCCACGTACGTCAATCTGTTGCCCAACTATGGCGATGGCATGCCCAGGGAAATCAAGATGCCACCATATAAGCAGTACCTCCAACAGACATCCACCATCGGACTGCCGTTCATATCCTTCGATTTCTATCCTATCAGGGAATCCGGCATTCGTGACACGTGGTATTCTTGTCTGGAGGACATCCGCCAGGAAAGTCTTCATACCAATAAGCCTTTCTGGGCTTTTGCCCTTTGCACACCGCATCTGGACTATCCGCAACCCACCATCGAGATGCTCCGTCTGCAAGTATATTCCGATTTGGCATACGGTGCTCAGGCCATCGAATATTTTACCTACTGGACACCCAAAGTAACTGAAGAGTGGGACTTCCACGATGGCCCTATCGGTATTGACGGACAACGTACCAAGACCTACACATTGGTCAAGCGCATGAATCATGAGTTGCGTGGTCTGCTGCCCTTGTTCGACAAGGCCGAAGTTCAGACTGTCAACCACATGCTGAAGATTCCTGAAGGTACGACGAAGTTGCAGCGCATTCCTGCAAATATCAAGAAGTTGAAGGTCGTAGGCCGTCAGGGTGCCATCATCTCTACCTTCAAGCAGTCTGGCCACCTGTATATGGCTGTGGTCAACAAGGATTATGAGAGCGATATGAAACTCTATATCTCTGCCAAGAGTAATGTCACCATGCTGACCAAGCAGCTGAAAGAGACTGCTCTTAAGTCCAACTACAAGATAGGTGGCGGCGATATGCTTTTGTTCAAGTTAAAATAAAGACTCATGACGATATATATCAACGGACGGTTCCTGACACAACCCATGACGGGTGTCGAGCGCTATGCCTACAATATCTGCAAGGCTATGGCACGCCTTCGTCAGCCCTTCACCATCGTATGTCCGAAAGCGCCTATCCATCAGGACTATGACGTAAGCGACCTGACCATCGTTCATTACGGCATTGGCAACTCCCATTTCTGGGAACAGTGTGTGCTTCCGTTTTTCTTCATTGGCAAGAAGGACTATCTTGTACTCAGCTTCACGGGTTTGGGTTCTATCCTGATTCGCCATAAGGTCATGACGGTTCACGACCTGTCGTTCCTGAAGAATCCTTCGTGGTATTCCCGTACCTACTATTGGTATTACAGGTTCATGACACCCTTGGCAGTAAAGACCTCGCAGCACATTCTAACGGTTAGCGAATTCTCGAAAAACGAGATTCTCCGTTTCTATCCTTTCCTGAAGGCAGAGAAAATCAGCGTCGTCTATAATGCCATCGACCGCCAATTGTTCCGTCCTCTTACATCTTCCATCAGCCATCAGCCATCAGACATCTTCCCTCAGCCATCTGCCCCCTTCGTCCTCTGCGTCTCGTCCATCGACCCCAGAAAGAACTTTGCACGACTCATAGAAGCCTGTCAGGGCCTGACTGGTGCCAAGCTCTGTATCGTGGGTAAATACAACCGCGTGTTCAGCCAGCAAATGGCGCTAGACACCACCTCCGACCATATCCAGTTCTTGGGGCGTGTCAGCGACGACGAATTGGTGCGTCTCTACAATCAGGCTGCCTGTTTCGTCTTTCCTTCGCTGTACGAGGGCTTTGGACTACCCCCACTCGAGGCTATGGCGTGCGGCTGTCCCGTACTGGTTTCCGACATTCCCGTTGAACGTGAGGTATGCGGCGATGCGGCCCAATATTTCAATCCGCTCGATCCTACAAATATTCTTCATACAATAACACAATATTTGAACGATGCTGACGTTATAAAAGAAAAGATGCGTCAGAAAGGCTTCGAAAACATTACGCGGTTCTCATGGGAGAAGTCTGCGGAGACTCTAATAAAGAAGTTAGAGAAGTTAAAGAAGTTAGAGAAGTTAGATGAAACAAATTGCGAATGAAGAAAACTATACTCCAGATAGCAAAATATTATTATCCTGTTGAAGGCGGCATAGAGACCGTTACCAAATACATGGGCGAGGGTCTGAAGACCTTCGAGAATGTTGTCGTATGCTTCAGTCAGGACGGCATTACCCGAGTCGATACGGTCAACGGTGTCAAGGTCTATCGTATTGCGTCGTCCATGAACATTGCCAGTCAGGACATTGCCTTCTCCTACTATCACTACCTGAAGAAAATCATCTACGAGGAGCAGCCTGACATCATCCTGCTGCATTGTCCCAATCCCTTCCTGTATCCTATCACCGCCAAACTGACGCCACGCGATGTCAAGCTCGTCCTGCTGTGGCACTCCGACATTCTGGGCAAAGGCATGCTCTACAGGCTGGTCAAAAGGTTCGAGAAGGTGATACTCCGTAAGGCCGACCTCATTCTGGCCACGAGTCCTAACTACATCCACCCATCCAGTCCCATTTACAACTATCGCGACAAGACGAAGGTGGTAGCCAACGGCATCATCCAGAAAGACTTCGTGTGGAAGGTGGGCGACGAGAAGACGGTAGAAGAGATTAGGCGCAAGTACCATCAGAAGAAGATCATTTTCTTTGTCGGGCGTCATGCTGCCTACAAAGGTATCAACTACCTCATCGAAGCAGAAAAGTATATCAAGTCCGACTGCATCATCCTCATTGGCGGTAGAGGCCCTGAAACCGAACGGCTGAAGGCCATGACGCATTCCGACCGTATCAAGTTCATCGGACGTATTCCCAACGAGTATCTGCGTTGCTACTATTTTGCCTCCGACATCTTTGCCTTCACCTCGTGCACCAAGCAGGAGGCCTTTGGTATTGCCCTTGCCGAAGCCATGTATTGCGGCAGCGTGCCTGTCACCTTCACCATCGAGGGTTCTGGTGTCAACTGGGTGTCAGTGAAGGACGAAACGGGTATCGAGGTGCCGTTGGGCGACGTGCAGGCGTATGCAGCAGCCATTGACAAGCTCCTGACCGATAATGATCTTTACATGCAATACGCTACTGCCGGCAAGGACCGTATCGCCAGAATGTTTACCAGCAAGCAGTCTGTCAAGGAGACGAAGGCCGTCTTCAACGAACTGACCGGCAACGACCTGTAAAGTAATTGCTCCTGATTATCCAATCTGACAAGGTCTGCAACTTTTCTATGGGGTATTCCTGATAGTTGGCATTCAACAACGTGTGACCTAGTCCGCGCCAGTCTGAACGAATGCCAAACATATCCAGCAGCGTCGTATAGACGTCCAACTGGTTGCAACGTCCCGTCCACGCATGCTCTCTGTCTATACCACCATTTATAATGTATAACGGCAATTCGTCGCTGACCTTGCTTCCCATGTTCAGGTGTACGGGATGGGCATGATGGTCAGCTGTTATCACGATGACGCTGTTGTCGTAGAGTCCTCGTTGCTTCAAACCGTCGATATACCTTTCTATCTGCATGTCGGTATAGTGGCAGTCCACCAGATAATTCCTGTACTCCTCAGAAAGCGATTCGTCAGTTAGCGTAAAACCATGCTCCACGCATTTCGTATAGGGGTTATGCATCGACATTGTCAGTACGAGCGAGAAGAAAGGCTGTTCAGCAGTTGTTTCCACCTGTGTTGCCATCTGGAATATCTGCTCGTCGTCCAAGTCTTCGTTGTCATTCATATCCTTGTCATAGTCGAACTTCGAGTACATCTTTTCAATGCCATATCGCAGGTTCATCTTATCCTGCTCCCAGAATGTTGGCGACGTGGGTACAATGATGTGCGAATGTTTCAGCCTTCCTGCTTTCTCTGACCGCTGGTCAGAGTGTGGCGTTGCAATCATCAATGCTGCAGGCAGACCGCAGAATGTCTTATCTTTGGCAATATTGACGGTAATTTCGCACTCCAGCGGCAGCAGGCCTGTCATATAGATAAACTGGCCGTCTGACGACTCACCAATATTGGTATTGGAATGCATGTGTCCGTTATAATACACCGTGCTGTCGCGTTTCAGACGATTCATAAACGGTGTAATCTCCTTGCCGTCAACCACCAGGTCTGAGGTTTGCGCCAAATACGATTCTACGATGATGAATATCAGGTTTTTCTCCCCCTCGACAGTGGCAGTCGTCGTGCGTTGCTT
>Ga0265300_10001142_pt1 | contig 25874 bp, 20 predicted proteins | sample AusTroGonzalo_MG_FD_193482 | JGI IMG/M metagenome (GOLD analysis project Ga0265300, IMG submission 193482) | Bovine rumen microbial communities from tropical cattle in Woodstock, Queensland, Australia - Gonzalo_03 | ecosystem: Host-associated > Mammals > Digestive system > Stomach > Rumen ...
TCGTCGTTGACAGTGCCCGCTTCATTGAGAACTGCTACTTCATCAAGACTCGTGAGAAGGGCTACGAGAACAAGACCCTCCGCGAGATTGCCAAGGAGATGTACTCCTATGCCGATGCCATGACGATGAGCGCGAAGAAGGACGCCCTCGTCAACATGGGTGGTTTCATCGCCACCAAGAAACAGGAGTGGTACGAAGGTGCCAAGTTGTTCTGCATCCCCTTCGAGGGCTTCCTCACCTATGGTGGTATGAACGGTCGCGACATGGATGCCCTGGCCGTTGGTCTGAAGGAAAACATTGAGTTTGAGATGGTGGAAACCCGCATTAAGCAGGTGCATTACCTCGCCTCCAAACTTGACGAGTACGGCATTCCTTATCAGCGTCCTGCTGGTGGCCACGCCATCTTCGTCGATGCCGACAAGGTGCTGACCAACATCCCGAAGGAAGAGTTCCCCGCCCAGACTTTGACATGCGAGCTCTATCTCGAAGCTGGCATCCGCGCCTGCGAAATCGGTTACGTCCTCGCCGACCGCGACCCGGTCACGCGTGAGAACCGTTTCGGCGGCAACGACTTCGTGCGCCTCTGCATCCCGCGCCGCGTGTACACCAACAACCACATGGACGTGATTGCTGCTGCCCTGAAGAACGTCTACGACCGTCGTGACACCATCAAGCGCGGTCTGGAGATCACTTGGGAAGCCGAGCTGATGAGGCACTTCACCTGCCAGTTCAAGCGTTTAGGTTGATTTTGGACCGCTTCGCGTCATTGCGAGGAGCTATAGCGACGAAGCAATCCAGACAAAAAGTTCAGGGGGATTTGTTATTGCAGATTCCCCTGAATTGTTTATTTTTGCCGCTGTTATGACCACTCCAGCAATAATAATAAGTATCATCTTCATCCTCTGTCTGACTTCTCCTGTGGCCACGCGCTCGGTGGGTCTGATTACCGCCGATGACAAGCCTTCGCAGAAGTTTGTCATCCCGTTGGTGTTTGGCATTAGCCAAGGTTTGGCGGCATTGATTGGCTATAACTTGGGCCGACTGATTTTGCATCTTTTTATCTACATCGCTGAATATGTGGTTTTTGCAATGATGCTTGTCATTACTATCAAGTTGTTCGTCGACTCAATCAGAATCTTGAAAGGCAAGATGATGTACACCGTCAGCACGGAGTGGGACTTTATCTTGCTTTCCATCCTTGCCGCGATGAACATGCTCATCATGACGCTGGTCGGGCCGTTTTTCCTGCCTTTCGGTTGGTGGTTCATTGCTGCCGTCGTGGTGGCGGGTTTTCTATGGTCGTTTTTCACCGTCCGCATCGAGTTTAACCCAGGCGTACACAAAAAATTGAGTTTCGTCGAGTTTTCCGCCTCGGTGTTTATGCTGGTTATCGCAATATTGTATCTGTTTACTGATTTGATGAAATGAAAATGAAAAAGACATTTGCTTTGATTATCGGTTTGTCGCTGGCTCTTTTTGCGACAGCGCAACCTGCCAATTACTACAACTCCGCTAACGGCTTGACAGGCAACCAGTTGAAGGTGGCTTTGCACAACATCATCAAAGGCCACACGTCCATTTCCTATTCCAACTTGTGGGATGCTTTTTGGAGCACCGATAACAAAGGCAATGGCATCGTGTGGGACATGTATTCCGACTGCCCGAATGGCACACCGCCATACGTCTTTCATCTTGGCAATGACCAATGCGGCAACTACGCTGGCGAAGGCGACTGCTACAACCGTGAACATTCATTTCCGCAGAGCTGGTTCAACAATGATGCCACCGCCAAGACCGATTTGCACCATATCTTTCCCACCGACGGCTTCGTGAACAGCAAGCGCAGCAACTATGCTTTCGGTGAGGTGCGCTCTGCCTCTTGGACCTCTCAAAACGGCTCGAAATTAGGCACTTGCCAAACCACGGGCTTCTCTGGAACCGTTTTTGAGCCTATCGATGAGTACAAAGGCGACTTCGCCCGCGCCATCATGTACATGAGTGTGCGCTACTACACGGAGGACGGTAGTTGGAGCACCAGCGACATGACCAACAAGTCGGAAATTAAGCAGTGGGCTATCAATATGTTGCTGCGCTGGAACGAGTTGGATCCAGTGAGCGAGAAGGAGAAAGAACGCAACGAGGTCATCTACAGCGACTATCAACACAACCGCAACCCCTTCGTCGACCATCCAGAATACGCCCGCATGATTTGGGATCCGACATGGAATGTCGTTGCTGAAGAAGCAGAAGCTGTCTATCTTTTCCCCAACCCGATTGAGGCAGGAGAGACCTTGCATTTGAGCGGCAACAGCAGCCTGTTTGACGCCGTCGTCCTTTGCGACCTTTCTGGGCGCACTATCCTTAAAGCCTCAGGTCACGAGGTCGGCGATTTTGCAGTGACCTTGCCCAATGATCTTGCCAAAGGCTGCTACATCGTCAAAATGATGCGCGGCAATTCGGTGGTGAAATACCAGAAATTGATGGTTTTGTAGGGACGCATCGCATGCGTCCGCACACGTCATTGGACACATTCGATGTATCCCTACATCATCTTTTTGTGTCTGAAGAAAATATAGAACGCAGTGGCCACCACCGCCATGAATCCCATAAGCGCCCAGAAAGCCCATGAATAATCCGCTAAGGGCAATGTGACGTTCATGCCATAGAGGCCCGTGATGAAGGTCAAAGGCAGAATGATGGTCGACACGAGGGTCAGGATTTTCATCGTCTCGTTGGTCTTGTTGGTCTGCATCGAGTCGAAGGTCATAGAGAGGCCCTCAATCAATTCCTCGTAGTCCTCGGTCATGTCCCACACCTTTTGCAGGTAGTCGAGGATGTTGCCCCAGTAGTCTTCCATGTATTCCACGTCGTCAGTGAAGCCTCTAACTTTACCCGTCTCGAAGAGGTGGAAGAGTCGCAGTTGAGGCTTGAAAATAGTGTTGATGAGGATGAGGTTTTTGCGCGTCACGCTGATGCGCTCGATGATTTTGACTTGCTTCTCCTGCAGCAGCTCGCGGTTGATCAACTCCACGTCCAAGCCGACCTTGCGCAGCAGGTACACCGATTCCGTCATCAGTTTCTCGAGGATGCGATAGAGCAGGATGTCGGAGGTCTTGATGTTCATTTCCTCCTCGTTTTGGATGCGTTCCTCGTATTCCTCGAAGAGCTCGGCCACGCCCCATGGGTTCTTCTCGATGGAGATGATGTAGTCCTTGCCCCAGAAGATTTTCACTTCCTTGATTTTCACGAACTTGTTCTGGTGGTCGAAGTTGGGGAAATGCAGGATAAGGAAGTAATAATCGTCATAAATATCGATTTTGGGGCGCTGGTTGACGGATTTGCAGTCTTCGATGTCTAAAGGGTGGAAGTGAAATCGGTCTTTCAGAAATTCAAAGTCTTCCTCGGTTGGGTTGTTGAGATGACGCCAGGTCAAGTTCCCGATTTTCAGGCTGTTAATCATAGGCCTTCCCCCTTTCTTTTAAAGTGAATACTCTATTTACATCGGCGCAAAAGTGTCATTGCGAGCGTCAGCGTGGCAATCTTGCGCCGCGAAAATAGTGTTTTTTGGTGAAAGTCAGGGAAAAAACCTCAAATTATTTCCACTCAAAAGTATTAATCAAGTGGTCAATGTCCTCGCGGATGAAATTGATGACGGGCTGCATGGAGTCGTTGTCGGGCTTGAAATTGAAGTACAAAGCCCCACGGACGAAGTTCTTTGTGCTGTCGGTGAGGTAAAACTGCATCGGAGTAGCTACACCTTTGCCATCCATCTCGATAAAGAGGCCATAGACTTGGTGTTCTTCGTTGACAATCAGGCTGTCACGCACACCGTTGGCTTTTTGCAGGTGCTTGGTGACCATGGTGTGCACATCTTCCAAATACTCGCCTAAGTTGCCGTCCACAGGCTTGTGGGTCAGGTGGATGGAGCCTTTGAAGTCGGGCATTTCGATGTTGACCCAGTTCTTTTCATTTGGGGAATACGGGTCGGGCGTGACTTGTGCGTATTGCGGACACTCGAAGCTGTATCGTTCGATAGTGTCGACTTTGGTGTAGGCCTTTTCAGGCAGGTCGATGCGGAAATAGCCGCGCGGCTTGGGCAGGTAGCCCGACTGGCGGTCGCACGAAATGGCGACGCAAGAGATGACAAGAACTGCCAGCAATATGGATACTTTATTCTTCATCAAAAACAACCTTTACTTCTTTGATACGTTTCGGGTCGGCGTCGGTGATTTCCATGTGGAACTTCTCGAAGTTGAACTTGAACCCGATTTCAGGGATGCGTCCTTCGATTTCGAGAATCAAGCCAGCCAAGGTGTCGGCCTCGCCCTGCATGGGCTCGAAATAGTCCTCGTCGACGCCAAACACCTTGCAGAAGTCAACGATGCTGGTCTGGGCCTTGAAGAGGAAGGAGCCGTCGTCCAACTTCTTGTAGTGTTCCTCTTCGTTGGTTTTGTCAAACTCGTCATTGATTTCACCCACAATCTCTTCGATGACATCCTCCATGGTAATCAGACCAGAAGTGCCGCCGTATTCGTCGACGACAATGGCGATATGGATTTTCTTCTCGCGGAAGTCCTGGAACAAGTCGTTGATTTTGCGGTTCTCTGGCACGAAGAAAGCGGGTCGGATGAGTTTCTGCCATTCGTAGGACTGTGCATCGAGGTAGGGCAGGAGGTCTTTCACGTAGAGGATGCCGCTCACCTGGTCTAAGGTCTCTTCGTAGACGGGAATTCTTGAAAATCCGCTCTTGATGACAGTGGCGAGCATGGCGGTGAACTCCATGTCTTTCTCCACGCCGATGATGTCGACGCGCGGGATCATCACGTTGCTCACTTCCTTCTCGCTGAAAGAGGCGATGCCTTTCAGCATCAGTTTCTCTTCGGGCGGTGTTGATTCATCAGTGGCGATTTCCACGGCGGTGGACAGGTCTTCCATCGAAATCTCGCCTTTTTTCTTCTCTAAGTGCTTGTCCATGAACGAAGTGGAGTTGACCAACAGTTTGCTCAAAGGCTTGAAGAACCCGTTGAGGAAGCGCAGCGGACGCGCCATGAAGCGGCTGACGGCGATGGGGCGTTTGCTGGCAAAAATCTTCGGCGTGATTTCACCCACTATTAATATTAATGAGGTGACGATGACCACTTCCAGGAAGAAAGCTGCTATGGGATGGTCGTCCATGTCGAACAGCTGCATCATGATGTAAGTCGACAGCAGGGTAATCGTCACATTGATAAAGTTGTTGGCAATCAGGATAGTAGCCAAAAGCGTCTTGGGTATCTCGCGCAGCTTGAGCACGAGTTGGCTTTTTGCGTCGTTGCGCGACTCAAGTTCGTCGATGTCGGCGGGCTGCAAGGAGAAAAACGCCGTTTCGCTGCCTGAAATCAGAGCAGAAGCAACGAGGAGTAGGCACAAAATGACTATTCCAATGATGGCGTTGACGGTAAATCCAGTGAAAAAGTTGTTTGAAACAACGGTCAGGAGTCCTATGAGAGGGTCAGGGTCGGGTGTTTCCAAAGTAGTGTGTCTTTATGTTTTGCGCGGCAAAAGTACAAAAAACTTCTGATATAGGATGAGTTTTAAGATTTTATCAGCATGTCATACCGAACGGAGCAGCCCATAGATACGCTCCCTCCTTCGTCGGTCGGTATGACATGGGCTGCGTAGTGAGTGTATCTATGCTGATAAAAACCATGTATTAAAACGGCAGGTCGTTGCCTTCTTCGGAGGTGTTGTCCTGCGGCATGTAGCCTGGGGTGGGTTCGTTGCCTGGGGTGTACGGTTGACCATACGACGACTGTTGGGGTTGGCGCGCGGGAGCCATCTGCATCACCTTGTCGGCGTGGACTTCGGTCACGTAGCGAACGATGCCCTGTTGGTCGGTGTATTGGCGGGTGCGGAGCTTGCCTTCGATGTACATGAGGTCGCCTTTGGCGTAGTTGCGTTTGCCCTCGGCGATGTCGTTAGCCAGATAGCCCAGCACGACGATGTTGTGCCAGTCGGTCTGCTCGACCCAGTTTTGGTCACGGTCGCGGTAGCGTTCCGAAGTGGCCAAGGAGAAGGTCACTTTCTTGTTGCCGTTGTCGAAGGAGATGATTTCGGGGTCGCGTCCGAGGCGTCCGATGAGGATGACTTTGTTCAAACTTGCCATGATAATTCAGTTTAAGTGGTTAGGTATAAGTCTATTAAGCGTGGAATGGGGTAGTTTCCCAAGTCCCTTTCGGGGGTCAAAATTAAGCCTTTTGTTTCAATGTGCAACAATTCTTGCGAAAGATTTATTTCGATGAATTGTGCCAAGATGGTGCGGTGAGTGAGCTTGTGAGTGAAGACTTGTGAGGTCTTTGTCACGGTAAACGGTTTGTGGTCAATGAGTTGAAGAAACGCCTCGGAACTGACAACTTCTTCCACGGTCATGGGCTTTTCGCTCTCGATGCAAGGAAAGTCGTAAAGGTTGCGCCAGATGTCGTTGTCACTGCGCTTGTGGAGGTAGATGTTGTCTTTTGCTCTGATAACCAAGTAGTTGAAATATCTTGTCGTGACTTTCAGCTTTTGCAGTTTGACGGGTCGTTGCATGACGGTTTGTCGCTCAAAGGCGAGGCATTGCGCTTGCAGCGGACAGAGAAGGCAGTTGGGGTTCTTGGGTGTGCAGTGCAGTGCGCCGAACTCCATCATGGCTTGGTTGTGAAGCGAGGGTTGCTCTCGGTTGAGCAAGGCATCGGCGGTTTGGGCGAAAAGCGCTTGCCCCTCATTATTATTAATAGGTGTGTCGATGTCGAATAGTCGGGAGAGGACGCGGTACACATTCCCGTCGACCACGGCGTGAGGCAGGTTGAAGGCGATGGAGGCGATGGCAGCAGCGGTATAGTTACCGACCCCTTTCAGCTGTTTAAGTTGCTCGAAATCAGCGGGAAACACGCCGCTATATTGCTCCACGACCTGACGGGCACATTGGTGCAAATTGCGGGCACGGGAGTAGTAGCCTAAGCCTTGCCACATCTTCAGCACCTCTTCTTCGGAGGCAGCGGCGAGGTCTTTGACGTTGGGCCATTTTTCCACAAAACGCAGGTAATAGTCCATCCCTTGGTTGACGCGCGTCTGTTGCAGGATGACTTCCGAGAGCCACACTTGGTAGGGTGTAGGCTGGTGTCGCCAGGGCAGGTCGCGGCGGTTTTCGGCGTACCAATTAATTAAGGTGTCTTGTATGAAATCCATGGTGAGATTTTCCGAAATTCTTTATTCTTAACTGTTTAGACGAAAAAAATTCAACAAAACTTGTCGCCGTATTGAAAATGTTCGTACTTTTGCGGCAAATTTACGACAAACACATAACATAACCATTAAAAAAGAAGAAAAATGACAAAAGCAGAAATCGTGGCTGAAATCGCCAACAAGACCGGTATCGAAAAGAGCGCCGTTCAAAACGTGGTTGAGAACTTTATGGAAGTCGTCAAGGCATCGATGGCCAAGGGCGAAAACGTATATCTGAGAGGCTTCGGCAGCTTCATCATCAAGACCAGAGCCGAAAAGACTGGCCGTAACATTGGCAAGAACGTGGCCATCACCATCCCCGCCCACAAGATCCCGGCCTTCAAGCCCGCCAAGACCTTCATGAACGCTGTTAAATAAGAATCAACCCGTAAAATCATCATATTATGCCAAACGGTAAGAAACACAAGAGACACAAGATGTCTACGCACAAGCGCAAAAAACGCTTGAGAAAGGACAGACACAAGAAGAAATAAGCTCTTCTTGAGCCTAAACAAGAAAGATAACACAACGTCGGGTCAACTCCGATGTTGTGTTATTGTTTTATCAAACAAAACGTTAACCCCAAAGCAACAACACCATGTCTGAAGAACAGAAAGAAACCACCGAAGTGGTGGAAGAGAAGACGGTGCAGCGCGACTTGATCATCAACGCGCATGCTTCGGAGGTTGACATCGCTCTGCTGGAGGACAACATACTTGTCGAACTTCACAAAGAGAAGACCAACAACCAGTTTGCGGTCGGAGACGTCTATTTGGGCCGCGTCAAGAAGATTTTGCCAGGCCTCAACGCCGCTTTCGTCGACGTGGGCTACCACAAAGAAGCTTTCTTGCATTACCTCGACCTCGGCCTTCAGGCCCGTTCGGTCATCAAGTACCGTAACCAAGTCGTCAATGGCAATGGCGAGGTCTCGATGACTGACTTCAAGTTGGAGCCAGACCTTGAGAAAAACGGCAAAATCGCCGACTTCCTCACCGTGGGTGAGCTGTTGCCGGTGCAAATCGCTAAAGAGCCCATCTCCACCAAGGGGCCGCGCATCACGGTCGAGATCTCTTTCGCCGGACGCTATCTCGTCCTCGTCCCCTTCTCCAACCGCATTTCGGTATCCCAGAAAATCCGCAGCAACGAAGAACGCAACCGTCTGCGCCGTCTCATCCAAAGCATCCGTCCGAACAACTATGGCGTCATCATCCGCACCGTTGCCGAAGGCAAAAAGGTGGCTGAACTCGATGCTGACCTCCGTTCCCTCATTGAGAAGTGGGAACGTTGCACCGTCGAGATGAAGAAGATGACCAACTACGGACGTATGGTCAGCGAGATGGACCAGACCGCCGTCATGCTGCGCGATTTGCTGAATGAGTCGTTCAACAACATCCATGTGAACGACGAGAAACTTTATGAAGAAATTCGGAGTTACATCCAGACTATCGCCCCGCAAAAGGCTGAAATCGTGCAACTTTACAAAGGCAAAGACCCCATCTTTGACCATTTCAACGTCACGAAGCAAATCAAAGGCTTTTTCGGGAAGATTGTCACCATCAGAAACGGTGTCTACCTCGTCATCGAGCACACCGAGGCCATGCACGTCATCGACGTCAACAGTGGCCACCGTCTGAACAGTGAGAACACGCCGGAGGAAAACGCACTTGAAGTCAACATCGAAGCCGCCAAGGAAATCGCCCGCCAGCTGCGTCTGCGCGACATGGGCGGCATCATCATCGTCGACTTCATCGACTTGCGCGAGGCCAAGAACCGCCTGAAGCTTTACAACGCTCTGGTGGACGCCATGAAAAACGACCGCGCCAAGCACACCATCCTGCCCGCCACCAAGTTTGGCCTCATCCAGATCACGCGCCACCGTGTGCGTCCCGAGACCGAAGTGCAGGTGCAGGAGAAATGCCCCGTCTGTTCCGGCACGGGCAAGATCAGGCCCGCCATGCTGTTCGTCGACGAAATCGAAAACCACCTCAAGTACCTCCTCGTCGACCAAAACGAGAGCAACATCACCTTGCAGGTGCACCCGTTCATCTATTCCTACCTCTGCATCGACGGGCTGTTTTCGATTCGTCGCAAGTGGAAGAAGAAATATGGCAAGTCCTTCAAGGTACAGTCCATGCCCGAGTTCCACATGCTGCAGTACAACTTCCTTAACGCCAATGGCGACGACATCAAGCTCTAACGGAAGTGCTGCACGAAAAAACCTCAAAAGCCTGCTCAGAGAGCGGGCTTTTTTCTTATTTTTGCGCCAAAATCTTGAATTATGGCAAAAGACATCGTTTTGAGCGGCATTCGCCCTACCGGAAACCTTCACCTTGGCAACTACTACGGCGCCGTGCGCAGCTTTGTGAAGATGCAGGAAGACTACAACTGCTATTTTTTCATCGCCGACTGGCATTCGCTGACCACGCACCCCACCCCCGAAAACATACAGAAATCGGCCCGTACTATCTTGGCCGAATACCTCGCCTGCGGCATTGACCCTGAAAAGGCCACCATCTACATCCAAAGTGATGTGCCAGAGACCATTGAGTTGTATCTCTATTTCAACATGAACGCTTACATTGGCGAATTGGGCCGTGTGACGACCTTCAAGGAGAAGGCACGTCAACAACCCGACAATGTGAATGCCGGTCTGTTTACCTATCCAACCCTCATGGCAGCCGACATCCTGCAACATCGTGCCAAGTGGGTGCCCGTGGGCAAGGACCAAGAACAGAACATGGAGATGGCCCGCAAGTGCGCCCGCCGCTTTAACAACATTTACAAGGTCGAGTTCTTCCCGGAGCCGCAGAACTACTACTTCGGCGGCGATGCCATCAAGGTGCCGGGATTGGACGGTAGCGGCAAGATGGGCAAAAGCGACGGCAACTGCATCTACCTCTTCGAGGATGAAAAGACTATGCGCAAGAAAGTGATGCGCGCCGTCACCGACAGCGGCCCGACGGAGCCTAACAGCCCCAAGCCCGAGGTGATTCAGAACCTCTTCACGATGATGAACATCGTCAGTGAGCCAGAGACGGTGAAGTACTTCGACGAGAAGTGGAACGACTGCTCCATCCGTTACGGCGACATGAAAAAACAACTGGCTGATGACCTTGAAAAAGCCGTTGCCCCTATCCGTGAGCGCATTAAGGAATTCTCCTCCGACGAGGCCCGCCTCGACCGTATCGCCCGCATGGGTGCCGAAAAGGCCCGCGAGAGTGCAGCGAAGACGTTGAATGAAGTGAGGAAGATTATTGGGTTCAGACAATATTGAATCTGGCTGCCGCTTCGCGTCATTGACTAACGTCGAATCTGACGATTTGCGAGGAACGAAGCAATCTAGAAACAAGTCAAACAATAACAAATCAAATTATCATATTATGAAGAAAATATCCTTAATCATCATGCTGCTGATGGCCTTTGCAATGGCGGCCACAGCGCAAAACAAGAAAATGAAAATCGCTGTGATGGACTTCAAGGCGGGTGTGGGCGTGAACGCCAACGAGGTGGAAGGCCTCAGCGATATGCTCATCAACACGATGTACGAATCGGGCAAGTTCAATATCGTTGAGCGTTCGCAAATCAAACAAGTGCTGAAAGAATGGGATTTTCAGGCTTCCGAACTTACCAATGAACAGTTGGTTCAAGTAGGTCGCATCTTAGGCGTGGAATCCGTGCTAGTGGGTACGGTGAATTTAATTGTCTCGGAATATAATGTGGATGTTCGTGCTGTTGATGTCGAATCAGGCGAGGTGGTGACCACTGCTGCAGGCACCAAATCTCCAGGCTCAACTTATCGCGCGATGATGGTAGAAATTGCCTGGCAGTTGGCCAGAAACCTAACGGGAGAAGAACCACCAATAGAAAGGAAAGGGTTGATTACCAAAGAGAAAGATTATTTTGGCATCTATTATGCTTTGGATAAACAAAGGTTGACAAATGAAGAGTATATGGAAATTATCTATAATTGTCCAGAATCCAAAGATTACTATGAAAAAGGATGCAGACAAAGAAAAACTGGAAGGATTCTACTTATTTGTGGAGGTTCTTGCATGATTATTGGTGGAATTACTGAAGCCCTTGTTTCTGGTTTTCAATATGGTAATATTGTTGGGCCATTTGCTGCAGTTGGTGTTCCTGCAATGCTAACCTCCATCCCATTTCTCGCATCAGGCAAGCACAAAAAGGAAAACGCCTACAAAGTCTATAACGAGTATTGCGCCAAGCCCACCAAGCCCACGGCCTCATTAAGCTTCGGTCCAGCCACCCAAGGCATTGGAATGGGTATATATTTGAATTTTTAATCTAGCGAAAAAGTACCACCGAATAATTGCAGCAGTTCGGATGAATTTGTTCGTAGAGACGTGCCATGGCGCGTCTCTACGTGTTTATGGCAGCAGAAAAATATTGCAATGTCGGTGAAATTGATTATTTTTGCAGACGGAATATAAACATTGCAGCGATGCCGAAAATCTACGAGTATTTTGGAATTATCTTTTTCCTTCATCCCAAAAAAGATATAAAGCAATGAACCCATACAATGTTATTGAGATTGAACCATGTGGAGACTACAAGCTCCGAGTCACTTTTGCTGACGGAAAGTGCAATGTTGTTGATTTCGAGCCCTATTTCATTAAACGCCCGCATCCGCAATACGACCAATACTACGACCCTATTAAATTTCTTGACTACAAAATAGAATATGGCAATTTGGTTTGGGGTGAGAACTGGGATTTGATGTTTGACCCGCTTAATCTATACTATAACAACCTTTTCAAGAATTATAATTGATAAGGGATTATTTCAATTTAGATGGGAGACTTTGTAACATACGAAAAAATACCCGAAAGGGCCGTTCTCATTGCCGTGGCCACCAAACAACAAGGTCGCGAGCGCACAGACGAATATTTGGACGAACTGGCGTTTCTGCTTGAGACCGCTGGCGGCGTGCCTGTGGCGCGTTTCGTACAGGCCATGGACCATCCTTCAAGCGTCACTTATCTTGGATCGGGCAAGTTGGAGGAAATTCACCAATACATCAAGGCGGAGAACATCGAGATTGCCGTCATTGATGACGAATTGAGCGCGACCCAAGCCCGCAACATGGAGCAGGCTTTGGAGTGTCGCGTCCTCGACCGCACGAGTTTGATTCTCGACATCTTTGCTTCTAACGCCCACACTGCCCACGCCAAGGCACAGGTGGAATTGGCACAGTATCAATACCTTCTGCCCCGTCTGACCCGAATGTGGACGCACTTGGAACGTCAGCGTGGTGGTATCGGTATGCGTGGTCCTGGTGAGACTCAAATCGAAACTGACCGTCGCTTGATTTTGGACAGAATTTCCTTGCTGAAGGAGAAACTGAAGGAAATCGACATGCAGAAGACCGTGCAGCGCAAGAACCGTGGCAAGTTGGTACGTGTGGCCCTCGTGGGATATACCAATGTGGGCAAGTCGACCATCATGAACCTGTTGAGCAAGTCGGAAGTCTATACCGAAAACAAACTCTTCGCCACGCTCGATACGACTGTGCGCAAGGTGGTGGTGGAGAATCTACCGTTCCTATTGTCTGACACTGTCGGTTTCATTCGCAAGCTGCCGCATCATCTCGTGGAGTCGTTCAAGTCGACTTTGGACGAGGTGCGCGAGTCGGACATCCTGCTGCATGTGGTCGACATCTCGCATCCCGACTTCGAGGCGCAGATGGAGGTGGTGAACCAGACCCTTGCTGAATTGGGTTGCGCCGACAAGAAGACCATCGTCGTCTTCAACAAGACCGATGCCTACACATGGGAAGAGAAAGACCCCGACGACCTGACGCCGCCCACCAAACGCAACGTCTCCTACGAGGAACTGAAAAAGACCTGGATGGCCAAGATGAACGACAGCTGCATCTTCATCTCTGCCAAGAACCGCGACAACTATCAGGAGTTCAGGGATTTGCTTTACAAGGAAATCCGCGACATGCACGCCATTCGGTATCCTTATGATAATTTCCTCTATTAACTCTCAACTCTAAACACTCAACTCTAAACTATTAATGTATCTCATCGATACTCATACCCACGTCTACGACCACCAGTTCAGCCTCGACCGCAACGAGGCCATGCAACGCGCTTTGGAAGCTGGTGTAAAATTGATGCTCCTGCCCAATGTGGATGCCTTGACCATTGCGCCCATGCTTGAATTACATGAGCAATTTCCCGACTGCACCCGCGTGATGATGGGGCTGCAACCTGAGGAAGTCAAGGAAGACTATAAAAAAGTGTTGGGCTTGATGGAAAAGGAGCTGGAACGTGGCATTTATGTTGGCGTGGGGGAGGTGGGCCTGGATTTCTATTGGGATGCAACCTTTGAGAAAGAACAGTTGGATGCTTTTGAGACCCAATTAGATTGGGCCAAGCAACTCCGTCTGCCGCTCTCCATCCACTGTCGCAATGCCTTCGACAAGATGGTGAAAATCTTGGAACACAAACAGGACGGCGGTTTGCGTGGCATCATGCACTGCTTCACGGGGACGGAAGAAGAGGCCAAAGTCTATCTTGAATTGGGTTTCCACCTCGGTTTGGGTGGCGTGACAACTTACAAAAACTGTGGCGTAAAGGATTTTCTGCCCAATTTGCCGCTTGATAGAATTGTTTTGGAGACCGATGCGCCTTATCTTGCGCCCGTGCCTTGTCGCGGCAAACGCAATGAGCCGGCGTTTTTGGTCCATACGGCACAAAAGATTGCGGATATTCTACAGATTCCCGTTGAGGAATTGGCGTCGGCGACGACGGAAAACGCCAAGGTGTTATTTGGGGCATAAAAAAGGTCGCCGACAGCGCCGGCGACCCGCCATTATGAAGATAAAAAAACAACTGTTGTTGTCGATTTTGAATGGGCATAAAAATACTGCTCGTATTCAATATTCAAATCGAAGTGCGAAAATAGGAAAGAAGTACATACCAAGCCCCGAAAAAATTCCTTTTCGGGGCCTGTTTTTTTCAACAATCGTTGTTGATAGGACGATTATGGTTTGATAGTCAATGCGATAGTTTCTCCATGGCGAAAGCATACGCTCCGACAGCTACAGCCGATGATGTGCCCAGTTGAGTGATACCCACGCCGACGCGCTTGCTCGGGTCGTACCACACCTCTTGGTCGCTGAATGGCACCTTGACCATCTTGCCTGACTTTTCGGTGAAACGCTTCACGTCTTGCGGATCCATCAGGTTGAAAGCTTCGGTCTCCATACGTGGGATGGTGCTGCCGTTCACTTGGTAAGGCTCGTTCAGTTTGCGGATGAGCATGGGCATGAACACGGGCCAGGCCCCCGACAAGCCGCCACCAATGACGACCAGGCCGTCCGTGAAGCGGAATCCGTTGCCGATGACGTCAGCCAATACGGTGGTCAATTCGTCCCATGCTTTCAAGGCGGCTTCCTTGTTGCCTTGGGCTTCACCTTGTGCAATCTTGAAGATGTCATAAGGTTGAGGGGCTTCGTCGAAAGCGATGCCAGCCTCGCGGGCATACACACGGCGCACGGCGCGGATGCTGACGCTGTCCTCGGCGATGGTGTCAGGGTAGAGGCAGTTGCGCGAGCACCAAATTTCGCCGCCCGCTGAGTTGTCGCCGTTGAGCAACACCTTATTAATAACGATGCCGCCACCGAAGCCCGTGCCCAGTGTCACGCCGAAGAGGTTCTTGTAGCGTTTCGGGTTGCCTTGTTCCTCCAAGATACGGTTCACTTCAGGTAGCAATCCACCGAGGGCTTCGCCGTAGACAAACAGGTCGCCGTCGTTGTTGATGAAAACGGGTACATGGAACTCATTCTCAAGCATCTGCTTCAGCGGCACGCCACCACGGAAGGTAGGCAGATTGGGCAGGTCGCCGATGATGCCATTGGGGTAGTCGGCAGGACCTGGGAAGCAGAAGCTGATGGCTGCAGCCTTGGCACCGCAGCGCACCTCGCACTCGTGGAAGCCCGTGATGAGCTTTTGCAGCACTTCCTCAAGGGTGGGTGCCGCCGAGGGGATGGTGAATGGCTCGATGATTTCGCGGGCGTCGCGCACCGCCGAGAACTTGAACCCCGTGCCGCCGGCGTCGAGGATGAAGATGATAGCGTCGTTATTCATGTTGTTTGTTTTTTAATGTCGGGTTGTAGAACTTCTCCACCCACAGCATCCACATCAGGAAGATGATGAGGTAGAAAAACACCTTGAAGATGTAGTCGTGGGCGAGGTGGAAGCTGTTGGGGAAAGGCACCTGCATCAGCAGTACGCCGCAGATACGGACGACGTTGGTCCACTCGATGATGACCAGTCCGGCAGGGATGTACCAGGCCTTGTGTTTCCATGGGCCAGGGAAGAGCAACATGAGAAAGAGCCAGTGCATCCATTGCTTGAGGCTGGCACACTCTGGGGCGATGATGACCTTCGCCCAGCCGCCGTCGACGTTGGGTGTGGCGATGAGGCGCTTGGCACTAACGGTGGTGATGTCGATGTGCAAAACGCGGTCGAGCACCCAGCACGACTGGCTGTAGACCAAGTCGACTGACCACACCATCAACTTGTCGACCGCTTTCCCGACAGGCCAATAGCCCAAGGCTTGCCAGCCTAAATAGAGAAAATGGAAGCTGATAATCAACAAGAAAAACAGCCCCACATTGACCGTGCTGCGGTTCTTCGGGTTGTTGCAATAGGCCTTGATGTCGGTGAGGGTCATTAATGAAAGTTTTTAGGTCGCGAAAATACGGAATAAATAAATATCCTTACCTTTGCAGAAAAATTTTTGTTGCTATGGAAAACGACAGCATTGTAGGCGAAGTGACCAACGCTATCCAGGATACCACCGCCGTTAATGAGATGACGAAAGACCTCAAGGCCTTGGTGACCACACCCGTTTCGGACTGGTTGCCACAATTAGTGCACGATTATCTTATCCCATTGGGGCTCAAGATTATAGCTGCCATCGTTGTTTTCATTTTGGGCCGTTGGATTATCAAACTGGTCAAGAAATGGATGGCAAATGGCGTGATGAGCAGGCGCGGCGACGCCACCTTGCACTCGTTCCTGTCGAATCTGGTTTCTGTGTTCCTGTATTTTATTCTTATCATATTTATAATCAGTATTTTAGGAATAAACACGTCTTCCTTGGTGGCGTTGCTGGCTTCGGCGGGATTGGCCGTCGGTATGGCATTGAGCGGCACCTTGCAGAACTTTGCAGGCGGTGTGATGATTATCCTCTTTCGCCCGTTCAAGGTCGGCGACTTTATCTCGGCGCAAGGCTTTGAGGGCAAGGTGAGCGAGATACAGATTTTCAATACGCACTTGCTCACTGTCGACAACAAGGAAGTCATCTTGCCCAACGGTTCTCTCTCGACGGGCGTGATGACCAACTTCTCGAAGCAGGGCACCCGTCGTGTCGACTGGGTCTTTTCCATGGCTTATGGTGATGACTACGACCGCGCCAAGGCCGTGCTGAAAGAGTTGTGCGCCGCCGACCCGAAAATCAAGGAGACGCCCGAGCCTTTCATCGAACTCCTGAAACTCAACGACAGTTCTGTTGACCTTACTGTGCGTGCTTGGGTGGACTCCGCCGACTATTGGCCGGTCTTCTTTGCGATGAACGAAAGGGTCTATAAAGCCTTCGCCCAAGAGGGTCTGCACATACCTTTCCCGCAGATGGATGTGCATTTGAAGCAGGAATGAGAGGGTCTTTAAACCCCAAATTTGGCCAAAAAACCGTTTTTGTATCATTTTGTCGTTTTTTTGAATTGCGTATTGCAAAATATTGTAACTTCGCAGGATAATTTTTTAAGTATGAAAAGGAATTTTATGTATGTAATGACAACCATGGCGTTGCTGTTTGTGTTAAGTTTTCCGCTGATCATGGCGGGACAAACAAGAGATGTCACTACTTGGGTGGTGGCTGATAGTGTAAGCCCGTACTACGCTCAACTACAATCTGTTAATGGAGACTTTTTTAACTTTGTGGAAGGCGGTGCCATTCGAGGCGTGTTTTCGATAGGTGGAAATACTAGCAGTGGTCCAGTTTATTATTACAATCCCAATAATTCTACTTATCCGAGCGTCAGGATGTACGCGCTCAACACTTTTACCATCATACCGGCAAGCAAGACGGGCATCTCAAGGATTGAATACTCTTTTATTAAAGGTAGTAAATCTTATGCTTCAGCTTCGGTGATTCATCCTACTGGTGGAAATTATACAGGAGGTGGGCCTTCCACCGGAAATGACGATATCAAGAAAGACATTTGGGCTGTTGAGAATCCCGTTGAGGATTCAGTTGTGTTAAAGTTGGGCGATTCAGGGCAGCGCGGTTTGGTGCAAGTGACCATTACCTATGTGGTTCAAGGCTCGGGCCAAATGTATACCCTTACCTATCATGCCAACGAGGGCACAGGTACGATGGTGCCCGAATCGTATTTCGAGGGTGCCTTGGCCATGGTGAAGCCATGCAGTTTTACCCGTGAGGGTTATATGTTTGACAAATGGAACACGAATGAAAATGGCGAGGGCACTACTTACTACCCTGGTGACAACATCACCATGACAGTGGACAAAGACCTTTACGCCCAATGGATTGATGTGAGCGGCGGCTTCGTCAGCGTGCTGAACACCACAGTTGTGAATGATTCCATTGGATCAAATTCTGGTTGGTGCGATTGGAGCATCACAGAGCAAGTAGGACAATACACTTTTATTTATAAAGGCAAGTCGTTCCAGAATAACAATGCCATCCAAATCAATTCCAGCGTTGCTTCGGGTATTGTGACCAGCGCTTCGTCGGCTCTGGCTTCACAAGTGGTGGTGTCGTGGAATAGCTCTACCGCTACAGGACATGTTCTTGACGTCTATGGTCGCAACTATCCATACGACTCGCCCGAAGACTTGTTTGGCATCAATCCAGGCACACACCTTGGCTCTATCGTAAAAGGCACCAACACAATACTAGACATTGAAGGTGATTATGCTTACATTGGGGTCCGTTCGGCAAACGGGGCTGTCTTTATGGATGAAATCAGGGTGGTATGGTCGGTCAGCAGCGACCAGCCTTTCATCCGCTTCACGCCAGAAACCATCAATCTGGGCAATATCGTCAAGGATTCGGTATGTAATGCGACATTTTATGTCAGCCAAGGCAACCTTGGCGCGGGAATCGGCTTGAGCACTTCCTGTGGTTCGCTGAATCCTACGGCGATAAGCATGGGAGCCAATCCAACACCCGTCACATGGACATACACGCCCACAGCGGCTGGCATGTTGAAAGACACCGTCGTCGCTACGTCGACATGGGTGCCAGAAGGAGGAGGTAACATAACGATTACCGAAAAACTGCCAATCACGGCATTGGTGGTCGATCCTAACGCTGGCGACTCGCTTTGGGTGGCCAAGAGAAATTATATCCAAAATCCCCAAAACCCTGGTGCGGCCATCAGTTTGGTGGGTGTTGAGGTGGTGGGTAAGGTCGGCAACTACCTCTATCTGCAAGACAATAAAGCAGGTTTGCTGGTCTATGGCAGCGGATTGCCTGATTTGACTACGGGCGACAAGTTTACTGCTGGTGCACTGATAGGTGATTTTACCCTTTACCAAAATAGTATCATCGAACTGGTCAATTTCGAGTTTAATGGGGAGCAGCATACCCATATTGAAACATTGACTACTGTTTCGGCTTCCCTTGCCGATTTGTTGGCGGACAACAACCACACCTACGAATTCCGCTATGTTGAACTCGATAGCGTCAATATCACCCACAGCAGTTCTAACTGGGGGGTGAGATTGGGGGAAAGTGAATTGCCATTGTATGACAAATTCGCCACGGGTTATGCCACCATGACACCTCCGAATGTCGCGCACAAATTCACTGTAAAGGGTTTGTTCAATCTGTTTTATTCCAGCGGCAGCTTGGGCAAGGAGATTGCTCCGACAGCCCTCAGCGATTTCAGCACCGTGAAGAAGGCGACGGCACCCACCTTTAACCCAATAGGTGGATCGTCCAGCAACAATCCCTTTGCGACTACTTCGGTCACTATTATTCCTGCAGATACCACGACCCTTTCCTATTTTGTCTTTGACAACCGTGAAGACCTTACCGACACCAATGGCCCAGTAACCATCAATGTGAATGGAAACATCGGTATTCAGGCCTTTGCCTCACGTGACTTCTATCCCAACTCCCATAGCATTACCTATTATTATACTCTGCCTGCAAATACTTATGCGGTGAACTTTAGCATTAATGGCGTTGTCTCTAACGAAAACACGGCTTATGTGACCCAACAAGAGGGTGCCTTGTTAGAGAACCAATGTCCTGCTGTGGACGACATCGATCCATACCTGTTTCGTGGTTGGTCGACATCGGAGAGTAGCACAGGGGTCATCACAGATTGGCCTCTCACGGGAATTACCAGCAGTATGACTTTGTATGCCGTCTATGCCATGCCTTCAAGTTTCGCCTATACCAAGATTTCTCGTACCAGCCCCATCACAGCCGGTGAGTATGTCATTGTGGGTGGCGATGGCACGCTGAACGGTAATTACACTTTGAAGAACGTGATGTCTAACGGTTCACCAACGGCTTACCTCCTCAGTGACCTTGGCATCTCGATAGAAGGGAGCAAGTTGGTTAGCGACGACTTTAGTGAGGTGACATGGACTTTTACGGGTACGCCCACAGACATGACGGTTGCGTCAACAGCCAATCCGGCCCTTAGCCTGTATGTTTTCGATAATTCGACGGGAGTAAGAGTAGGCTATGCAGGTACCCATTCCCGTTCTTGGACGGTGTGTGAAGACAACGGTCACCTCAATTACTATAACTTGAAACACAACGAATACAGCCGTTATCTCACCTTATACAACGGACAGGATTGGCGCTGCTATAAGATGGGTAACGATTTCTACAACACCCCGCGTTATCCTTTGCAGACGCTATTCAAGAAAACACCGGTATTCAATAGCACCGACCCCAGCTATACCCGTATTTTCAATGATGAGACGGCGACAGCCGCCATCACCATCAATGGCCCGTCTATCATCCCGAGCGGAAAGTATTTGGACATGGGAACCTATCCCATCACCAACAATCTCACGGCCGACAAATTCCTCATCGAGGATGGTGCCACTTTCATACCTGCTGAGGGTCAGCAAGGTGTCATCAGGGCCACGGTCAAGAAAACAGTGGTTGGCTATGGCACCGACGAGGCTGCAAAAACAGGCTGGTACTTGTTGGGCTCGCCCGTGGGACAAGTGAATGCCAATGGAATACAGCAAAGTGGCGGCGCCTACGTGAGCGGTTTATATGAAGGTAATGAAACGGACTACGATCTGTATATCTTCGACCAAGACCCAGCCGACGGCAAGCCGTGGCGCAACAATAAAGCTAGCGTTAGCGGAACGGTCTTTGGCCACTGGAACGGCATCCTTTATGCTTCACAAGTCGACAGGACGATAACCTACGCGGGAACACTGGTCACCAACTGCAACGGCCAGCTGGCTTTCAGCGGCGATGGCGAGTTCAAGGGCTGGAACCTCATCGGCAACCCCTTCATTTGTCCTGCCTACATCAACCTCGATTATTACAAGCTTGAGGTTGTCGAACAAGACGGCGTGATGGTTTCAGAGTTGCAATTGAAGAGCAACGACACACCTGTTGAGGCTTTGGAGGGCATCTTCGTGCAAGCCATAACGGGAGGACAGACCTTCAGCTTTACGAGTACCGCCCCACAAGGCAACGGCAGAGGCTTATTGAGCTTGAAGGTGGTCAGCGGACGCGGATCGGTCGTTGACCAGGCCATGGTGCGTTTCGGCGAAGGCCAAAAGCTCGACAAGTTCATGCTTCACGAGCAAGGCACCAAGCTTTACATCCCGCAGGACGGCAAGGACTGCGCCATGGTGCATGTCAACAAAAAAGGCGAGACACCCATCAATTTCCATGTCAGCAGAAACGACGTCTACACCATCAGCGTGGAGCCCGATGACGTGAAGTTAGACTATCTACACCTCATCGACAACCTCACTGGCGCCGACATCGACTTACTTGCCACCCCGAGCTACAGCTTTGAGGCCAAGACGACGGACTATGATTGGAGGTTTAGGCTGGTGTTTGTTTGCGGGAACGATGGAGACAACAATAATGGCAACAATGCGATGTTTGCGGATGTTTACAATGGAGCCATCATCATGTTGGAGGACGTGGCTGGTGCGACCTTGCAAATCATTGACGCAATGGGTCGTGTCGTCTATTGTAGAGACGCAAAGTCATGGATTTCAACCACGAAAATGACCTCTGGTGTGTATGTGTTGCGCCTCATCAACGGAGAGAATGTCAAAACGCAGAAAATAATCATCAAATAACCAAATCATACAATGAAAAAAACAATATTAACCATCGCAATCGTTCTCGGCCTTGGCCTGACTTCTTTTGCTGACCCCAACGGCGGCGGCATGTTCCAACGCTGCACCTCCGACAAGGAATACTATGGCTCGGGCTGGCGTGATGGTGAAACTCCGTTGCTTCCCGCCTTGCCCCAACACGGCAGCAACGAAAACGCCAACGCTCCGCTCGGTACAGGTGTCGCCTTGTTGACTGCCCTCGGCGCAGCTTATCTCGTCGGTAAAAAACGCAGAGAGGAATAATACAAAGAGACGACATACGATGAAAAAAACATTCCGTTTGGCCACTGCCTTGTTGGCGCTGCTGGCCTTGACGAATTTTCGTCTTTGGGCGCAAGTTCCAAGCGGCTATTACGATGCCGCCTATAGCAAGACTGGCATCGAACTTCGCGCTGCCTTGCACGACATCATCGACAATCATACGACCATCTCGTACGGCAACATATGGAACGCCTTCTGGAGCACCGACAACAAAGGTGACGGCGTGGTGTGGGACATGTATTCCGACATCCCCAACGGCACTCCGCCTTATACCTTCTCAATAGGTCAAAACCAGTGCGGCGAATATGTGCAGGAAGGTGACTGCTACAACCGCGAGCACTCTTGGCCACAAAGTTGGTTCAGCGGTGGCGAACAGGGCGACCCAGGCCGCGACTTGCACCATATCTTCCCCACCGACGGCTTTGTCAACCTCCAAAGAAGCAGTTATCCCTATGGTGAAGTGAGCAATGCCTCATGGACTTCTCAAAACGGCTCAAAATTAGGGACTTGCAAATCTTCGTTAGGTTATTCAGGCATCGTCTTTGAGCCTATCGACGAATACAAGGGCGACTTCGCTCGCGCCATGATGTACATGAGCGTGCGCTATTATGGTGAAGACTCTGAATGGGGTTCGAGCGATATGACCGACAAGTCCGACATTCTGCCTTGGGCCATTGCCATGCTGATGGATTGGAACGAACAAGACCCCGTGAGCCAGAAGGAAATCAACCGCAATAATGTTATTTACAGTGACTACCAGCACAACCGCAATCCTTTCATCGACCACCCGGAGTATGCTCGTATGATTTGGGACCCGAATTGGCACGGGGGCATTGGCGGTTATGAGAAAGTGACAAGTTCAGATGAAATCACCGATGGCGAGTATTTGATTGTGTATGAAGGAGGAAGCCTGGCTTTCGATGGAAGCCTGACCGCTTTGGATGCTACCAATAACACAATCGAGGTCTCGATTTTTGAAAACAACATCGAGTCAAATGCCACTACTGATGCCTCTGCTTTCACGATAACTGCCATTACGGGCGGCTATTCCATCAAGAGTGCAAGTGGCTATTATATCGGCCAAACCAGTAATGCAAATGGGCTGTTGAGTTCCACTACAACGGCCTATACCAACACCATATCAGTTAACGAAGGAAATGTTGACATTATCAGTTCGGGATGTGCTTACTTAAGGTATAACGCCTCTTCAGATCAAACTCGTTTCCGATACTATAAGTCAAGCTCTTATACTAATCAGAAAGCCATCCAACTTTATAAAAAGATAATGGTATACAGCGTCAACCTTGCTGATGTGGAACACGGTAGCATCAGTGCCGATGCAGAGGAAGCTGTTGAAGGTACCACCATTACCCTTACTGCCATGCCAGAAGCAGGTTATGAACTCGACCATTGGACGGTTACCGATGCCCAAAACAACGCTATCGAGGTTATGAATAACCAGTTCGTGATGCCCGCTAGTAACGTTAGCGTGAGCGCGGTTTTTGTTTATGTGGGTGTGTTTTCACAACAATACCATTTGGTGTCCGATGTCAACCAACTCGTCGCGGGAAGGACGTATTTGATTGTGAACACTGCCGCAGGACAAGCTTTAAGCGTTACCCAAAACAACAACAATCGTTCTGGTGTTGCTGTTACGATTACCAATGAAGTTATCTCAAGCATTGGTTCCACGGTTTGCGAACTGACTTTGGGAGGTTCTGCTGGAGAGTGGACGCTTTATGATTCCTGCTACAACAATAACACAGGTGGTTACCTTTATGCAGTAGGTGGCGGCAATTACCTAAGGACTAAATCTAATTTGGATGATAAAGGAAAATGGAGTATTGGCATTTCCAATGACGTTGCAACTATTGTCTCCAATGGCAACGTCAACCAAAACAATATGAGGTATAATCCCAACAGCAACAATCCCATCTTCAGCTGTTATGCCAGTTCAAGCACTATGGCAAAAGTGGAGTTGTACATCCGCAGCGAGGAATACGACCACACCGAAAGCGAAACCATTCCACATCTTTATTCCTTCGACAAGCACACCGTTCGCAGCGGTGCCACACTTACGGTCAGTGGGACGGCCACCTGTAACGATGCCACCCATCTGATTCTTGAGGACGGCGCGCAACTCGTCCATCATAGCGATAATGTAATGGCCACAGTGAAAAAATCTATACAGGGCTACAACACCAACGGTGGTTGGTACACCCTTGCCACGCCGTTCAGCACATACAGCCCAGCCAACACCACCATGGTCAGCGATGATTACGACTTTTATGCTTACGACGAAGACGGCGATAACGAAGGCAAGGAATGGTGCAACTACAAGGCCGGTAGCTTCAATCTGGTTGCGGGTCAAGGCTACCTTTACGCTCACAATCCTTCCACCATTTTACGCATGGCGGGCACTTTGAATAATGGCGATTACTCTAATACCGTCAGTTTGAGCTATGGCAATACTGATGAGAATTTGAAAGGCTTCAACTTGCTCGGCAATCCCACGGCTCATTCCATTGCCTTCACGAAGACTGATAATGTGGCCGATGGCTATTATTACCTATCCAATAGTGAAAACTGGATTTATGAAACAGGCAATACCGTCCCTGTAGGCCGCGGCTTCATGGTGAAAGCCAACGCCACGGGTCAGACTGTGACGCTCAACCCACAGAGCAAGGGCGAGGACACCGACAAGGGACAATATCTTTGCCTCAGCATAGGGGAGGAGAAGGCCTACATCAAGTTGAACGAGGGCGTGAGCATGCCTTTGCTCGACCTGAAAGGCCAACAGGCTTCCTTATACCTCACCCGCAACGGACAGCCTTACGTGATGCTCGTCCGCGACGGCGCCACCCAACTCGATCTCAATTTTAAGCCCCGCCGCTGTGGTGAGCAGACGTTAAGAGTGGATGCTCAAGGTCTTGCTCTCGATTACCTCCACCTCATCGATAACCTCACAGGTGCCGACATCGACCTGCTGGTCACCCCTGAATACACCTTCAATGCCATCCCGACCGACTACGCAGCACGATTCCAATTGGTGTTTAGTGCCTCAATCAACGAAGACGACAACTTGCCTTTCGCCTATTTTTCGGACGGGCAAATCATCGTCACTTACGAAGGCGAGGCCACTTTGCAGGTGATTGACGTGTTGGGTCGAGTGGTGGACAAGAATAATCTTACTCCTGGCATCTATGTTTTGAGGCTCATTACCGATGATGCTGTTCATGTGCAGAAAATCAAGGTAAGATAAACAGTAAGTATATTTACTATCCGTATCTTTACTTTTTGTATCTTTGCGGCTCAAACCGAAAAAGATAGAAAATGATTTTTACTCCTACGAAATATCAACTGCAGACCGTAGCTACAGGCCGTGTCTTCAACGACGAAGGCTGGACTTTGGACGACAAACAATGCGACAAGCCGAGCATGGTGCGTCCCATCTATGAGCACCAACAACTCGAGGTCAAGGAAGGCGCTTGTTTGGGCCTCTACCGCTATGCCGACTGGCTACCCATCAAGAAAATGCTGAAGAACCCTTCAGAACCGATTACCTACAAGAGCGAAGGCTTGGCCAAACGCCTTGGTTTGAACAACCTTTACATCACCTTTAACGGCTGGTGGCCCGAACGTGGCGCGAAGATGACGACCTGCTCCTTCAAGGAGATGGAAGCCTTCTCTGTCTGTGCGCGTCTTGGGGATGAACTGAAAGACAAGGTTTTGGTGGTTGCATCGGCGGGTAATACGGCTCGCGCCTTCGCCAAGGTCTGCTCCGACAACGGCATTAAGCTGCTACTCTGTGTGCCACAGGATAACATCAAGGCTTTATGGTTCGACAAACCATTGAACGACTGCGTGAAGCTCATTACCACCGAGAGTGGTAGCGACTATTTCGATGCCATCAACCTATCGAATGTGGTCTGTGAGTTGGACGGCTACCTTGCCGAAGGCGGCGCGAAG